>Ga0335071_10000640_pt1 | contig 38202 bp, 30 predicted proteins | sample Lox_Sample_15_FD_206724 | JGI IMG/M metagenome (GOLD analysis project Ga0335071, IMG submission 206724) | Soil microbial communities from Loxahatchee National Wildlife Refuge, Florida, United States - Lox_Sample_1.5 | ecosystem: Environmental > Terrestrial > Soil > Wetlands | place: USA... | reverse complement strand
CCCCCGGCGGGCGAGGGATCTGACCCTCGGGCCGGACTCGTTCGCCCGGGCGTACCGGGCGCTCCCCGCCTCGGGGCGAAGGGCCGTCGGCCTCGCCGCCCGGCGGATCGCGGCGTTCCACGTGCGGGAGGAGGACGCCCGGGTTCCCGCGTTCAAGGACCGTTCGGGCGCAACCCTGGCCCAGGTCACAAGACCCATCGCCCGGGTCGGGCTGTACGTTCCCGGCGGCACCGCCCGGTACCCGTCCTCGGTGCTCATGTCGGCGATCCCGGCGCTCGTGGCGGGCGTGGGCGAGGTGGTGGTCGCCTCTCCGGGCGTCCGGGGCTCGGGGGAGATGGACCCCTGGACCCTGGCCGCCTGTCACGCGGCGGAGGTGAGGCTCTTACACCGGGTGGGGGGGGCCCAGGCGGTGGCGGCCCTGGCCTACGGGACCGAGTCGATCCGGGCGGTGGACAAGATCTGTGGCCCGGGGAACGCCTACGTGACCGCCGCCAAGAGGCTCGTCTACGGAAAGGTCGACATCGACATGGTCGCCGGTCCGAGCGAGGTCCTGGTCGTGGCGGACGGGTCGGCGGACGCGGCGGAGGTGGCGAGCGACCTCATCGCCCAGGCCGAGCACGACGAGCGGGCGGTGGCGGTCCTCGTCTCGACCTCGGCCCTTCTCGCCGACCGGGTCGAGGTCGAGGTGGCGCGCCAGCTCGAGGAGCTCCCCCGCCGAGAGATCGCCCGGCGCTCGCTCGAAGCGCGGGGGGCGATCGTCGTCGCGGCTGGGCTCGCCGAGGCTTTGCGCCTCGCGGAGGAGTTCGCGCCCGAGCATCTCGCGCTCCACGCCCGGGCGGCGGGCCGGCTCGTCCCGCGCATCGCCCGCGCCGGCGCGGTGTTCGTGGGGCGCTACACCCCCGAGGCGGTGGGCGACTACGTGGCCGGCCCCAGCCACGTCTTGCCGACCTCGGGAACGGCCCGGTTCGCCTCGCCGCTTTCGGTGGCGACCTTCAGGCGGCGGATGAGCGTCGTCGAGCTCGCTCGGAAGGCCCTTCTGGCGGTGGCCCCGGCGGTTCGTTCCCTGGCCCGGGCCGAGGGGCTCCTCGGGCACTGGCGCGCGGTCGAGGTGCGGATGGTGAAGGCGAAGGCGGCTGGGCCGGGCCGGGGGGGCCTCGGGAGGAGGAGATGAGAGGACGGGGAAAGAGGGGGGGAGGCCCCTCCTTGAAGGGGAGGGGAAGGGGAGGGCCCCGGGCGAAGCGGGGGCGGTCTCTTCGGCGGACCCGCGAGACCGAGGTCCTGGTAGACCTCCGCATCGGGGAGGGGGAAGCGGAGATCGCGACCGGCGTCCCCTTCTTCGACCACATGCTCGAGCAGCTGGCCCGCCACGGCGGGCTTTCGCTCCGGGTGAAGGCGAAGGGCGACCTGGAGGTGGACCCCCACCACACCGTGGAGGACGTGGGGATCGGCCTGGGCGAGGCCTTGCGGGAGGCGATGGGGGACAAGGTCGGGCTCTCCCGCTACGGGCTCGCGGTCGTGCCCCTGGACGAGGCGCTGGTGGAGGCGGCGGTGGACCTCTCCGGCCGGCCCCACCTCACCCTTAACGCCGGCCTCCCCTCCGGGAAGCGGTTCATCGGAACCTACGACGTGGATCTCACGGAGGACTTCCTGAAGGCGTTCACTAACCACGCCCGGATCTGCCTCCACCTGAACGTCCGCTACGGCCGGAACCTGCATCACGTGGTGGAGGCGTTGTTCAAGGCTACCGCCCGGGCGCTCCGCGCGGCGCTCGTGCGGACGGGGTCGAGTCTCCCCTCCACCAAGGGGACCCTGTAGTGCGCCCGGGCCCGATTCGCGGTACGAAGGGGGCAGGATGAGCTCCCCGGGCACCGTCGCCCTGGTCGACTACGGCGCGGGCAACCTGCGCTCGGTGGAAAACGCCCTGCGCGAGGTGGGCGCGCGGGTCCTCGTGACCCGCGATCCCGCCGCCGTTGCCCGGGCCGACCGGGTGGTGGTGCCGGGCCAGGGGTCGATGCCCGAGTGCGCCCTTGCCATGCAGAAGAGCGGGGTGGCCGAGGCGCTCGTCCTGGCCATCTCCCGGGGCCGCCCGGTGCTGGGCATCTGCGTGGGGCTCCAGCTCCTCTTCGAGGACGGCGAGGAGGCGGGCGGGGCGCGGGGGCTCGGGATCCTGCCGGGCCGGATCGAGAAGCTCCCCTCCTCCGTGAAGCTCCCTCACATCGGCTGGTCGCCGGTGCGGCTCGTGGGGGAGCGCCCCGCCCTCTTCGCCCCCCTGGACGGGCAGTACCTCTACTTCGCGCACTCCTACGCCGCCCCGGCCGACGCGGCCGGAGCGGCCCTGCTCGCCACCCACGGGCGCCCCTACTGCGCCGCCCTGGCCCGGGAAAACCTGTTCGCCACTCAGTTTCACCCCGAGAAGAGCCAGCGCGTCGGGCTTGCGCTCCTCGAGCGGTTCGTCCACGTGTGAGAGTTGAGGCGGTGAGGGAGTCCCGAAGACATGCTCGTCATCCCCGCCGTCGACCTCATGGGAGGCGAGATCGTAAGGCTCGAGAGGGGGGATTTCGCCTCGAGGAAGGCCTATCCGGGGCGCCCCGCCGACCGGGTGGCGGAGTTCGTCTCCTGTGGGGCGAGCCTCGTGCACGTCGTGGACCTCGACGGCGCCAGGGCGGGGCGGCCTGTGAACCTCGATGCGATCCGGGCGCTCTGCGAGGTTCCCGGGGTCGAGCTGGAGCTGGGCGGGGGGCTGCGCACCCTTTCCGACATCGAGCGGGTGCTCGGCCTCGGGGTGAGATACGTGGTCTTGGGCACGGCGGTGGTGGAGAAGCTCGGCGTGGTCGCGGAGGCCTGCAAGGCGTTCCCCGGCCGCATCCGGGCCGGGATCGATGCCCGAGGGGGTGAGGTCAAGGTGGCGGGCTGGGAACGGGGGACGGGCCTTTCCGCGGCCGAGGTAGGCCGCCGGGTGAAGGCTCTGGGCGTCGATCTCGTGGAGTACACCGACGTCTCCCGGGACGGCGTCTTCGCGGGGGTGGACGCGGCCGGGGCGGCCCGCCTGTCGGCCGAGGCCGGGGTCCTCGTGGTCGCCTCGGGGGGGGTGGCGAGCCTCTCGGACGTCACCCTCTGCCGCGAGGCCGGGCTCGCCGGGGTCATCGTGGGGAAGGCGCTCTATGAGGGGCGCCTCTCCCTCGAGGACGCCGTGCGGGCGGCGGCGAACGGGTAAGGAGAAAGGGAGAAGTGCCAGCCAAGCGAATCATCCCCTGCCTCGACGTGAAGGGCGGCCGCGTGGTGAAGGGGGTCCACTTCCTGAACCTCCGCGACGCGGGCGACCCGGTGGAGGCGGCCGCGCGCTACGACGCCCAGGGTGCGGACGAGGTCACCTACCTCGACATCTCCGCCACCCAGGAGAATCGGGGCACGCTCCTCGACCTCGTGACGCGCACCGCGGCCCGGGTGTTCGCGCCGCTCACCGTGGGCGGAGGGGTGAGGAACGAGGAGGACTTCGTGGCGCTCCTCCACGCCGGGGCGGACAAGGTCTCGGTCAACTCCGCGGCGGTCTTCTCCCCCGACCTCGTGGACCGGCTCTCCCGCCTCGCCGGCGCGCAGGCGCTCGTCCTGGCCATCGACGTGAAGCGCCGCCCGCGGGAGGGGGGGCGGCCGCAGGAATGGGAGGTCCACGTTGCCGGGGGGACTCGCCCCACAGGGAAGGAGGGGATCTCGTGGGCGCGGGAGGTGGCGGAGCGGGGTGCGGGCGAGATCCTGCTCACCTCCATGGATCGCGACGGCACGCTCTCAGGCTATGACCTCGAGCTTCTCGAGCGGGTGTGCGAGGCGGTGAACGTCCCGGTGATCGCCTCGGGTGGGGTGGGCACCCTGGAGCACCTGGCCGAGGGGCTCCGGATCGCCGATGCCGCGCTGGCGGCGTCGATCTTCCACGATGGAACGCACACGGTGGGCGAGGCTCGGGCCTACCTGCGCGAGAGGGGGATCGAGGTGAGGCCGTGAAGGGCCCGAACGCGGCGACGCGGGCGGCTCTTTTCCCTGATGGCCGCCTCGGGCGAGAGATCCGTAAAGGCCAGTCCCTCCCCCGGCCTCATCGCAGTGTTGGCGCGCGTTCTCTTCGAGCGGGCTCGTCCCGGTGGTCACGCAGGTAGGTGACGAGACGGTCCTCATGCTCGCCTGGGAGAAGCGGGAGGCGCTCCTCGCCACGGCGACAGGAGGGCGCGCCACCTACTCGTCCCCTAGCCGAGAGGAGCTCAGCGGAAGGGGGACAGGAGCGGGCATGTTCAGAAGGTGCGGGCCTTGGCGCTCGACTGCGACGGGGACGCGGTGCTCTACGTCGTGCGGCAGAGGGGCGCAGCCTGCCACAGCGGGACCCTTAAGCTACTTCTCGGAGAGGGAGGAGATCTCATGGCGGACGAGCGATTCCTCGCGAGGCTCTGGGCCACGATCGAGTCGCGGAAGGCGGACGAGGGGGCGAGCGGCAGCTACACGCGAGTCCTCCTCGCAGCGCCCCCCAAGATCCGCAGGAAGATCATCGAGGAGGCGTACGAGGTGAACGAGGCGCACCAGGCTCTCGCCGACGGGCAGGACACGAAGGACCATCTGGCGCACGAGGCGGCCGACCTCATCTACCACCTCTTCGTCCTTCTCTCGTCGGCGGACGTGACGCCGGCGGAGGTGTACGCCGTCCTCGAGCGGAGGCACGAAAAGCCGTCGGGCCAAAGGTCCGGAACCCCTTGACAGTTGACGAGGATTCTTCTAATAGCCGCCCTTCAAGGGCCGTGTAGAGCCGGGCGCCCCGCGGTGTCCGGCTCGATCCGTTTTCTGGGTGTCTAGGGAGCCGGGCTCCGACCGAGGGGAGAGGAACCTTAATGACGGGAGTGCGTGTCAAGGATGGCGAGTCCTTCGAGAACGCCATGAAGCGCTTCAAGAAGCAGTGCGAGAAGGCCGGGATCCTCTCGGAGATCAGGAAGCGCGAGCACTACGAGAAGCCCAGCGTGAAGCGCAAGAAGAAGGCCCTCGCCGCGAAGAAGCGCGCGCTCAAGAAGATGCGGAAGGGGTTCTAGTGACCCTGAAGGAACGGATCGACCAGGACCTAAAGACCGCGATGCGGGAGAAGGACGTGGTGAGGCTCTCGGTCGTCCGCCTCCTGAAGAGCGCCATCAAATACCGGGAGATCGAGCTCGCGAAGGCGCTCGACGACGGCGAGATCGAGGGCGTGATCGCCTCCGAGGTGAAGCGTCGGCGCGACTCGGTCGAGCAGTACCGGGCCGGCAACCGGCAGGACCTGGTGGACCGGGAAGAGGCGGAGATCCGGATCCTACAGGGCTGGCTCCCCGCCCCGCTCTCCCCAGACGAGCTGGCCGCCAAGGTGGACGAGGTGGTGCGCCGACTGAAGGCGTCCGGGCCGAAGGACATGGGCGCGGTGATGAAGGCCCTGTTGCCCGAGGTTCAGGGCCGGGCGGAAGGAAAAACGGTCTCGGAGCTGGTGAAGTCGCGCCTCTTAGGGAGGTGAGCGAGGGGGCCACGCCGGCGCCGGCCCTTGCTCGCTTGGAGCCTGGCCGGGAGGTCCCCTGATCCCCGAGGCGATCATCCAGGAGGTCCGGGAGCGGACGGACATCGTGGCGGTGATCGGGCGCCACGTCGAGCTCAAGAAGTCGGGGCGCACCTTCAAGGGCAACTGCGTCTTCCACGGCGAGAGGACGCCGAGCTTCCATGTCTACCCGGAGGACAGGCACTTCAAGTGCTACGGCTGCGGCGCCTACGGGGACGTCTTCTCGTTCCTGCAACGGCTCGAGGGCAAGGAGTTTCCCGAGGTGGTGAAAGCGCTCGCAAAGGAGGTGGGGGTGGAGATCCCCGAGTCCTTGGAGGAGGACTCGGCGGAGGCCCGCGCCCGCCGCAAGGAGCGGGCCGAGATCGTCGCCGCCTGCGAGGCCGCCGCCCGCTACTTCTCCGCCCGCCTCCTGAGCCGGTTCGGCGCGGAGGCCCGCGCCTACCTTCTGGGGCGCGGGGTGTCGGAGGAGTCCTTCGTCCGCTTCCGCCTGGGGGTCTCGGCCCCCGCCTGGAACGACCTGCCCGCCCGCATGAAGGACAAGGGCGTGGGCCTCCCCGCCCTCCGCAAGGCCGGCCTCGTCATCGACCGGCAACGGGGCGAGGGCACCTACGACCGGTTCCGCGACCGGCTCATGTTCCCCATCTCGGCCGCGGACGGACAGGTGATCGGGTTCGGGGGGCGAGAGTTGCCCAAGGAGGCGGCCCCGCCGCCCAAGGGAGCGAAGTACATCAACACTCCCGAAACGCCGCTCTACAAGAAGTCGCGCGTCCTCTACGGGCTCGACCTCTCCCGCGAGACGATCCGGAGGACCCGGACCGCCGTCCTCGTCGAAGGCTACCTCGACGTCATCGGCCTCCACCAGGTGGGGGTCACCGGGGCGGTGGCGGTGTGCGGGACGGCGCTCACCGCCGAGCACGTCGAGCAGCTCGGCCGCTGCGATTGCCGCGAGGTGGTGATCCTGTTCGACGGGGATCCCGCGGGGCTCGCCGCTCCGGCCAAGGCGGCGGCGGCGCTCTTTCCCGCCGGTCTGTCGGGCAAGGTGGCCCTCCTCCCCTCGGAGGGGGGAAAGGCCGATCCGGATGACTTCGCCCGGGCCCACGGACGAGCCGGCGTCGAGGCCCTCCTCTCCGGGGCGGTGCCGCTCTCCGAATACCTCATCGACCGGGCGGCGGCCCGCTCGTGCGGTGAGCGGCCCCGCGAGGCGCCCCTGGAGGGGAAGCTTGCCGCGGTGCGCGAGCTTGAGCCGTTCCTCAAGATGATGCCCGAGGGTCTGTCGCGTTCGGTGTTCGAGGACGCCGTCGCGCGCCGGCTCGATCTCGACCGAGGGGCGCTCAAGGCGGAGCTGGCCCGGGATCGCCGGACCCCCCGATCGGCGCCTCCACGGGCTGGCGCGGGCCTTGCGCCGAGGCGCCCGACGGCGTCGCGGGGCCCCTCCGCACGTGTGCGCCTTGTCCTCCCCGGGCCGGCGGCGGACGCGCTCGGCCTGCTCATCGCCTTTCCCGACCTCGCCCAGGTGGCCGAGGAGGAAGGGCTTTCGCAGCTGTTGCCGCCCGGACCCCTCTCCGAGGTGGCGCGGGAGCTGTGCCGGTCCCCGCTCTCTGCCGAGGAGGCCCTGGCCAAAGTCACCTCGGGCGCCGATGCCGTGACGGCGCGACGGGTGCGCGACTTCTCGGGGCCGGCCCGCCCGCCGCTCGAGGCGGCGGAGCGGGAGCTCCGCCGGGCCATCGTGAAGGCGGCGATCGAGGCGGCCCGGGTCGAGCACGAGAGCCTGCTCGCGCGGGTGGCCAAGGCGGGAACGCCCGTCCCCTCGGACCTGTCCACCGCCGCCCAGGGAGCCGCGCGTCGCCGGACGGACCTGGAAAAGCGCCTGCGGGCGCTGGAGCGTTCCCCATGAGCTCGGGCGCGGGTGGGGGTTTTTGCACGAGCACGCTTCCCGGGCCCCTCCGCCCGGGCGCTGTTAGACAAGAGCCACACCGAGCGGCTGCGCCATCTTCAAGGAGCAGAGCGAGATGACCACGAAGGCCCGTAGCAAGAAGAAGACGGCCCGGAAGGCAGCCAAGAAGGACAAGGCCCGGTCGAGCGGCAAGGAGGAGCGCGCCCGCAAGGGTGCTCGCCCCGCCCCCGCCGCCCGCTCGGCCCGGGCCGGGCGTCCCGCGAAGCCCTCGAAGCCCGCCCCGGCCAAGAAGGCGAAGGAAGCAAAGGGCGAGGCCAAGAAGCCCGGGAAACCGACGAAGAAGCTCGCCCCGACGCCCCCCGCGGCTCTGAAGAAGGGCAAGGAGAAGTCGGCCCGGCACCGGCGGGGCGAGGAGTCCGAGGCCGAGGAGGTGGAGGAGGGTCAGGAGGAGGCCGAGGCCTCGGCCGAGGAAGGGGAGGAGCTCGAGGAGGAGCTCCCCCAGGACGACATGAGCGACATCACCGAGCGGTCGGAGGTGAAGGAGCTCATGGCCCGGGGCCGGGAGAAGGGCTTTCTCACCTACGACGAGGTAAACGACGCCCTCCCCTCGGACATCGGCTCGGACCAGATCGACGACGTGATGTCGATGTTCGGCGAGCACGATATCGAGGTGGTGGACGGCGCCGAGAAGAAGATGAAGCTCCCCGACAAGCCGCCCGAGCCGGAGGCCAAGGCGGAGGCCGAGGAGGAGAAGGACGAGGACGACGACGCCGGCTACGGCAAGAGCAACGACCCGGTCCGGATGTACCTGCGGAAGATGGGGTCGGTGTCCCTGCTCACGCGCGAGGGGGAGGTGGAGATCGCCAAGCGCATCGAGGAGGGCGAGAAGGAGGTCTTGGCGGCGGTCCTCTCCTCCTCCATCGCCATCCGGGAGATCGCCGAGCTGGGCGAGCGGCTGCGCAAGGGCAAGATCCGCGTCCGGGAGATCGTCAAGGACGCGGGGGACGAGCAGAACGGCGAGGCCGAGGGGGAGGAAGAGGAGGAGCTCGAGGAGGTGGCCGAACCGCCCGAGGCGCCCGAGGAAGCGGGCCCCCCACCGGGCGACGGCCTCTCGGCCGGCGAGCCGGCGGTGGCCGCCGCCCCGGGGGGCGAGGCCGAGCCGCCCCACATCCCCAAGGAGGAGGAGCGGAGGGTCGAGAAGGTCCTCGAGCACATCGCCCGGATCGCCAAGCTGGAGCGGGACAAGGAGAAGGCCCGCGAGGCGCTCTCCGGCAAGCGCCTCTCCGAGGTGAAGCGCAAGGAGCTCCGCAACGAGATCCGGGCCATCGAGGCGGAGATGATGGAGAACCTCGAGGCCATCCAGCTCAACAAGAAGCAGATCGATCGGATCGTCCTGAAGCTCAAGGGGTTCATCAAGCGGGTGGAGGAGGCGGAGCGGGAGCTCTACGACTGCGAGCGGCGCACCGGGGTGGCGGTCAAGGACCTGCGGCGGCTGCTTCGGGAGGCGCGCGAGGACGAGGGGGAGCGGAAGAAGCTGGCCAAGCGGCTGCGCGTCTCGAGCGAGGAGGTGGAGGAGCTCGACCGGACGGTGCGGAACGCCGCCCGGAAGATCCTGCGGGTCCAGGACGAGGCCGGGGTCCCGGTGGACGAGCTGCGCCGCACCTACCGGCAGATCAGCGAGGGCGAACGGAACGCCGAGCGGGCCAAGACCGAGCTCGTGGAGGCGAACCTCCGCCTGGTGGTCTCGATCGCCAAGAAGTACACCAACCGCGGCCTGCAGTTCTTGGACCTCATCCAGGAGGGGAACATCGGGCTCATGAAGGCGGTGGACAAGTTCGAGTACAAGCGCGGCTACAAGTTCTCGACCTATGCCACCTGGTGGATCCGGCAGGCCATCACCCGGGCGATCGCCGACCAGGCGCGGACCATCCGCATCCCGGTCCACATGATCGAGACCATCAACAAGCTCATCCGCACGAGCCGCTACCTGGTCCAGGAGCTGGGCCGCGAGCCCACCCCCGAGGAGATCGCCGAGAAGATGGAGCTCCCGCTCGACAAGGTCCGCAAGGTCCTCAAGATCGCCAAGGAGCCCATCTCGCTCGAGACCCCCATCGGCGAGGAGGAGGACAGCCACCTCGGCGACTTCATCGAGGACAAGTCGCTCGTCTCCCCCTCGGACGCGGTCATCAACATGAACCTGGCCGAGCAGACGCGGAAGGTGCTCGCCACCCTCACCCCGCGCGAGGAGAAGGTGCTCCGGATGCGCTTCGGCATCGGGGAGAAGAGCGATCACACACTCGAGGAGGTGGGGCAGGACTTCGAGGTGACCCGGGAGCGTATCCGGCAGATCGAGGCCAAGGCCTTGCGAAAGCTCAGGCACCCGTCGCGCTCGAAGCGGCTCAAGAGCTTCGTGGAGAACTAGGGGCTCGGAGGGGCGCGGGCAGGAGGGAAGGGCGGAGGGGAGGCGAAGAGTCCGGGGGGTGCGGTCCTTTCGCCCCCCGACAAGGACCGGGAGAATGTGATAGAGCCAAGCCTCGAAGGGTCCACCGGGGCCCATAGCTCAACGGTCAGAGCGCTCGGCTCATAACCGATGCGATCCAGGTTCGAGTCCTGGTGGGCCCAAGCCGTCTGAGGAGAGACGCACTTGCCGTCGCTGCGAGAAAAGCTGAAGGCGCTCGAGGAGCTGCAGCAGATCGACCTCGAGACGAACGAGATCCGGTCGGTTTTGGAGAGCCTCGGGCCGAGGCGCACGCAGGTCGAGGAGAAGGTGCTCGAGGCGCGGCGCTCGTACGACGAGGAGAAGAGCCGGCTGGAGCTGAACGAGCGAGAGCGGCGCCAACTCGAGACCCTCCTGGGGATGGAGCGCGACAAGGTGAAGAAGTGGGAGGGCCGGCTGGGCGAGATCCGGACCCCGCGCGAGTACGCCGCCCTCTCCCGAGAGATCGACATCGCCAAGAAGTCGAACGACACCCAGTCCGAACAGCTCAGGGCCCTCTCTGGACAGGCGGCCGAGATCCAGAAGGCCTTGGAGGAGCGCGCCGAATGGCTCGCCGAGCAGGAGGAGGCCAACCAGGGCGACCTCGCGGAGCTGGACGCGCGACGGGCCGAGGTGGAAGAAAGGCTGCGCCAGCTCGAGTCCAAGCGCGGGGAGGCGGTGCGGGCCGTCGACCCGTCCCTGCTCTCCCGCTACGAGAACATCCGCAAGCGCCGGTCCGGCGTGGCCCTGGCCCCGGTGGTGGGCATGACCTGCCGGGGGTGCAATCGCAACGTTCCTCCCCAGCTGGCGATCACCCTGCAGCGGGCCGACTCCATCGAGACCTGCCCCAACTGCCACCGGATCATCTACGCGGCGGAGGCGCTCAACCCGTCCGCCCCGTCGCCCGCGTAGCCGTGAAGCCCGTCCTGGCAGACCTGCTCCGCTTCATCGCCGCGAACGAGGATCTGCCCCACACCCGCGCACGCTACGCCGGGTACGACCGGGACACGCTCGGCAAGCTCATCAACGCCGCGGCCGACCGGGTGGAGGAGCTCGAGAAATCGCGCGAGGCCGCCCCGGCCGGCAACAAGGGGATCATGGTCCGCCGCCAGACCGACGTCGCCAAGGCGGCCGCCCGGGCAGCCGAGGAGATCGACGAGGCCATGGAGCTCTCCCGCAACGAGCGGGAACAGCGCCGCCGGGAGCGGTCCGAGGCCGAGGCGGCGGAGCGGGCGGCGCAGGAGGAGGCGGCCCGGGTCGAGGCGGCCAAGCGCACGCGCCTCTTCACCGACGGCGCGGCCCGGGGCAACCCCGGACCGGCGGGGGCGGGTGCGGTGATCATCAGCCCGGACGGACACGTGGTGGCCAAGATCGGCAAGTTCCTGGGAGACTCGACCAACAACGTGGCCGAGTACATGGGGCTCATCCTCGGCCTCAAGCGGGCCAAGGCCATGGGCATCAAGGAGCTCGAGGTCCTGTCCGACTCCGAGCTGCTCGTGCGGCAGATGAGCGGCGAGTACGCGGTCAAGGCCGACCACCTCCTCCCCCTGCACCAGGAGGCCCAGGCGCTCATCAAGGGCTTCCCCTCCATCGCCCTGCGTCACATCCCGCGCGAGGAGAACGCCCAGGCGGACGCCATGAGTAACCGGGCGATCGACGAGCGGCTCTGAACCGGGGTGGCGGCGCCCCTGACGCCCCGACCGCTAGCTCCCTTTTCGCTGGCCCAGGGAGGGCCGCGCGCCCGAGCCCTTGACGGTGTCGACCATGGCCCAGAAGTTCTCGAGCGGCGTGTCGAGCTGCACGTGATGGGTGGGCCCGAGGATGAGGCCTCCCCCCCGCCCGACCTCCGACACCCGGCTCGCGACCTCGGCCCGGACGTCGTCGGGCGATCCGAAGGGCAGGGTGTGCTGTTCGTCGATCGTCCCCCAGAAAGAGAGTCGGTCGCCGTACTCTTTCTTGAGCCGGGCGGGGCTCATGCACCGGGGCTGCACCGGGTTCAACACGTCGATCCCGATCTCGATGAGCTCCGGGATGATGGGCTCGATGTTGCCGTCCGAGTGGTAGGCGATCGTCACCCCGGGCCTCTGGGCCTTCAAGGTGGAAACCAGCTCCGCCATCCGGGGCTTCAAGAAGCGGCGCCAGGTGGGCGGGGAGATCATCATCCCGTTCTGGGAGCCGACGTCGTCGCCCGTCCAGATCATGTCCACGCCCATCTCCACAAGGCGCCGGGCCGCCGCGAGGTGGTAGCGATAGGGGATGTCGAGGATGCGATCCGCGAGGTCGGGGTCCTCGACGAAGTCCATGAGGAGCCGCTCCAGGCCCCGAAGCGCCCAGGCGGTCTCGAAGATCGTGCACACCGTCACTCCCACGATGAAGTACTCGGACCCGTACTGCGAGATGAGCCGAGCGGCGTCGGCGTAGAGCTCCTCGCGATGCGGATCGGGGGGTCGGTACGAGCCGAGGGCGGTCGCGTCCCCGAGGGGGTGGCCCGCGATCTCCGTGTAGAAGCCGGGCCCGAACCGCGTCTCGTAGGGCGCGTTCCGCCAGGGAACGCCCCAGTCGTCGGTGTACGCCTCGGCGCCGTTCCCGAAGGCCTCGTTGGCGTAGTACGAGTTCGCCCACCCGACGGAGGAGAGGAGCATGTCCTCCTCGAGGGCCCGCTCGAGCGCGTAGGTGTTACCGCCGCCGTGCGGGTTGTGCCCGGCGGCCCGGAAGAGGCGCAGGTCCGCCCGGAGCCTGGCCGCGAACTCCGGGGTGAAGCTCACCTGCATCGGGCAGCGGTCCGGCTCTTCGTGGTGCAGCGACATGAGGACGCGGTCCCTTGGTTTCACGACCTCACCCCTTCCCCCGCGGCCCATCCCCTCGCTCCTCTATGCCTTGGCGAGCACGGGCTCGAGGGGGTGGCCGCCCGAAGCGTGGCACGCAGCGCCGAGGCAGACAAGGACGGAAGGGCGTAGGTCCCCCTGCTCCCGTCGCCCGCCGGGGATCGGCGGATCTAGAGGTTCGTCCAAAGCTCCCGGCGGTGGTCGAGGCGCTAGCGAGCGCTCGAGGGTCCGCGGCCCCAAGAGCTGTGACACAATCGCCCGCGGATCCTTCGCGGGGAGCGGATGACGAGACCGATGGTTCGGAAGGTGGCTGGCTTTAACCTCGAGCTCGCATGCAAGCCCGACTTCGAGCGCGCCATGCAGCGGATCGACGCCTGGTGGCAGGGAGAGGTGCTCGATCGCGCCCCGGTGCGCTTCAGCGCCCACAACGCGTTCGTGTCCGAGAAGCACGGCCAGGGGTCCTGGGCGACGGTGAAGGACAAGTGGTTCGATGCGGAGTTCCAGGTCGCGGTCTTCCTCGAGTCGATCGAGGGGCGGATCCTGCGCGCCGAGACCTTCCCGGTGTTCTGGCCCAACATCGGCCCGAACTACTTCGCCTCGCTCTACGGCTGCGAGTTGCGGTTCGACGAGGTCACTTCCTGGGCGCTCCCCTGCATTCACGATTGGAGTGACCTCGGGCGGCTGAAGCTCGACCTCGAGAGCGTCTACCAGCGGAAGGTCGAGGAGCTGACTCGGGTGGCGCTGCGCGAGAGCCCGGGCAGGTTCATGGTGGGCTACACCGATTTCCACCCCGGGCTCGATTGCGTCGCAGCCTGGCGCGACACCCGGGCTCTCCTCCTCGATCTCTACGAGCATCCCGAGGAGGTGAAGGCGGCCCTCGAGGTGGCGACAAGCGACTTTCGAGCGGTGTACGACGGCTTCCACCGCTTGCTCAGGGCGCACCGGCAGCCCTCGGTCACCTGGATGGGAATTCCCTCGTTCGGGAGGATGCACATCCCGAGCTGTGACGTCTCGGCGATGATCTCCCCGGAGCACTTCGAGGAATTCTTCCTTCCCGCCCTCGAACGCGAGGTGAAGGGGATGGACCACAACGTGTTCCACGTCGATGGAAAGGGCGTCGCCCGCCACCTCGACGCCATCCTCGAGATCCCGGAGATCCAGGCGGTCCAGTGGGTGCAGGGGCTGAACGATGACAAACCCATCCTCCAGTGGGTACCGCTCATCCGACGAATCCAGGAGGCGGGACGCTCCGCGGTGGTCGAGCTCGAGGTGAGTGAGCTCGATGCCTTCATGGCCGAGGTGCCGCGGGAGGGGATCCTGCTCTGCATCGCTGCGGACGATGCGGATCAGGAGGCCATCCTGGCCCGGGTGGCGCGCTGGGGGTAAAGAGCCAAGGTCCCGCGGGGCGATCGAAGGGGCCCCCCCCGAACCGACCGGCGCGCGACCGCTACAGCGCCTTCTCGTGCCGCGGGGCGCCGCGGATCTCGGCCGCGTTCTCCGCGGCCCGCTCGGCCTTGAGCTTCTTCATCCGCTTTCGGATGAGCTCCCGCTTGAGGCTCGAGAGGTGGTCCACGAAGAGGGTGCCGTTCAGGTGGTCGGTCTCGTGCTGGATGGCGATGGCGAGGAGGCCGTCGGCGTCGAGCTCGAAGGGCTTTCCGAAGTAGTCGAGGGCTCGGACCCGGACCTGGGCGGCCCGCTCGACCTCCTCGGCCTCGCCGGGGATGGAGAGGCAGCCCTCGGTGTAGGTGGTCTTGCCCTCGGTGGCGACGATCTCCGGGTTCACGAGGTGGACGAGCTTTTGCCCTTCCTGGCGCGGCGAGGTGTCGATCACGATGACGCGCTGCAGCTCGGCGATCTGCGGAGCGGCCAGGCCCACGCCGTCGGCCGCGTACATGGTCTCGGCCATGTCGTCGAGCAGCCTGCGGACCGCGTCATCCACGCGCTCCACCGGGGCGGCGACCTGCTTCAGGACCGGGTCAGGCCAGATGACGATCTCGCGTATCATCGCTGCGCTTTTCCTCTCCCTTCGGGGAAGGGGAATGTAACGGGGCGGAGGCGATCGCGCACCGGGGGCCCTTCAGGCAGCGTCGCCCAGGCCACGCAGGTACTCCTCGCGGAGCCGATCGTCGGCTAGGACCTCGCGCGCGTCCTCCACCACCTTCTGGATCTCGGCCAGGCGGGCGGGGAGTCCCTCGTCGGGTAGGCCGGCGAACCGGCGCGGCTCGAACTCCACCCTGAGCCGCTCGGCGGCCTCCCGGACCTCGTGCGGCGTGCACAGCCGCCCCACGCCGAGCACGGTGAAGTAGTCCGCCCGCCGGACCTGCTCGAGCTTGTCCTTCACCCGCGCCAGGTCGATGGCGGCGGAGGCTTGCCCGGCGGGCCGGCCCGCCTGGAGGGCCCGTACCGAGAGTGCTCCGGTGAGCACCAGGGCGGAGAGGACCTGCCGGGTGCTGAGCGCGTCGAGGGGGCTCGCCCCGACGATCTCCTCGAGGGCGCGCAGGCCGTCGGCCAGGGCCACGACCCGGCGCTCGTCGGCGGAGAGCCCGAGGTCATTAGGCCCCGGGCCGTTCGGGACGGGGGCGAGGAGGGTGGCGGGGCCGCCGAGGAGGGCGTCGACGCGAGCGGCCAGCCACCGCCGTCTCACCCCCTCGACCGCCAGGGCCAGGGTCCCGCGCTCGAGAGCGATGCGCTCCTCGGGGGGCACGGTGACGCCCAGGAAGCGGAAGCGGGCATCGTCGTCGGCGAACACGCCGAAGACGACCTCCTCGGTGCGCCGCCTTACGAGGCCGGTGAGCTCGGTGGGCTTCAAGAACCCCCGCTCGAGGAGCAAGAGCGCGGCGCGCCGCGAGGGAAGGGCCGCGGCCGCCTGGGCGATCTGGCGGTGCTGGTCGCGGGTGATGAGGCCGAGCCGGAGCGCCACTTCCTCCACCCGCTCGGACGGGTCGGCGCTCGAGGCGCCCACCACGCGCCCTTCTTCGAACCAGAGGGAGCGCGCCACTTCGCCCTCGAAGTCGAGGCGTCCGTCGAGGCGGGCCCGGGCGGCGAGGGCGAGAAGGCGAGGTGCGGGCAACTCGGAAAGGGCCCCGGCCCTCAGCTGGGGGATGGGCTGGGGAAGCGCGGGCCCGGGCTCCTCCGCGGCGGGCGGGGGGGCTTCCCCCGGGCCCTGGGTGGGCAAGGGCCAGGCCGGCTCGAGAGCCGCCGACTCGGCCGCGCCCGTCCGAAAGGCCGCGACGCGGCGTCGAGCGGCCTCCTCGGCGGGGTCTGAGGGCGGCGGCCCCCCCTCTGCTCCCTCGAAGGGGGCGAAGAACGGGGGCGGGGTGAAGCGCGGCCCAGGCTCCTCGGCGGCGGGCACGATCGATCGGGCCACGGCCTCGCGGCGGGCCTGTTCCAGCTTCTGGAGCGCGGCCTCCGCCTCCTCGCGCCGGTGCGCTTCCTCCTCCTTCTTCCTGCGCAGATCCTCCATCTCCACCCGAACGCTTTCGATCGCGGACCTGAGCTTCTCCTCCTCGGCCGCGCGGGACCTTGCCGTCTCCTCGTCGCGGCGGCGGATCTCCTCCTCGGCCAGCCGGCGCAGCTCGTCCGCGGCCTCCTCCTCCTGGGCCGCCCGCTGCATCACGGTGGCCACTCGCTCGTCGGCCTTCTTGCGCTCCTCGGCGAGCTGGGCTCTCAGCGCCCGGAGCTCCTCCTCGGCCGCGCGGCGGGCGTCGGCCTCCGCGTGGGCGCGCTCTGCCGCCTCCGCCTCGCGGCGGGAGAGCTCCGTCACCTCCCGCTGAGCGGCGAGGACCGCCTCCTGCCGCGCCCGCGCCTCCGCCTGGACGCGCCGGGCCGCCTCGGCGGCTTCCCGGCGAGCCGCGTCCTTGAGCTCGCGCTTGGCGGCCTCGAACGCCTCGCGTCGCGCGGTCTCGATGGCGTCCTGCAGTGCGTGCTCGTCCCCCGAGGGGGAAGGTCCACTGCCTTCGTCGGTCGGAGCGGCGGAGGCCCGGGCGCGGGCCACCTCCGCCGCGTGGCTGGTGGCCTCGACCTCGAGGGCGCGAAGCGCCTCCTCCGCCGCGTCCCGGCGGGCGTTCTCGGCGAGGACGCGCTCGACGTCGGAGCGATAGCCGCCCAGGGGAGGGGAAGCGTCGGTCTCCTTCAGGGCGGGCTTGGGCTCGCCCTCCTCGAGGTCGAGCGACTCGGCCAAGGAGGTCTCTAGCGCGCGGGCGGGAGGGAGGATGATGGACGCCGAGAGCGACGGTCGGCCCGGCTCGCGCGGCGGCTCCGAGGGCTCGGGGGGAGCCCGGTGGCTCGACCGGCGCAGCTCCTCCGCGCGGGCCCTGAGCGCCTCGGCCGCAGCCCGGCGACTGGCGGCCGCGTCGGAGAGCCCCGCGCTCGGGGGATGCCCCGGACCGGCGGGCTTATCCGCCCCGGCCGGGGGAGCAGGGGCCCCCGGGGCTTTTGGAGCCGGAGAGGGGAGCGGGCCGCGAGCCGCCTGCGCGGGACGCGCGGAGGGGACCTTTGGCCGAGGCTTGTTCGCGGGGGCGGGCGAAGGGGGGGCGGCGGCGAGCGGGGAGGGAGTTCCGGGAGGATTGCCCTCGCCGGCGACGCCGAGCGCGCCCTTCACCTCGGCGGCGAGCAGTTCGGGATCGAGCGGTCTCTCGAGGCATCGCGCGCCCTCGGGGAGGCCATCGGCGGCGCCGAGGACGAGGAGGGGAACGCCGTCGGTGGCCGGGTCGCCGGGGAGCCGGCGCGCGAGGGCCAGGGCTTCGCCGCTCTCGCAGGTCGAGGAGATGACGAGAAGGTCGGGCCGCCGCTGCACGATGGCGGCCATGGCGTCCGAGGCATTCGTGGCGAGGACCGGCTGATGCCCGGCGCGCGAGAGAACGCGCTTCACGGCCGAGATCTCGGCGATATCGTCGTCGACCAGGAGGACCCGGGACACGCCAGCCGATTATGGATCGGCCTCGCTTGGGGTACCAAGCTGGCGGCGGTCCTCGGCGCAGTCCTCCCCGCTCGACTCCCTCGATCATGGGGCGCTGCTCGGGCCGTCGCGAGCCTACTTCCCCGAAGGAAGGAAAGCGCGGAGCGTCGGGCCTGAGGCCAGCCGATTCTTGACAGCGGATCCCGTCCCCGAGCCGGCGCAGGGCCCTTGACGCATGAGGGGGCGCCCCTAGCGTCTTGGGGCCGGCGCGGGCGGAAGAGGAAGCGCCTCCGGGACGCCGAGGGAGGACGCGCGCTCTCTCCGGAAAGACGCTCTCCCGACGGAAGAAGGGGGCTCCCTGCGGTCTCAGCGCGCCCAGGACAACTCCCCCCCCAGACCGACTACCTCGAGGCCGGTGGTCGAGACGCACTAGAGGGACCGTTCTCACGAGCTTCGGCCGCCGAGGTGACGGCCGCGGAGGCGGCGCTCGGGAAGCGCGCGTTCGCCCGAGGGCATCGGGCACTTCCGGGGACTCCGTTCGACGCGGCCACATGCAGGCGCGCCCTGCGCGAGCTTCGCCAGGCCGCCGGCAAGACGCAGGAGCAGGTGGCGGCGGCCGCGAGAATGAAGCAGTCCGAGCTCTCGCGGGCGGAGCGCCGGGAGGATCACTTGCTCTCGACGCTACGCCGCTACGTCAAAGGGCTCGGTGGCGAGCTCGAGGTGGTCGCCAGGGTGGGGCGCAAGGTCGTGCGGCTCCGCGGGGTGTAGGGGGATCGAAGGGTGCGGAGGTGCTAGACCGAATGGCGGCGAGGGTCTCGAGAGCCAAGCTCAGGGACGGATCCGTCTCCTTCGAGGACCGGATGCGCTCCCCGGGGTGAGCCTGCCGACATGCCGCGTTCGGCGTCTCCGAGTACGGCGACCCCCGCGGCGGGAGTCCCTCCGAGCAGGGTCGCGCCGAGAGCGAAGCCGCGAGGAAAGGGTACGGAAGGGGAAGGTCCCGAGCGGCCGAGGGGGCGCGCTCCGGGGGAAACCCCGCCATCGTCTCCCTGCGAGCCGCTCGGGGTAGCTCCCTCACATCATCGAGTAGGGGTCCATGTCGAACCGGACCGCGGCGCCGCCCGGTGGACGAACCGCTGCGAGCGAGAGGGCGGCGTGGACCCGGAACAGGGCGCGCGGCTCGTCCGCCCGGAAGAGGATGTGCCAGCGGTAGAGGCCGCGGAGCCGTTCCAGGGCGGCGGGGGCGGGGCCCAGCATCGCCACCTTGGGCGAAAGGGCGGGCCGAGCGGCCCGCGCCAGCGCCTCGGCGCAGCGGCGCGCCCCGGCCTCCGAGCCCTCGATCCGGACCGCCAGCATCCGCCCGAAGGGCGGGTAGGAGAGGGTCCGGCGCCGCTCGAGCTCTCCCGCGGCGAAGCCCAAAAAGTCGTGCGATGCGGCGCAGGCCACCGCGGGGGTACGGGGGTTGAAGGTCTGGATGAGGACGCGCCCCTGATCGGCGCCCCGGCCGGCCCGTCCCGCCACCTGGGCGAGCAACTGGAAGGTCCGCTCGGCGGCCCGAAAGTCGGGGAGGGCGAGGGCGGTGTCGGCGAGGACCACCCCCACGAGCGTCACGCCCGGGAAATCGTGCCCCTTGGTCACCATCTGCGTTCCGACGAGGACGTCGAGCTCGCGGTTGGCGAAGCGGGCCAGGACCGCGGCGGTGTCGTCGGCCGACGAGACGGTATCCCGGTCGAGCCGGCCTACCCGGGCGCGCGGGAAGAGGGCGCGTACCGCCTCTTCCACCTGCTCCGTGCCCACCCCCACCCCGCCGCGGGCCCCGCCGCAGCGCGGGCATCTCGAGGCCGCCGGCTCGACCCGGCCGCAGTAGTGGCAGAGCAAAACGCCGCGGCGAGCGTGGTGGGTGAGCGAGACCGAGCACTCGGTGCAGCGCGCCTCCTCTCCGCAGGCGGGGCAGAGCACCAGGGTCTCGTACCCGCGGCGGTTCAGGAACAGGATCGCCTGCTGCCCCGCGGCCAGGGTCTCCGAGAGCGCCGCGGAGAGCCTCGGGGAGATGAGGCCGGGGAGATCGCCCTCGCCCTTTTGGCGGAGGCGGGAAAGGTCCACCACCTCGACCTCGGGCATGGGGCGATCGTCGATGCGAGAGGGGAGGGTCAAGGTCCGGTACCGGCCCTGGCGGGCGTGGTCGAGGGTCTCGAGCGAGGGCGTGGCCGAGCCCAAGACGAGGACGGCGTTCTCGAGCTTGGCCCGGACCACCGAAAGGTCCCGGGCGTGGTAGGGGGGGCCGTCCTCCTGCTTGAAGCTCGGGTCGTGCTCCTCGTCCACCACGAGCACGGAGAGGTCCTGCACCGGGGCGAAGATCGCGCTGCGCACCCCCACGCAGATCCGGGCCAGCCCGCGCCGCAGGCGCGTCCACTCGGCATGGCGCTCGGCGTCGGAGAGGCCGGAGTGCAGGAGGGCCACGTCCTCGCCGAACCGGGCCCGGAAGCGGCCGGAGAGCTGGGGGGTCAAGGCGATCTCCGGCACGAGGACGAGCGCCCCCCGCCCCAGGGAGCGGGCCCGGGCGATGAGCTGCAGGTAGACCTCGGTCTTGCCGGACCCGGTGACGCCGTGGAGGAGGAAGGGCGCGAAGCCCCCCAGGGCGGCGGCGAGCTCGCCGACCGCCGCCGCCTGGGCGGGGGTGAGGGCCGGCGGGGCCGGCCCGGCGGCGAGGACGCCGCCCCGGGCGACCTTGGTCTCGGCCTCGACCAAGACGAGCCCGCGCCGGGCGAGGGCTCGCAGCGCCGTGCGGCCGTGGGGAAACGCCACCTTGAGCTCCTCCAGTGGGACCCGGCCGCGGGAGAGGAGGTAGTCGAGCACCGCCCGCTGGGCACGGGCCCGGGAGAGCGATGGCAAGGCGGCCGCGGCCCCCTCGGCCGGGAGGGCGTAGGCAACGCCCCGGCGGGCCGGTCCGGCGTCGCCGCGGCGAGTGTTGAGCCCGGGGGGAAGCGCCGCCCGGAGGAGCTCTCCGGGGGGGACGAGGTAGTAGTCCTCCGCCCAGCGGATGAGCTCGACGAGGGGCGAGGTGAACGGCGGAAGGGGATCGAGCACCGCGAGCACGTCGCGCAGCTCGAGGCCTTCGGGGGGGGCAGTGGGGAACCCGATCACGTAGCCGGTGGTGCGGCGGCTCTTCCCGAAGGGCACCGCCACCCGCTGGCCGAGCGAAACCTCCGGGGCCATGGCGGAGGGGACGCGGTAGGTGAACGTGCCGCGCACCGCGGCGGCGACGGCGACCTCGACGAGCATGGCCTCTTAGTCTAGCAGGGGGGGGTGAGAGGGACCGAAAGCGCCGGGGGCGCTTCCCTGCCCTCTCTCGCGCGACGATGACCTCGCGCGCGAAGAGCGATGCGGCGAGCCCCCGCGTCCTTGGGAAGGGAGCCTCGCGGGAGATCGCCATGGGCACCGCGGGGGCCGGTACGCTCCCAAAGGCGGGGGGACTAGAGGCCGGTCTTCTCCCGGATGTAGCGGCGCGCCTTCTGCGCGTACTCGAGGGGATTCGCCTTGGCCGGGTCCTGCTCGGCCTCGACCACCATCCAGCCGGCGTAGCCCGCCTCGGAGAGGAGGTGGAAGAGCGGCTCGAAGGCGATCGCGCCGTCCCCGGGGACGGTGAAGACGCCCTCGCGGACCGCGCGGAGGAAGCTCATCCCCTCGGGCTTCACCCGCTTCAGGACCTCGGGGCGGACGTCCTTCAGGTGGACGTGCCGGACCCGGGAGACGTGCTTCTTCAAGAGGGGCAAGGGGTCGATCCCGGCGAAGGTGAGGTGGCCGGTGTCGAAGAGGAGCGAGACGAGCCCGGGCTCGGTGAGGGAGAGGAGCCGATCGATCTCCTCGGCCGACTGTACCCCGGTGCCCATGTGGTGGTGGTAGGTGAGGGTCATGCCCTTCTTGGCCGCGAGCCGGCCCATCTCATTGAGCCCCTGGGCGAGGAGCTTCCACTCGGCCTCGGTGAAGACCGGCTTCTCGGCGAGGACGGGCTTCTCCTGTCCCTGGATGCTGTGGCCCTGCTCGGCGGCCCCGATGACGCGGGCCCCCACCGCGTAGAGGAAGTCCATCTGCGCGACGAAGGCATCGAGGGTCTCCCGGAGGGGCCGGGTGGTGAGGAAGGCGCTGAACCAGGCGTTGCAGATGGTCATGCCCCGGAGCGTGAGGGCCCGGTTCAAGACCGCCGGGTCCTTGGGGTACTTGTTGCCCACCTCGCTCCCCTTGTAGCCGGCGAGGGCCATCTCGCTGAGGCACTGCTCGAAGGTGTTCTCGCCCCCGAGCTCGGGCAGGTCGTCGTTGGTCCAGGCGATGGGGGCGATGCCCAGCTTCACCTTCGCTGCGTCGAGCATGTCCGGCTCCTCCTTGGGGAGGTGACTAGTCGGGGTTGGGGACGAGGAGGTCCCGGACCAGGGCCGAGAGGTCGGCGCTCGCGCCGAGGAACTGGCGCAGGGTCCTTCGGGTGGGGCCGAAGGCGTCGAACTCCGAAGGGGAGAGGCCCTTCTCCTCGTAGGCGCGCCCGAAGTCGGGGAAGTTCTTCTGTAGCTCGGAGAGGACGTCCGGATCGACCGGGTGGTCCATGCGCGGCAAGGGGTCGATGCCGCTCTTCTGGAAGCGGGTCTGCCAGGCGAAGGGGGGGGAGACGACCACGTCGCCGCCCACGAACTCGCTCCAGTGCATGTGGTTACGGAAGGCGGCCGAGAGGAGGCGCAGGCGGTACCCGCGCTCCCTGAAGAGCGCGTAGGTCTTCTTGAAGACCGCCACCCCGGCCCACTCCGCGATGCCCGGGTCGACGGAGAGGCCCTCCTTCTCGATGAGCACCTTGAGCCAGTCGTCGAGGCGCCCCACCATGATGGTGCAGACCGGCCCCATGTCGTCGATGCGCTTCTTTTCCTTCTCCCGGCGGGAGAGCCCCCGCTCCACCGCCTCGGCCACGGCCAGGCATTGGGGGAGGGTGAAGGAGACGGTGGCGTTGATCGACACCCCGCGGTAGGTGGCCTCCTCGATGGCCGGGATCCCCGCGGCGGTGACGGGGATCTTCACGATCATGTTGGGGGCGAGCTGGGAGAAATGGACCGCCTGCTCGAGGATGGCCTTACTGTCCCGAAAGAGGCGCGGGTCGGTCTGGATGGAGAGCCGCCCGTTGCGCCCCCGGTCGCTCTCGAAGACCTGCCTGAGGAGGCCGGCGGCGCGCACCGACATCTCCTCCACCACCCGCCAGCCGATCTGGTCCTCGGTGGCGGTGGGCAGGGAGGCGGCCAGTTCCAGGATGCGGGGCTTCCAGGTGGCCATCTCCTTCTTCAGGACCTGGAGGGCGATGACCGGGTTGCAGGTGGCGCCCACCGCCCCGTAGCCGAGCGAGGTCTTCAGGGGCTCGTACTCGGCGGTGTCGGTCCACAGGCAAGTGGGGGTGGTCCTCGTCATCTTCAAGAGCGGGCCGCCTTCGGCCCCGGCCCGGGCCGGATCCTCTCTCATGGTCTTTCCTCTCCGTAAAGGGCGGCGCTAGCCGCGGGTGAGCGTCCCGTCCCAGGTGGAGACCTTCTTCTTCGAGTCCTCCTCGGTGAACCAGACCGAGGTGACGCTCTTCGTCTCGGTGAAGAAGGCCACCCCGTCCTTGCCCATGGTGTGCAGGTCGCCGAAGAAGGACTGCTTGTGGCCGCTGAAGGGGAAGATGGAGAAGGGGACGGGGATCCCGACGTTGATCCCCACCATCCCGCCGTGGCTGCGCTTCGCGAACTCGCGGGCGAAGCGGCCGGAGCTCGTGTAGATGGACGAGCCGTTGGCGAACCGGTTCGCGTTCATGATGGCGAGCCCCTCCTCGAAGTCCCGGACCCGCTTGATGCTCGTCACGGGCCCGAAGATCTCCTCGTCCCCGACGAAGTGGCCGGCCTTGACCTCGTCGAAGATGGTGGGGCCGACGTAGTAGCCCCCCTCGTACCCGGGGACCTCGGGCCGGCGGCCGTCGAGGACGAGCCGCGCCCCCTCCTCGACGCCGCGGGCGATGCACTTCTCCACCCACTCTCGCTGGCCGCTCGAGACCAGGGGCCCGAGCTGCGACTCCGGCTCGTAGGCCGGGCCGATGCGGAGCGCCCCGGCCTTCGTCCTGAGCCGCTCCACCAGCTCGTCGGCGATCGTCTCCTGCACGCAGACCGCGGGCAGGGCCATGCACCGCTGCCCGGCGCAGCCGTAGGTGGAGTTCACGATCCCCATGACGCTCCGCTCGAGGACGCAGTCCTCGAGCACCAGGGCGTGGTTCTTGGCCTCGGTCAAGGCCTGGACCCGCTTCCCGGCGCCGGCGGCGGTCTCGTAGATGTGCTTGCCCACCGAGGTGGAGCCGACGAAGGTGATGCCCTTCACCTCCGGGTGGACGAGGAGGCTATCGGCCTCCACCCGGCTGCAGGTGACGAGGTTCACCACCCCCTTGGGCAGCCCGGCCTCGATGAGGAGCTCGAGCATCCGGATCGCGGTCTGGGGCACCATCGACGCCGCCTTCAGGACGAAGGTGTTCCCGGTGGTGATGCAGAAGGGCATCATCCACCCCATGGGGATCATCGCCGGGAAGTTGAAAGGGGCGATGCCCACGAACGCGCCCAGGGGCTCTCGGTAGGAGACGGTGTCGTAGCCCTCGGAGACGTTCATGCAGGTGTCGCCCTGCATGAGGTAATGGGTGGAGCAGGCGCACTCGACCACCTCGATGGCCTTGAGGACGTCGCCCTGGGCCTCGGCGAGCACCTTGCCCATCTCGGTGGCGAGGAGGACGGTGAGCTCCTCGAGGTGCCGATCGAGCAGCTGCTTGAACCGGAACATGAGCTGGATCCGGGTGGGGATGGGGGTGCCCGACCAGCCGGGGAAGGCGCGGGCCGCTGCCAGGACCGCCGAGTTGACCTCGTCCTGGGTGCAGCAGGGGGCCTCGGCGATCTGTTCGCCGGTGGAAGGATTCATGACCGGCATGTACTTCTGGGTCTTCGACTCCCGCCACTCGTTGTCCACGCAGTAGCGCAGGCGCCGGTTCTTGATCGCCTGGGGAGCCCGCTTCAGCACCGCCTCTTGCGTCGCAGCCATCGCCTCGTCCTCTCTCGGTGAAATGGGCCGGGGGCCCGCCGCGTCCTCTTTCCCAAAGGGGGTGGACCCGGCCGCCACTGTAGCAAAAGGGCGGCCCCCGGCGCAAGCGGGTTTCCATTCACTCCGGCTTCATAGAAACGACTTTCTATCCACTCCCCCCCCCCCCTCGGTCCCACCCGGGGGGGCGGCCCTCTTGCCCCCTAAGGTGGGCCCTTCCCCCCGCGGGCAGCCCCTCCCCTCTAGCTCGTGCCCGGCTCCGCCTCCTCGAGCGCCACCTCGCGGTGGGCGAGTTCCAGGTCGAGCTCCAGGCGGGTGGCGAGAGCGATGAAGAGCCCCTGGCACAGGCACATGGTGTTGGTCGGGGAGCGGAAGGAGAAGGCGCTCGCCTCCTTGACGAGGAGCTGCACGTCGGCGGCGCGGGCCACCGGGCTCATGCCGCTGTCGGTCACGGCCAGGACCCGGGCCCCCCGCGAAACCGCGATTCGCACGCAGCTGCGGGTCTCCCGCCCGTAGGGGGTGAAGCTGATGGCCACGAGCAGGTCGCCCTTCCCGATGGAGCGCATCTGCCCGGCGAAGGTGCCGCCCAGGCCGTCCACGAGGGAGACGCGCTTGCTCGTGTGCTGGAGGAGGTAGGTGAAGTAGGCGGCCGCCGAAAAGGAGCGGCGCACCCCGGCGACGTAGACGTGCCCGGCGTCGTGGAGGAGAGAGACCGCGGTCTTCAGGGCCCGGTCGTCGAGGTGGAGGGCGAACTCCTCGATCGCCCCCTGGTTCGCGAGGAGGAGCTGGCGGAGGATCCCCCCGGCGTCCATCTTGAGCCTTCGGGACTCGATGAGGCCCCGGATCCGCTTGGCGTAGCTCGTGGAGGGGGTGGTGCTCTCGCTGAAGGCGTCGCGGAACAGGGTCTGCAGCTCGCTGAAGCCGGAGAACCCGAAGCGCTGGGAGAAGCGGGTGACCGCCGAGGGCTGGACCCCGCAGGCCTTGGCGATGTCGGTGATGCGGGTCACCACCATCCGAGCCCGGTTGGTCTCGATGTGGTGGGCGATGGCCTTGAGTTGCTTGGGCAGGCCCTCGTACTGCGAGGCGACCGCGCCCAAAAAGTCGTCGACGGTGTCGAAGGGAACGGCCACGGGAGGGAAAGTATAGGCGAGCGCCCGGAGCGAACACCACGTCTAAAGGAAGCCCCGGGTAGAAATTCTTGTGCACGGGCGAAGGGGGCGGGCCTTTCCCCCGGGGGTCGGCCGTCCCGGGGGAAAGGAAGGACCTCGGATCGCAAGAGAAAGGGGGCGAAGGGTGCCCCCTCTTCTAAGGCCCTAGCCGAGGAGGTACTTCACGCTCTTCTCGAGGGCGGCCTTGAGCTCCCCCACCGAGAGGGCCTTCACCTTGGGGGAGAAGGGCTCGAAGGAGATGGGGGCCTTGAGGCCGCCCTTGAGCAGGGCCGCGACCTGGCGGCGGTTGTCCATCACGTCCGAGTCGTCCACCAGGATGCGGTCCTCGTCCTCGATGGCCGACCGGCTCTTGCCCGCGGGGACGCCGGAGACGTGGACGAGGCCGGTCTCCTTGGGGAAGAGCTCCTCCTCGCCGGAGAGGTAATGGTGGAAGGTGTCGTGGAGGAGGGCGAAGGAGCCCGGGTATCTCGACCGGGCGATGCCCTCCAGGGCGGCCCGCTTCAGGCGGAGCGCGCTCCGCTCGAAGCCGAGCGGCTCGATGAGGCCCACCATCCCGGCCTCGGCGTAGAGGGGGCCGTAGGCGTCGAGCGCCGCCACGAGCTCCCCGGCCCGCTCCTTCGGGGTGCGGGGATCGCCCTTCTCGTTGAAGGGGCACATGACGATGTACTTGCAGCCCACGGTGCGGGCCTGTGCGATGAGCCCGCGGAGCTTCTCGAGGTTCGCCTCGAGGTGGCGACCGCTCTCGAAGGGGTAGAGGGCGTTGATGGAGACGATCCCCACCTTGGTCCGGTGGAGGGCCGACCGGAGAACTCCCGGGGAGAGGCCGTCCAGGACCTCCCGGCCGGGGAGGTCGTTGCGGACCTCGGCGTACTTCATCTCCAGCGAGGAGGCGAGCAAGAGAAACTCGGGGAGGGGGAGGTCGGGCTTGGCGATGCGGTTCAAGGAGAGGGCGACGTTCGTTGCCATGGGGTCCTCTGGGGGGATGGGGGAAGGCCGATCGAAGCGCCTCTAGACGCGGCGCACGTTCTTGCGCACGTCGATGGTCACCGCCACCACGATGATGATGGCTCGCGCCACCTGCTGGAAGTCGGCGGAGACGTTCAGGATGTCGAGCCCGTTCTTCATGACCCCGATGATGAGGGCGCCGACCAGGGTGCCGCCGGCGGTGCCCAACCCCCCGGCGAGGCTCGTCCCCCCGATGACCGAGGCGGCGATGGCGTCGAGCTCGTAGCCGAGCCCGAGCCCCGGCTGGCCGGAGCCGATACGCGCGGTGAGGACGATGGAGGCCACCGCGGCGAGGAAGCCGGCGAAGGTGTAGACGAGGACCAAGTACCGCTCGATCTTGATCCCCGAGACCACCGCTGCCTGGAGGTTACTGCCCAGGGCATAGGTGTAGCGGCCCCAGAGCGTGTGCTGGAGGATGAGGTAGGTGATGGCCACGCACACGAGCAGGACCAGGGCGGGGTTGGGGATGCCGAGGATCGAGCCCTGGCCGATGACCTGGAAGGAGTCGAGGAGGCTCCCCCGGGGACGGCCCTGGGAGTAGATGAAGGCCCAGCCGCGGGCGAAGGTCATCATCCCCAGGGTGGCGATGAAGGGCGGGATCCTGAGGCGGGTGATCATGGCCCCGTTCAAGAACCCGAGGAAGGTGCCGACCGCGAGCCCGACGAGGACCGCCACCCCCACCGGCCAGGGGTGGCCCCCTTTGAAGAGCCGGTCCATGGCGTCGGGGGCCTGGAGCAGGCTCGCCACCACCACCGAGACCATGGCCACCACGGCGCCGGAGGAGAGGTCGATCCCGGCGGTGATGATGCACATGGTGACGCCGAGGGCGATGATCCCGATGACGCTGATCTGGCGGAGGACGTTCAGCAGGTTCCCGATCTTGAGGGAGATCCCGCCGGAGAGGATGGCTTCGAGGACGACGAGGCCGGCGAGGATGAGGAGGATGCTGTAGGTGCTCATGAACTTGAGCACGCGGGACTCGGTCCGGGCCGCTTCCTTCTCGCTCTCTAAGGCCGCGGTCCGTGGGGCACTCGTTTCGGCCATGTGGATATCCTGGTGGTGGTGTCCTTAGCGTCAGTTGGGCGGGACCGTCTCGAGGGTGCTGAGCGGCTCGCCGGTCGCCATGTGGAGGACTCGTTCCTGGGTGGCGTCGGAGCGGGAGAGCTCCCCGACCTTGCGCCCCTCGTGCATGACCATGATCCGGTCGGACATGGCGAGGATCTCGGGCATCTCCGAGGAGATGAGGATGATCGCCTTCCCTTCCTTGGCGAGGCCGGTCATGAGCCGGTAGATCTCGCTCTTCGTGGCGACGTCGATCCCCCGGGTGGGCTCATCCAGGATGAGGAGGAAGGGGGTGGTGGCGAGCCAGCGGGAGACGAGCACCTTCTGCTGGTTCCCGCCGGAGAGGTACATGACGAGCTGCTCCAGGCTCGGGGTCTTGATCCTGAGCGCCCCCACCGCGTCGTCGCAGAGCTTGCGCAAGGACTTGTGGCGGATGAACAGCCCCCGGAGGTTGTTGCGGAGGCTGGGCATGATGATGTTGTCGCGCACCGAGAGGTTCAGATAGAGCCCGGTGCGCTTGCGGTCCTCGGTGAGGAAGGCCATCCCCAGGCGGATGGCGTCGTTGGCGCTCTTGATCCGGACCGTTCGGCCGCGGACCTTCACCACCCCCGCCTGGTGGGGCGCCACCCCGAAGAGCGCCTCCATCACCTCGGTCCGCCCCGCCCCGATGAGGCCCGCTACCCCGAGGATCTCCCCCTCCCGCACCGAGAAGGAGACGTCGCGGAACTTGCCGCGGCGGGTGAGCCCTTCCACCTCCAGGACCGGCTTCCCGACCTGGGCCTTCTCCTTCACGAAGAACTGCTCGATGGTCCGGCCGACCATCATCCGGATGAGCCGGTCGCGGGTGAGGTTCTTGCTGTCCTCCCGTCCCACGAACTCGCCGTCGCGGTAGACGCTCACCTCGTCGGTGATGGCGAACACCTCGTCCATCTTGTGGGTGATGTAGATGATCGCCACCCCCCGCGCCTTCAGGCTCCGGATGATCTCGAAGAGGTGGGCGACCTCCTTCTCGGTGAGGGCCGAGGTGGGCTCGTCCATGATGATGAGGTCGGCCTTGCGCGAGACCGCCTCGGCGATCTCCACGAGCTGCATCTGGGCCACGGAGAGGGCACCCATGATCTGCCCCGGTTTCAGGTTGATCTTGAGCTCGGCGAGGATCTTCTCCGACTCCCGGTCGATGGCCCGGTGATCGATGAGCCCGAGCCGGTTTCGGATCTCGCGGCCGAGGAAGATGTTCTGGGCCACGGTCATGTAGGGGAGGGGGCTCATCTCCTGGTGGATCATGGAGATGCCCTGGGTGAGGGCCTCGTGGACGCTCTCGAAGGCCACCTCCTGGTCGCGAAGGCGCATGGTCCCCGCGTCGGAAGGGTAGAGCCCGATGGCGATCTTCATGAGGGTGCTCTTCCCCGCGCCGTTCTCCCCCATGACCCCGTGGACGGTCCCCGGCCGGACCTTGAGCTCCACGCCCCGCAGGGCGTGCACGCCGGGGAAGCTCTTGTGGATCCCCTTCATCTCGAGGATGTAGTCGCTCACGGCGTGCTCGCTCCCTCGTGAAGAGACGGTCCTCTTTGGAGAACCCGGGGGTGGGGCTTTAGGCGCCCCACCCCCCGGGCCTTTAGAGCGCTACTTCATGTACTTCTTGTAGTTGTCGTAGGTGACCGGCTCGAAGGGGATGGCGGTGAAGATGGGCACGTTCTCGTGCTTCACGAGCTTGAGAGCGGTCTGGACCGCCCCGCGCCCCTGGGCCCCGCCGTTCTGGAACACGGTCATGTCGAGCCGCTTGTCGGCGATGAACTTCAGGGCGTCCGAGGTCGCGTCCACCCCGGTGACGACGACCTTGTCCTTCATCTTCTTCTCCTCGAGCACGAGGACGGCGCCGATGGCCATCTCGTCGTTGTTGGCGATGATGGCGTCGATCGGGACCCCGCTCGCGAGCCAGTCCTCGACCACCGTCACCGCGTCGGGGCGGGCGAAGTTGGCGGTCTGCTCCCTTACGACCTTCATCCCCGGGTACTTGGCGATGACGTCCTTCGTCCCCTGGGTCCGGCCGATCTGGGGGGCGGTCCCCATGGAGCCCATGAGGATGGCGACGTTCCCCTTCCCGTTGAGCTTCTTGGCGACGAACTCGGCCTCGAGGTTGCCCGCCACCACCTCGGGGGAGGCGACCGCGACCACCTTCCCGGCGGAGAGGGCGGAGTCCTCGGGCTTACGGTTGAAGTAGACGAGGGGGATCTTCGCGTCCAGGCAGAGCTTGGTGATGCGGGGGGCAATGCTCTGGTCGATGACGTGGATCATGATCGCGTCCACGCCCTGGGTGATGAAGTTCTCGATCTGCTTGATTTGCTCCTGGGGGTCTCGCTTGCCGTCGGCTGCGATCACCTCGATGTTGTTCTTCTTGGCCTCGTCGGTCAGCTGGTCGAGCGCGTAGCGCATGAAGACGTCGTTGAAGTCCTCGATGGTGACGCCCATCTTCAGTTGCTTGGCGGACGAAAGCGACGGAATTGCGAGTAGCGAGACCAATCCACAGAGTAGAGCCTTCCGCATCGTTGCCTCCTTGACACGTACTGGCGCTTGCTAAAAAGCGAGCGCCGCCTACCTACCGCCTAAAACCCTCGGACACCTCTTGCGACGAAACGACCACTCACTCCAGGTCACCCGGGGGACCGCACCGCTTGGTCCCCCGGGCCACCCCACGACCATCCATCCAAAAGCACGCTGCGTGACGGCCGGGACGTCCGGCCCCTGCAACGTAGCAGCGACCCCCGGGGCGAAGAGGGGCCCTGACGGGTCCTCGCTCATCCCTCCATCTCCGAAACCCGCACCGGCCGGTGCTCGGCCAGGGATCGCTTGGCGGCCAACCCGATGAGGACGGGCTTCAGACCGTCCAGGCCGCCGACCGGGGTGGGCCGGTCGTGCACCAGCGCGGCGACGAACTCCTTCATCTCGTCGATGAAGGCCTGCTTGTACCGCTCGAGGAAGAAATAGAGGGGCTTTTCGCCCCGGACCCCCTCCTCGTTCGAGACCATGACGCTCGAGGGCGTGTCGTTCGAGCAGGTGGCGCAGCCCTTACTGCCGAAGACCTCGATCCGCTGGTCGTAGCCGTAGGTGGCCCGGCGGGAGTTATCGATGACGCCGATGGCCCCGTTCGCGAAGGTGAGGGTGACCGCGGCGGTGTCGACGTCGCCCGCCTGGCCGATGGCCGGATCGACGAGCACCGCCCCCTTCGCATACACCTCCACGACCTCGCTGCCCGAGAGGTAGCGGGCCATGTCGAAGTCATGGATGGTCATGTCGAGGAAGATGCCCCCCGAGACCTTGACGTACTCGGGGGGGGGCGGAGCCGGGTCCCGGGAGGTGATGCGGATTAGGTGGGGGGCCCCGAGGGCGCCCGAGGCGACGAGGTCCTTGACCCGCCGGAAGTTGTGATCGAACCGGCGGTTGAAGCCCACCTGGAGCTTCACCCCCGAGCTCTCCACCGCCTTCAAGGCCCGCTTCACCTTCTCCACCGAGAGGTCGATGGGCTTCTCGCAGAAGACGTGCTTCTTCTCTTTGGCCGCGGCGATGACCATGTCGGCATGGGTGTCGGTGGAGCTGCACACCACCACCGCGTCGATCCCCTTGTCGGCGAGGACCTCGCGCGCGTCCTTCGTCACCCGCGAAACGCCCAGGTTCTTGGCCCACTCCCCCAGGGTGTCGGCCACCGGGTCGGCCACCGCCGCGAGGCGGGCCTCGGGGATGAAGTAGCGGATGTTCTCCGCGTGGATCTTGCCGATCCGCCCGGCGCCGATGATCGCCACCTGGATGACTTTCGCCATGCTCGCTCTCCATGGAGGGGCCGAGGCCCCGCCTCTAGCCCTGGCCGAGGATCCACTCGTGCGCGGGGTCGTTGTGGAAACGCCAGGCGCGGTCCGGCCCGGCCATCACGTTCAGGTAGTAGCTCTTGTAGCCCCAGGGCACGACCACGGGGTGGTAGCCGCGGGGGACGAGCACGACGTCGTGGTCCTCGACCGCGTGCGACTCGTCGAGGTCGCGCAGGTCGGTGTAGACCCGCTGGAAGACGAAGCCCTGGGGCGGGTCGACGCGGTGGTAATAGGTCTCCTCGAGGCAGGTCTCGTCCATCGCTGCCCGGTCGTGCTTGTGGGGCGGGTAGCTGCTCGAGTGCCCGGTGGGCGTCTTCACCTCGACCACGAGGAGGCTCTCGGCGGGCGCGTCCTGGGGGAGGATGTCGGTCACGTACCGGGTGTTGAGCTCCTTGCCCCGCACCGAGCGCTTCATCTCCTCGGGGGCGATCACCCGAGCCGGGAGCTTCCCGGTGCCGGGGGCAGTGCACACCGCCACCTCGGAAGGGGCCTCGCCCCGGACCTCGACCGGGAGGGTGCCCGGGGCGTAGACGGCGTAGGGCGGAAGATCGTCGAAGACGCTCTTCCTTCGCCCCAGGGAGGGGAAGCGGACCGCGCCGACCGTGACCGAGGCGACGCCCGACAGGACGACGAGGCAGATCTCCCGGTCGCCTCGAGGGATCTCGATCCGCTCGCCCGGCCCGAGCCGGTGAGCGCTGAAGCCCACGTAGGAGAGCCCCGAGACGGGCGAGGCGACCCGGACGATGTCCCGGCCCGTTCGGGCCCCTTTCCAAAGAAGGCTCATGCCACCTCCCGCGATCCCTGGGACCGGAGGAGCTCTTTCACGTGACGGTAGCCCCTCTCGGCGTAGGCCGCGCTCGGCGCCACCGCCGGATCCTGGTCGGCCTCGACGACGAGCCAGCCCCGGTAGTCGTGGCGGGAGAGGACCGTGAGCACCCGGCCGAAGTCGACCGAGCCGTCTCCGGGGACGGTGAAGACGCCGTCGAGGACCGCCCGTGGGAAGCTGTAGGCGCGATTTTGGGCGAGGCGCAGCACCGAAAGGCGAACGTCCTTCATGTGCACGTGGCAGATCCGGGAGGCGTGGCGAAGGGCGAGATCGACCGGATCGCCGCCGCCCAGGACGGCGTGGCCGGTGTCGAGGACGAGCCCCAGCTCCGGGCCGGTCGACTCGAGGAGCCGGTCGAGGTCCTCGGGGGACTCGACGTAGGCCCCGGCCTCCGGGTGGTAGGCGAGGCGCAGCCCGCGGGAGAGGAGCCGCCTTGCGAGGTCGGTGAGCTTCTCGCCGTAGGCCCGCCAGGCGAGCTCCCCTTTAAGGCGCGGACGCTTGTAGAGGGGAACGTCGATCTCGCCCTCCACCGAGTCGTGGGCCTCGCGGTAGACGAGCACCCGTGCCCCGCACATTGCGAGGAGGCGGGCCTCGCCCGAGAGGTCCCGCTCCTCCTCCTCGACCGAGCGAAGGGCGAGCCGCCCCGGCCAAGACCCGGAGGCGAGGGAGAGGCGGTGCCGCTCGAAGAGCGCCAGGAGGGCCGCCCCTTCCCGGGGGAAGTGGGGCGAAAGCTCGAAGCCCTCGTAGCCGATGCGACGTCCCTCGGCCAGGATCGCCTCGACCGAGGTCTCCCCCCCGAGGCAGGGCAGCTCCTCGTTCAGCCAGGCGACGGGGCTCGCCCCGATCTTGACCTCGAGGGCCATGGCGCTAGGGCTTCTGGCCGCGCTTCCCCTCGACCCAGGCCTCGCGGGCCCGCTTCACCTTCTCGCTCGGGGAGATCTCGGGGACTCCCACCTCCCACCAGGCTCCGCCGTCGGTGGTGGTGCGGGTGGGGTCGGTCTCGATGGAGATGACGGTGGTCCTCTCGGCCCTTCGGGCGCGGGAGAGCGCCGCCTCGAGCTCGGGGATGGTCCGGACGTTCTCCCCGAGCGCCCCGAGGGACCGCCCATGCATGGCGAAGTCGATGACCGGGGGACCCCCCGGCCCCGAGAGGCAGTCCTTGAACAGGTTGTTGAAGGGCTCGCCCCCGACGTGCTTCTGCAGCCGGTTGATGCACCCGAAGCCGTGGTTGTCCTCCACCACCACGATGATCTTCTGGCCGAGGAGGATGGAGGTGGCGATCTCCGAGTTCATCATGAGGTAGCTGCCGTCGCCCAGGATGACGATCACCTCGCGCTCGGGGTGGGCCATCTTCACGCCGATGCCGCCGGCGATCTCGTACCCCATGGTGGAGTAGCCGTACTCGATGTGGCAACCGCCGGGCACGGAGGTGCGCCACAGCTTCTGCAGCTCGTTGGGGATGGTGCCGCCGGCGGTGACCACGATGTCGTCGGTCGCAGATCGCTCGAAGCGCTGCACGGCGCCGATCACCTCGCCGTCGTAGGGCAGGGGGGGATCGCGCCGGGAGGTGATCTTGAGGAGCGTCTCCTTCCAGGCGGCGCACAGGGCCCGGGCCTTCTCGGTGAAGGCGGGGTCGGCCTTCCAGCCGCCGAGCCGGGCGCGCAGGGCCTCGAGCCCCAGTCGCGCGTCGGCCTGGAGCGGGGTGGACCACCACTTGGCGGCGTCGAAGCCGGCCACGTTGAGCCCCACCACCCGGGCCTTGGGGAAGAGGGTGTGCGAGGCGGTGGCGAAGTCGCCCAGGCGGGTGCCCACCGCGAGGACCAGGTCCGCCTCGCGCGCGAGCTCGTTGGCCGCGGGCACCCCGGTGTGGCCGATGCCGCCCGCCTGGAGCGGGTGGTCCCAGGCGAGCGCGCCCTTGCCGCCCAGGGTCTCCGCCACCGGCACGCCGAAGGCGTCGGCGAAGGCGCGGAGCGCCTCCGAGGCCTCCCCGTAGATGACCCCGCCGCCGGCGATGGCGAGAGGCCTCTTCGCCCCCCGGATCGCCTCCACCGCCCGGGAGAGCTCCCCCTCCTCGGGGGGCGGAGCCCTGAAGTGGACGGTCCGCTCCACGAACAGGTCGGCGGGGTAGTCGTAGGCCATCGCCTGGACGTCCTGGGGGAAGGCGAGGGTCACCGGCCCGCACTCCGCCGGATCGGTGAGGACCCTGAGAGCCCGGGGAAGCGCGGTGATGAGCTGCTCCGGCCGCAAGATCCGGTCGAAGTAGCGGGAGACCGGCTTGAAGGTGTCGTTGGCGGTGACGGTGCCGTCCCCGAAGCTCTCCACCTGCTGCAGGACCGGGTCGGGCGCGCGGGTGGAGAAGGCGTCGGCGGGGAGGAGGAGGAGGGGCAGCCGGTTCACGTGGGCGGTGGCGGCGGCGGTGACGAGGTTCGTCGCCCCGGGGCCGATCGAGGTGGTGACGGCCATCATCCGGCGGCGGAAGTGGGCCTTGGCGTAGGCGATGGCGGTGTGGGCCATGGCCTGCTCGTTGTGGGCCCGGTAGGTGGGAAGCTCCTTCTTGTAGCGGTAGAGGGCTTCGCCCAGCCCGGCGACGATGCCGTGGCCGAAGATCGCGAACACGCCGCCGAAGAGCGGCACCTTCCCGGCCGCCGACTCGACCCGCTGGGCCGCGAGGAACTTCACCACCGCCTCGGCTGCCGTCAACCGCACCGTGTTCATGGCTCCTCCCGCCCGCCCCTTCGCCCGGCCCTCCTTGTTCGGGGACGGGAGAGGGGGCGACTCGCATTCACCTCGGGCGACGAACCGGACCGACAGGGGACTTCCGGTGGCGGGAACGGTACCAAAGCTCGCTCGCCAGATGCAACTAGATTTCCCGTCTAAAACATCAATCGAAAGTGGTTTCTATCGCCCATCCCCATCCGGGGCCAGGGCTAGCGCATGGTGGGCATGACGAAGTCAGCGCCGGCGCGGATGCCCGTTGGCCACCTCGTGGTGATGGTCTTTAAGCGGGTGTAGAAGCGGACGCCCTCCGGGCCGTGCATGTGGTGATCCCCGAAGAGCGATGCCTTCCAGCCCCCGAAGCTGTGGAAGGCCATGGGGACGGGGATGGGAACGTTCACCCCCACCATGCCGACCTGGACCTCGTGGGCGAAGGTGCGGGCCGCGTCGCCATCGCGGGTGAAGAGGGCGGCCCCGTTGCCGTACTCGTGTGCGTTCACGAGCTCGACCGCGGCCCGGTAGTCCGGCACCCGGACCACGACCAAGACCGGCCCGAAGATCTCCTCGCGGTAGATGGTCATGGCTGGCGTCACCCGATCGAAGAGCGAGCCCCCGAGCCAGAACCCGCCGGGGTAGCCGGGGACCACCGTCCCGCGGCCGTCGACGACGAGCTCCGCTCCCTCCGTGACGCCCCGGGCGATGTAGCTTTGCACCCGGTCGCGGTGTGCGGCGGTGACGAGCGGCCCCATCTCCGAGGCGGGATCGGTGCCCGGGCCGACCCGGAGGGCGCGCACCCGCGGCGCGAGGCGGGAGACGAGCGCGTCGGCGAGCCGGTCCCCCACTACCACGGCGACGGAGATGGCCATGCACCGCTCGCCCGCCGAGCCGTAGGCGGCGCCGACGAGCGCGTCCACGGTGAGGTCGAGGTCGGCGTCCGGCAGGACCACGAGGTGGTTCTTGGCCCCGCCCAAGGCCTGGCAGCGCTTGCCCCTGGCGCAGGCCCGCTCGTACACGTACCGTGCGACGGGGGTCGAGCCGACGAAGCTCAGGGCCCTGACCCGCGGGTCGTCGAGCAGGGCGTCGACCGCCTCCTTGTCCCCGTGGATGACGTTGAAGGCGCCGGCGGGCAGGCCGGCCCTGGCGAGCAGGTCGGCGACGAGGAGGGACGCGGACGGGTCGCGTTCCGAAGGCTTCAAGACGAAGGTGTTTCCGCAGGCCAGGGCCACGGGGAACATCCACATGGGCACCATGGCCGGGAAGTTGAAGGGGGTGATGCCGGCCACCACCCCGAGCGGCTGCCGCAGGGAGTGGGAGTCGACGTGGGTTCCCACGTTCTCGGTGACCTCCCCCTTCAAGAGGTGGGGGATGCCGGTCGCGAACTCGACCACCTCGAGCCCGCGGCTGATCTCGCCCAGGGCGTCGTCGTGGGTCTTGCCGTGCTCGGAGCCGATGGCGTTGGCGAGGATTCCGGCATTCTCCTCGAGGAGGTTGCCGAAGCGGTTCAGAATGCGGGCCCGCCGGAGCGGGGTGGTGGCGGCCCAGCGGGGGTAGGCCGCCTGGGCCGCCGCGACCGCCGCCGCCACCTCGGCGGCCGAGGCGAGCGGCACCCGAGCCTCAACCTCGCCGCTCGCCGGGTTGAAGACGTCGGCAAAGCGCCCGCTCTGGCCTTCGAGGAGGGACGCGTTCACGAAGTGCCGCAAGGTCGCCACCATGGTCCACCTCCCCGCCAAGACGGCGGACGAAGCTACTCGCTTGGTGGCCCCCTCCGCCGAGTCCCGGTCGGGCCCTCTCGGCTCCAAGCGATTCAGGCCACCTCCGCCCGGGCGCCCCGGGCGTCGCGCCAGGCCCGGACCAGGGCCGCGAAGTTGGCCACCACCTTCCGGGATAGGCCGGCGTCGTCGAGCTCCCCGGCGAGCCAGGCCCGGGCCGGCTCGTGCGAGATGGTCCGGCCCACCACGAACCCGCGGCAGCTCTGCGACCCGGCCGCGTCGCGGAAGGCGGCCGCGAGCTGTTCCACCGAGGCCTTGAGGCCCAGGATGACCACCCCCCGGCAATCGGGGTCGCGCTCCCGGAGGAGGGCGTCCACCCGCCTCCAGGCCTCGCGGGAGAGGGGGGCGAGCTTCCACCACTCCGGGTAGAGGCCGATGTTGTAGAGCCTCGTAAGGGCGCGGACCACCACCTCGTCGTCGACGAGGAGCCTTCTCGAGGGGAGCACCTCGAGGAGGAGCTCGTGGCCGCTCGCCTGCACCGCTTCGTGGAGGGCGAGGAGCTGGGTCTCGTCCTCGAGCCGCTCCTCGACCGGCGCGTCGGGGTGGAGCCGGACGAGGCACTTCACCACCTGCTCTCGCGGCCAGGCGCCAAGGCGCGTCCCCACCGACCGTCCCCCCTCGAACTCGAGCGGCGAGGATCCCGGCACCTCCACCGGCCGTCCCAGCCACCAGCCGCGGCCGCTCGCGAGAAGCAACGCGTCCTCGCCGTAGGTGTCGTCGATGAGGGCCCCGATCCGCCCGGACAAGGACAGGGCCCGCTCCGCCTCGGCCACCGCCTCCACGAGAAGGCACTTGAGCCGTTTCAGCCGTGCCTCGGGCGCGCCCGTCTCTCGGGCCAGCTCGTAGAACTGGGTGCGATGGTCGAAGGCGAAGACGTGGATCTCGGGCCAGGTGCGGCGGCGGGTGGTGACCCGGTGGAGGCGGCGAAGGGTGGGGTCCTTATCGGGCCGAACGAGGCCCGGCCGGGAGAGAAAGTGCTCGAGCTCGGCCGGGGAGGGCATGGAGGCGGAGCAGGCGTGGCGCGAGACCACGATCGCCCCGCAGGCGTTGGCCGCCCGACCGGCCTCGGCGAAGCCCTGTCCGGT
>Ga0335071_10000638_pt1 | contig 38241 bp, 40 predicted proteins | sample Lox_Sample_15_FD_206724 | JGI IMG/M metagenome (GOLD analysis project Ga0335071, IMG submission 206724) | Soil microbial communities from Loxahatchee National Wildlife Refuge, Florida, United States - Lox_Sample_1.5 | ecosystem: Environmental > Terrestrial > Soil > Wetlands | place: USA... | reverse complement strand
GGCCGAGTCGCGCTTCATCGCCGCGTTCAGCGCTCTCATGGCCAGCTCGACGCTCTGCTCCATGCTCATGTTCTTCTCGTAGCTGTCCTCGAGGACACCGTACGCGAAGAGAGAACCAGAACCCACGGACACGTAGTCGTCACGGATGGATCCGCCCGCGGCGTCGATGCCGTAGACGTGTCCCCCAGTGTTGTCCACGCCGCCCATGATCAGGCCTACGTAGAAGTAGCCCTGCGCCCCGCCTCCGCGATGCAGGATGTTCGAAAGGAGAGTCGAAGCGGACTTCACGCTGATGATCTTCCCACGCTTCAGGCGGTAGAGCTCGACCTCCGCCTTGATGTAGCGGGCGAGGAGCTGAGCATCCCCGACCAGTCCCGCGGTCGTGAGCCCTAGGTTCTCGTCGATCTCGAAGACCTTCTGGACTTCCTTGTGAGCGATGATATTACCCATGGTGGCCCGGTGTTCCGACGCTAGGACCACACCGTCCTTGTTGACGATTCCGATGGTTGTCGTGCCTGTCTTTAGTTGCTGCTGGTTGTCCAAATCCATCACACCCCTGCAAAACAGTTCGAAAAGATGGGTCTGTCTACTCGCCTCTGATAAAGCTGAGGCTATTTATACCTTTGCTATTCGGCCAGACATATCGCAGCGAGTCCCTCAGGGGCTCACGCTCGGCTTTCTGCGCGATGCCGATGAGTGGGCTTTGACCGCAAAGTAGTGGATGAGCATCGCCGAGGCAAAGCCAGCTATCAGGCCGGTCGCGAGCCTGAGAGGGTTGCTCGATGAATACGATGTCACGAGCTGCGCGCCGCCGTCTATGAGAATCGGCACGAACCCAATCATGATTAGCCAGAGCTTGAGCTTGGGGGCTCTGACGAGCGCCACCATCATCCCAACAACCAGACCGATGAAGATGCCTACGTCCCTGGAGCAAAATGGCATCTCGTTGCCGTTGAGGAAGAACGAACGGGAGGCCATCTGATGACAATTGGCATCCCCGAGCCAGTATACCACCGCCGCCAGCGGGTTGAGCTGCCCGTACAATTGGGGATGGTCGATGTACCCCACCCTTCCGGAAAGATCGGTGAGCGTCCCAGGAGCCAAAGTGAATGGCGCGATGAAGACGAGGGCGCACCAAGCGGAGAAGATGATGAGGATGACCGTCTCCGCCCTCTTCAGCGGCGGCTTCTCGCTCCACATGGAGTCTCACCAAGCGGGCCTTCGCTAGTTAATCCTTCGCATCGTTCCCTTGCTGGGCCGAGGGAGGCCAACACGAGAAAGGATATTACGGGGTGTGGGTCTAACCCGGTGCATGGACAGTCTGCCGGACGAGCTGAAGCAACTCAAGCGGTTCCACGGGCATTTGGGGCCGTACGTGGTCGTCGGGTATCGCATGGGCCTGATCGCGAGGCACCGGCTCGAGGGCAAGCTTTGGGCGGTCTCGTTCACCGGCCCGAAGCCGCCGATGTCCTGCGTCGTCGACGGCATCCAATTCTCGTCCGGATGCACGCTCGGGAAGGGCAACATCTCGATCCAGGAAAGAGGCGAGGCGAAGGCGCATTTCTTCAACGAGAAGCAGCTGCTTGAGATCGCCCTACGACCGGAGATCAAGGAGCGCATCGACTCGACCATGAACCGCGAGACCGAGGAGATCGTCGCCATGGGGCTCTACAACGAGCGCGAGGAGACCCTGTTCGCCGTCACAGAAGTCGAGTCAGACCTTCATGAGCGAGCACTGAAACTGCGCTGAATATGATCAGGGCGACCGGAGTGCGGCTCGTGAACTGGTACACCGCCTCGTTCCATCTGTTCTCGCCGCTCAGAAAAGCGGAGTAGTACGAGACGAAGAACACCAGTTCGATGAGGTAGAGCCCGGCGATCAAGGTCAAGGTAGAGGTCTCTGTCATTGCGGAGGCCTGGAACTCCTCCGCGATCGAGAACAGCCCGATGGTCACGGCGAATATCGTGGGCGCGAAGAAAGCGCTCGTGCTGCGCATCATCTCGATGGTCCCGCGCAACCCTTCTTCCGCCTTCCGCTGGCATTTGCGCAGATCGTCAAGATTGCTCGCCAAGCTAATGGCTATGGAGCCGGCGGCGCGCGATTCCCGACGCGAGCTCTCGCATACCGCCAACAAGGCGCTTTGAAACTGAGGGAATCGGGAGCGTAGTTCATCGTCATCGCGGAGCGCGCCAGCGATGTCGATTCGCGCCAGTCTCGTGCGTGCTAGCGCCTTCGTCGCGAAAGAGCTGAAGCAGCCGCCGCGGCGTACCACCGAGAGGTCCTCGAGAGCCTTTTCCAAGGTGGCCCCGCCGGAGAGTCTGTTGCCAAGCTGGTAGAGGCTAGAAATCAGATCTGCAAGGTCGTTCGCGTCCTTTCTCTGCTGGGCGTGAGCCTTTCTCGTCAGCGCCACGACGACCACGCACGGAGGAACGATGATGATCGACAAGGCGATCTGGGGCATCGTCGAGACCAAGTCGGTGAAGAAAGACAGCGCGACCCCCGGGATGCTCGCGGCGGTCGCGAAAGCGAGGTCCCGTGTATTGAAAGAGTTGGATCCTGGACCGGCCCGAACTGGATTCCGCTCTATGATGGTCTTCGAATAGTAGAGCGAAAACCCGGGCAACAACACGAGCATCAAGAACGCTAGCTGCCAAGTGCTCGGTCCGTACATCGGAGACATTTCGCTAGGGGCACCGATCGAGCCGAACGCCTGCAGGGGCAGCATTGAGAACAGCAGCACTGGAACGAGGACGCCGACGGAGAACAAGAGCATCGTCGGAGTCTGAAGGGAGCTGGAATACCGTTCCGCTGCCTCCCTGATTCCCTGGAGGGCGAGCGCGTTGGCCCGGTCAAGGCTCCTGACTACCCCCTCCCTCGAGGACTCGTAGGTCGCCGCCACAATCAAGTGCAGAGACTGACGCAGGTCGTCGTTCATCTCAGAGAGCGAAGCTGCGAACCGCCCGATCGCCTCTTCCGTGCTTCTCTGTTTCTTCATGAGAACGTCCCAGCAACACGCGCGCATTCGAGAGGCCATGACCCCCTCCTGCTGCGAGGCGAGGGTCAGCGCCGGCTCAAGCGAAGGCTGGAGATACATGGACATGACGATTGTGCCGATCACCGAAGGGGATTCGCGCAGGACCGCCCTCTCCTCCCTCTCCCTCAGCAGCTTCGGATCGGAGGCCACTCTGCTCGCGACGACGATCGGGGCGGCAACAGCGACGCAAAGGCCGTACAGGATCCCGGCGGGACCGAAGGCCAGCGAAAGGCCGACAGCGGCGAACGCGGAAGCAGCCAGCGCGCGAAGATATGCCAATCGCACTGAGGTTCTGAGCTGGGAGAATGTCCGACCCGATCTTGCGAGAGCGTCCCTGAACTCCATCGAGTCTTTCGGCATCAGGACGCGGTCAAGCAGGTCTCCGTTTGGTGCTCGAATGCTGGACGCTGCTATTCCGACCATGATCAAGCCCCCACTTTCCGTCGGAACTCGTTCGGTATAGTGTGATAAGCGGCTCCGCTCTCAACCCTCTCCCAGAAGAACTGGTTCGCCCGGCAGGTCCACTCTGCCCCCAGGTACTCAGGCCCTGATCTCCTCGATTTGTCGAGCAGGATCTCGCGCAACTCCGCTCGCGCTTGGATGTTCTGCAGGGCCTCAAGGTATGAGATGTTCCACGAGGCGGCGATGTGCGCCACTATCCTCGATTTCGCGGCCATGCTCTCCACCGCCCGACCCGTCGCCGGGTCGAATGCTACCAGTATGTTGAAGTCGTCGTCCTCGCCCGTCGGGGTCTCGACGATCTGGACAAGCCTTCGCTCCGAGGTCTGCGAGCCCTTGTTTCGATAGAGCCCGAGACAGACGATTATGTCCGTGGCGAGGAACGCCTGTCGTGATATGCCCATCTCATGCACGACCCGGTCGAGGACGGAAGAAGGCGAATCCCCATGTATCGTGCCCAGGACGCTGGAGCCCGCCTTGCCGGTGCGCATGGAGTCATATAGCACCCTTGCTTCCTTTCCTCTCACCTCTCCAACGACTATTGCGGACTCGCCCAGGCGCAGCGAGACCCTCAGCGCGGACTCGCTCTTGGCCTCCGCGTCCTCTCCCAACGCAGGCTCCACGACCATCGATTGCACCTTGAACCCGAGAGCCTGCATCGTTTTCACCGGCAGCTCTGGCGTGTCCTCGATCGTGAGGACGCGATGAGAGGTCGGGAATTCGAAAAGGGTGGCGGACAGAAGGGCGGACTTGCCTGCGCCGCGCGGCCCGCAGAACAGGATCGTACTTCGTCCGTCGACCAGGAACGAGAGGAGGCCGGCCGAGAACGGATCGAGCGTACCAGCCGCGACCATCCGAGGCAGTGTCCAGGGCTTGCCGGAATGCCTCCGGATCGCGAAAGCCAGTCCTGCCTGCGAAAGCGGCGGGCCAATGACCGTCGCCCTGGCGTTCATGAACCCAAGGTCAGTCTCAAGTGTCGGGAACGCCTCAGAGAAAGGCCTGCCAGTTTGGAAGCGAAGACGCGACACGAAACCGTCGAGCTCCTCGTCGCTGGAGATGATGTTCGTGGTGGCGCGGATCATCGACGACTTGCCGGCGATGCCGTTCAACGCCAGGTGAACTGGATTGGACGACGAGGGGGCGTCGACGTAGATGTCCTCGACATGCTCGTCCTCGAGCAGGACTTCGAAGAGACCCATGCCGACCGTATTGCGAACGACACAGTGCACGAGCCTCTCGAGTTCGGAGTTGTCCCGGGAGCTCAGCCTCACCCCTGCGCTTGAATTCAGGCGGACCGCTTCATCGCGAGCGATGTCTGCTATCGCATTGCGGAGTGCGCCCTGGTCGCCGAGGTCGATCTTGGGTGGCCTAGAGGAAATCGCGTCGATCACCCGGCCGGCCAGTCTCAACAGCTCGGGAGGGGCGGTGTGCTCCCAGGGCATGAGCAGGTAGTGATAGCGCAGTTCCGTTGGATTCCTGAGCACCGATACGCTGGCATCTCCCACCGAGTACTGGGCCAGCAGCTCGCATCCCCTCGGTGGATTGGCGCTCACCCAGAATCGCGAGAATCGGGGGCGTCTCCTCTCCTGCTTCTTCACTAACCGCTCCAAAGAGGGAAACCCGAGCTGATCATTTGGGATTCGCGCGTGGTCTCGCTGGATCGTCGACATGGGCCTCAACCTTTGCAGGAACGGAGACGAGGTAGAGCTCCTTCGCCAAGCGGGAATCGAGATCGCGCACCGCCTGGAGCAGCGTTGCCCTCGTTCGCTCAGTGTCAGAAATGCAGCCGCCGCACTCAACGCCGAGTTTGGGGGGTGTCACAACTCGATTGAGTGCCGGGCGGTTGAGTGACGGAAAATCCTCTAGGAGCCCTGAAAGCAGGATGTTTGGAGATGACCGGCAGGTTCTGCACCGTTCGCTCAGGCGCGCTGAGTTCAGACACCCGCAAGCCATCACAAACGCCCTCGAAAGCGATGCGAGCGCCGAAGCGACACTCTCCCCGTAGCTCACCTCCCAGTCTCCATCGAGCTCGATTGATTCGACTTGGCGGCTATCCATCGAGGTGAGCACGCAGCGGAGGCATGCCTTGCTTGCGAGGCTCTGAATTCCGCGGCAACGCACACAATCGATTCTCAGTGCTCCCCGACTGATGCTGGGCTTCTCTCCGCCTGGGAGGCTGCGGTCGCTCGAGCGACCCCTCGTCCATGGCAGTCTCATCGTCCTTCCTTCATTGCATAAAGACTCCCGGGGCCGTAGTCCATGACGGCTACCTTCAGGCTTCGCGACCTGAGCGGTTATTAGGCAGTGGAAGGATGATGGGGCATGGAAGTTCTCGCGCCGGCGGGTTCTATCGAGGCCTTCAAGGCGGCGCTGCTCGCTGGCGCAGACGCGATATACCTGGGAGGCAAGAGGTTCGGGGCCCGCAGGTTCGCGCAGAACTTCTCGAATGAGGAGCTCGCAGGCGCGATCGCCCTGGCGCACGAAAGTGGGGTGAAGGTATACGTCACCGTTAACACCCTTGTCAAACAATCCGAGCTCGGCGATGCCCTCGACTACCTATGGTTCCTGAAGGATGTCCACGCTGACGCCGCAATCGTTCAGGACCGCGGCCTGATCCCTCTCGCCCGGGATGAGGTCGGCATTCCCATCCATGCCTCGACCCAGATGGGGATCCACACACCGGAGGGCGCGAGATGGGCGCAGGAGAGCGGGCTGGAGCGCGTCATACTCGCCAGGGAGCTCACTCTTGAACAGGTTGGCGCCATCGCGTCCTCGGTAGACATCGGACTGGAAGTCTTCGTGCACGGCGCGCTCTGCTACTGCTTCTCTGGCCAATGCCTGCTCTCGAGCGTCGTGGGCGGAAGGAGCGGGAATCGTGGCATGTGCGCCCAACCGTGTCGCAAGCGCTATCGCCTCGGCCAAGAGAGCGGCTACTTGCTGAGCACGTCGGACCTGTTCTGCATCGACGCGCTTCCCGGGTTGAAGAAGCTCGGCGTGGCGGCCGTCAAGATCGAGGGGCGGATGCGCTCGCCAGCCTACGTGCACTACACGACCAAGGCATACAAGCAGGCGCTCGTGCGCGCCGAGAGGGGCGAGAGCCCTCTGGTGACGGAGCGCGAGAAGGAGCTTATGTGGGTCGCCTACAACCGCGGCTATTCGGGCGGGTATCTGCTGTGCGCCGACCCTGTGGGCAGGGCCAATCCGGAGTCGCGTGGCCTCTTCCTCGGTGAGGTGCTCATTCGCGAGGGCCGACTGAGGGGCGTCGATGAACGATTGAAGATCGGTGACGGGCTCACATTGTATCGCGGGGATGAGAAGGTCGGGGGGTTCGGGGTGCAGAAGGATGGCAGCGAGATGCGCATCCCCTTCCGCCTGCTTGACGGCAAGTACCAAGTGTACAAGACGAAGGACCGAGAGTTCGAGCAACTGGACAGGGCGATCGATGAGACCGCGCTGAAGCCATTGACGGTTCGCGCATCCCATCATGAGCTCAACATCAGGTCGCGGGCAAGAGGGGAGAGGCGCATGGAGCTCTCCGCCTACGTTTCCTCGATGAAGACCCTCGCGCGCGTCCTTCCATTCGTTGACCGCGTCTACTATGAATGGGCGGAAAGGCTTGAGGAGGCGCGGGGGTTGTGCGGCGACGCCGGCAAGGAATTCGTCCCGCTCCTGCCGCGCGTCTCGCCGATCATTCCAGAGGTCGATCAGGGACCGGTGATGGTCTGCTCGACGGACCAGGCCGCGAGGTACCACGATCGGCGGCTCTTCGGCCACTACTCGATGAATTTGTTCAACTCGCTAGCCGCGCCGGGCTTCTATCAATGCACGGCGTCCGTTGAGCTCAGCAAGAACGATCTCAGGGAACTCGCCTCCTACTATCCGGGCAGACTAGAGGTCCTGGCATTCGGCCGGATCGAGCTCATGATCACGAAGGATCCAGGGATCAGGCAGGGGTCGCTCATAGACGAGCGCGGAGCGTCGTTCCCCGTTTACCGAGACCCTCAAGGATACGCCCACGTGCTCAATTCCGCAGAGCTCCTGCTGCTCGACTTCGTCGAGGAGCTCGAGGGCATGGGGATCGATTCGCTCGGCCTAGACCTCAGAAGGAAGAATCCCGACCTCGCGGGATTGGTCGCGAGCGCGTTCGCGGCAAGGGATGTCAGCAAGAAGAGCGCCATCAAGCGCAAGGTAGGTGCGATAACGGCCGGACATTACCTGCGCGGGGTCAAGTAGGTTGCGTGTAGTCCGGAAGAGAAAACGGTCTTGGTTCATCGTTCTATCATGCAAGGATGGAAGCGTATCGACCGAAAAGCGTCGACGAGCCTCGTGGAAGCCACCCTTGCGGTCATGATCGTCACCGTGGCCGCGACGCTCTTCATCGCCACGATTTCAGGGGCGCTTGTAGGCGCACAGAACGAGAGAATAGCCGATGCAAGGGCGGAGGAGGCAAGGCGCGCGATGAAGACGCTTCTTTCAGACCCCGCATTCGACGCGGAGGGCAACCTTGACCTGTCCAAGCTCCCTGGTCTTGCGAATCGAACTCGCGCTATGGCCGGGACCGCCTCAGGTCACCTCCTAGTCGTCGATCTTCTGTTCGACGATCGTCCCGCGATCGAGATCTCGCGGAGCGGCAAGGTGCCTGACGAAGCGAGGCAGATTGCAACCGAACGGGCTTCGGTATCGGTGCGAACCTCCTCGAGCATCGTGACGGCAGGCATTCTTGAGCTGTACGTCTGGTGGTCCTGATGAACTGTCGTGCCCAGTTGGCTCTATTCGATGCCCTGGTGTTCTTGATGATCATCTCAATCACGTCCGCCGGTCTGCTCACTGCTCTGACCCACCTGCCGTCCGAGGCGGATCCGCGCGACTCCGAGGTCCTGTCGCGTTGCCATCACACGCTTCTCGAATGCTGCCTGGACGCCTCCGATGACCGTGGAAGCGATAGATCTCCGCTCCGGATCGGGAACGCCTTGATGTCCAGATTTGGAGCAGATGGCTCATTTGTAGAGTTCGGTAAGGAGCTGGTTGCGATTGCTTCGAAGATCCTCAACGCTTCGCTGCCAACATCACTCCACTGGTGTTGGGTCGTCAGGTCCCAAGCGGCAGAGGCATCATTCGGGGAAAAGGTTCCGTCCAATCGCTCGATCGTCGCGTCTGTTATCGTGCTCAGCCAAGAGCCCATGATCGAATCAAGACTGCTTGCCTGGCGCCTCTGATCGGACCACCGCCAGCTTGCCGGATTCTACCTTCCGCCTTGCTTCCGCCGTCGTCTTCTGCAGATCCAGGTACGCGAATACGAAGCTCACAATGATCGTTCCGAAGATCAGGACAAGGAGGGTGCTCTCCGGTATCACCGAGATGAAATTCGCCCACTGCGCGCCGTTCTGATAGTACGCCACGTCCAGGACCAACAGCGCGATAGCGATTGCGTCAAGGACGTACATCGCTGTTCCCCACATAGTCCTCTTCACGCTGAACATGATGCATTCCTTGTCGCAGCGCTCGCATCGTCCACGGGAACGCCAGTTGCGAGGGTGCAGCTCCTTGCATTCGGGGCAATAGCAGAACTTCACGTGCTTCGGATGCTTCCGCAGCGATAATATCCTTCTCGTGAGGGGTTACGCCCCGAACTTCTCCGATCGGCCTGCCTTGTCGATCAGTATCGGGAGGACGTCCTTGCCGCGGATTCGCCCCAAGCCTCCTTTGGCGCAGGAGGCCTCATCGAAGGCGACGCCCCCGTCCTTCACCATTCCTTCGCAGTATACGACGAGGGGCACGGGATCGCCACTGTGATCCTTCAATTCGATCGGCGTGCAATGGTCGGCCATGATCGCCACCACCACGTCGCCACCCATTCCCTCCCGGATCCGTCCCATCATGCCGTCCAGCCTCTCGATGACCTTCACTTTCTTGCTCGCGTCGCCATCGTGAGAGGCGATGTCCGTCGCCTTGACGTTCAGGAGCACGAAGTCTCTCTCTCGGAGAAGCTTCAGCACCGCGTCCGCCTTGGCGTTCATGTCGGTGTCCAAGCCTCCGGTCGCTCCTTTGACCTCGACGACTTCCAGACCGCAGACCCTCGCGATGCCTTTGATCAAGGAGACCCCGGCCACCGCTGCGCCTCTCATTCCGTAGCGCTCGATGAAGGGCACGATGTCCGGGAAGACGCCAGCACCCCTGGGCAGAAGAATGTTCGCAGGAGGAAGGCCGTTCTGCTCTCGTCTGCGATTGACGGGATGGCGGTTCAGCGAATCGTATGAACGCCTGACGAAATCATTGACGATTTCGGCGGTCCTTGTCGCCTCTGGCTTCAAAGGCCTGCATTCGTGGATCTTCGCCTCGTCATGTGGATCGACATCGCTCACCGCCGCGGACAATCCATCACCGCGCAGCAGCAGAACGGCGCGGTGCTCGGTGGCTTCCTTGACGATGACCTCGACCCCCTGGATATTGATATCTCGGAGCGCGCTGACCAGTTCCCCTGTGTCCGGCTCCTTTATCCTACCGGCCCGTCGGTCGGTCACGACCATGTTGGCATCAACGGTCGCGAAGTTGCACCGGAACGCCACGTCGCCCTTCTTTCCCACCAGTCCCACGCCAGCGGCCTCGAAAGGTCCCCTGCCGGTGTACACCTCGTAGGGGTCGTACCCGAGGATCGCAAGGTGGGAGGTGTCGCTTCCAGGTCTGACCCCCGGGGAGATGACGTCGACGATGCCCGTCGCGCCGTTGCGTGCGAACCAGTCGAGGTTCGGGGTTGAAGCCGCCTGAAGGGGCGTCATGCCGCCGAGCTGCGCGACCGCTCTGTCCCCCAATCCATCCATCACGACGATCAGTATGTTGCGCTTCTTCACCCTGCCACCGGGTGGAGATTGCCTGGTCGGTAAAAAAGGGTGTTGCCTAAGCTTCCTGCCTGGACCAGGCGCCGTCAGGCAGCGACTCGTAGATGCCAAGGGGCTGAGTGACCAGGGTCACCTGTTCGGCGAAGTGCTCGATGTTGTCCGTGTTCAAGAACCAGTAGAAGATCCTCCACGTTCTGCCGGTCGGAAGGATGGCCTCCTCCCAGGCCGTCTTGAGGATGCCCAGGTCCTGCAGGAAGTAGAAGAGCCTCCGGTCCTCCTGGTCCAGAAGGTTGTCGATTATGTCCTCATCATATCCGAAGTAGTTGAGGACCTTCTGCGCAAGCTCACCCGCCTCCTGGTCCTCCACCCCGACCTTGTTGCTTACCGCTGCCTTCAATGAATCGTATCTGTTCTGACTGAATCCCGTGTTCATCTCGTTCACTCTCGCCTTTTTAGTGTGTTAATGCTTCTATAAAAGCCTTGCCTATTACGCTTCCATTGGTGGCTCCGCTCCTAGGAACGTCGCGACTGCGTGTGGCTTGTCCTTGACGGCGGGCTACCAGTCAGCCCCTTTCATATTAATACGCCGAAGGAGATTTACCCTCAATGAACTGCCCGTCCTGCGGCACCCCGATGGAGGAAGGCTTCCTGGAAACGGAGAGTCTGGTCTCAGGGGTGAAGTGGAGGAAAGAGATTACTTCCATGAGCAGGATCGGGATTGGCGGGGAACGCATCTACGAGTCGAATGTCTGGGGCATAGTCCACATTAAGGCAGAGCGATGCCCGAACTGCCGCTTGATCACCCACAAGTACTGATGGCACGGTGAAGTGCAGGGGGTGCGATTTGAACGCACGGACCACTAAGGACAGGATCCTAAGTCCTGCGCCGTTGGCCAAGCTTGGCTACCCCTGCTTGGCACCGTTCATGCGTGGAGATTGCATAAAGCCTTCGCCGGGGTTCGTGCCTGCGGCCGCCAAGCCCTGCATTCCAACGTCCAACTAGTGTTGATCGAAGTCAGGAATCCATGTCGTTTGATGGAGGCGCTTGGTAGGATGCCTCTGCGCATCTGCGGATCCCGCCTCTGATTCACATTTCAGCCTGATTCCTTTCCTAGCCCCGATGAGTTACCGCTGAGGCGTCAATTGTCCCGAATGCGATCATTTGCCTTGCTAGTGAATTGAGGCCACTCGCCTAGGAGAGCTTGTGCTCCTCCATCATGTGCTGTCTCACTAGGTTTGTCTCTTCTTCCTCGTCCGCACCCTCGATCCGAGCGTCGCAGAATGGGCATATCACGCTGATCACCGGCGTGAGCCCCATCTTCTTGGACTTCACTCTTTCCAATCGGTGCTCCCTGCCGTGGGCCTCGGCGCCGAACGCGTCTTCGACCTTCTTTCCTGCTACAGTCGACTTCGCCCCGAAAGCTTCCTTGCCCTTGCCCATCACCCTGCCGCTTGCCCTCGATGCTGGAACATCCAGCTTGTGGGCCGCCGCAAGATGGTCCCTCAACTCTGCGCTCAACACCTTCTCATTTGGCCCGATAATGCTCGCGTCACACATTGGACAGCCGAACTTCATCACTATTACCCCTTGAGTTTTATTTCCAGGGCAGAGTATTTATTCCTGTCGGCCCGCTGCGCCAGCTACTGGATGAAGTGCGTATGTAGCAAGTTCCAAGTTGTGAAAGAGAAACAAATGGCGGGCTGTGCTACCCGCCTCAATAGAACAAGCGTTTCAGGTCAGACCGGAGAAGTTGAACCAGCCGAGGAGCCATCCCAGACCGCTGATCCAAACGACGATCGTCGCGACCCAGGTAATCGCCAGCATCGGCTTGAAGAAGCTGTTCTTCTGCAGTCCCAGGACCACCCAGAAGCTGAACCATGCCAGTCCCCAGAGAATCCAGTTTAACCCTAGAATCCAGAGCACTGGTCCCGATGCGGGAACGAATGCATAGTACGCGAACGGTATCACGTTCAGAGCCACGAACAGGCAGTACCAGCCCAGTGCGCGGTTGTCTTGCCTCCCGGTGTACCAGTTGTATCCCAACCAGTAATACGTGAAGGTGAACAGCAGTGTCTGAGCGGCCACCAGTGAACTTGTGACGTTACCCGTCGGTCCAGCACCGAACAACCACATCAGCGCCACAACAGTTGTCAAAGCGCCAACGAGGAAGTTGAAAATCGCCGCGTCCTTCGGATCCCCATGCCCCATCATCACCAGCAAGTTGACGGTCAAAACGCCGCCGATATACATTGCCGGCAATCCAAGCAGTATGTCTCCAGCCATGTTAGGTTGTTCCCCCTGCCTCCCGGATCGCTACGCGATCACTGTCTTAGGATTGCGCACCAGAGAATATAAACATGCCCTTCAGGCATACCGCATTCTGCTGCATGCCATCACACGTGGAAGCGATGTTGTCGCCTAGGTGTTAAGGATCTCGTGTCCTCGCAGACCGCTTCACTGTGAAATGAGTAATCGAGACGCAGACGACCTCACCGACATATCGAAAGAAAAGGGAGGGCCTACCCTCCCTTCTGATAGACGACGTTCCCGCCGACGATCGTCATCAAGACCTTCATGTCCTTGACCTCGTCGCCAGGGATGCGGAACGGGTCGTCGCTGACCATCACGAAGTCCGCCAGCTTGCCAACGGTAATGCTTCCCTTCTCGTCTTCTTGGCCGGTCGCGTAGGCGCCCTCTATCGTGACCATCTTCAGCGCCTGCTCCATCGGTATCTTCTGCTCGGGGTGCCATCCCGCGGGCGGGACTCCATTCTGGTCTTTCCTCATCGTGGATGTGTACAAGTTCATGATCGGGTTCTCCGGCTCGATCGGTGAATCCGTACCGCATGCCATGTGAACGCCGGCGTCCATCAGCCATTTGTACACGTGCGCATTCTTCTCGCGTTCCGGGCCTAGCAGCCTGGGGATCCAGTTCTGGGCCTTCGCGATGAACACCGGTTGCACGTTCGCCACGACGTTGAGCTTCTTGAACCGTTCCACCATGTCCTTGCTGATGATGAATGCGTGGCTGATCTTGTACCGGGGGTCCTTCGGCTTGACCTCGTTCTGGACCTCCTCGAAAACGTCAAGCACGTCGGAAATGGCGCGATCGCCGATCGCATGTACGTCCACCCGGATGCCGTTCCTCGTCGCCTTCAACACCACTTCCTTGATCTCCTTCTTGGAGACGCGCATGATTCCCCTGTTGCCGGGCGCGTCCGCGTACGGCTCCTTGAGGGCCCCAGTGTGGCTACTCAGGCTGCCGTCCGTGATCATCTTCACGCCCGCGAACCGCAACTTGTTGCTTCCGAACCCGCTCATAAGCCCGATATCGACGGCTTGATTGAGGTACTGGAAGCCGAGGTAGAAATTCACTCTCACCGGCAACTTACCCTCCCGCTCGAGCTCCTGATAGGCCTTCACCTGAGCATCCCCAGCGAGGATGTCGACCATGGAGGTGAGTCCGTAGCTCACCGCACGCTTCGCCGCGAACTCCAGCGCTGCCTTGCTCTGCTCGTAGCTGAACAAGCCGGCTCCGGTCTCGAGGAATCCTGGTGCGACAAGATTCAGAGCGTTCTCCAGGAGGATGCCGGTCGGTTCCCCCTTTTCGTTCTTCTCGATCTCCCCCCCATCCGGGCTTGGGGTGTCCTTGTCGATGCCCTTCTGCTTCATCATCATCGAGTTGATGAGGTAGATGTGGGCGTTCCAGTGGATCAGGAACACGGGATTGTCGGGCGCGACCGAGTCGACCTCCCATCTGGTCGGATAGCGTTTCTCTTCCATCCGTTCCTGGTTCCATCCAGAACCCAGGACGACCGCGCCCTTCGGGGTCTTCGCCACCTTTTCCTTCACCTTCTGAAGGAATTCGGGGATGTTCTTCACATCGTTGAGTACAACCCCGTTCGCGAAATGACCAACAAGCAGGGGGTGCATATGCGAATCATGGAATCCAGGCAGAACGGTCCTGCCTTCCGCATCCACGATCCTGGTCTTCTTGTCTGCTAGCGCTCGGATTTCCTCGTTATTGCCCACCGCAACGATCCTATCCCCCTTGACTCCGACCGCCTGCGCGGTCTTCTTCTTCGGGTCGATCGTGATCACGTTGGCGTTCACTATCGCCATATCTAGGGTCAAGCCCTGCTTCATCGCATCACCTTCTCGAAACTAGCGATTTCGAAACCGTTGTGCCGGGGCAATTCCACCGTTTCGCAAGCAAACGTCACCTTGTTCCACGAGGAAGCAGCCTCAGCCTAAGCAAAATGAAAGGGTTTGGGGTCGGGAGGGCCCCAGATATCCTCAGTACTTGCCGTGCGTTCTCGCGGACTTGATCGCGGCCTTCATGTTCGCGTGCGGCGTGACTGGTGAGACCTCGCATCCTGGCGCGAGGATCAGCCCGCTTCCGTGCATCGCGATCTTGCATGAGTCGGCGATCTCCTTCTCGACGTCCGCTGGAGTCCCGGTTACCAGTGTGTTCGTGTGGTCTATTCCGGACATCAGGCAGAGGCTCTTCCCCCACTTGTCCTTGGCTTCCTTGAGGTTGGGCTTCGCGCCCCTGTCCCACCAGGAGATTCCCTTCACGTTCTTGAAGTCCCGGGCCCACTCGTTCACGATATCGAACATCGGCTCCACACCGCAGATGTGCGGGATATGGACCATGCCAGGGGTCTTCTTGAAGACCTCGCGATCCGAAGGCGCGCCAAACTCGCGGTACTGTTCCTCCGTCGTAATCTCCTTGCTGGCCCTGGTCGTCAGGTAGCCCGCGAAGTAGGCACCGCTGTTCACGCACTCGTTGATGAAGGCGGCGATAGTCTCGGTGATGTTCTTCAGCCCCTTCTTGAGCGCCTCGGGTTCGGTCATCATGTGCACAAGCACGTCCTCCATGGATGCCACGTGAGTCGCGGTCGTGATCGGGCTTGGCAACGAGACCCCAATCGGGACCTTGTCGCCGTACTTGTCTCGGACGAGCGAGCAGGCATCGAGGTACAGCCTCATCCTGCCGTCAACTCTCGGGTCGAGAACATCGAGCTTCTCCCAGTCGCCGGGTGACTTGACTGCGAAGGTGCCTAGTGCCATGTGGATGTCTGGCGCCTCAGGCATCTTCATCCTAACCCCCCACCCCTGGACAATAAGACCCATGTCCGAGAGGCAGTATATTGTGTCCCCCCCAATCGCTTCGTAGAAGGCGATATGCGCCTTCGCCATGTTGAGGCCAGACGAACCGTATTTTATGACGTCCATGCCCGGCACAAAGTGCGTCTCAAAAATGCCCCCGAAAAGGGACACGGGCACGTAGTCAGGCGTCTGGTGGTTCAGTGCGGCCTCAAATCGCTGCATCGAAGTCATTTCTTTCGCCAAATGACCACCTTGCATGATTGTTCTTTTTGGACAATAAAAAACCTTGGTTCCATGAAGGCGTCAGAACACGGAAACTGAGTGGGCTCCTGTAATTCCGGAGCGAGCACGAAACGCGATTCCAGGCATCTCACTCTAGTATGCCGGACGAGGTAACGGAGTTGAGGAAATCCGAAACGACCGATAGCGCCCTCTCTCTGCTCTTCGGGTACGCTTTCACGTTGCCACGAACTGAGATGACGTCGTCCCCCTCATCGTCCGAAAGTGATAGCTCTTCCATGAACGCCTTCTGCTTGTCGAGCCTCAGGAAGAGGTTGCCGTCATCATCCACGCGCCTTTCGAGCGAATCTAGCAGGCGGAGCAGATCCTCCTCGCCCAGCCTCTTGAAGAAGAGCTCAATTCCTTTTCGATTGCGAATGGATGCGGTGAGGATCAGGATCCTGTTCCCGTGATAGCCTTCCGATGAATGGCTCTCGATCTCTTCGACGCCGGACGCGAAATTCAGCGCCTTGCGGACCTTGCTTTCGTCCTCCGTCGCCTGGCAGAACGCGCGAAAAGCGAGGGAGTGAAAGGACATTGCGGAAGGGGCACGGCGCACCCGAACATCTAGCTTGCTGTCGTTGCTTCGTAGTCGTGCGCTCGGTTTTCGGTAATTCTCGATCGCCTCTGCCGCCTCTGCTATTCAGTGACACGCCTGGCTCAAATGATTTATATCGCCATGATGACCTGATTTTCAATTGAACAGCATGATCGAGATAAGATTTCACGGAAGAGGCGGGCAGGGTGCGGTGGTGGCATCGGAGCTTCTAGCTCGCGCCGCGGTGATGAACCGCCTGCACGCCGCGGCATTCCCGTTCTTCGGGGTGGAGAGGCGAGGGGCGCCGGTGACCGCTTTCTGCCGCATCGACCTCAAGCCGATCCGTACTCATTCAGAGATCTACTTCCCCGACTACGTCGTCGTCCTTGACCCCAGCCTCATCGGGATGACCGACGTATTGCACGGCCTCAAGCCCGATGGCAGCGTCTTGATCAACACGCCGAAATCGCCTTCGGAGATCCACGGCCTGCGCTGGGGCAACATCACGACGGTCGATGCCACGGGGATCGCGATCGAGCTCGGTCTCGGCACTGAGGTCGCGCCCATCGTGAACACCGCGATAATCGGGGCGTTCTCGAAGATCTGCCCCCAGGTACCGATCGATTCCATCGTCGAGAGCATCCTGAGGGCCGCGCCAAGCAAGAAGGAGGAGAACGCCGCGGCGGCAAGGAAGGCGTTCGAAACGGTCAAGGGGGCGGGCTAGTGGAGACGTATCGAGACCTTCCGCAATCGAGCTATTCGCTGCAGACCACCGAGAGCGTCAAGACTGGCACCTGGCGGACCTTCCGGCCGGTCATCGATCAGTCCAAGTGCGTTCGCTGCTACAACTGTTGGAAGTTCTGCCCCGACCTGAGCGCCGAGGTGAAGGAGGAAGGAGACTTCCCAGCGATCGATTACGACCATTGCAAAGGCTGCGGGATCTGCTCGAATGAGTGCCCGACCGGAGCGATCACCATGGTGAGGGAGGCTTCGTTGTGATCGACCTGATGACCGCGAACGCAGCGGTGGCGAAGGCGGCGGCGCTCGCGAGAGTTGAGGTGATCGCCGCCTATCCTATCACTCCCCAGACCACGATTTCGGAGAAACTGGCCGAGATGGTAGCCAATGGCGAGCTCAATGCGAAGTATCTCAAGGTGGAGAGCGAGCACAGCGCGATGGCGGCGCTGATCGGCGCCTCGTACATGGGTGCGCGCACCTTCACCGCGACCTCGTCGCAGGGTCTGGCGCTCATGCATGAACTGCTGTACTGGGCGGCGGGAGCGAGGAGGCCGATCGTGATGCCGGTGGTCTCGCGCGCGCTCGGGCCGCCGTGGAACATTTGGACCGATCATATGGACGTGATGGGCGAGCGTGACACAGGCTGGCTGCAGCTGTTCTGTGAGAACAATCAGGAGGCGCTCGACCTCACGCTCATCGCCTTCCGTGTGGCCGAGGACAAGGACATCATGCTGCCGGTGATGGTGATCGAGGACGGGTTCATCCTCTCACACACGTTCGAGAAGGTGGACGTTCCCGCGAGGTTGACTTCTACCTCCATCCGTTCAACCCCGACGTCAAGGTGAACTTCCGCAAGCCTCGGCGATACGGATCTCTCGTCATGCCCGACTGGGCGATGGAGTTCCGCTATAACAACGGGCAGGCGATGGAGCGCTCCAAGAAGAAGTTCACCGAGGCAGGGCTGGCGTTCCGTAAGGCGTTCGGACGGGACTACTCCACGCTCATCGAGGAATACAGGTGCGAGGACGCCGACGCTCTGCTGATCATCGCGGGCTCCGCCGCCGGCACCGCCAAGGTCGCGGTCGACCACATGCGGGAGCGGGGGAAGAAGGTAGGAATGGTGAAGCTGCGCGCCTTCCGCCCGTTCCCTGGGGAAGAGCTGAGGAAGCTAGCCAACAGGGTTCACACCATCGGCGTGTTCGATCGCTCGTACGTGCACGGTGAGTTCGGCCCGATCCACACGGAAGTCAAGAGCTCGGTTTACACGCTCGGCGGGGACGTGAAGGTGAAGGGTTACATTGGAGGCCTGGGTGGAAGGGACATCACCGAGGCGGATCTGGAGCGGATCCTGGACGATCTGCTCGTGCTCTCGACGAAGAACAAGATCGACCGCGAGGTCCAGTGGGTGGCGCTGCGCGACGGCAGCTTGAGGTGGTGAGATGCCAAAGTTCACGATCCCGAGGGAGGAGTTGGTCTGCAAGGGGCATTCTGGATGCGCGGGATGCGGGGCGACGCTTCTTTCGCGCTACGCGCTGAAGGCCCTGGGTCCGAAGACGGTCGTGAACGTTCCTGCCTGTTGCTGGTCGGTGGTGCAGGGCGTCTGGCCAAGGGCGATGTTGAAGGTACCGGTCATCGACCACCCGTTCGAGTGCACCGCGGCGGTGTCGAGCGGGATCCGGGCGGCGCTCGAGATCAAGGGCGTCGAGGACGTGAACGTGGTCGGATGGGCAGGTGACGGTGGGACGGTGGATATCGGCCTGCAGGCGCTGTCAGGCGCCATCGACCGCGGAACGGACATGATCTACATCATGTACGACAACGAAGCCTACATGAACACTGGCATCCAGAGGTCCGGGGCAACTCCGCTGTATGCATGGACGAACACCACTCCCGGAGGGAAGGGAGGGGAGTGGAACATGACCCCGAAGAAGCGCATCATGGAGATGCTGCTCGCAAACGGCCTGGTCTACGGAGCGACCGCCAATGTCGCCTATCCCGAGGACCTGATCGCGAAGCTGCGCAAGGCAAAACAGATCAAGGGTCCGAAGTTCGTTCACGCGCTCTCCTCATGTCCTCCCGGCTGGAAGATCGACCCCTCGAAGTCGGTGGAGGTGGCGAGGCTTGCGACTCTCACCGGCATGTTCCCCCTCTACGAGGTCGAGGGCGGACACTATGCGCTCTCCAAGGACGTCAAGAACAAGCCCGTCGACGAGTACCTGAAGGTGCAGGGCCGCTACAAGCATCTGACAGTCGAGATGGTCGCCGAAATCCAAAAGAGGGTCGATGAGGATTACGCCGCGCTCAAGTGGAGATGCGAGCAGGGGAGGACCACCGCTGTCTGAGGGGCAAAAGGGCGAGCGAAGGCTGTTGCTAGGGAACGAGGCTATTGCCAGGGCGTGCCTGGAGGCGGGAGTGGGGTTCGCATCCACTTACCCAGGGACACCGTCCTCTGAGATCGGTCTGATATTCGACGAGATCTCGCCCCAATACGGATTCTACTTCGAATATTCCACGAACGAGAAGGTAGCGATGGAGACAGCCGGCGCGGCCGCTGCCTCGGGAGTTCGCTCGTTCGTGTTCATGAAGCATGTTGGCGTCAACGTCGCCAGCGATCCGATGATGAGCCTCGGGTACACGGGCGTCCGCGCGGGGATGGTGATCCTCAGCGCCGACGACCCCTCACTGCACTCGAGTCAGAACGAGCAGGACAATCGGCATTACGCCCGCCTCGGGAACCTGCCGATGCTTGAGCCGTCGACCCCCGCGGAGGCGAAGGAAATGGCTCTGGCAGGGTTCGAGCTGTCGGAGAGGCTTGGCTGCCCAGTGTTCCTCCGCACAACGACGCGCGTCAATCACGCTCGCGGTCTCGTGCCGCTAGGCGATGTCAAGGCTCCGTCCGCCAAGGGCCATTTCGACAAGGATCCGCAACGCTTCGTGCCCGTTCCCGCTTTCGCTCGAATGATGCGCACCCGTCAGATCGAGCGGCTCAAGCTGATGGCGGACGAGACCGAGGGTTCGCGATTCAACTTCACGGAAGGAGAAGGGGATGTGGGAGTGATCGCCAGCGGCGTCGCCTACACCTACGCCCGCGAGTTCCTGAACGGCTGCGCGTTCCTCAAACTGGGCATGACGAACCCTTTGCCAGAAAAGACGATCGCTCAGTTCCTTCGGGGAAAGCGCCGCGTCATCGTTTTCGAAGAGCTCGACCCGCTGCTCGAGGATGCAGTGCTGCGTATCGCCAAGGACGCGAACCCATCCGTCGAGGTCATCGGAAAGCGCTCCGGGCACCTGCCGCTCGCATTCGAGTACAATCCCGAGACGGTCGCGTCGCTCTCGCAGCTTGTCAGCGTCAAAGGGCTCAGCAACATCCTCACGCCGGCCAAGGTGTCTCTCCCCGTGAGACCACCAGTCCTGTGCGCCGGATGCCCGCATCGGGCCACGTTCTTCGCCATCAGGAGGGCCTTGGGCGGCAGAGAAGCAGTGGTCAGCACGGACATCGGGTGCTACACTCTCGGTCTCAACCCCCCTCTAGGAATGGCTGACTTCCTGCTCTGCATGGGGTCGAGCGTCGGCGCTGCCGGGGGTTTCGCTGAGGTCACGGATCAAAAAGTGGTCGCGTTCATCGGAGACTCGACCCTGTTCCACTCTGGAATCCCCGGAATTATCAATGCGGCCTTCAACCGGCATGTCTACCTGCTCGTCGTTCTTGACAATCGAACGACCGCGATGACCGGGCATCAACCGCATCCTGGAACAGGAAGGAGCGGAGCGAGGGCCAGCGAGCCACTTGACATAGAGGCGCTCGTCAGGGGGTGCGGGGTGCGCAATGTCGTCAGCGTGGACCCGTACGAGCTCAAGAAGACCATCGAAGCGGCCAAGGCGGCCTTCGACAACAACGAGCTCACGGTGATCATCGCCAGGAGGGCCTGCCCCCTCGCGATCAAGAAGAAGGGAGGCGAAGAGCGCACCAGGTACACTGTGAACGCGGAGAAGTGCGTCTTCTGCCGCACCTGCATCGGCAAGTTCGCTTGCCCTGCGATGCGCATCGACGGAAAGGTCGCGGCGATCGACGAGAGCATGTGCATCGGCTGCGGGGCCTGTGTGGACGTCTGTCCCAAAGGCGCGATCGAGGTGGCAAAATGAAGTACAACGTCCTGATCGTAGGCGTCGGGGGCCAAGGCGTACTGCTCGCCTCAAGGGTGCTGGGGGAGGCCGCGATGCGCGCCGGGCACGAAGTGGTGATGAGCGAGGTGCACGGTATGGCCCAGAGGGGAGGGAGCGTCTCATCGGTCGTGAGGTTCGGCGAGGGCGTCATGAGCCCGCTGATCCCGCTCGGTGGCGCGGACGTCATTCTAGGCTTCGAACCGGTCGAATCGTATCGTTCTCTCCCGTTCGCACGGGCGGGAGCGACGATAGTCACCGACACAACACCGGTGCCTCCGTCCGGCGTGATCAGCGGCAAGGAGACCTACCCTGGAATCGAAGAGCTGCTCGGCGGCATGCGGGAGGCGGGCCTGAGAGTAGTGGGCTTCGAGGCGAGCGCGGAGGCCCAGAAGGTCGGCACGAGGCTTGCGGCGAACTCCGTGCTCCTCGGCGCCCTCTGCGGGAGCGAAGCGTTGCCGCTCGAGTCTTCAGAGGTCAGGTCGATCCTGCTCGAGAGCGTGCGAGAGAAGTTCCGCGAGCTCAACGGAAGGGCTTTCGACGCGGGATTCGCGATCGCGCGAAACGGCCCTTAGGCGAGCGGAACGAGCCTCCATCGCCCTCGGCCAACGAGGACCTTGCGGTACCCCTTGAGCAGACTGTCCAGATCAGGGTCCCCCGAATCCGAGCGCAGCGACCAGAAAGTGCTCAGCTTCGACGGTGTGGAGACGATCAGGATGTTCTCGATTCCCACCCGACGCACCACCTCCGGCGAGAGCTGCTGGTTCCCTCTTCCAAGGATGAATCCCTGAGAGCCGATAGGAGTGACCACGATCTTAGCATGCGGATGAGTTATGATCGCCTCAAGGATGCGTCTCTCGGTCACATCCTTTTCGAGGATTGAGCGGTTGAGGAACAGATCGACGCCCAGGAGCGTCTTCTCCGAGCCGAGGGCCTTCGCCACGGTCGCGAGCGTCGTCCCGGGCCCGAGGATGTAGAGCGTCCCCCGCTCCATCAGATCGACGATTTGCTCTGCCAGCTCCTCCTTCTCTGATTCCAGGTCAGGCCCCTCGACCTCGCCCTTGATGGGCTGGACCAGCTCGCGGTCGCAGGGCGTCAGCAGATAGCCGTAGAGGCGGGCGCTGAGGCGGCCATGCCTGAAGGCCTCTTCATCCACGTCCATGACCTCGGATTCCCTGACATCCGCCTTTCCCTCGACGAATTCGGACAATAGGCGTCCAGCGGCCTGGGGAGTGACCGCGAACGCCGCCGAGTGCATCTTCACTCCGGCGGGAACGCCCACCACTGGTATCCTCAGCCCGATAGCATCAAGGATGTCCCTTGCCGTTCCGTCGCCTCCGGCGAATATGACGACGTCGACTTTGTTCGCGAGGAAAGCCTCGCAAAGCTGTCGGGTCGTGGCCGCGGATGTGGGGGTGCTTGTGCGATATACGCTCACGAACGGAACGTTGAGCGCGCGAAGGGCCTCTCCGCCCATTTCGCCGTCGCAGGAAAGGAAATCGATCGAGGCGGGACTCGAGACGGTCTGAAGCGCTTTGGTCATCCTCTGGGAGGCGGACGGTCGCGCTCCCCTCCGCCGCGCCTCCTCGAGGACTTCGACCCCATCGGTGCCTTTGAGGCCGACGCTGCCGCCCATTCCAGCGATGGGATTCACGATCACCCCTACGCGCACGATGTCGTTGATGGAAGGCTGGCCTATTTGAGAGAGCGGTCGCTCACGAGTTGAGGAGAGAAATGAAACGGGCCCTGTCACGGGCCCGGGAGGCCTTGCGTTCTGTCGATCAACGAATCAAGAGAGGGTTCTCGATCTGGGTTTCCGGCTGCTTCAGCTGAAGTTCCTCAAGGGAAGCCTGGATGAGCGCCGTCTCAGGGCTTGCGACCCTGGCCAGTTCGTAGTTCTTCTGTTCGTCGATCTGATGGACCATCTCCTCGATCTCGGGGGTCATCTGGCTGATGAACGACTCGCTGATCTGGCTGCACAACGAATCGATGATCTTGATTATCGACCTCTCCATGATAGCGAACGACTCCCCGATGGAGCAGTCGCCCGCGTACTTCAGGAGCTGGTCGTTGTCTAGAACGACGGTCGTCTCGGTGATCTCCCTGAGCCTCTTCACACCCTCGCTCGCCCTCCTGACCCTCTCGGTCTCGTAGGAGAAGGGGTTGATGGCGATGGCGAAGGTCACGGCGTCGAGCTCCTTCGAGACCTCGGCGACGATCGGAGCGGCCCCGGTCCCAGTGCCGCCGCCCATGCCCGCAACTATGATGACGATGTCACTGCCCGCGAGCACGTCCTTGAAGACGCCGCGAGCGCGGTCCGCACAGTACTCACCGACTTCAGGGAATCCGCATGCGCCCTCTCCCTGGGTGATGTCCTTGCCTATCAGGATCTTCTTGTCGGCCTCGATCTCGTCGAGCTTCCGTTCGTCCGTATTGATTGCGACCGTCTCCACGCGGTCGCGGCAGTCCGAGAATATCCTCTGCACCACATTGTTGCCCGCACCGCCGCAGCCGACGACCGTTATCTTCGGCTCGATGATGCCTTTGCTGAGCTCGGCTACCAGCTGCTCAGTCTGCGCGCTCTTGTCCATCTACGCTTAGGCCTCCTTACGTCAGTTTGGAGCAGGTGACCTAACGGTTGTCCGCAACCGTGCACCCCATCCCTTCTGTCTGGCTATTGCCAAACGATTCCTACGTCCTCGTCGCTAAGGAAGCATGTTGACACCATCATGGGTCTCGAGCACCTTCTTCTTGACCTCCTCCAAGTGCTCGGGCCTGAGGAACTCCCTGCGCACCGCCTCCTCGATTGCCCCTTCGACGGAGTTGTAGATGCCTTCGCGCACCATCGCCTGTATGACGAAGAGCGCCTTCCTAGGCAGTTCCACTACCACGTGGTTGTCCTTGTCTTCCGTGACCGATGAGCCCTGTGCCCCTTCGATGAATGCGCGGATTGCGACCCTGGTGAACTGCGATCTCGAGGCATACTCCGGATGCTTCTTGATGAAGCCGTCCAGGAGCTCGAGGTCCTCGGGTTCGAGCCTTAGGGTTATCCGTTCTCCATCCAATACGCTCACCAATCGTCCGCGACGCGGACTGTCATATGCATGTCCTACTTGAGTATTTAAGTGTATGCCTTCCGTCATACAAAGTCATACTTGACCTGATTATCTATCTGGATAATGTGCTTCTGGCCCCTGCTGGGCAAGTGAACCCGACCGAAATCCTATTTATCGATTACTATTATAACCGGGCAAGGGTGCTTGGATGGCAGGCAACTGGACGAGGATCGAAAGCAAGTGGCAGGACCGTTGGTACTCGGAGAAGATCAACGAGTCGAATCCAGATTCACGTCCCAAGTTCATGATCATCTTCGCGTACCCTGGCGTGACCGGCTATCTTCACGTCGGGCACATGCGCGGATACACCTACGTGGACGCTATCGCCCGCTACAAGAGGATGACTGGTTACAACGTCCTCTTCCCAGTGGGCACGCACGCCACCGGCAATGGCGCCATCAGCTTGGCCAAGAGGGTGCGGAACCTTGACTCGCCCACAATCGAGTACCTTCTTTACAACGGCTGCCCGGAAGACAAACTCGCCGACCTGCAAGATGCTGGCAAGGTGGTCGAGTTCTTCAATCAGGTCTATTTGAACGACTACTGGCGCCGCTTCGGATTCCTGGCGGACTGGCGACGATTCACGTCCACGGTGTACCCAGAGTACGGCAAATTCATCCAGTGGCAGTTCAAGAAGCTCATGCAGAAAGGGCTGCTCATCCAGAAGCCCTACTTCGCGCCTGCCTGTCTCAACTGCGGACCAGTTGCGATTGACGCGTCAGAGACCGACCTGCAGAAGGGAGGGCACGCCGAGACGAACGAGTACACTCTTCTCAAGTTCAAGTGCGATAGCCTCTTCCTTGTCGCTGCCACCCTCCGCCCCGAGACGGTCTTCGGTCAGACGAACTTCTGGATCAACCCCAATGTCACATACGCCAAAGTGCGAAATGGGGACGAGACCTGGGTCATCAGCAAGGAGGCGTTCGGCAAGCTCGAGCATCAAAAGGATGGTCTTGAGGTCGTCGGAGAGGTGTCAGGGAGGTCGCTGGTTGGTGCGAAGTGCATCGCTCCCGTCATACACCGCGAGATCATGGTGTTGCCGGCGTCGTTCTGCGACCCCAACGTCGGCACTGGTCTTGTGACCAGCGTACCCTCGGACGCGCCGGACGACTACATCGCGCTCAAGAACCTTCAGGACGACGCGGCGGCCATGGCCGAGTACGGCTTGAATCCCGACGAGGTAATGTCGATAACCCCGATTCCGATCATTGAGACTAAGGGCTGGGGGCCGCTGCCTGCGGTCGAGATAGTGGAGAACATGGGCATCGAGCGCAGCGGCGACGAGCGCCTGGACGAGGCAAAGAAGGAAATCTACAAGGCTGGCTTCCACACCGGCCGCATGAATGGGAACTGTCGCGAGTTCGCGGGCATGCAGGTCAGCGTTGCAAAGGAAAAGATCCGAGACATGATGATCGCGAGCGGCGAGGCGGACGTGTTCTACGACCTCTCCGAAGAGGTCATCTGCCGTTGCGGGGGCAAGGTGGTGATCCGCAAAGTTCCAGATCAATGGTTCATCGACTACGGGAATCCCGATCTGACGAAGGCGAGCAAGGAGCACTCGCGCTCGATGCAGATAATGCCGCAGGAGTACTACGACAACATCCTCGGCGTGCTGGATTGGTTCCGCGAGCGCGCCTGCGTTCGTCAGGGCAACTGGCTTGGCACAAGGTTCCCCTTCGACGAGAAGTGGATCATCGAGGCGATCTCCGACTCCACTCTCTACCCCGCCTACTACCTGATATCGCACTTCGCATCGAGCGGCAGGATCCGCGCCGAGCAGATGACGGAGGATGTGCTCGACTTCGTCTACCTGGGCAGGGGGGACCCCGCGAGCCTGGCAGCCGGGGTGGGCCTGGATACGTCGATCCTTGTGGACATGCGTCGCGAGGTCGAGTACTGGTACCCGCTCGACATCAACCTCGGCGGCAAGGAGCACATGACGGTGCACTTCCCGGCGTTCCTGATGAACCACGTGGCGATACTCGAGAAACAACACTGGCCCAAGGGCATCTTCGTCAACTGGTACGTTATCGGAAAAGGCGGCAAGATATCGAAGTCCAAGGGCGGGGCGCAGCCGATCCCCGGCGCCGCAGAGCGATTCGGCGTGGATGCGATGCGCCTGTACTACGCCCACATCGCCTCGCCGTTCGCGGACGTGGAGTGGGAAGAGGAGGCGGTCGAGAACTACATGGGCCGCCTGGACCGCATCACCGAGGCGGTCGTCGAGCTGAGCAGGCTCGAATGCACCGAGGAGCTCACAGACGCCGATCGCTGGCTGATGTCACGGGCGAGCTCGCGCATGTCGCGGCTGCAGGAGAGCATGCGCTCGTTCGACCTACGCTCCCTGGCGAATGAGGTCTACTTCGAGATGTACAACGACATACGCTGGTATTCGCGCAGGGGAGGCTGCAACGGCGCGGTCGCAGGCAAGGTCCTTGAGATGTGGGTGCGCTCAATGACCCCGGTCACGCCGCACCTGGCGGAGGAGCTTTGGGAGGGCATCGGCGGCAACGGACTGGTGTCGCAAGCGGAGTTCCCGCGGCCATCGCCCGGAGACGTCGAGCAGAGCGCGGAGGAGGCGGAGGAGTGCCTTCGCCGCGTCATCGCCGACACGAACGAGATACTCAAGGTCACTGGCATCAAGCCCAAGTCGATCTACCTGTATACGAGCCCGTCGTGGAAGCAGAAGATCGCGGCCAAAGGACTGGAACTGGCGGCGAAGAAGCAACTCGCCGTACCAGCGCTGACCAAGGCAGCGATGGCGGACGAGGAACTGCGCAAGCGCGGCAAGGAAGTGGCGGACTTCGCGCGCAAGTTCGCGGAGGACCTGATGAAGCGTTCGCAGCAGGAGCTCGAACGGCTGCGCGTCGACTTCGACGAGAGGGCGTACTTGAAGAGCGCATCAAGCTACCTCGCTTCGGAGTTCGGATGCGACGTCTTGGTGTTCGGCGCCGACGAGCCAGACATCGTCGACCCCCAGCGCAAGTCCCGTTCCGCGCAGCCGAGGCGTCCGGCAATCTACATCGAGTGAATATGTTTATCGGTCGCTCGGTTGGCGGCTCGGCGATTACGTCCCGAGGCACAAAGACCCAGGTCTCATAATATCAGCCCGCCACCCATTGACCTGCTGAAGTCGCCGTTCAGGTGGTTTGATTGGGGGCGAGCCTACTTGACTCGTCCGTTTTGAGTCGGTGTCCCAGGCCCAGACGGGGCAGGCACGGCACCGCGCACAAGGAGCTCGATCGACTGCCTCGTGAACACATTGAGGATGGTCCCGAAAATGACCATGGCACGTCTGGCCTCTCCCTCCCTGGTCAGTAGGAGCGAGACGTCCTGGTCGGTTCGCATCAGCATCTCGATGCAATACCGCCCGTCGCTCGTCACGAAGCCTTTGTCCTCGAGCACGCCTCCGATTTCGAATGGATAGACGGCAGTCTGCTCGAAAGTCATCAGATGGCATCTCCCCAACAGGCCGTCGAACCCATCGATCTGCGGGCTGATCAGGACAGTTACGTCCTTCTGTCTCGCTGCTTCCGAAAGGACCTTTGCATAGCGGATCACGCTTCGGTTGTTGAAGCACAGGACGGTCACCTCCCTCCTGGCAGATTCGGTGACCTCGCTGACTTTGTGGTCGATGGCCCAATCCCCCTTGACCGTCCAGATGGGGTTCTCCTGCGCGTTCGCCCGCCGCCCTATTTCACTCAGGTCCCGGAGAATCTCCTCGTTCGCATGGCGGATCTCCTCCATCAGTTGGCTTGAGGCTGCCGTTGGCTCGTTCGCTCGATAGCAGCGGGGCGAGGAGCTTCCCACCTCGACGAAGCCCTTCTCTGCCAGCCTATGCATGACGTCATACGCTCGTGAGCGAGGCACGCCGCTCTCCTCGCTGATCTCCTTGACCGTGGCCTCTCCGAGAGTGACGATGGCGACGTAGGCGCGGGATTCGTACTCGCTGAGACCCAGCCGGACAAGATGGTCCACCACACCGGGCATGTCACTGTCGAAGTGACAACAGACTTATGAAGTTTGGCACGATGACCCCGGTAGTAAAAAGTCAGCGGACTGGAGGAGGATTCGCGATGCTCTTCGAAAGGATAGGGCGCATGGTCACAAAGCACTACAAGGCCATCATCGTGATTTGGCTCGTCGTTCTGCTGGTCTCCGTGCCAGCAATTCTGAACGTAGACAAGGCGGTCAATTACGATGTCAGTTTCAGTTCGGGAGAATACTACGAATCCGTCCACGCCAACGACGTGATATCGAGTCAGTTCAGGACTTCCGTCGCCAATGGAACGATCATCGTCTTGCTGCAGTCGGACAACGTCACCGACGCCCCCACTCGTGATTTCGTCCTCGCTCTTCAGCAGCGGATCGCTAGCTCACCGAAAATCAAGGATCTAGAGGCCACCTCTTCGGTGTACTCCTACTCGATCGGGATACTTGCACAGGTCATTCAGCAGATCGGCCCGGGCATGAGAATGGCCGAGCAGAACATTTCCTTCGGGGCGTTCCTCCTATGGGGTTTGCCGGCAATGCACGCCAACGCCTGGGCTCAGGCGTACGGCGCCTCTTCGGGCAACGAATCGTTCTCGAGCGCGCAAGCGTACGCCGCCACGAGCACTGCCTTGACCTCCTACCTCGCCTCGGTCCATGCGGACGCGGCGACCACTGCATTGGCCTTCGGCTACTATGACGCCTTCGCCGCCGCCTGGAACGTGACGGCGATACCCAATCCCGTCGATCGGGCAACGACCTGCGTCAACGCGGTTGCGCCTACGTTCATCGGAAGCCTACCAAGCTCGGAAGCGCTGGTCAAGACACTGATGTCGGCGGTCCTGGGGCGATTCAACCTCACCAGCTTCGACAACGTCACGATCGCCCACCAACTTGCCCTCAACGTGGTCGGCAACATGGCGAGCATCACCAACCTCACATTCTTGCAGGCGGTATACGATCTCGGGCCGGCAATCAACGGCTCGACCGCGAACGCCTTCGCTTTGTCTATCGTCTCCGCGGGCACCCTGGACACTTACCCCTACGCGATTCCTGCGCAGCTCGTGAACGGGCTTATCTCTTCCAACAAGCAATCGATGCTGATGATGGTGACCTTCACCGTCAGCTCAAGCTACACGCTGAGCAACGGTGACAAGCCTCTGCTCGATGACGTCGGCGTCGTCCGGGACGAGATCAAAGCACTCAAAGCGAGCACGGGATCGACGATCAGGACTTATGTCACCGGCGATGCGGCCATATCCGCGGACATGGAGCAGAGCTCGCTGAACGATCTAGGGCTGATCGAACCCTTCACGATCATAATCATCATCGTCCTCATGGGCATTCTGTTCCGCTCGTTCTTGGGGCAGCTTCTTCCCCTCGGCGCAGTTGGCGTGGCAATCGGGATCAGCCAGGCCTTGGTCTTCATCATTGGGTCGACCATCGCTCAGATCAACTTCACGGTGCTGACCATGCTCTTCGCCGTTCTGATGGGGGTCGGGACGGACTACTCCATATTCATCATGACCCGCTATCGCGAGGAGCGGATAAGGGGCGCGACCAGGGAGAAGGCCGTGCAGACCGCGGTGACATGGGCTGGCGAGTCCATCGTGACCAGCGGGGCGACCGTCATCATCGCCTTCATGGCCATGGCCCTCACGAATTTCTCGTTCGTTCAGACCATGGGGCTTCTCCTCGGGCTGGCCATCATCGTCGCCCTAGCCATTGCATTGACCATGGTGCCATCGGTCCTGATGCTGGTCGGCAACCGGATCTTCTGGCCAACGACCGGCAAGAGGTGGGACCGGTTCGCCCAGAACCTGATGCAGAGGAAGAGAGAAGGCAACCACGGCTACTTCCATCGGGCGGCCAGTTTCTCGGTGAAGCACGCCAAAGTGGTGGTGCTCGCGGCCGTCCTGGTGTCGGTGCCTACAACTTACGTCTTCCTCACCCAGGAGACGAGCTTCGACTTCATCGGCAGCATGAGCAACACCGAGGGCATCCAGGGAATGAACGCCTTGACGACGGACTTCGGTGCCGGAGCGATCCTGCCCACTCAGGTCGTGATCATCGGCAACACCGTCGTCTACCAGAATGGTTCTTTCAATAGCGCCTATCTCGACGCGGTCGACAATGTCACCGCCACCCTCGCCGCCGATTCGCTCGTGCAGAAGGTCACGAGCATCACCAGGCCATTTGGCCTACCGGTCGACTATCATGGCCTGGGCAACCTTTCGGCAGAAGCCAGAACTCAGTTGGTGGCGTCGATGCTGCAGTTCATGGGCAGCGACAATAAGAGCGTCCTCATCACCGTCGTCCTCAAGGAGCAGCCGCAGAAAGCGAGCGTGGTGAACCACATCGTCGACATGAGAAAGGCGCTCGCGGATGAGAAAGCGAACCTACCCGCGTTGGCCGGCTCGACGATCCTGGTAGGAGGCGAGACCGCGGCGCTCTATGACATCGGGCAGAGCACCTCAAGGCAGTTCGGCAACATCGAGGTCATCGTCATCATCGGAATCTTCCTCGTGCTGATGGTCGTGCTCGGCTCGCTTCTCCTTCCCACGTTCGCGATCGTCTCCATCGCCATGAGCATCACCTGGGCGTTCTCCGCGGTTACCTTAGTATTCGGGAACTGGCTGGGCAAACCCATCCTCTGGATCATACCGCTCATACTCTTCGTGATGCTGATGGGCATCGGCATGGACTACAATGTGTTCATCCTCACTCGGATAAGGGAAGAGGCTCAGAAGCACAATGACATCAAGCACGCCGTCGTGGAGGCAGTGGACTGGACGGGAGGCATAATCACCGCTCTGGCGCTGATCATGGCGGGTGCATTTGGTTCCTTGATGATCTCTAGCAACGCCATGCTCCAGGAGTTCGGGTTCGCGCTGCTGCTCGCGGTCATCTTCGACGCCATGATAGTGAGGACCTACATCGTCCCGGCCGCCATCGTGCTCATGGGCAAGAAAGCGTGGTGGGCGCCGGGCCGCTTGCAGCGCGTCGGCCGCGAGGAGAAGATGGCTGCGAAGAGGGCGGAGAGGGAGAAGAAAGCGTGATATTTCGCTCTGACCGCGCTCACTTCCATCGGCGGTAGAGGTCGTTCTCGACTCCGAGCCGGTCGAGCACCTTGCCGACGACGAAGTCGATCATGTCCTCGACGGACTCGGGCTTCGGATAGAACCCAGGCGACGCGGGCAGGATGACCACGCCCAAGCGGGCGAGCTTCAACTCGTTCTCGAGCATGATCGCGCTCACAGGCGCCTCGCGCGGAACGAGGATGAGCTTTCGACCTTCCTTCAGGGCTACCGCGGCGGCGCGGGTGATGAGCGTGTCCGCGATCCCGCTCGCAATCTTGGCCAACGTGCTCTCTGAGCACGGGCAGACGATCATGGCGTCGAATCGATAGGAGCCGGAGGCGACCGGGGCGAACAGGTCGCTGTCGGAGTATGCCTTGTCGGCGAGCGATTCCAACTCCTTGGGTTCGAGGCCGGTCTCGTACCTCAGAATGTCTCCCGCCGTTTCGGAGACCACCAGCGCCTTATCGTGGGGCAATGCCTTCAGCAGCCTCACGCCATACGCCACGCCCGAAGCGCCGGTAATGCCGACTAGGTATCTCACGACCCGCTAGATTCGGCGCGGGGTATTTCAACCTGAGCCGACATCCTAGACGGTACCTGGGGCGCGCATCGAATTGGGCGCGGCCACAAGAGCGTCCGAGAGAGCTCCCCAGTCGCCCGAAAACCTAGGAATGCTTATATAATACAACCTAGTTAGGCCGCGTGAGTTGTCCGACGGTTGAGAGAGTTACGCTCAACGTCAGAGGTCGGTTCGAATGGTTACGGTATACGACGTGCCCGCGGAGAGGCTGATCGAGAAGACAGCGGTCAAGCTGCGGGAAATCGACACGATCAAGCCGCCGGAGTGGGCGGAGTTCGTGCGTACTGGAAGGCACACTGAGAAGGCCCCAGCCCAGAAGGACTGGTGGTACACGCGCGCGGCATCGATCCTGCGCAAGGTCTACATCATGGGTCCAATCGGGACGTCGAGGCTCGCCGAGGAGTACGGCGGGTTCGCGGACCGGGGCTCGAGGCCGAACAAGGCCGTGAAGGGATCGAGGAACATCGCGCGCAAGTGCATCATGCAACTGGAAGCGAGCGGCCTGGTCGCCAAGAACAAGAACCAGGGCCGGATGATCACCGCCAAGGGCCAGAAGCTGCTGGACGCCGCGGCGAAGGAGATCGCCGAAGCACCGAAGAAGTGAGGGAGCGACATGGAGGACGATGAGCTGGAGCAACTGCGACGCCGCAAGATGGCGGAGATCCAGGCGCAGCAAGAGCGGCAGGCGATGGCCGCCGAGCAGCAGCGCCAGGTCGAGGAGCAGAAAGGGCTCATCATGCGTCAGATCCTGACCCCCGAGGCGCGCGACCGCATGGCCACGCTGAAGATGGCCTACCCGGAGATCGCGCGCTCGGTCGAGGACCAGCTTATCGCGCTCGTGCAGGCGGGCAGGATCCAGAGCAAGGTGGACGACGCCACCCTCAAACAGATCCTCCGCAAGGTCGCCCCTCAGAAGAGAGACATCACGATCGAAAGGAAGTGAAGGTATGACCAGGAACAAAGCCACGGCGATGAAGACGCGCCTGCTCAGGAAGGTCAAGCAGAACCGCAGGGTGCCCTCTTGGGTCATGATGCGCACGAACCGCACGTTCACCCGCCACCCGAAGCGCCGGAGCTGGCGCCACAACAAGCTGAAGGAGTGATGCAGATGGCGGACGAGAACGAAGAGCAGATCATCACGATACCGTTGCTCACCGCGAAGGCCGCGCCCCACACCAAGAAATCCTCGAAGGCGATTCTGGAGGTTCGCGAGTACATCGCGAAGCACATGAAGGCCGACATCGAGGACGTCTGGCTGGACCAGAAGCTCAACGAGAAGATCTGGGACAGGGGAATGAAGAAGCCTCCGGCGCGGATCCGCGTGAAGGCGGTCAAGTTCGAGGACGGGCTCGTCGAGGTCTCCCTACCGGAAGAGTGAACCAGGCCTCGGAATGTTGCGCCTTTCTCACTATCTCGGAAACCCTTACGTCGGCGTGCACTGCGCGGCGAACGAGGACTATGCGTTCGTGCCGCGGGACACGCCTGACTCTCTTATCAAGGACCTCAGAGAAGCGTTGCAGGTGCAGGTGGAGAAGTGCACGCTCGCGGGCACGAACCTCATCGGCTCGCTCCTCTCGCTGAACTCGAACGGCGCGGTGGTCACGAACATGGCCACGAACGCCGAGGTCGAGTTCCTCTCGAAGTTCTTCCCGGTGTACCGCATCGAGGACACCGTAAACGCCTCCGGCAACAACATCCTCGTGAACGACAATGGCGCGCTGGCGAACCCCGACCTCAGCCGCTCCACCATCAGAGCGGTCGAGGAGACGCTGATGGTCGAGGTGCGGCAGGGGACGGTCGCGGAGCACCGCACGGTCGGTTCCGCCTGCGTCGCCACGAACCTCGGCGTGCTCTGCCACCCGTCGACCACCCCCGCGGAGATGGAGATGGTGCGGAAGGCCCTCGGAGTGCCCGCCGCCATCGGCACCCTGAACTACGGCGCTCCGCTGGTCGGAGCGTGCATGGTCGCGAATTCGAAGGGGGCCGTCGTCGGATACCGCAGCACCCCGATCGAGCTCGGGCGCGTTGAGGATGCGCTTGGGCTGATCTGATTCTCAGGGTGAGAAGACCCAGTATTCCGTTTCTCTTGGAAGATCGTTCTTCTCGAACTCGACCTCGTTGCCGACTCGAAGGATCTTCCGCTCTGGAATACCCTCCAAGAACCCGTCAACGGTTTGGATCGAGAGCGAGAGCCCTCCGATGCGGAAGTGCATCGGGACCGCGACCTTCGGCCTCAGCGATCTCACCAAGCTTCGGGCCTGCGCTCCGTCAAGAGTGAAGACTCCACCAACTGGAACGAAGAGGACGTCGACGTCCCCGATCGCCTCGATCTGCTCCCCGTTCAGCTGATGGCCGAGGTCCCCGCAGTGACAGAAGCGGACTCCGTCGAGCTCGAACAGGAACATCGTAACCCGGCCGCGTTTCGCTCCCTCCTGGTCATCGTGGAAGACCGGGATCCCGATGACCTTCAGCCCTTTCACCTCCTTCTTGCCAGGATCCTTCAGGACCGGGAAATCGCCCCGGATCACACGGCTGCAGTTGTGATCGAAATGATCGTGCGAAACGAGCACCACGTCCGCCTTTGCCGAGGGGGTGTTGATTCCAAGCGACTTGCCGTCGTGGGGGTCCATCACGACCGTGAGGGTTCCCCCGACCTCAAAACAGGCGTGCCCATGCCAAACGATCTTCATGCAAAACCCGCCTCAACCGGCACCGCGGAAGCTTACCCCGCAATTGGGGCAGTTGCTCATGTCTTCGCGCACGAGCTCGTTGCACTTAGGGCAGATGAGCACCACGTTTGCCATGGTCGTTCCGACTCCCAGAGTATCCTCGCTCGTGAACCTGCTGGGGTGTTTGTCATAGAAGAACGATGCACCGACTGTGACGATGAGCGCCCCGGCGATGCCGATCGCCCAGCCAAGGGCGGCCCCCGCCACCCCGATTGCGTAGAGCGCGAGCGCCACCGCGTATACCGCGATTCCCGCGGTGACGAGGATCAGTGGCAGACGCGGTCGCGCGCTCTGACTAACGTATGGCGGTTCCTCGGCGCGGAGCTCGCTGACGTCGCTCGAATCGGCGACGATGACTTCCTCCGTCGACGCGACCGGAGGCGTGGGTTCGACAGGTTCGAATCGCGCTCCGATGACTGCATCTTCGTACTCGTGTGGCGGCGTCTCTTCTTTTGTAGCGGGCTCGTGTTCCTCTACGATGAACTCTTCCTTCTTCTCGCCCACCACAACATCCTCGATGGTGGGCAGTGGAGCAGGCTGTGGCTCGACCGGCATAGGCTGGAGTGTGACCTCTGGCTCTGGTTCATCTCTGGGCTTGTGGACGATGCTTGCCTCGATCTTCCGAGACGTCTCCTCATCCAGAGTCGGTATCTCCGCCTCCTTGCCGAGCTTCTCGAGCGCCTTCACCTGCGTATCCCAGGTCTCGACGACGGTGATCTGTTGGAACTCCCAGCCGCAGAAGTCGCACTGGCGTGCGGTCGGCTTGTTCCTCAGCCCGCAGCGTGGGCACTCTTTGAACCCGCTCCTCTTGTCCATGCCGGTTCGAGAACCCCTGTCTCGCATAATAATCCTTTTCGCCCTGATAGCGAAGCCAGGAAAGATGCCCGGCGGCAGGCGAAACACCTCCGGCCGCCAAGATCGCAGTCGAGTGACACGAGACTAGATGTTCCAGTGAAAACCTATTAATACGTTCATTCTGGATAGAGCAAACGATGAAGGTCCTGGTCCTGAGCGTGGACCGCGACGACGACTTCGGATCCAAGGCGGGATTGCACAGCCCGTTCGTCGGTCGCACCGAGAACATGGAGGCAGCCATGGCTCTAGGCCTCAAGGACCCAGAAGACTCGGACCTGAACACGATCCTCGCCGCCATCAGCATCTACGAGGAGATGGTGAAGAAGGGGATCGATGCGGAGATCGCCACGATCTGCGGCGACGTGAAGGTCGGGTATGAGTCGGACCTCACGCTGGCAACGCAGCTCGAGAACGTGCTCGAGGTCATCAAGCCGGACCGCGTCGTGCTGGTGAGCGATGGAGCCGAGGATGAGTTCATCTTCCCGATGGTCGCCTCGCGTGTCAAGGTCGATTCCGTGCGCCGGGTTTTCGTGAAGCAGGCGCCGACGGTCGAGGGCACCTACTACATCCTGATGAAGATGCTCCAGGACGACAAGGTCCGCCGGAGGATCCTGCCCCCGATAGGACTGGTCCTGGCGGTGCTGGGCATATTCTCTCTCCTGCCGAAGCTGTTCCAGTACATGTCATCGCCGTCGTTCGGCCTCATCTCGGAGATGGGATTGGGGGCGTTGGCGATAGTCCTCGGAGTGTACCTCATCTTCTACGCCTACAAGGTCGGGGAGAGGGTCTCCAACTCGATCATGCGCGCCGGAAGGGCGATACGCTCCGGCTCGCAGATGATCCCGTTCGCGGTGCTGGCTATAGTCTTCGTGATCGCGGGGATCGTGTACGGGTTCGATGCGGCCAACAGCGCGCAGACGAGCGACATCACGCTCCAGATCCTGCTGTTCCTAGGCTCGATGCTTTGGTTATGGATGTTCGCGGCCTTCTCGTATGGCACGGGCAAGTTCGTCAACCAGTACTTCAACACCAGCAAGGTGCACTGGAGCTACATGGTGACGATACTCTCGGTCTTCGCGATAGGCTTCATCGGGCAGGGCGCGATCGACGCCACGATGTACTTCCTGCGTTACCATTTGTACAACGAGTGGTTCGTGATCATCGAGATCGTGAGCGGATTCCTGCTCGCAAGCTTCGCCGGACTGCTCAACTCGAGCATGAGGGCCAAGGCCGCCCACCCGACCGAGGAAGAGTCCGCGCAGGAGACCGGGAAGCCGACCGACTAGGGGGAGCGAATTGCTCTACTCCGAGTGGGAACCGATCTACGAGAGTATTGTTGCCGAGTTCGGGTACTCAAGAGAAGAGGACGAAAGGTCGGCGCGTGTGCTGGAAGGCCTGATGCATGGCAAATCGATTTGCGACGACGACTGCCTGCGCGCTCGCATCGGGTGGGAAGTGACCGTCTGCGGCAACGCTCCCGGCCTCGACCGCGGATTGGAGAGGTTCTCTCCTCGAGGCACGCTCATCTGCGCCGACGGGGCGACGGGCAGGCTCATGAACAAGCATATCTGGCCCGACCTGATAGTCACAGACCTCGATGGTGAGATCGAACCTCAGCTCCGAGCGAACGAGAAGGGCGCGGTAATGATCGTCCACGCGCACGGCGACAACCTGAAGGCGATCCAAGAGGTCGTTCCGCTGATCAAAGGACCGATGGCGGGGACCACGCAGTCGCGCCCGTTCGGCCTCGTCAAGGACTACGGCGGATTTACGGACGGCGACCGCGGGGTCGAGCTCGCGAGGCACTTCGGCGCGCGCAAGGTGCATCTGCTTGGTTTCGACTTCCTCAACCCGACGCCGAAGGAAGGGAAGAGCGACGAGGTGAAGCGCCGCAAGCTCGCTTGGGCCAAGGATATCATCTGCGAGCGGAATCCTCCCCACGTCGTTCTGTCGATTCCCTGATCCAATCGAGATAGGGCGGAAGGCCATCGGCGACATCGTTGCATGCATTGTGGGATGCCTGCGTCAGCACTCGTTCGCAAATCCGACATTCACGAAGCATCGCACTCCGGTCAGTATGCGAATAATTGACGTTTCGGCTCATCTTTTCCGCGCGCCCTGGCATCGCGTACCTGGCATTTTCGAAGCATTTTTCTGACTAAATCCTCGGGCATACTGGATGCACTCCAGACTCCGACAAGTTATTTATAGCGAAAAACAGCTATTCCGCAGCAGTCTGTCCTGCTTCTTGGCAGGGCGAAAGAGAGGAGGAAAGCTAATGGAAGGCGAAGGTTCAAAGCCCCTTCCGGAGGAGGGTGCCTCCAAAGGCTCTTCGATAAAGTTGATCGCAGCGGTCATCGTTGTGATACTTATCGTAGCTGCCATTGGCGGAGCGCTGCTCCTAATGGGAGGGAAGAAGGCGAACGCGGCTCCGACCGCAGCCTTTACTGCTGACAGCAGTGAGGTCGCAGTCGGGGGCGCAGTGACCTTTGATGGAAGTGCGAGCAACGATACTGACGGAAAGATTGTTTCGTATCAGTGGGACTTTGGCGACGGCAATGGATATGTGTCTTCGACAGCGACAGTCGTTCACAGTTACTACCTGGCTGGACTTTTCATCGCCCAGCTGACGGTTGTGGATGATGGTAACGCAGTCGGCGTCTCCGATGTGTCCAGGGTCTCCGTGACCCGCGGCGACATCACGCCATCGAACGCCTCAGCGCCCAGGGCGAT
>Ga0335071_10000636_pt1 | contig 38383 bp, 29 predicted proteins | sample Lox_Sample_15_FD_206724 | JGI IMG/M metagenome (GOLD analysis project Ga0335071, IMG submission 206724) | Soil microbial communities from Loxahatchee National Wildlife Refuge, Florida, United States - Lox_Sample_1.5 | ecosystem: Environmental > Terrestrial > Soil > Wetlands | place: USA... | reverse complement strand
GCAGCCCGAGACGCTGGCGATCCATATACTTCCGATCGCCATGATCGCCACGCAATTCTTCATGCAAAAGATGACGCCGCAGACCAGCGCGGACCCGAGCCAACAGCGCATGATGCTCATGATGCCGCTCGTAATGGGCTTTTTCTTCTATAGTTTGCCGAGCGGCCTGGTGTTATACTATATGACTTCCAATTTGGTGGGCATCGTGCAGCAATGGTTCTTCAACAAGACCGTGACGGTGGCGGACATGCCGCAGCCGGCGGCGCCCGCGGGGAAAAAGCAGGTCGGGAAACGGCGGTGAGTGAAAAAAAGTACACCGTCGATTCGGTGGCGCCCAAGATCGATCATTTCCTGAAGCCGCTCCTGGTGCGGGCTGGCTTCGAGCTGAAATACGAAGCTGCCGAAGGCGAGTCAGCCAATCCGGATTTCGAAAACCCGGAAGTCGTGATCCGGTTCTCCGGCGAGGATGTGGACCTCCTGCTTGCCAACAAGGCAGAACTGCTGCTGGCGCTCGAGTACATCACGATGGAAGCGCTACACATCCCTTCCGATGACCACTCCCGCATTTCGTTCGATGCACAGGATTACCGGGCGCTGCGCATTGAAGAGCTGCGCATGAGCGCGGCAGCAGCGGCTGAAAAGGTGAAGCGCACGGGAGTGCCGTTCAAATTCAATCCCATGAACAGCCGGGAACGCCGCGTCATTCACCTGGCGATGCGCAACGAGACTGCGCTGCGCAGTGAAAGCACCGGGCACGGCGGATACCGGCAGGTGGTGATCTATCCCGCGGGCATGGCCAGCCTGCCGGAAACGGCTCCGCCCATGTATCCGAGCTCGGGGCGGCCACGGGATCGGGAGCGCGATCGCGGACGTCCACGCGCGCAGGGCCGCGGCCGGCGCTGATCTGGCGTATCTCACAGCTTGAACTTAGGTGACACGATCGTAGCGGTCTCCACGCCAGCAGGGCGTGGAGGATTAGGAGTAGTGCGGATCTCCGGGCCGGAAGCGACGGCCGTTGCCGCGGGGATTCTGCGATTTCCGCGCGAGCATTCCTGGGAACCGTGGACAGCCGCGCTCGCCGATTTGCCGGATGAGCAGGACCGCAAGGTTGACCAGGTTGTTGTCACGTTCTTCGCCCGGCCACGCTCCTACACTGCCGAAGACGTGATCGAGATATCGTGCCATGGCTCGCCGGTCGTGCTTCGCTATTGCGTGGAGCGCGCCATGGCGCTAGGTGCGCGTGCTGCCGAGCCCGGCGAGTTCACCCTGCGGGCTTACCTCAACGGGCGCATCGATCTGCCGCAAGCTGAGGCGGTCCGAGATCTGATCGAAGCGACCACACTCTATCAGGCACGAGTGGCGGCGCAGCAGATGGAAGGGTCGGTATCGCGACGTATTGCGCCGGCCAAGGAACAATTGGTCGAATTGATTTCTCTGCTCGAAGCCGGAATCGATTTTGCGGAGGATGATATCAGTGTGGCTCCGGCGGCCGAGATTCTCCGGCGTTTGGAACCCATAGAACGCGCGATCGAGTGGCTGGCGGCGAGTTTCGCATTTGGGAAGATCGTGCACGCCGGCTTCACGCTAGCCATCGTGGGACGGCCGAACGTCGGCAAGAGCAGTTTGTTCAACCGGCTGCTGGAACAGGATCGCGCCATCGTGACCGATATTCCCGGCACCACCCGGGATCTGGTTTCCGAAGCGACGACGATTCGCGGCATCCCGGTGAAGTTGGTGGACACAGCGGGCATCCGGACGGCCGAGGGACTGGTTGAGACGCTGGGAATCGAGCGCAGCTTTCAGGCAATGGCCGACGCAGATCTGACGTTGGTCGTTGTGGATCTCTCGTCCGAGATGGATGCGAAGGATAGTCCGCTCATGGAGCGTGCGCGATCGCAAGGGCGGACTCTTGTCGTGGGCAACAAGTCGGATCTCGGTCGTCACGCCCCGCCGCCGGAACGGGCGATTGCGGTTTCGGCGTTGACAGGAGCGGGAATCGAGAGCCTGCGCGAGGCGATCTTCGAAGCGATTGCACCGGGCGGAATGGTCGAGCAGGAGACGGGCTTCATCACCAGCCTGCGCCATGAGCAACTTTTGCGGGAATCACTCGGTTACCTGATGAAAGCGCGCGGAGCCGTGGCCGACAATATTCCGCACGAAATGCTGCTGCTTGATCTATACGGCGCGTTGCGGCCGATTGACGCCATCACGGGGGCGACAACGGCGGACGATATTCTGAACAGGATCTTCTCGACGTTTTGTATTGGGAAGTAAAGAGTTTGGAGCGTACCACTGGGCCGTGCGACCCCCGTTTTGACCCCCACTCTTGTAAACGGGGCGGGCATCCGCCGAGCGCCTTTAGGCTTCTCCGTTCCGGTTTCCCGGCCGGAGCTTGCTCACCAGCGCAGTTTCATTCGAGCCGGATTCCCTATTTTTGACTGTTGGATCAAAAATTAGGGACCTCACCTGCTTTGCAGAAACGCTCCGGTACGATCTTACACTGTTCCGGGATAGCAGACAAACTGACTTAGGCCGGAACGAGTACAATTCCCCAGAGGTGGAGCGTGCGTCTATTCTGTGTGGTTCTGCTAGTTTGCGGCGTTGTGCCGGCTCAACAACTGCCCGTGGTTGCGACGGTTGACCACCAGCCGCTGGCAGCGCAAGTGTCGCGACTGCTGGAAGCGCTTCAATTTCTGGGCGAACCGCTGCCGGCTGACGAGACCGCGGAACTCAAGCGGCTAGCCGGTGCGCCAGCGGATCGTGCGGCAGCGGTTGCCGACATCCAGAAGATTCTCGACCGGCACTGTCTTGTGGGAATCGAGATCAACCCGGAGAGCCGAGTCAAGGTGCAGGAAGGTCCGGCCAAGCCGGAGCTGCTGGAGCAAGGCTGGAGGACGTTTCTGGTGAAGGTCAACAACCAGGCGGGCATCACGCCGGTGCTGGTGGCGGACAGCCCAAACGCGGGCATGCTGGCGGGAAGCGAACCGTACGCCGTGAACCGGAGGTGGCTCGATATCCGGATGTTCGACAAGCAGCCCCTGCGGCCGCGGCTCTCCGGGCTCGAAGTGGAATACCGCATTCTGCAGCTTTTCTCGCGAGACGCCGGCAAGAGGGAGGCACGCCTGGAATTCAACGTAGGGCAGGGAACGCAGGATCTCGGTTTTCGCAGCCAGGTGGACCTACTGTTTCAAGCGAAACCGGCGACCAAAGTGACGCTTCGAGTTTTCGATGCCGATGACCAGCCGACCACCGCGTCGTTCCTGGTGCGCGATGCGGCGGATCGCGTATATCCTTCGCAAGCCAAGCGGCTTGCTCCTGACCTCGCTTTCCAGCCGCAGGTTTACCGGGCGAACGGCGATTTTCTCCTGCTGCCGCCGGGCGATTACACGGTCGAGTACACGCGGGGCCCGGAATACCGGAAGAAATTGCAGAAGGTGCATGTCGGCGGAGACCCGATGGAGCTGGTCTTTCATCTGGAGCGGTGGATTGATCCGGCGAAACAGGGCTGGTACTCAGGCGACCATCACATCCATGCCGCGGGATGCGCGCATTATGAGAAACCAACGGAAGGCGTGTATCCGGCGGACATGATGCGCTACATCCTTGGCGAAGATTTGAAAGTGGGGAGCGTACTGAGCTGGGGGCCGGGCTGGTATTTCCAGAAGACTTTCTTTGAAGGTAAGGACAACAAGCTCTCGACCACGGAAAACCTGATGCGTTATGACGTAGAAGTTTCCGGATTCCCGTCGAGCCACACGGGGCACATCGTGCTGCTGGGGTTGACGGAACAGGATTACCCGGGAACGAAGCGCATCGAAGATTGGCCGAGCTGGGGAATCCCGGTTTTTCGCTGGGCCAAATCGCAAAATGCCGTGGCAGGGTTCGCCCATTCCGGTTGGGGCTTGGCGCTAAAGAGCGACAAACTGCCGACAGATGAGATTCCGCCGTTCGATGGCATTGGCGCGAACGAATACATCGTGGGTGTCACGCAGAACCTGGTGGACTTCATTTCGACCGTGGATACGCCGTCCATCTGGGAGCTGAACATCTGGTATCACACGCTGAATGTCGGCTATCGCACACGCATCAGCGGAGAGACCGATTTCCCGTGCATTTATGGCGAGCGCGTGGGCCTGGGGCGCAGCTACGTGCGGCAGCGCGAGAAGCATGATTATCGGGACTGGGTGGACGGCGTGCGCGAGGGCCGCAATTATGTGTCGGACGGCAAGAGCCACCTGATCGACTACCGTGTGAACGGCGTCGAAGTGGGGACAAACGATGTGAAGCTGGCGGCGCCTGGGGCAGTGCGTGTGACGGCCAACGTCGCGGCGTTACTTGGAGACGCACCCGACGAAAGGCTCCGCACGCTGCCTTACGATGAGAAACCGTACTGGGATCTCGAAAGAGCGCGCATTGGCAACACGCGGAAGGTGCCGCTGGAATTGGTGATCAATGGGGAGGCGGTGGCTCGGCAGGAAGTGGAAGCAGACGGGATGCAACGCCCGGTGACATTCGACTACAAAGTCGATCGCAGCAGTTGGGTAGCGCTGCGCATCCTACCGTCTTCGCATACGAATCCGATCTTTGTGACGGTTGGGGATAAACCGATTCGGGCTTCGCGAAAGAGCGCCGAGTGGTGCCTGAAGGCGGTGGACCAATGCTGGATGCAGAAGAGCCCGCACATCCGGCTGGAGGAGCGCGGCGAAGCAGAGCGCACGTACGAAGCGGCGCGTGAGGCTTATCGGCAACGGCTGCAAGAGACCACTGCCGTGAATTAGCACCGCACCCGGATTGAGGCCGTCAACGGCTCAGGATCGCATTACAATGAACCTGGGTTCGTATGAAGCTGAGGTGGATTCTCATCGCAGGTGCGGCGGCTGTTGTGGGTGGTCTGCTGATTTACTTCGGGTGGTTTCGGCACCGCGATCAGTTCCGGAATGATCCCGCACTCCAGGCGTCGCTGAACAATGTCCTGGCTGACTACCGCAGAATCATCGTCCTGATGGACGGACAGGAAAGCCTGGACGATCAGACGCGCAACCGTTGCCTGCTTGCGGGGCGCAAGCTGTTTCATGACAAGCAGGAAGCGCTGGACCAAATCGCGGAACGGCTGACATCTGAGTACTCGCGGAAAAACACGGACGGCATTCGCCAGCTCACGCGCTATCTTTCCGACGACCACTCATTGCATGATGCGGACAAACTAGCGTTTCTGGATGTGATCGATGAATTGAACTCTCTGATGCCTCGAGACTCCCGAGAGCCGATCGCAAGCTCCATCCGAGGAGCTTTCGATAATCTGCAATCCATCCAATTGGCATACAGGGAGGAGGTGACACGCATCTTTTCCCAATTTGAGACGCGTGGCGTAACCGGGTCGCGTGAAAAATGGGACAGCTATGTTCGTTTTCTCAAAACGCAAAACAGCCGTGAGAAGGTGTTGGCGGAATCCGGTGGCAACGTGGCCGCCGAGCCGGAAAATAGCATGCGCGGCGCAAACCGGAACGAGGTATTCGGCAATGATTTCCCCGAGAAGAGCGTGGCCCTGACTTTTGACGATGGCCCGCACCGCAAGTACACAGAGCAGATACTGGCGCTGCTGCGCAAGTATGGCATGCGTGCTTGTTTCTTCGAGCTGGGGAAGAACCTCGGCCGGGTGGGCGACTCGAACCAGGTCCAGCTTGGGCCTACGGCTGAGGTCGCCCGCAAGGTGCTGGAAGCCGGGCACGTCATCGCCAACCATAGCTATTCACATCCGGAGCTTCCCAAACTATCGGAACCGGAGCGGGTCCAGGAGATCGAGCGGACTAATCTGATTCTCACGAAAGTAATCGGGGAGAAACCTATGCTATTCCGGCCACCGTACGGTGCGCGCAACCAGGCGATTCTGGACGAGGTGAATGCTGATGGCTTGAAGCCGGTGATGTGGAATATCGACTCGCTGGACTGGGCCGACCCGATTCCCGAATCGATCGCCATGCGGGTTTTGCACGAGCTGAACCGGGCGCACCGAGGCATCATCCTGTTCCACGACATCCACCGGCAGAGCGTGGCAGCGCTGCCGCAGGTGATCGAGGAACTCATTCGCCAGGACTACACGTTCCTCAGCTTTGAACAGGGACGGTTCGTAAAGTCGCCTGCGCCGTTGGGCGGGGAGCGCGCCGTAACGCAGGTGCCGCTCCAGCCGATCGGTGCGCCGGCGGCCCATTCTCTTTACCGGGAAAGCTGGGCCATCATCATCGGTATCAATGACTACCAACAATGGCCGAAGCTGCGGTATTGCGTCAATGACGCAAACGCCATCGAGCGCGTGCTCATTTCGAAGTTTGGTTTCAAGAAAGAGAACATCCGTAAGCTGATCGACGGTGAGGCCACAAGACAGCGCATCCTGGCGATTCTAGGTGACGAGTTTGCGAACGCAAACCAGGTGCAAAGAGAAGACCGGGTCTTCTTTTTCTTCGCGGGCCATGGCGCTACGCGAACGCTGGCTGACAATCGGGAGATCGGATTTATCATCCCCGTAGACGCGGACCCGTCCAACTACTATTCAACTGCTATCAGCATGAACTCACTTCGCGACGCCTGTGATCTGATTGCGGCGAGGCATATCTACTTCGTGATGGACTCCTGTTACAGCGGACTGGCATTGACCCGCGGCGCCGGCGCGTTCTCGCAGGATCACAGTTATCTCGAAGAGATCACACGGCGCGTTTCGCGGCAGATCTTGACGGCGGGCGGGGCGGAGCAACAAGTAGCCGATGATGGTCCGGATGGGCACTCCGTGTTCACCTGGGCTTTGCTGCAAGGGCTTACCGGGCAAGCGGATTTAGACAACAATGGCTTCATAACGGCATCGGAGCTGGGTGCTTATGTCAGCCCGATCGTTTCGAAATTTTCGAGACAAACGCCGGCGGTCGGCAACCTGGTAGGGAGCGAGGGCGGTGAATTTGTGTTTGAACTGCAACCGGAACCGTTGAGCTCGGCAAGCCAGCAGTTCGATCCCAAGGCCATGCAGCTCACGGGACAATTGGAAACGCTACAGAAGGAAATCGCCGCTAAACAGGCGGAATTGCTCAAGCTGCAGGAGAGCGTGCAGGCGGAATCGGCTAAACTTGCGAAGCTCGACACTTCGCGCGGTGCGCCGGCGCCCAAACTGCCTTCTTCGCGGGCCTACGAACTCGACCGTCGGGGCCAGCAGTTCTATCGCGAGAAGAAATACGACCAAGCGCTACAAGCGTTCCAGCAAGCGGTACAGTTGAAGCCGAACGATCCCGTGCTGCTGAACAATCTGGGCTTCATCTACTACAAATTGGACCGCTACGACGACGCTTTGGCGTGGCTGCAGAAGACGCTGGAAGCCGATCCGAAGCGAAAAGAAGCTCACGGTAACATTGCGGAGCTTTACCTCAAGATGGGCCGGCGGACCGAAGCCAAAGAGCACTACGAGCAGTATCTCGCTCTGTGGCCGAACTCACCCAAGGCGGCCGAGGTGCGGGAGATTCTGAAGACGCTGAATTAGCTTGCCCGTTTCAGATTCACTTTGGCCGACAGCTTCTCGCCTCCGTTTCCCGTTCCTGAGCATGTGCCCTGTATAGACGTTCCATCGAAGGTGAGCTCAAAGGCTAGAATCCCACCATCCTCCATCGCGACCTCAAACGTCAGCTTCTGGCCGTCCAGCTTTCCTTTGCGGAGCGACCATTGCTTTTCGGAATCGGGGCCGGCAGTTCCCGTAACGGTGCCGCCGGTTTCCTTCAAATCCAAGTAGGCCGTGTCGGCTTTTGTTTCGCCATCCGAGTTTGTGATGTCGAAGCTGCCGGACCATTTGCCCGTGAGTTCGGCGGCATGAAGAGCGAAACCGGAGAGTAAGGCACAAAGCAGAAGCATTCGCACGAAGTCCTCCTGAGCGGCATGGCCGCTGTGGGAGAAAGACGGAAAGATCGGCGAATTTGTTCCCCGAGAGCGCTACATCTTCGGCGCGTAATACCCTTTGCGGGCACGGACGACCACGTCATGGCGGTTTTTCACGCGGAGGTCCACGGTGTGGTAGAGGCCGTCAGTATGGAAGGGATCGGGGCGATAGAAGATGGCGTACTGGTGGCGAAGCTCGTTGGCGATATTCTCGAATGATTGCGCCAAATCTTCGGCCTTGAACGGGAAGAACGATTGGCCGCCGGTCTCGAGCGAAAGATATTTCAGGATTTTGTCGCCATCGCTTTCGATGTGCGTGATGTTGGTCGAAATGCTGTAGATGACGGCATCGGCCTTCTGCGCCATTTCAAGGGCCTGATCGCGCGAGACGCGGCTCTGGTTGTCCTCGCCGTCGCTGACAATGACCACGGCGCGGCGGAATCGGTAACGCGGCTTGTCGAGCTGGAGCTTGTCACGGCAGGCGTAATAGAGCGCGTCGTAAAGGGCGGTGCCTCCACCGGGACGCAGGCTACGAATGCCTTCGGCGAGCTTGTCGGGATCGTCGATCAAATCCGCCACCAGCTCGGCGGAGGAATCAAAGCTGACCAGCATGGCTCGATCCTGGCCACGGCGAATGACGCTATTGATGAAGTTGACGGCGGCCTGTTGCTCGAACTTAAAGCGGTCACGGATGCTGTTGCTGGTATCGATCAAGATGGCGATACGCAGGGGCAGATCGCTCTCCGCGGTGAACTCCTGGATCGTCTGCGGGCGCCTGTTTTCAAAGACGGCGAAGTCGTCCTTACCGAGGTCGGTAATGAACCGGCCCTTCTTGTCGGTAACGGTGAACAGCATGTCGACGCGGTTCACTTCCAGGACGATGCGGGTATCGGGGGCGTCGGCCGCCGGTTTCTGATCGGGCTGCTGCGCGGCGAGAGACACACCAAGGGCCACAGAGACCCCGGCGAGCAGGTATTTCATATGACCCAATTATAGCCATCACCGCGGAGGCACAGAGACGGTGAGCTGACTCAGCCAGGCTTCGAGCTCGGGCGGGAGCGGGCATTCCACGGTCACCGGCTCACCTGTCGACGGCTGGTGGAACTTGATGCGGTGGGCGTGGAGGAAGTAGCGGGTGAGGGTGGATATTCCGTCGACTTTGGCCGGGGCGCCGTAGAGACGGTCGCCTACGACGGGGTGGCCGATGCTTGCCAGATGCACGCGGATCTGGTGGGTGCGGCCGGTACCGATGCGAACTTCGAGCAACGTGAAGCCGTCGAAGCGGCGGAGCACGTGATATTCGCTCCAGGCGGCGCGCCCGCGGTCCAGACGAGCGGTCATGCGCACGCGCTGGCGGGGATCACGGGCGATGGGCTTCTCCACGCGACCGCGGCTCTGCTTCACATGGCCGTGAACCAACGCGAGGTAAGTTTTTTCGACCTGGCGGCTGGCGAATTGTTGGGCGAGGTGCTGATGCGCGGCGTCGTTCTTGGCCACCAGCAGCACGCCGCTGGTGTAGCGGTCGAGGCGGTGAACGATGCCGGGGCGCAGGTCGCCCGCTTGGTGCGAAAGCGTGCTAAAGCGATGCAGGAGCGCATTTACCAAGGTTCCGGAATGCACGCCGGCGCCGGCATGCACGACCATCCCGGCAGGTTTATCGATGGCGACAACGTCGGCGTCTTCGTACAGAATGGTGAGCGGGATTTGTTCAGGAGTCGCGCGCAGCGGCGCGGGGTCGGCGGGCTCGACCTCGATCACGTCGGCCGTGCGGACGATGTAGGACGCTCGTGCGGCACTCCCATTGAGGAGCACGCGGCCGTCCTTAATCCAACCTTGCACGCGCGAACGGCTGAACTGGGCGAAGCGCTGGTGCACGGCATGGTCGAGCCGTTTGCCCGCATCCTGCTGATTCAGCTCGATTCTCAGCCAGCCTCCAGTATCCACATTGTGGCAAACCGATGTAACCTTTTGCGGGAAGGCCAGTTTACAGGGATGCAGGCCACGATGAGGCAACGATCTTAGTGGAAGCCCAGGCGGATCACCTGGTGATGTTGGCGGTTCGGGATGGCGACGTGGAGCGCATCGGCGTTCTGTTCGATCGCCATCATCGCATGCTGTTCAACTTCTTTCTGCGGCTGACCGCGAATCGTGGGCTGAGCGAGGATCTGGTGCAGGACGTTTTTTTTCGCATGCTGAAATACCGGCAGACGTTCCAGGCGGAGACGAGTTTCACCGCGTGGATGTACCAGATCGCGCGTAATGCGCACATTGATCAGGCACGCAAGCGGCGGCTCGAGGTGGTGCCGGATGATGAGGCAGCTTGGGACAACGTGGCCAGTTCGGACGCCGATCCCGAGGAGCGGCTGGAGCAGGCACAGGAGATCAAGCTGTTGCGGAGGGCGCTCGAACGATTGCCGATTGAGAAGCGCGAGGTGCTGGTGCTGAGCCGCTTCCAGAACTTGAAGTACAACGAGATCGCCGAAGTTCTGGGCTGCGAAGTGGGGGCGGTGAAAGTGCGAGTGTTTCGTGCGATCCGCGAGTTGGGGCAGATTTTCTTTGAACTCTCTGGTGAGAAAGCATCATGAATTGCGATGACGTAAGAGACCAATTACCGGACTATTGGACCGGCGCGATGGACGAGGCTGGGAAATCCAGAATGCAATCGCATTTTGCGACATGCCCGGCGTGCCGCGCGGAAGCCGAGACGCTGGGTGCGATCTGGAAGAAACTGGGTGCGATTCCCGAAGAGCGGCCGAGCCGCACGATGCGCGCACGATTCGAGTCGACGCTCGAGGCATATGTACAGGGGTTGCGGCAGGCGGAACGCGGGGCATCGACGCGCGAAAAGCTCGACAAGTGGCTGTTAGGCTGGTGGCCGCGCGAGCCCGTATTTCAGTTTGGCTTCGCCATGGCATTTCTCGCGATCGGTTTGCTGGTCGGTTATTCGCTGACGCGAACCTCGCAGGGTAGCGGCGAAGTGGCGGAGTTGCGCGAGGAAGTGCGGCACACGCGCCAGTTGGTGGCGCTGTCGTTGCTTCAGGAGCAGTCGGCGAGCGAGCGGCTGAAAGGCGTGGATTGGAGCTATCGCATTCCGCAGCCGGATTCGCAGGTGCTTGGGGCCCTGTTGCGGACAGTGAATTACGACCAGAACGTGAATGTTCGGCTGGCAGCGCTGGATGCATTGCATTCCTCGGCCTCGAACCAGATGGTGCGGCAGGGCCTGTTGCAATCGCTGCCGCGGCAAACATCGCCGCTGGTACAGATCGCGCTGATCGATTTGCTGGTGGATATTCGGGATAAAGACGCGGCCGATCCGTTGAAAGGGCTGGCGCAGGAAGCAGGCGTGAACCCTGAGGTGCGCGAGCGCGCGGATTGGGCGCTGGGGCAACTGAGATGAGGACGAAGATGATCGCGGTTGCCGTGGTGGTGCTCGGAACGGCATGGGCGTCGAATTGGGATGACCTCTCGGTGAAGGAGCAGGAGAATATCGAGCGAACGTTCCCGGCGATGAAGAAGGTCGATGTGGACGATTTCGACGGTTCGGTGACGGTGCTAGGCGCGGATATCCATGAGATCAAGGTTGAGGTTCACAAGACCATTCGCGCGCGATCACCGGAGAAGGTGCAGGAGGCAAAGCAGGAAGTGCGGCTGGACATGGGGCCGCAGGCTGATGAATTACGGCTGTACGTGGACGGGCCGTTTCGCTGCAAGTGCGGAGATGGCCAGGGGAATTACCGAGGCTCGCGAGATTCCGGGTACGAAGTGAGTTTCGATTTCACGCTGCATGTTCCGCGGGAGACTGCGGTTCGTTTGCGGACGGTGAATCGTGGAGAGATTCGCTTGGAGAATACAGACGGCGCGTTTGATGCGGAAAACATCAACGGTGGTCTGGACCTGGTAGAGATTGCAGGGTCGGGGCATGCGTACGCGCTCAACCGGCCGCTGCACGTATCGTACCGGCGGAATCCCACTTCATCCAGTGATTTCGGCTCGCTGAACGGCGATGTGGAGGTTGCGTTTCGTCCGGGCCTCTCGGCGGATGTGTGGCTGAAGACGTTCAACGGCAGTGCTTATACGGATTTCGAGGTCACGGCTTTACCCAGCCGGCCGGCGGTCCGTGAAGAGAGAAACGGTAAGTATGTTTACAAAAGCAATCAGTTTTACGGCGTACGCGTGGGACAAGGCGGGCCGGAGCTGAAGTTTGATGCATTCAACGGCGATATCCGGATTCACAACCGGGAGAAATAGTTGTTTAGGAGAAAGACAGTGAAGAAGGCAAGTTTCATTCTGGTTCTGCTGGGGGCAGGTTTGGTGTGGGCGCAGGATTCGGGCGACCACATCACGGTGCCCTTTAGCGATCCTTCGCGCCCACACACGCTCAAAATCAGCCTCATCAATGGAGGCATCACGGTCAAGGGATATGACGGCAAGGACGCCATCATCGAGACGCACGGCGGCGGAGATGGAGATGAGCGCGAGCACCATCGTCCGCCTCGCGGCGCCGAGGGCATGAAGCGCATCGGAAACACCGCTCTGGGACTGACGGCAACGGAAGAAGACAATGTGTTGACGATCAGTGCCTTCCCCGGGCGCGAGGCCGACATGGTGGTGCAGGTGCCGGTGAACACCTCGCTCAAGCTGAGCTGCATTAACGGCGGTGACATCGTGGTGGACCGCATCTCGGTCGAAGTGAACAACACCAATGGCGGTGTGAAGTTGACCAACGTTTCCGGCTCGGTGATCGCGCACGCGCTGAACAAGGACGTGGTGGTGAAGTTGAATCAGATTACGCCCGACAAGTCGATGGCGTTCACGTCACTCAATGGAAACATTGACGTCACGCTGCCTGCGGATACCAAGGCGCGCGTGAAGATGAAAACCGACAACGGCGAAATCTACACGGATTTCGATATCAAGCTGGACGCCTCGGGATCGAAGCCGATCGTCGAGGACGGCCGGGCCACTCACGGAAAGTACAAGGTCCGGGTCGATCACGCGATGTACGGCACGATCAATGGCGGCGGCCCCGATCTGCGGTTTGAGACTTTCAATGGGAATGTTTATATCCGGAAAGCGAAGTGACCATGGACACGCTGATAGAGATGCAGAATCTTTCGAAAGTATTTACCACCGATGAAGTGGAAACCCACGCGCTTGACGGCGTTCATTTGCAGATTGAGCGCGGCGAGTTCGTCTCGATTGCCGGTCCATCAGGCTGCGGGAAATCAACGCTGCTGGCGATTCTGGGGCTGCTGGATTCGCCCTCGGACGGGCGCTATCTGCTGAAAGGAACGCCGGTGGAGCGGCTCGACCGTTCGGAACGCGCGCGCATCCGTAATCGGGAAATCGGTTTCATTTTCCAGGCGTTCAATCTGATCGGCGATCTGACGGTGTTCGAGAACGTGGAATTGCCGTTGACTTACCGGCATGTTCCGGGAACGGAGCGCAAGCGAATGGTGCGCGAGGCGCTCGAGAAGGTCGGGATGGCGCACCGGCAGAAGCATTACCCCTCGCAGCTTTCCGGCGGCCAACAGCAGCGCGTGGCCGTAGCGCGGGCATTGGTGGGCGAGCCATCGATTCTGCTTGCGGACGAACCCACAGGAAATCTCGATTCGGCGAACGGCGAAGCGGTGATCGAGATACTGCGCACGCTGCATCGCAATGGCGCGACGATCTGCATGGTCACACACGATCCCCGTTACTCACAGTACGCCGACCGCACAGTGCGGATTTTCGATGGCCGCGTAGTGGAAGAGCAGATGCAGATGGCGGTGAATTAAAGCGCCCCCGATGTGCTGATCAGGGTGCGTAGTGATTCTTCATACGGCGTGCGCGCCACACCACGCTCGGTAATGATGGCGGACACGTAGCGGTTGGGAGTGACGTCAAACGCGGGGTTCTGCACACTGGTTCCTTCTGGAGCCACTGGAACGCCGAAAACGTGAGTGACCTCGGCAGCGGCGCGCTGCTCGATGGGAATCTCATCACCCGAGTGAAGCGTCAGGTCGAGTGTGGATATCGGTGCCGCCACGAAGAATGGGATGTTGTTCTCCTTGGCCAGGACAGCCACAGAGTAAGTCCCCACTTTGTTGGCTACGTCGCCGTTGGCCGCGATGCGATCGGCGCCGACCACTACACAGCCGATGCGTCCGCTCTTGAGAAAATGGCCGGCCATGTTGTCGGTGATCAATGTCGCGGGGATGCCATCCTGCTGTAACTCCCAAACGGTGAGCCGGGAGCCCTGCAGGAACGGACGGGTTTCGTCGGCGAATACATCGATCTTCTTTCCGGCGGAGACGGCGGCGCGAATCACGCCGAGCGCGGTGCCATATCCCGCAGTAGCCAGCGCTCCCGCATTGCAATGCGTCAGCACGGTCTTGCCGTCGGGAACGAGCGGTGCGCCGTTACGGCCGATGGCTTGGTTGATAGCGATGTCCTCTAGGCAGATTTGCCGGGCTTCATCGATCAAACGGTCGCGCAACTGTGCCAGCGAAAGTGTGTGCGATTCCGCGTACACCCGCTTCATACGATCGATCGCCCAAAACAAATTGACGGCCGTGGGCCGCGTGCGTGCTAGCGTTTCGCAAATCGTTTCCAAGCGGGTATCAAGATCGGCGGTGTTGGCCTGCGCCACGCCAAGCGCGACACCCATGGCGGCCGCGACGCCGATCGCCGGCGCGCCGCGAATCACCATCGAGCGGATGGCGTCGGCAACCTCTTCGTACGTCTTGCACGTTACGTAACGCTCCTCACGCGGCAGGCGAGTCTGGTCGATCATGACGACGCCGTTGTCAGTCCATCGGATGGTTTCTACCATGCTCTGGGAATGCTTCCCTTCTGTGAAAACATAGCGGCGAAGAAAATGAAGTTGTAAGCAGCGTGCATGATAGTGGCAGCTCTGGTGGACCCGGAAGCCTGCCGCATCCAGCCGAAGCCGATCCCTGCGATCGTGATCAGCAATCCGTGGCGCCACGATCCGCCGTACTGCGAAAGGTGCAGCATGCCGAAGGGAATCGCGGCAAGCAAAACGCCCGCAATGGCGCCAAAGGAACGAACCAACACTGGTTGCAGAAAGCCGCGGAACGCCAGCTCCTCACACAGCGGACCGAGCGTAACCGCGAAAATCGCGATCAGAAGCAGGGAACTGCGATCGGAAAGCAGATCCTTCATCGGCGTTTGAATATCGGGTGTGCGGAGTGCTGCACCCGCGAGTGCCACCGCGAACGCCAACACGAATCCATACAGAATCGCCCGAGCGGCCCCGGGCCGCGTGCGCACCCATCTTAACGAAGGCCAAAAGGACCGCCCGTAATGCATTTTCAGCAGTGCGTACAGCGCGAGAAAGAGGTATGCATAACCCAAGAACTGAGCGGGCACGAGTTCCAACGCGGGCCGGTGCACCTGGACGTGAAAGATCCACAAGAGCGCCTTGACAGTAAAGGCCCCAAGGAGAATGCACGGTAGTGCAAGGCCGAAGAACACGACCAGATCCGCATAACTCCAGAAGGGGTACCGCTCGGGGGGCGGCCACGTGAATCCTGGCACCGATGCTTCCGTGGGTCCATCGAGGCCGCTCGCTTCGCCCGCGCCGTTGGGCTCATTCTCACTCACCGCTCATTCTCGATCAGCGCCGCAGCGAGTAACGGCAGCATTAGCTCGTGATGGCCGGTGACCGCGTAACCGCGTCCGCCCGACTTCGCATGAGGGCGCTCCACCACGTTCACGCGCGGCCGATAATGCTGGAGAAAATCCAGGTTGAGGGTGGTGAAGTTCGTCAGTGGGTTGCCCAGATTGCGCACTGCAGAAATCGCCTTCAGAAACACTTCGGGCATCACCACGGCCGAGCCGACGTTGAGATAGACACCGCCCTCATTCAACTCAGCGACCAACGAGCAGAACAAGCGGAAATCGTGATGTGTCGCGGTGCCAATCGCCGCCGGATCCGCCGCCGGATGAGTATGCGGTGTGTCCGTTCCCATCGCGACATGCACCGTAGCCGGTGTCCCACTCTGGTAAGCGGACGCCAACAGGCTGTAACGCGCGTGCGGCGCTGTGCCGAGCACGCGGCCGAGCGCTTCACCGGCGCCAATGCCATCGCGCACACCGCATACGATGGCCTGATTCATCTCGCGTCCGGTTTCTTCCGCCGTGCCGAAGCGTCCATCGGGAAGAACGGCTTCGACGTCTTCACTCGTGTGGCCCGCGAGCGCGATCTCGAAATCATGAATCGCGCCTGATCCGTTCATGGCGAAGGCAGTGGCGTACCGGCGCTCCATCAGGTCAATCAACAGCGGAGCTAGGCCGCATTTGATCACGTGGCCGCCGATTCCCCAGATGATTGGTTTGCCGGTCGCGCGTGCCTCGATCAGAGCGCTTACCACTGCGCGAAACGAATCGCCCGCGAGAATTTTCGGCAGGGAACTGAGCCAGCCGTCAATGCCGCTGCCTTTCTCGTATGGAGTTGCGAAATCCTCAACACGTACCTTGCCGCCACGCGCGGCCAGCGGGATGGTCTTGAGCCCCGTGAAGTCGATCGGCTGGATTCTGTATTTGCTCATTCGTTAGTTCGACGATGCTGCCAAAACTCCGGGGCCGCCCAGCAATCTCCGCAGCGCTTCGGCCGTGTAGCTCTTCTTCGACCGCATCACCTGCTCGGGCGTTCCCGTGGCCACCACGCGGCCTCCGTCTTCGCCGCCATCGGGACCAAGATCGATGATCCAATCCGCGGTCTTGATGACGTCCAGATTATGCTCGATCACCAGAACAGTATTCCCCAGTTCGACCAATCGCTGGAGCACGTCCAGCAACTTGCGGACGTCGTCAAAATGCAAGCCTGTGGTGGGTTCATCCAGCAAATAAAACGTCCGTCCGGTCTGCCGCTTGCTCAATTCACGCGCCAGCTTGATGCGTTGCGCCTCGCCGCCAGAAAGGGTAGTGGACGACTGGCCCAGATGGATGTAACCTAGCCCAACATCGTGCAAGGTTTGTAGCTTCGCGTGAATCTGCGGAATGTTCTCCAGCACCGGCAGGGCATCTTCCACCGTCGTATCCAACAGGTCCGCAATCGAGAATCCCTTATACTTGACTTCCAACGTTTCCCGATTGTAACGGCGGCCGTGGCAAACATCGCAGGTCACGTAAACATCGGGCAGGAAGTTCATCTCAATGCGCTTTAAACCGTCGCCCTGGCACGCTTCGCAGCGACCGCCCTTTACGTTAAAGCTGAAGCGGCCAGGCTTGTACCCGCGCTCGCGAGATTCCGGGAGGCGCGAGTACAGATCGCGAATGGGCGCGAACAGACCGGTGTACGTCGCCGGATTCGAGCGCGGCGTGCGGCCGATGGGCGACTGATCGATGCGAACGACCTTGTCGATATGCTCAATGCCGGTGATGCGATCATGCGCGCCGGAGCGATCGCGCGAACGGTAAATCTGCCCGGCCAGCGCGCGGTACAGAATTTCGTTGATGAGCGTCGATTTCCCGCTGCCGGAAACACCGGTGACCACGGTGAGCACGCCGAGCGGGATGTCGACGTCGATGTTTTTCAGATTGTGCTCACGAGCGCCCAGGATCGTCAGCTTCTTTCCGTTGGCTCGGCGCCGCTCCGCCGGGACAGCGATTTCGAGTTCGCCCGAGAGGTAACGACCGGTAAGCGAGGCAGCATTTTTCGCAATCCCCGCCGGTGTGCCCGTTGCCACCAGTTCGCCGCCGAGCCGTCCCGCACCGGGGCCAAGATCGACCACGTAATCCGCGCGCTCGATGGTTTCCGCATCGTGCTCGACTACGATGACGGTATTTCCCATGTCGCGCAGATGGGTGAGGGTTTCGAGAAGCCGGCCGTTGTCGCGCGGGTGCAAACCGATCGATGGCTCATCCAGCACGTACAGCACACCACGTAACTTCGAACCGATCTGCGTGGCCAGCCGGATGCGTTGCGCTTCACCACCGGAGAGCGTGGCCGCGGAACGCTCCAGGCTCAGATAATCCAGACCCACGGAGGAAAGAAACTCCAGGCGGCGGCGAATCTCATCCAGCACGCGGCCTGCAATCTGCATCTCACGATCGCCGAACTCCCAACTCTTCACAGTGAGCAGCGCACGCGCTACGGGCATCGCGGTGAATTCGGCAACAGAGCGGCCTTTCACGCGGACGGCTAGACTGGAGGGTCGCAATCGCTTACCGTGACAATCCGGACAAATGATAGGCGACATGTAATCCGTCAGCCATTCCCGATAACCTTCCGGTGCTTCCTCAAAGCCGTTCTGTAAGATTTTGAGAATGCCGGGAAATCCGTTGCCGCCTTCGAGCAGCAGTGTCTGGGTCTTCTTCGGAAAGTCGTCGAACGGAGTGGAGAGCTTCAACTTCAGCGTGCGCGCGGCCTCATTCAGCCAATGATGCATGTGGGCCGAACTCGCTCCGGGCCCCAGGCCGCCTTCGAGCAGCGGTTTGGACGGATCGACGATCACTTTGCCCGCATCAAACGTCCACCGGCTACCTAGGCCCGAGCAGGTCTCGCACGCGCCGTATGGACTGTTGAAGGAAAACGATCGCGGCTCAAGCTGCGGCACGCTGGTTCCGCATTCCGTGCATGCGAGCTTCTGCGAGTAGAGGCGCTCTTCGCCATTCACAACGGCGATCAGCACCAAGCCGTTGGCCAGTTTGGTTGCTGTATCGATGGAGGCTTCGAGGCGCTTTTCAATTCCCGGCTTCACCAGCAGCCGGTCGACCACCACTTCGATGGTGTGATTGCGGCGCTTATCGAGCGGCGGAATATCTTCGTCAAGCGATCGCAATACGCCGTCAATGCGCGCCCTCACGAATCCCTGGCGAGCGAGTTTTTCCAGGTCCTTCTTGTACTCGCCCTTGCGCCCGCGCACGATGGGCGCCATCACCATAATGCGGTCTTCCGGTCGCAGGGCCAGCACGTGCTGCAAGATCTGTTCAGTGGTTTGCCGCGAGATCGGATTGCCGCAAACCGGGCAATGCGGAATACCGATCGATGAGTAGAGCACGCGCAGGTAGTCGTAAATCTCGGTAATCGTACCGACAGTCGATCGCGGACTGCGGCTGGTAGTTTTCTGCTCGATGGAAATAGCAGGACTGAGGCCCTCAATCGAATCCACATCGGGCCGTTCCATCTGATCGAGGAACTGGCGCGCGTAAGTGGAGAGCGTTTCGACGTAGCGACGCTGGCCCTCTGCGTAGATGGTGTCGAACGCGAGTGACGATTTGCCCGAGCCGCTCAAGCCCGTAATCACGGTCAGGCTGTTGCGCGGAATCTCGACATCGATGTTCTTGAGATTATGCTGGCGCGCGCCATGCACCGAAATCTGCTTCAACATAGGGAAGTCCGAGCGGGAGAGAACAGATCTTTATTGTCCCCTGATTCCGGCCAAGCGCGCAACGGACGGCCGACGCATGTCTGCGATACAATCCCTCCCATGTTCCCACGAGCCTTCGCTCTCGCCGTGTGCGTGGCCGGACTCTCGCCGGCGGCTTTGCTTCGTATCGAACTCTCTCAGCGGTCGGATATTCTGGGCGGTCAATCGTTCGGTTCCGTCGGTCCGTACGAGCGGTTGATCGGCAAGGCATACTTTGCCGTCGACCCGGCGAATCCCGCCAATCGCGTCATCTGCGACATAGACAAGGCGCCTAAGAACGCGAATGGCCTGGTGGAATTCTCGGCGGATCTTTATGTTTTGAAGCCTCGCGATCTCGCGGGCGGCAATGGCGCCGCGCTGTTCGAGGTTTCAAATCGTGGCGGTAAAGGCATGCTCAGCATGTACAACCACGCCGCGGGCTCACTGGATCCACGGACACCCGACCAGTTCGGAGACAGTTTTCTGCTTCAGCAAGGCTACACTCTTGTGTGGCTGGGATGGCAACCGGACGTTCCCCACATCGAAGGGCTCATGCGCCTCTATGCACCCGTCGCGCGCGACGGCGATCGGCCCATTACCGGCCTCGTGCGTTCCGAATTCGTTCCGGACCGCAAAGAAACCCGCCACTCGCTGGCCGATCGCGAGCACATCCCGTACAGACCGGTCAATCCGGACGATCCCGCGCTCGTGCTCACGGTGCGCGAGTCGCGCGAAGCCGACCGCCGACCCGTTCCTCGGGGGGATTGGCACATCGAGAATGGCACCCACGTCGTCATGCCCGCTGGATTTCAGCCCGGACGGATCTACGAGTTGGTTTACACCGCGCAGGATCCCGTGCTCGTGGGACTTGGACCGACGGCTGTGCGCGACCTCATCTCATTCCTGAAATTCGGCGGCACGAACGACACGGTTCTCGGCGATTCGAGACAGTATCTGAAACGCGCCTACGGCTTCGGTATCTCGCAAAGCGGGCGCTTTTTGCGGACTTTCGTCTACTACGGGTTCAATCGCGACGAGAAGGATCGCCAGGTCTTCGACGGCGTTCTCGCGCATGTTGCCGGAGCAGGCCGCGGCAGTTTCAATTACCGTTTTGCTCAGCCTTCGCGCGACGGCCATCCCTTCATGAATTTGTTCTACCCCACGGATATTTTCCCGTTCACTGATCTTCCCGAAACTGACCCTGAGACTGGAGTGACGGACGGGATCCTCTCGCGCGCCGCGAACGATCACGCGGTTCCGCGAATCTTCTATAGCTATTCGGCGTACGAGTACTGGGGCCGCGCCGCGTCGCTGATCCACATCTCGATCGATGGCCAGAAAGACGCCCCGATTCCCGATACCACGCGGATCTATTTTCTCGCCGGTGGGCAGCACGGCCCTGCAGTCTTCCCTCCGCCTAAGCCGCATACGCAGAACATCAGCAATCCGAACGATTATCGATGGGCCATGCGCGCGCTGTTGGTGGCGATGGATCGGTGGGTACGTGAGGGCAAGGAGCCGCCTCCGTCGCAGTACCCGCGCCTCGCGCAGGATACGCTCGTACCTCTTGGTGCGTTGCAATTCCCCAAAATTCCCGACGTGGCGATTCCCACGCACATTCAGCTCGCCTACCACGCCGACTACGGGCCGCAATTTCGTACGGCTGGTATCGTTTCTATCGAGCCGCCGCAGATTGGCCGCCCATTTCCCATTCTCGTGCCGCAAGTAGATAAAGACGGCAATGAAACAACCGGCGTCCGCATGCCCGAGCTTCAGGTGCCGCTCGCAACCTACACCGGTTGGAACCTGCGGTCACCCGATATCGGCGCGCCCGATCAGTTGAACAGCATGATCGGTTCGTTCATTCCGTTTGCTCAGACAAAGGCCGACCGCGAACTGCATCACGATCCACGCCTGTCTATCGCCGAGCGCTACACGAGCCGCGCCGATTATCTTGGCAAGGTCGAAGCCGCTGCCCGCAATCTCGCCGCGAACGGATATCTGTTGGATTCCGATATTCCGCAAGTTGTGGAGCATAGCGCAGCGGAATGGGATTATCTGAGCGGAATGCAATAGCGACCATGGGAGTCAAGCATGCCGAACCCGATTGTCCTCCCTGCCGGCCGTCAGTCGGTTCTCTATGCAGCGCAGAAACTCGTCTTCGCGGTCGATCTTCATGCGGATCTTCAGCCAGAAGACGGGTAGCGGTCCCATGAGCCCAGGGCATCCTTCGCAGAAGTTGATGGCGTCCTTTTCGGTAGTGACGGCTGCTTCCGCCTTGACGGCTATAAACTGCTGTGCCAGGCGGCGCATCTCCCTGGGACGATAGGCGTGATGATCGTCGAACGCGACGCGGTCCCACGGGTGAATTCCCATCGTCTTCAACATCCGCCAGAACGCCTGGTGATTGCCTAGCCCGCAGAACGCCGCTATGCGCGAGAAAGGCAACTCCGCGGCCTTCTGCCCGGTGGCTGCGTTCACCCAATATTCCGGCGTCACGTGGGAGTAAAAAACGGGGGCGTGGGTGTTGTACATTCGTAGCGCGCGCTCGATGTCGTAAGTTCCCGGGGCAAAATCGCTGCGTGTGATCACGAAGACGTCGGCTCGCGCCAACGACTCCAGCGGCTCGCGCAGCCGGCCTAACGGAAACACCTCACCCCCGCCGAAAGGCGATAGAGCATCGATGAGCACCAGATCCACCCGCCGCTCGAGACGGACGTGCTGAAATCCGTCGTCCAGAATGAGCACGTCGCACCCGAAGCGCTCTTCGAGCAGCCGTCCAGTCTCGTAGCGGTCCGCGCCAACGCCCACCGGGGCAATTCCCGAATGCAGGAAAATCTGGGGCTCGTCACCGGTTTGTGCAGGTCTTGCGTTCGCACCGGCTTCCAGAATCAGGTTGTGGTCGAGCGAGTGTCTGCCGTGCCCGCGTGTCAGGATACCGGGCCGCCGGCCGGCACGATGCATTAGTTCCGCCAGGTAGAGGACGCAGGGGGTCTTGCCCGTTCCGCCCATGGTGATGTTACCCACGCTGACCACACCAGCATTCAGGCCGCGGCGCCGACGTGAGTTGCGGCTACGATTCCATGCGGCTACGGAGCGCCACAGCCATGACAGCGGCCCAAGCAGGATTCGCGCCGCCAACTCGTCTCGGACATTTGGGCAGGCTGCTGACGCTGCTTCGCGGATCACCGCAAGCGCCCGATCCGTAGCGCCCCGATTGGCCACCGCGCACTCAGCGGCTCGCCGCCCCACCTCCGCGGCGCGTGATCGATCGGTCAAGAGCTCGTCTACGGTGATCGCCAGTTCCGACGCTGTCATAATCTCCACGTAGCCGCCGGCGTCCCTAAATTCACGCGCGATTTCTCGAAAGTTCTCCATGTGCGGTCCACAGATCACCGGTTTGGCAAAGAAAGCCGGTTCCAGAATGTTGTGGCCACCGCGCGCTGCGAGCGTACCGCCCATAAATACGACATCGGCTAGCGAAAAAAGACCGCTCAGCTCACCGATCGAGTCGAGGAGCAGAACTCCCGGAAGGGCGGGTGGCTCATCGAGCTGGGACCGCCGCACGTACGCGATTCCGGCATCGTCGAGTTTTGCTGCCACAATCTCGAATCGCTCCGGCTTACGGGGCGCCAACACTAGGAGCAAGCGAGAGTGCTTCGGCGCGAGACGCTGGAAAGCTCGAATTACCTCGTCATCTTCATCTGTATCACCCGGCGCCGCTGGCGGCATGGTACTGGCAGCGATCCAAACCTCAGTTGGCGCCAGACTTTCGATGAGCTGCCGGACAGGGGATTTGGCATCCACCTCACGCGGCACAACGTCGTACTTCAAGTTGCCGCCGACCTGGATCCGTCCCACGGGAGCCCCGGCAGCCAGAAAACGCTCGCGCAGCAGTTCGCTCTGCGCGAGAATCGCATCGGGCCAGCCCATCACTTCCTGAAAGAACCAGCGCATCCGCCGGTAGCGCGTCGCTGTGCGGTCCGAAATGCGCCCATTCACGATGACCAAGCCACAGCCGGCGCGCTTGGCTTCGCGAAACAGATTTGGCCAGATTTCCGTCTCGAGAATCACCAGAATGGCCGGCTGCAAGGTGCGCAGGACTTTGCGGACGGCGAATACATGATCGATTGGTGCATAAAAGACCCCGGTAATGGTGGCACCGAGCTTTTCCATTGCGGTGGAATATCCAGCCAACGTGCCGACAGATAGAAACAGCGGGGCGCGCGGAAATGCGGCCCGCAGCCGGCGTGCGAGTTCCGTGACCGCGACGACTTCTCCCACAGAAACCGCATGCAACCAGATGGCGCCCGGAACAGTCTGTGTGTAGGACGCGGGCAAAAAGCCAAGCCGCTGCCCGAGGGAAGTAAAATAAGCAGAGTTCCGTAGGCTGCGAAACAGGAAATAGGCGAATACCGCCGGCAGTGCCAACGCCTGAAGAACCCGATAGAGGAAATAAATGCCTTTTGTTTTCAAACGCTTGGCTCTTCTGATGAGTATAGCGACGGTGCTGGGGCCGGACAAGGCTTCCGCCGCCGATAAAGAGCATCCGAAGTTCGAACTGGCCCCCGCCGCCAGCTACGTCTCACGCCAGACGAGCGAGAAAGTGACCATCGGCGCATCCGTTTACGACAGTGCCGAGAAGGCTAAGATGGCTTTCGGCAAGCTAAATCCTTATCAATACGGCATTACGCCTGTGCTTGTGGTGATTCAGAATGATACTGGCAAAACCATTCAGGTTGACCGGATGCGAGTCGACTACGTGGCTCCGGACGGCGGCCACGTTGACGCGACGCCCGCCTCGGAGGTCAAGTACTTGAGAGGTCCGAGCCCCCAGCAAGTTCCCAACCCGATGCCGCGTATTCATCGCAACAAGAATCCGCTCGACGCTTGGGAGATCGAGGGTCGCGCCTTCTCCGCGAAGATCATTCCCGCCGGAGAATCGGCGGGCGGCTTCTTCTATTTTCAGACCGGTCATCAGGCAAATTCGCGGCTTTACGTCACGGGAATTCGGGAAGCCGGCTCCGGGCGCGAGCTTCTTTATTTCGAATTTGCGCTTAAAGACGATCCGCAGTAGTACGATCTGATCGCTAGTTTGACTCGAGACAGACCCAGTTATCTTTAGAATCTATTCCGCAGTTTTCTTTATGCAGCATAACTATAATTAGTAAAATTCCGGCCAAAAACGCTTTGATATTCTCTCCCGATAGTGTTTTGGGTGCAGCGTCTAACTTTTGGCAGTCACGCTCTGTATCCCGCTCGAAAATATACTTCAATTAATCAATTGTGTTTAAGGATTCCCCCTAAAATTTGGGCAGAAAAACTCTTTAATTGTGGGAGTTTTCCGATATAATGAAAACCGCACAAAGGAAGGCGACGTTTTTGCGCTGCCAATATTGCGGAAAAAATCTCTGGCCGTTGCGAGGGCTCTTCGATGAAGACTTCTGCAGCCGCGACCATCGCCAGCGTTATCACGAACGCGTCCGCAAAGCCCTCGAGCACCTTCCCAAGACCGAGCATGGCCGCCCCACGGGAGTCGCAGGGTTCCAATTTGAAAGGCCGCGCGTGCAGCAGCCGGAATCCACTCGGCACTCATCTACGGAGCCTTGGCACAAACCGGCGGCGCCCGCCATGCCGGATTTTGCTCACTCTGATGCGCGGCCGTCCTTCGCCGCAACGGCGCCACGCTTTGCGCCAGTGCATATGGTGCCAGTCAAGGTGGCGGCGCACGCTGCTTCGAGGGTCGCCAATATTGCGCCTAACGTTCTTAGCATTGACACCCTGCGTGAGCGCTTCCACCAAAAAGCCGCCACCGCGGTCGCCATGGCGGATCAACCCGCCGGCATCACGGTTCGGCCTGGGAATGTGAAGGTCTCGCAGCGTGCTGGTTCCACACCGGCCCATTTCGACGAGCTCAATCACGTTTATGTCCGCGTGCCGGATCCACAGCTCGAAGCCATTTTGCCGGTCTGCGGAAGTCTGGCGGCCCAGCTTCAGCCGGTGTCCGTCACCGCCAATGCTCTGCATACGGCGGCTGCTGGTCCTTCTGGCGCAGGCCGCGTGGAATTCTTCCCCATACAGCCGGTGTCGGACGAGTTCATGCCTTTAACCGCGGAAGCTGAAAATGAGCTTCCGGAAATGGCGTACCACGCGGCCAAGCACGTCTGGTTGGAAGACCCCATGAGCTGGCGCATTCCAGTCAACCTGGTGACTGCGCGGTCGTCGATGGCGATGCTGCCGGCTATCGATCGAGCTCTCGCGCTCGAACAGTTCAAGGGCGCGCAAGCTTCATCGCCCACCATGCCGTCTCCAATTGCCTGGGAGTTCCACGCTAACGGTCTCGAGCACGGTCGAATCGCTGAGGCTGCAGGCCCGGCCCTGGCTTCCGTGATTGTTCTCGATGCTCCAGCCCCACGCGACACGGCCTCGGCCCCGCTCAGCGATGAGGTTGCGGTATTCGACGCTTCGATGTTCAGCATGCTGGTGCCGGAAATCGACGTGGAGGCCGCCGACCTGGAAATGCTGGCCGCCGCCCTCACCGACACCACGATCGGGGCAGAGAGCATTGCACCGCAGATGCAGGATCGTGGCGCTCCTCCGGTGAGCGATGAAGTCGCCATCTTTGACAGCGACGTGTTTCGTCTGCTGCTCCCCGCGATGTCCGTGGAGTTAGGCAGTCCAGACATGCTGGCGGACGCGTTGGCGGATGTCGCGCCGGGGCACGCCGACTTTGTCGATTTCCCTGCCGCAAACTCAACGTTGGCGCAAGGCGCCACGTGGCTTCCTATGGAAGCCCAGTCGGTTTTGCCATCCATATCGGCGGAAATCAGCGCCGGGCTGGCTGACCCGAAAGTCGATGCGGACTTTGTCGCGCAGGCCACGCCGACACTCGTCCGCAACGACGCGAGCACCTTGTACGGCGGGGTGGCGATCAACCTGCCGGACTGCGTGGTGCGCCTGAAGCACGGCCCAGAGTTCTTCGCCGCGGAACCGATGGTAGCTGATTCCGTCGCACGGCCCATCAGCGCCAAATCACAGACTTTTACCGCCGAACTGGCTGTGCCGGAGATCGAAGTCGGCACTTCCGACCTGCTCTTCGAACCCATCGCTACGCAGACACTGGTCAGTGCGGGCGCACTCGCCGGTCCGGCGACCGTGCGGAATAGTGCGGACGCGCTCGAGACCGCGAGTCTTGAGGCTCCCGAAATCGACTTGTTGCCCGCCGGATTCCAAGCCGACGAACTCAAGAAGGTCAATGTTTGGGCGCGCAATCCCGAAGATCAGGCGCCGCGCCATTTCGGGTGTGTCGAGCCGCAGCTAACGCTCTGCCTCCCGGAGTCGCATTACGAAGAGTACCCGCTGGCCCTGCAGGTTTCGGTACCGGAGCCGCGGACGGTTACGGTATTTGAAACCACTACCTTCGATCAACAACCGTCCAACGTGCTCTCGATCAGCGAGGCGCGTCCGGCCAAGAGGTTCACCGTGCCGAGTTACATGAAAGGAATGGCGGCCGGGTTGATGCTGGCGTCGTTCTTGTGGTTCGGCAGTTCCAGCATCAAGTCTGACGGCATTACGATGCGCCCGGGCGATTTGATTCGCCTGACCATCCAGCGTCGCGCGGTCTATGAGATGAGCGACAACTTCCATGCCGGACTCGCCAGTTGGGAAGGCAAGGGATTTGCCAAAACCTGGGCATACGACAAGGAAGGCTTTGTGCGGCCGGGGCACCTGGCGCTCTACAAGCCCTCACATGACATGTCGGACTACCGCATGGAGTTCCTGACGCAGATCGAGCGCAAGAGCGTGGGCTGGGTTTTCCGCGCCGAGGATGAACAGAATTATTACGCGATGAAGCTGGCGGTTACCGAGCCGGGTCCCCGGCCTCTGGTGGCGCTGGTGCGATACGCGGTTGTAGATGGCAAGCGGGAATCCCACGGGGAGCAGCCGCTGCAAGTCATGATGCACAATAACCGGCCCTATCGTGTGTCGGTCGATGTGAAAGGCAATCAGTTCCTGACCTCGATTGAAGGGCAAGTGGTGGACTCGTGGAGCGACGACCGCCTCAAGTCCGGTGGGGTCGGCCTGTTTAGCGAGGGCAGCGAAAAGGCCCGCGTTTACTGGATGAAGGTGACCAAGAACAGCGATTTCTTGGGCAAGCTGTGCTCCATCCTGGTGCCTAAGGAATCGTAGATGACGCAACGTTGATCGAACGGGAGAGAAAGAGAGAGAGTCAATGAGCTCAGTGAATCGGAACCCGGTGGAGCTTGGGGCTTCGCCGCGTCTGTCTGTTGTCAGCAAGGCCTCTTCAGCCAAACCCAGCCCCGCGAGGATCGCGAACGGATCGGGTGACGCGGATGAAAAGGGAGGCCGTTCCCGCTCTCTCGCCACTGCTGTTTCGCTGCATCTGGAAGGCAAGGCCGAAGAGGCGCTGAAAGAACTCCGCCGGGCCGTCGAGCGCGGTGAGAACAAGCCCGCGATCTTCTCGGCCATGGGTCACATCCTCTATGAGCTCCAGCGCTATCAGGAGGGTGTTGAGGCTTACGCGCAACTAGTCGAGCTCGAGCCGCACCATCGCAGTGGCTATTTCAAGCTCGCGGTGTGTTTGGAAAAGCTGGGCCGCTGGGATGAAGCGGCATCCAATTTCCGCAAGGCTCTGCAGATTGCTCCTGGCAACTCGGAAGCGCAACTGGGCTTGGGTATTTGTTTGCTGCATCTGGAGAATTCCGAGCAGGCGCTCGAAGCTTTCGATCAGCACCTCAGCCAGCAGCCCGAGCAGCCCGAAGTTTTGTTCGGCAAGGCAGTGGCGTTGCAGCAGGCCGGCCGGCTTCAGGAAGCCGCCGATCTGTACAGCAAGCTGCTGGAGCGCAATCCGCGGTCCGAAGAATCGCTGGCCAACATGGTGGCGCTCGAGATCGCACGGAAAGATTACGACGCCGTCCGCGAGTACTCGGAGAGGCTGCTAACGCTGCGGCCGCATTCGCAGGCCGCGCTCGCGGGTCTTGCGACTTCCGCATTCGCCAGCGCGGATTACGAAGCCGCAGCCAAGTTCTGCGCGAAGCTAGTGGATCTGGTTCCCGATAGTTTTGAAAACTGGTTTAACCTGGGCGTCGCCCATCAAAAGACGGGCAACTATCAGGATGCGACGCAGGCATATTCGCGCGCCACTGAGCTGCGGCCCGAGTCCGCGCAAGCGCACCTGAATCTTGGCGTTACCTTCCAGGAAACCGGCGCTCTGGACCGTGCCCGCTCCTCTTACGAGAAGGCCATGCAGCTGGATGCTGGTTTACCGGCTGTTTTGTGGAACCTCGCGCTCGTGCTGGAACAGCAGGGGAACTACGACCAGGCGGAGAAGCTCTACTCGGAGATTCCCGACAAAGATCCCGAATGGGACGACGCGCAATTCCGCATGGGTTACTTGCGGTTGCAACGCGGCGACTACAAATCGAGCATCGAAGCCTTCGAGGGATGCCTCAAGAAGCGCAAGGATTGGCCTGAAGCGCGGCTCAATGCCGGCATCGCCTACTGGAAGATGGACGACTCCAAATCCGCGCGCAAGGCGTTCGAAGACGTGCTCACACTGCGGCCGGAATCGGTCGACGCTCTCCGCGGTCTCGCCGCGCTCTCGCTCGCGCAGCAGGACTATACGCAGGCATTCTCTCTGCACAAGCGCCTTCTCGATCTTGGCGAGCGCAGCGCCGAGCTGTTCTACAACGCCGGGCTGATCTCACAGAAGAAGAACGACATGCAGGATGCCGCCAAGTACTACGAGCAGGCGTTGGCGCAGCAACCCCAGTTCGCCGAAGCTCTGCTCAACCTGGGCCACGTTCGCAAATCGATGGGTCAGGAAGAAGAAGCGCGCATCTGCTGGCGCAAGGCGGTTGAAGCCAAGCCCGAGCTCGCGGAAACGTACTTCGAGCCGGGCCAGTAAGCGGCCCTTACTTGGGTAGCGTTTTTCCTTCTCTCTTGCCGTAGTCCGACAACTCGGTCTTCACACCCGTCTGCACAAAAGCGCCGTCTTTCCATTGCAACGTGAAGATGTCCATGGCTGAAATGCAGCAATGAGCATCGCCCGTGAGGTAATGCACAGAACGCGCCGTCAGAGTCTTGGTCGCGGCGTCGAAACTGTACTTCTCCTTCGTCTCAAACTGTTCATTCCACCGTAGCTGCTGGACCACGCGTAGGTCGTGGTTGACCAGCCGGAACACTTGCGCGTACCCATCCGCATTGGCGGCCTCGGCGATGGAAAGCCAGTGGAACACAACCAGCGCGAACTGCGCACCGCCGGTCCCCGCCGGAAGGGAATCCACCTCTTCGATTCTTGCTTCGTCCGCCTCGCCCCCCTTTTCCTTCCACTTACGGCCTCCGTTCTTGAACTGCAGAACGGTGTCCGTTTTACCCGATGGATCGAACACAATGAGCCGCATGTTCCGGAAATCCACTTTCTCAATCGACTGGGTTGTGTTCGGATAACCGTGGTCCACGTGGACATTGTCGAAATCAGGGCCAAAGAATTGGGCATAGGGAACGGTGGGTGACTGGGCGAAGAGACTGAAAAGCGAGGCGAACAGCACGAGAGTGACGAACCGGGAAGGCAACAAATCCAGTGTAGCGCTCGGACCGGGTTATTCTTCTTCCGGCAGATCTCCCAGATCCTCTGCCCGGTTTTCAAACTTCGTCAAATGATGCAGGAACACCAGATCGATTTTGCCGATCGGGCCGTTGCGTTGCTTGGCGATGATCAGCTCGGCCAATCCACGGAGGTCTTCGCGGTCGCGCCTGTACACCTCTTCACGGAAGATGAAGCCCACCAGGTCGGCGTCCTGCTCAATAGAGCCTGATTCGCGCAGGTCGCTCAACTGAGGGCGGTGATCGCCCTGCCGCGTCTCCGGCGCGCGGCTCAATTGCGAGAGCACCAGCATGGGCACGTTCAGTTCCTTGGACAGCAGTTTCATGCCCCGGGAAATGACGCTAACCTCCTGGTTGCGGTTTTCGAACCGCCCGCGGCCGCTCATCAACTGAAGGTAGTCGACGATCACGAGGCCTAGCTTGCCGCGTTGTTGCTTGAGCCGTCTCAGGCCCGCATGCATCTCCATGAGGTTTACGCCTGCCGTGTCGTCAATGAAGAGCGGCGCTTCCACCAGTTGCGCGGCGGCGGCTTGCAGTTTGCGCCGCTCATCCTGGTTCAGGTACCCGGCGCGGAATCGTTGGCTGTCCACGCGCGCGGTCGCGCATAACATACGGGTGAGCAGCGATTCCTTCGACATCTCAAGCGAGAACACCGCTACCGTTTCATTCAGACGCGTGGCGACATGCTGCGCGATGTTCAAGGCGAGCGCCGTTTTTCCCATGGACGGCCGGGCCGCGAGAATGACCAACTCGCCGGCGTGCAGCCCGCCGGTCATCTCGTCGAGCTTGGTGTACCCGGTACTGATGCCCTTGATGCGCTTGCTGGGATCGAGAAACGCGTTCAGGCCGCCCTGGTACTCCTCGATCACCTGTGCCGGGCTGGCCAAGCCGCTTTTACCACGCGAATCGCCAAGTTTCAGCAGGCTCTCTTCGGCGCCGGCCAGGATCTCCTCGGGATTCTCTTCGCCCACCAGGCACCGGTTCATCAGGTGCTGCGAGGTAAAGATGATCCGCCGCAGGATGGATTTGTCTTTAACAATGCGAACGTAGCTGTCGAGATTGAAAATCCGCGGCAGGCCGTCATCGAGCGAAACCAGGTAGCTCAGGCCGTCGCAGGATTCCAGCTCGTTATAGCGCAGGAGTTCATTCGCGACGGTGACCCGATCGATGCGCTCGCCGCGTTCGCTGAGGTCCGCCATCCGCTGGAAGATACGCCGGTGCTTTTCGAGGCTGAAGTCTTCGCCTTCGAGAGAGCCCGCAACTTGAATGAACTGCGAATCGTCCATCAGGATGGAACCGAGGACGAATCGCTCCGCATCCAAATTGCAGGGAAGTCCTTTTTCGAGCGCGAGACCGGCGGAAGACATCGTGGGCAGTATTACCTTACCTCCCTGGGTATGCTAAATCCCGAAAATGTTGCCGCACTGTTTTGAGCGCGTTAGATTCTGCAAATTGCATCGCTATGTTGTCATCCGCCGGTGCTTCGTAAGCCTTGTAACATCAGCGCGAAGGGGGTCAGATCGTGCCGCTTTGCACAGACTTCCACACGGTCTGCACAATCGGCAAAAACAATGTTCACATATTCTGTTTTATCCGATTCCCCCGACTTTTGCCAGATCAGCTTTAGCTTTCCAATGGCAAGCAACTGAATTTATGCTGTCTTAGGCCGTAAGCAAAATCTGGCTTTACGGTTTCGAAACAGAAAGTGGATTTCTGCTACAATCGTGCTTTCAAGGAGATGAAGGGTGCGGGGCCGGCGCGGGCGGTGTTGTCCGTGTAACCCGTTTGTGTTGTATACGTCCTTATCTTTAGCGGTTTAGTTTGAGTGGTGCCGCAGCCGCGCGGGTCAACCCGTGCATTTGGCTTTATGCGGGACCAGCCGGTGGGCGCACTCCTCCGAGCGTTCACCGGCTTTTTTTGTGTTTGTCAGGACTGTTCTTATTGAGCGATGGCCGGTAACGCTACGTCGCTCTTAGCCACCACCGCCAGTGCAGCAGGTTTTGCAACTGCATCTGGGGTAAGCGGAGTTGCCGGGGTGGCAGCGACCCTTCCCCGATTCACCACCGCTGTGAGGTGATCAAGAATGCCGCCGCTGGGCTGTCGCAATCCCATGCGCATGGCAACCAGTTCGCCGTTCTTCTCGCCACCAAATCTGCCCACCAGCGACTGGAGCAGGCTATCCGCGAAACGATCGCTAAAACCCGCCAGGAACGCTACCAGCCACATAACATCATTGCTTCCAAGGTTTTCACCTCCGGCTGGAGCTGATCCCAACGTCAAAAAGCCCGCTTTGATCACCAGATAGGTGATCGACCCCATCACAATTCCCGTGAGAGGCCGCGAGAACAACCACCGCAAGGGATCTTCGAGCTCCTGGTCGCCGGCGTTTGTAAAGCGGTAAAGGATTGCGGCGAAGCTGCCCACAAAACTCCAGAACAGCACGCACCAAGGCACGCCCAACACCGGTGGGGCGGCATCTCCGTTCAAGTTTGTCGTGTCGGCGAAACGAAGGAACAATCCGATCCCGGCGAGGCTGAGTAAAGAGACGACAACGCCGATCCAGCGCGCCTTACGGCGGTAGCTGTTAGCCTGTTGATAGCTGTTTAGGACCGCCTCGATCTGCCCCGCGCTGTACTGGACCAAGGTTAGGCCGCGCTCCGTACTCGTTTCGTACGCGTCGGCCATCTGCTCCATTAACAGGCACCAAATCTTCTGTTGGAAGTCCGGGTCCGTGATGCACAAAGCCGCACGGTTACGCAGTTCGTTGATCTTACGAATCACTTCGTGCCGCAAACTCTGAACGGGGTCGTCGCTTTGGCCCAGCGTCAGTTGATAGGTATCCTGGGCGGATTTCACGCGCTCGGCCAGCGCCTGGATGCCGCTCTTGAGGGCCTCACCGGTCCCCGCGCCCAGCAGCGCGGAGGTCAATGACATGAGATTTGCTGTCGCCATACTTACCTCGTTTCGCCTCATTCCTTCTCCTGCCCGGGAAGTACCGTAGCGGCAAAGCAATTCGGTCACCACGGTCGAGCCTGGCTGATTTACTGAATATCTGTGCGAATTAAACGAGTATTTTCAATAAAAACGCGGTGTCCTGGGGTGATCAACGCCAATAAAAGTGGATATCCTCTATCCTGCCGGATAGCAATCTCTAGCCGATCGGATAGCCTGGAACCCCGCTTTAGTGGAAGTACATCACGTCCGGCCGGACGCCGTGGTTAGACTCGGCGCAGGGACCGCATTCCGCCGTGTATCCGGGCCAGGCGTCATGAACGAGTTGCTGGATCAGCTTGGGGTGGTCGGGCGCGTGGTAAGTGCAGAGCGCCATCCGGGGATGGTACTTGGCAATCGTCTGGCGCCCCCCGATAATGGCCTTCGGCTCGGCGGCTTCGATATCCATTTTGATGAAATCCACGCGTTCGAGTTGTAATTCTGCCACCATTTTGTCGATCGTGGTGAGCGGTATTCCCCGGATTTCCTTGCCACCTTCGCGATGAATGACGAAGCTGTCGGCGGCTGAGTTGTTGGGATCGATCTGCATGGGCATGATCTCGTCCTTATCCCAAACCCCTTTGGGGTAAACGACCACGCGCCCGGCGGCGATCTCATCCTTGAAATTGCGGTGCAGCACTTCGATGTTCTCAGGCGCCGGCTCAATGGCCACGACCTTTTTCGCGCCCGCCGCCAGCCAGACGCGAACCGTGACACCTACGTTGGCGCCGCAATCCAGCACGATGTCGCCTTCATGCGCCGATTGCCGGTCGTTCCCGTAAATCCGCCGCCTCTGCTCCGCCAGATTGAACGGCAACACCCAACGGCTTCCTGTGGGATTCCAGAAGCGGCCCGCCGGCGTGTCCCAGAGTTGGTAACCGGCGGGGTCGGTTTCAATCAACTTGCTGGCCTTGATAATTTCATCGTTGTATCGGACTTCCAGTTTCAGATTTTCGTCGGCTTTTAGCGCATTAAATAACGGACAGTCCGGGCTGCGTCCCGCGACGACGAAAGCGAACAGACGCGCCGGAGGATAGAACACAACCAGCGCGGCGACTACAACGACCACGATAATCAAGTACCGAAGAATTCGCGACAACGTGGGTCTCCTTTAGCTGCGGCGCAGGACCATCGCCGAATTCTTGCTGCCAAAGGCGATGCAGTTGGCGACGGCGTACTCAATGTCCATCTTGCGCGGACCTTCGGCTATGTAGTCAAGATCACACTCGGGGTCGGGCGCGTCCACATTCCTGGTCGGCGGCGCTACTCCATCGCGCATCGCCAGAAGCGTGGTGGCGATGCCCGCCGCTCCACAAGCTCCCTGCGGATGCCCAATTAAGCTTTTCACGGACGATCCCGCCACTTTGTAGGCATGGCCGTTGAAGGCAAGTTTGATGGCGCGGGTTTCGATGCGATCATTCAGCTCCGTGGCGGTGCCGTGATAATTAACATACTGCACGGCGTTCGGCGGCACGTCCGCTTCCTCGAGGGCCATGCCGATCGTGCGCGCCGGCTCCTCGCCGCATTCTTCCAGCCGCACGCGGTGGAAGGCTTCGCAGGTGGAGGCGTAACCGGTGATCTCTCCGTAGATGTGCGCGCCGCGCGCCTGTGCGGCCTCGCGATCTTCCAGCACGAAGAACCACGCGCCTTCCCCGAGAACAAACCCGTCGCGATCGCGGGAAAACGGCCGCGAGGCACGCTCCGGTTCGGCGTTCCAGCTCGATGTCAGGATGCGCATCAGCATGAAGCCGCGCAGGATGAGCGGCGCGATGGGCGCGTCCACACCGCCGGTTACCATGGTCGGGATCACACCTGCCTGAATGTTGCGGTAGGCGTACCCGATCGCGTCGGTCGACGACGTGCAGCCGGTGGAAACGATGTGGCTCATGCCGCGGAAACCAAATCGCATGGAAACTTCGCTGGCCAGCGTGCCGATGGTGCCGGTGGGAATGGTATACACGCTGCATTGTTTCTCATGGCCGGTGTAATAAAGACGATACTGCTCTTCCGTGAACGCCTGGCTGCCGCCACCCGAACCGACGATCACCCCGATTCGGCGCAGTTGTTCGCGGTTCATCGCATGGGGATCGATACCTGCATCCGACAACGCTTCTTCGACCGCAGCCAGCGCCAATGGCGCCGCGCGCGACACGTGGGGACGGTCTTTCGGTTCCACGTAGCTATGTTCGTCGAAATCTACCACTTCTCCTGCGACCTGTACGGCGTGCCCGGATGGATCGAACCGGCTGATACGCCGAATGCCGCTCACACCGTTTCGCGTGGCGCGCCAGAAATTCTCGCGGCCTACTCCGTTGGGACTAACCGCTCCGATGCCCGTAACCACTACGCGACGCGACATGTGTAATCTTTCCGGACTAACGCTATCCGCGTGAACCAACACCCAGCGCTAAAACGCACCAAATCGGTTCTGCGACTGGAGAACTGCTTTGCCTTTTACCTTTCCGTCAGTATAGGCTGTTTTTATGGTTTCAGGGAACGGCGCCGGCCCGAATCGCGTGCTCGTGCTGGCCGGAATTCAGGCAGGAGTGGCTGGCGCGCTCACACTGCTGGCCTACCTCGCGCTGGATTCTGTCTGGCACCGCCGCTCCGTTTGGACGGTTCCCAATCTGCTCGCCTCCACATTCTATGGAGAGACAGCGTATCGGCAGGGATTCGGCGTGCGCACCAGTGCGGGAGTTGCTCTCTTGCTCGTAATTTATGGTTTATTGGGCGCGCTATTCGGATTGGTCATTCGCGATCACGGCACCGTGCTGCGCGTAACCTTGCTCGGGCTGATCTACGGCACTGCCTGGTTTTTTCTTTCCTTCGATTGGATCTGGAAGCACGTCAATCCCATGATTCCGCTCTATAGTTCTGGCCGCGCTATGCTGTTCGGGCATTTGCTCTATGGAAGCGTGATGGGCGGCCGCTTCCACGGCTATCGGAAACAGATGAGCGGCGTGCATGATCCGGAGGTCTTACCTCCGGCCGTTTCAGAAGAGCGACCGTCAGTTTAATTTGTAGTTGACCTCGATGGTCGCTTGCACCGCAACCGGCTGCCCATCCTTCTTGCCGGGCTCGAACTGCCATTGCGAAATTGCATCAATGGCATTGTGATCAAGTCCAGGGTCGAGTGACCGTAGTACGCGCGTGTTATGCGCGCGCCCGTCGGGGTGGATTTCGGTCTGCACTACGACCGTGCCTTCGATCTTCGCGTCACGCGCTTCTTTGGTGTATTCGGGATCGACCTTGGACACCACCTTGGGCGAAGAGACGTCACCGCCAACCCTGTAGATCCGCGACCCGGCAGCGGCAGGGACACCGCCGACAACGCCACCGGCCACACGTCCCGACACGCCCCCGATGACACCACCTGATACACCGCCTGGTATTGCTCTGATGACGCCTCCGACTACGCCGGCGTCGGGGCCGCCCGTCACCACCAGATTCGACCGCACCGATTCCATGGGGAAAGCCCGAACCGCCACCGCGCCCGCGATCACCAGGCACACCGTGATGCTCGCGAACGAAAACAGTAAACGAGACCTCGTCATAGTAACCTCCTCAAGAATGGACCGGAGGCGCCTGGCCAAATTGCGCTTATGCATGAAAGCAGGCGCCGTGATGGACGCATCGGCTCCGGCGAAGGCCAGCAGAACCTCGGCATAAACTTTGGGAGCGCCGGTTATGCCGACCACCAGCTGGTCGACAACCTGCTCGCGCGCCAGGCGAATCTCCGCGACCAGCCACCAAACCGCGGGATGAAACCACATTAGCGCCCGGATTAGCTCCTCCGTCACATGGGGCGCCCAGTCTTTACGCCGCACGTGCAAGAGTTCGTGACAGAGTACGGCGCTTCGGTGCTGAGAATCGAGATCGAACCAACGTGTCGGTAGCAGAACCGTCGGACGCAGCAAGCCGAATGTTACGGGTACGGCAATCTCGGAATAGACTTTCACTTCCGCACGAACGCCAAGTCTCTCTTGCGGCGTCGCGATTTCCACGCCCAGTGGCGAGGCATCGCGCCGGTAGCGGCACAGCCGCCGGCAGCCGATGGCTAGCCAAATCACACGGACGCCGGCTCCTATGACGAGCAGCACCAGCACGATGCTCGGAACAGAAATTGGTACGGCTCCTAGCGCCGTCGCGCGCATCGTTGAGACGGCGCGCGCGGAAATCCGCGACGTCACGGGGGACGATCGCCACGGCTCCAAAACGGGTAGCAACAGGCAGACGCTCAACAGCACGTGCAGGTAACCCAGTGTGGCTCGCGGAGAACCTGGCCGCATCGCCCGCAACAAAAGGGCTGCCAACATCGTGATGATGCCGGCTTGCAACCACCACGCCATCAGATTGGCGAGCCACAATTCGGATTTCATTGTGCCTTCCTTAATAGCCGGCGGACTTCCGCCAGATCTTCGGGCGAGAGGTGTGCGTCCTCGACCAGATGCACCATCAGCGGTTTCGCAGCCCCCTGGAATACGCGGTCCACGAAGTCCTGTACCATGCCCCGCAATACCTGGGCACGGGGCCGCGCCGGCCGGTATAGGTATGCGCGATCCTCCTGCTTCTTCTTGAGGTATCCCTTCTGCTCCAGAATCTTCATCACCGTCATGACACTGGTGTAGGCGACTTTGCGCCGCTTACGCAGCGCTTCGTATACATCGCGAACGGTCGCCTGCTCCAAACCCCAAACCACGTGCATGATCTCCAGTTCGGCGCCGGTCAGTGTCGTGCTTGGTTGCCGCATACTATTTACATAATACTAAATTGTTAGTAAGTCAACCCAGCCGAGATGCTACTTCCAAGCGATGGTCTCGCCACCCGTCACGATCAAGCCGAGGATCGCGTGCTCCCTACGATCGAACTCCACCGGTACGAGACGCCCACCGTAGTCCTTGCGAACGACCAGCCTGGACAAGATCGCTCGCGCATCTTCACCGTCTTTCTGAACCGCGGACTGAACCGTGGCCGGCCAAGGAATGGCGACTTCGTTCCCGTTCACGATCACAGCAATATATGCATTCACGCCCACGCCCTTCGGAATGGCGAGACACAACTCATTGTTCAATGTTTTGCACGATGCTGGGCCTGCCTCGAGCATTCTGGTCCGCTTCTCCAACCCCGCCTGCGTACGCGCAGCCACAGCGAGAGCGGTGAATTCCGTCTGGTCGGCTTTGTAGAACAGGCGGTAGAAGGCGGCATCGGGTGGAAAGGCGAATACATTCGTCGCAGGTGCCGGCATTGGGTCGACCTTTCCTTGAACCTTACGCTCAGCGCGAAGCGGCACGATGGAGAATCCCGCGTGACCCGCATGCGGTCGAATCCCGTACCAGGCGGTTTCGAAGCCAATCAGATTGGCCGTCGCCCGCACGATAACCGTCAAGCCGCTTCCATTTTCTGTTGTCTCGAGCGGCTCCGGCGCGGTACCCGCGGGCGGCGTTCCCTCACGAAAAACCGGGCTGACAACCTCCAGCCTGGTGTGCGGACCAATGTCG
>Ga0335071_10000634_pt1 | contig 38569 bp, 40 predicted proteins | sample Lox_Sample_15_FD_206724 | JGI IMG/M metagenome (GOLD analysis project Ga0335071, IMG submission 206724) | Soil microbial communities from Loxahatchee National Wildlife Refuge, Florida, United States - Lox_Sample_1.5 | ecosystem: Environmental > Terrestrial > Soil > Wetlands | place: USA... | reverse complement strand
TATCGTGCCGGAGAAGCGCGAGGAGCGCACGACCGAGGGCGGCCTCGAGGTGCTGCGCAGCCACAACCGCTTGCGCCGCTACGTGAACGACCTGGGGGCGGCCGGCATCCGCGTGTCGCTGTTCATCGAGCCCGAGCCCAAGGTGCTCGACGCCGCGAAGGCGCTGGGCTCGCCGGTCGTCGAGCTGCACACGGGGGCTTATTGCGACGCCTTCAACCGCGACCCGAACGGACCCGAGGTGCAGCGCGAGCTGCGCCGCATCACGGGTGCCGCGGCGCATGCCGCGGCGATCGGGCTCGAATGCCATGCCGGGCACGGCCTCAGCTTCGACACGGTGGGACCGGTCGCCGCCATCCCGAGCATCGTCGAGCTCAATATCGGTCACTTCCTGGTCGGCGAGGCGATCTTCGGCGGCCTCGACAGCGCCATCAAGCGCATGCGCGCCCTGATGGACAAGGCGCGCGCCATCTCCACCGGGGCGCAGTCGGCGTGATCATCGGCATCGGCAGCGACCTCATCGACATCCGCCGCATCGAGGCGACGTTGCAGCGGTTCGGGCCGCGCTTCATCGAGCGCATCTTCACCCCGCTCGAGCAGGAGAAATCCGAGCGCCGCGCCAACCGCGCGGAAAGCTACGCGCGGCGGTTTGCGGCGAAAGAGGCCTGCGCCAAGGCGCTCGGCACGGGCTTGCGGCGCGGCGTCTTTTGGCGCGACATGGGCGTGGTCAATCTGCCCGGCGGCCGGCCCACCTTGCAACTGACCGGCGGCGCACTCGCCCGGCTGAACGCACTCCTGCCCCCCGGGACCGAGGCGCGCATCGACGTCTCGCTCACCGACGAGCCGCCGCTCGCGCAAGCGGTGGTGATTATCTCGGCAATTCCGGTGTCGCCCCAGCCATCGCGTTAATATTTATAGATGCCAAAGAGTTAGGGCAGCCGATTCAACTTGGAAAACTTGCGCAAAAGGATAGAGTGACCGTCGCCGCTCGCGGGGGGATCCCGGCCTCGATGACCGTCACATCGTCAGCGCAGAAACACGACGACTTCTGGCCGAACACGTTCGAAGAACGTGGCGCCGTCGTGCCGTTCACCACGCCGGTCCTCGCATTCTCGCGCCTGCGCCACGAGGAAGAGCACGGGCTCGAGCTCCTGGTGCCGGGCCTCGCCGGCGGCCGCGATACGTACGTGATCCCGTGGCGCAGCGTGCCCTCGGTGTTCGTGATGACGGTGCACGACAGAGCCTTGCGCGAGGAGATCGAGTATCGCCCGGCCGCGACGCCGGACGGGATCCGCGATGCGTCGATCAAGGTCGAGAGCACCGGGCTTGCGGGACCGGCGAGCGCGCGCGCCGCGAAGCAGGCGGCGAACGACGACGACAATGACCGCCTGCTGACCAATTTCTTCTTGGTGTCCGAGGCGGTGCGCCAGCTCAGCGGCGGCAAGCTCAAGGTCAGCCCCGCCGACCTGACGACCGACGCCGGCCGCACGCGCACGAAGCTCATCCTGTCGCGGGTGGCGGCCCTCTTCCAGCTGACGCCGGACGACTTCTACGCGCGGCTCGAGGACTGGGCGGGCATGGTGGCGCCGGTCGGGATTCCCGGGCTCAACTACACCTGCCGCCTGCGCCAGCTCATGGCTGACCTTGCCGCGTACGCGGACAGCATCGAGGCATGGAGTGAGCGCGATGTCACGGACGCCGCCGACAGTGCGCGGATCTGCGCCCGGATCGCCGAGGAAACCTGCGGCACGGCGCGCAACCTTGCGGCCGGAATCGACCGCTACTCCGCGAATATCCGCGAGACCTTGTCGCACTGGGCGCCGAGCTCCAGCCGCATCCGGGCGCTGATGGACAAGCTTGCCTGGACTCTCGACGGCTGGGGCCCGGTGGTGACGATGTGGCGCGATGTCGACCAGGGCGACCGCGAGGCCACCCAGGACAGCATCGCCGAGATGCTGCGCCTCATGCCAGTGATGCCGCGCCGCGAGGTCGGCAGCCGGGCCCGCAAGACCTGGGGGGATCTGAGCCACGCGCTCTATCGCACGCGCGTCCGGGCCAGCGAGGACTGGCTCTCCGGTAAGGTCGATTTCGAGCTCGTCCTCCGTCTGGAAAAGTTCAAGGCGGCAGGACATGAGCGGCCCGGACGATGAACTGACGCTGATCGAGAAGCGCCTGTTCAAGCTGGCGCCGGCGAAATTCCGCAAGATCGTTGCCGTGCTCGAGGACCGGCGTGCCGAATTCGGCGCGCGCGGACCAGTCGAGACGCTCATGTCGAAGATGCGGCCGCGCCTCGTGCGCATGCGGCTCGCCCGCAAGCTCACCCTGCAGCGCGTCTTCTGCCGGGCGTTCGAGGAGCTGCTGACCGATGCCGCGGATCCGCAGGGCATGGGGACGCGCATCTCGCGCCAGTCGATCGATCCGTGCTGGCGCCTGTTCGTCGACAAGGCGGACGTCCGCCGGCTGCAGAAATTCGCCGCCAATTTGCGCGCCTGCGGCGAGGAGGACACGCGGCGGATCGAGCGCCTAGGCCGCCAGCTCTGGGCCTACGGGGCGGAGGTGCTGGAAGCGGCACTCCGGCCCGCCCGGCGCGGCGACGTGGTGCCGGGGCTGGGCGACTTGTCGGAACGTGCCTACCGCGACCTCTTGTTCATCGGCGACTACCTGCAGGTCGCCGACGTGATGCAGGAGCTGAAGCGGAGGCTGGGCCCGCGGCCGCTCAAGCGCGCCACCGACGAGCACATCGACGCGATCGTCACGGCCTTGGAGGCGGTCAACGAGGTCGACCGCCAGCACCAGCACGTGATCATCGACCTGCTGCTCGTGTGGCTGAAGCAGCCGTCGGACATCGTCGCGATCGTCGACCGCATCGCGGCCGCGGCCAGGGCCGAGATAGACGAAGCATCGCTCACGCTCGCCAGCGAATCCCTGGTCGAGGACATCGAAACCAAGCTGCGCTCGGCCGCGGAATTCGCCGCCCAGCACGCGCACGACCGCGCCGGCACGGTGCGGCAGCTGCGCGGCTGCGTATCCGATCTCCTGGGCGCCCATGGCGCATTCCAGAACCGGTCGAGCGTGACCGCGATGCGCCGGCTCGAGCACATCCGCGGCAAGGTGGCCGGCCTCGTCGAGGGGCACATCCTCAAGGATGCGGACCAGCGCATCCTGGGCGTCCTGCCGGCGGCGCAAGCCGCGGCGGACCAGGTGCTGTCCAACGTCATGCCGGTCGTGATGCTCACCGAGCCGCTGGATGCGGCCCGCGTCGAGGCGGCGGAGGACCAGGCGATCGCGCTGCGGCTCTGCGTCAAATACGCCGAGGAGCTCGGCCTCAAGGCCGAGTTCTTCGACACGATCGAAGCTCTGGGCCGGACGATCGAGGACCGCGCCCGCTGGGCGGCGCGGCGCATCCAGATCGCGGCGCTCGATGAGGCCGCGCGCGCCGCGGTGGCGGGCCACTTCTACATCGCGGTCCGCATGCTGGAGCTGGTCTGCGGCTCCGACCGGGCGGACAATCTGAGGCGGCAGCTGCTGGTCGCCGCCTGACCCGCGCGTGCGGCAGAAAATCCCTCTGAAATAAGGGGTTTTGGGCCAAGTTTGCTTGACAGGAGGAGCCGGGCAGGGCTTCATCCCTCGAAATCCAGGCCGAAACACCTCCCTTTGTCGTCTCCTACCTCCAAGCACCTCATGCAGCGAAGCAAGACCTCGGGCGGGGTCGTCGAGCTCGTCAAGACGGTCGTCATCGCGCTCGTGATCGCGTTCGGCATCCGCACGATCGCGTTCGAGCCGTTCAACATCCCGTCCGGATCGATGGAGCCGACCCTGCTGATCGGCGACTATCTGTTCGTCTCGAAGTTCTCCTACGGCTACAGCACGTATTCGCTGCCGTACGGTATCCACCTGTTCTCGGGCCGGATCTTCGGCCGTCAGCCGCAGCGCGGCGACGTGGTGGTGTTCAAGCTGCCGCGCGACCCGCAGGTCGACTACATCAAGCGGATCATCGGCCTGCCGGGCGACCGCATCCAGATGATTCACGGCATCCTCAACATCAACGGCGAGCCGGTGAAGCGCGAGCGGATCGAGGATTTCGTGAACACCGAAAACGGTATGCTCTCGCGGACGCCGCAATACATCGAGACCCTGCCGAACGGCGTGCAGCATCCCATTCTCGAAATGAGCGACGACGGGCCGCTCGACAACACCGGCGTGTATGTGGTCCCGCCCGATCACTACTTCGCGATGGGCGACAACCGCGACAACTCGCTCGACAGCCGCGTGCAGGGCGGGGGCGGCGTCGGCTATGTCCCGGCCGAGAATCTGGTAGGGCATGCGGAGGTCATCTTCTTCTCCACCGACGGGACCGCCGCCTGGTACGAGTTCTGGAAGTGGCCCTCGGCGATGCGGTTCGGCCGTTTCTTCACCGTCATTCGCTGAGGGGCCTTGCCGCGCGCGGGCCATCGCGGGCGTAAAGGCGGCCCGGTCCGCCGCGATCAGGGCGCCGACGACCTCGCGAGCCTGGAAGCCGCCCTCGGTCACTCGTTCGACGATCGCGCGATCCTGCAGGCGGCACTCCGGCATTCGAGCCTGGGGAGCCGGGCGAACGTCAGGCACCTCGAGCCGGCGGCGGAGGGCTTCGACCGGCTCGAGTTCCTCGGCGATCGCGTGATCGGGCTCGTGGTGGCCGAGATGCTCCTGGCGGGATATCCCAAGGACGACGAGGGCGACATCGCCCGGCGGCACGCGCGGCTCGTCGAGCGCGACAGCCTCGCGCGACTGGCGCGCGCGATCGAGCTCGGACGTTACTTGCGGCTCTCGACGGGCGAGGCGCAGTCGGGCGGCCGCGACAATCCGGCGGTGCTCGCGGACGCGTTCGAGGCGGTGGTTGCGGCCCTTTATCGGGACGGCGGCCTCGCCGCGGCGCGCGAGTTCCTGGTGCCGCAGTTCGCCCCGCTGATGGCCGAGGTCGTGGTCCCGCCGCGCGACGCCAAGACGGCGCTGCAGGAATGGGCCCAGGCGCGCGGCCTCAGCCTGCCGACCTATCGCACGCTCGAGATGAAAGGCCCAGCACACCGGCCGCGCATCTCGGTCGAGGTACAGATCGACGGCCTGCCGCCGCAAACCGCCGACGGGCCGTCGCGGCGCGCGGCCGAGCAGGCGGCGGCCGCCGCCCTGCTGACCACGGCACAGGCGGCGAAAGCGTCATGACGCGCAAAGAGAAACCGGCCGCGACGCGGTGCGGCGTGGTCGCCGTCATGGGCGCCCCCAATGCCGGCAAGTCGACCCTGGTCAATGCGATGGTCGGCAGCAAGGTGTCGATCGTCAGCCCCAAGGTGCAGACCACCCGGACGCGCGTGACGGGCGTCGGCATGGAAGGCCCGGCACAGATCATCTTCCTCGACACGCCCGGCGTGTTCGCGCCGCGCCGGCGCCTCGACCGCGCGATGGTCGACGCCGCCTGGCGCAGTGCCGCGGAGGCCGACGCGGTGCTGCTCCTGATCGACGCCAAGCGCGGCGTGGACGGCGAGGCGAGGGCGCTCATTGCCGGCCTTGCCGAGCGCCGCATCTCGGCGGTGCTGGTGCTCAACAAGATCGACCTCATCAAGCACGCGCGCCTCCTCACCCTCGCGGCCGAGCTCAACCAGCTCGCGTCCTTCACCGATACGTTCATGGTGTCGGCCGAGAACGGCGACGGTGTCGCCGATCTCAAGCGCCACCTCGCCGGCCGCATGCCCGAAGGCCCGTGGCTCTATCCCGAGGACGACCTGACCGACATGCCGGCGCGCCTGCTCGCGGCCGAGGTGACCCGCGAGCACGCCTACCGCCAGCTGCGCCAGGAGCTGCCGTACAGCCTCGCGGTCGAGACCGAAGCGTGGATCGAGCAGCCGGACGGCAGCGCCAAGATCGACCAGGTCATCTACGTGCGCAAGGACAGCCAGCGCAAGATCGTGATCGGCGCCAAGGGCGGGCAGGTGAAGGCCATCGGTGCCGCCGCGCGCGCCGAGCTTACGAAGGTGCTGGGGCGCAAGATCCATCTCTTCCTGCACGTGAAGGTGCAGGAGAACTGGGACGAGCGCCGCGAGTTCTACAAAGAGTGGGGCCTCGAGTACAACGTGTGAGGTTCTGTACTCCCACATTGGGAGGCCTTGCTCCCAGCTTGGGAGGACGCTATACTGAAGGGACGTGCGCGTATTCAACACGAACACGCTCCTGACGTTCGGGAAAGACCACGCTGGCTCCGAGCGGGCGTTCCGTGAGCTAACGAAGACGCTCCGGCAGGCGAACTGGAGCAGCTTTCAGGACGTCGAAAAAGCGTATCCGCTATCCCGCTCGGTGAAAGGGGACCGCGTTGTCTTCAATGTGAAGGGGAACGAGTATCGCGTCGTCGCTGCGATGGACTACAGACGCAGGGCCGTGTTCGTAAAATTCGTTGGGACCCACGCCGAGTACGACAGGATCGATCCTCTAACCGTGAATCGGTATTAGCGCCATGAGTGACATCACGCCTATCAAGGATGAAAGCAGCCATCAGGCGGCGTTGGCGCAGATCGATCGCCTATGGGGAGCCAAAGAAGGGACGCCGGACGGGGACCGGCTCGACGTGCTCATGACGCTTGTGGATGCGTACGAGCGTGCGCAATGGCCCGACGATGACATCGATCCCGTCGATGCCGTCAAGGCGCGCATGGAGAACTCCGGCCGGACCCGGAAGGAGTTCGAAGCCATTGTGGGATCCTCCGGACGAGCTTCCGAGATTTTAAATCGCAAGCGGCACCTTACGCTGGCGATGATCTGGAAGCTTGCGCGCGTATGGGCAATTCCCGCCGATCTGCTGATCCGTCCGTATAAGCTGGCGCGATCAAAGCCGCGGTCGCGTCGTTCCCGGACAGGCACGAGGGCGTAGTCGACGGTGTCGCGTTCGACGGTGCAGGAGAACTGGGACGAGCGCCGCGAGTTCTACAAAGAGTGGGGCCTCGAGTACAACGTGTGAGGCCTCACCGGTCCGGCTGGACCACCATGTTCACGAAGCCGCCGGGGCGCTGCTTGATGTCGGAGAGCGCGTCGTTGGTGCGCTCGAGCGGGTAGGCGCGGGTCTCCCATGGTGAGAGATCGAGGGCGCCGGTGTGTACCATCTCGGCCATGAGCGCGGCCTCGGCATTGGTGAACCAGTTGGAGCCCTGGTAGCGCAGCCCTGCGGTCATGAACATCGTGGGGTTGATCGGCATAGGCTCGGCGAGTGCCCCTATATTGACCGTGACGCCGCCGCGCTTCACTCCACCCAGGGCGTCGAGCATCGGGCCTGCCGGCCCGCCGCGGCCGGTGCAATCGAGCAGCACGTCGACACCGACGCCCTCGGTGCGCTCGCGGATCCAGGCGGCGAGGGGAGTGGAGCCGACGGCAACCGTGTCGATGCGGTCCGGCGCGATCTGCTTCAGCCGCGCCAGCACCGGCTCACTGCGGCCCCAGCCGAGGATGCGCGCAGCACCCATGGCGAGCGCCAGCATCACCGCCCCGACGCCCAAGGTGCCGGTCACCCCATTGATCGCGACCCAGCTTCCGGCCCCCACGCCGCCGCGGCGCAGCGCCGAGAACGAGGTGCCGAGATAGCCGAAGCGGGCCCCTTCTTCGAACGAGACCTCATCGGGCAGGGCGACGAGACTGTCGGGAGAGGCGGTCAAATACTCCGCAAGGCCGCCGGTGGGATACTCGTTCAGGAGCTCGGCCCCCTTGGGTGTGAAGCCGAAATAGCCGCGCAGCGCCGCGTCGGCGCAATAGAGCGGCGTGCCGCGCCGGCAGTAATGGCAGACGCCGCAGGCGAGGAACGGGTTCACGTAGACGCGGTCGCCGACCTTGACCGGCGAGCGGCCCGCCGGCGCCTCGACGACGATGCCGGCGGCGTCGAGGCCCATCACGGCCGGCAGAGGCGGCAGGTGGTGCCACAGCTTGCCGCTCACGATCGCGTTCATGTTCGGGATGACGCCGCACGCCTTCACCTGGACGAGCGCGTCCTGCGGGCGCCGCGCCGGGCGCGGAATGCGATCGACACGGAACGGCTCTCCGGCCACGTGCAGGCGCGCCGCGCGCATCTGTTCCGCCATGATCCTCCCCTCTATTCCTCGTAGATCATTTTGACGGTCATGCCGCCGTCGATCGTGATGTTCTGGCCGGTCATGAAGCCCGCCTGCTCGACGAGGAACAGGCAGGCCTCCGCGATATCCTCGGGCTTGCCGACGCGGCCGACCGGGTGCTGCGCGCGGTCGCGCGCCGAATGCTGCGGCGTCTGGGCGCGGGACGAGTGCTGCCAGTCGCGCGTCTCGATCCAGCCGGGGCTGATGCAATTGACGCGGATGCCGTGCGGCCCGAGGCTGATCGCCATGCCGTGCGTCAGCGCCACGATGCCGCCCTTCGAGGCCGTGTAGGCCTCGGTGCCCGGCTCGGACATGTAGGCGCGGGTGGAGGCGATGTTGACGATCGCCCCCCGATGCCGGCGCGCGATCATCTGGCGTGCGGCTGCCTGCGCGCACAGGAACGTGCCGCGCAAATTCACCGCGAGCACGCGGTCGAAGTCCGCGGGGCCGAGCTCGAGGAACGGGCGGTTGTGCGAGATGCCGGCGTTGTTGATCAGGGCATCGACGGGGCCGAGCTCGCTCGCCGTGCGATCGAGCCAGCGGGCCACGTCGGCCGCCGCCGCGACGTCGGTCTCGACGAACAGCGCGCTCCCGCCGGCCTTGCGGACCATGTCCGCGACTTCCTCGCCTGCGTCGGCCGCCGCATCGGCGATCGAGACCGCGTAACCGGCGCGCGCGAAGTGCAGGGCGGTGGCGCGACCGATGCCTTGTCCGCCGCCGGTGATCGCCACGATTTTCATTCACATAGCTCTACGCGCGGCGGCCGGCCGTGGCAAATGGCATCGGCACCAGGATGACCGCGAGGCCGGCGAGGATCAGCGCCATCCCGGACATCCGCAGCGGACTGAACGCCTCGCCCAGGATCAGCACGGAGCCCAGCACGCCGGTGCAGGGCGAGAGCAGCGCAAACGGCGCCACCATCGCCGTCGGATAGCGCTGCAGCAGATACCCCCACATGCCGTAGGCGACCGGCGAGGCCAAGGTGCCGAGATAGATCGCGGTGGCGAGGCCGCCCCAGGACGCGGTGGCGACCGCGTGCACGAACGAAGGGCCCGGACCGGTCAGAGCGGAGAAGAGCAGGGCCGGGAGCGGCGGGACGAGGCTGCACCACACCATCAGCGGAAAGACCGGTGTGTCCGCCGCGCGCTTGACCAGCACGTTGCCGATCGCCCAGCTGAACGCCGCCGCGAGCGCCAAGGCCAGCACCGACAGCTTCAGGTCCGCCCCGGTCGTCCCGCCGACGAGCGCCAGGCCCGCGAACGCCACGGCCATGCCGACGAGCTGGCGCGCCGTCGGCCGGTCGCCGAGGAGCAATGCTGCCAGCAGGACCGTGAAGAACGCCTGCATCTGCTGGGTGACCGAGGCCAGGCCGGCCGGCATGCCGAGCGCAAAGGCGATGAACAGCAGGAGGAACTGGCCGGTGAACAAGGTGAGGCCGATGAGGACGATCGACGTCCAGGAAACGCGCGGCCGCGGCACCACGAGGACCGGCAGGGCGGCGATCAGGAAGCGCAACGCCGTCAGCTGCGGTGCGGTGAAGTCCGCGAGGCCGAACTTGTAGATGACGAAGGCAGCACCCCAGATCACCGAGGTCAGGCAGGCCAATGCTATGTCGCGGGGCTTCATGGTCGCGAATCTTTCCCTTCCGCCATCATCCTATAAGGGGAGAGCCCTGAGCCAGCGTTCAGACGTCGTTTGATTTGAATCAAAGTTTTTGCGCCCGATTCGGCCGACACTGTTCACAACCGGCGCGGCCGGTGCGTTGCCGAATGGATCAATGCGGGCCGGCCCAAGGATGGGGCCGGCATCGACTGCACGACGGGACGCTCTCAAATTCACCCACAGGAGTTACTCCGATGAAAGCGTCTTTCCGTGCACCTATTGCGGCCGCAGCATTGCTGGCCCTTGCCGCCGCGACACCCGCCCATGCCGCGGATAGCGGCGTGAAGGCCGGCGTTCTCAGCTGCCATGCCTCGAGCGGTTGGGGCTTCGTCTTCGGCTCGTCCCGGACGCTCAACTGCGAGTATTCGGCGGGTCCGCAAACCAGCGAGCGCTATACCGGTTCGATCATGAAATTCGGCGTCGATATCGGCTATCTCAGCTCCGCCGTTATCGTGTGGGCCGTCCTGGCGCCGACGTCGACCGTCGCGCCGGGCACGCTCGCCGGCAACTACGCCGGGGCCACGGGAAGCGCGGCGGTCGGCTTCGGGGCCGGCGCCAACGTCCTCCTCGGCGGCTCCGGAAATCACGTCGTCCTGCAGCCGGTGAGCATCGAGGGTCAGACGGGCCTGAACGTCGCGGGCGGTATCGCGGCGCTCGAGCTCAAGTCGGTCGGCGCGCAGTAACATCTCAGCGAGGCTGCCGCCCCAGCCGGCGCCCGGGAGCTCTTAGACAGGAGAGTTCCTGGATAGGCTCTTCGAATCGCGCTAAGAGCCGCCATGGACTGGACGGACCAGGGGATCGTGCTGGCGCGGCGGCGGCATGGCGAGAGCGCCGCCGTGGTGAGCCTGCTCACGCGCGAGCACGGCCGGCATGCCGGCCTGGTGCGCGGCGGATCGGGCAAGCGCGCGGGCTCGCTGTATCAGCCCGGGAACCTGCTGTCGGCGCATTGGCGGGCGCGTTTGGCCGAGCATCTCGGGACGCTCACCGCCGAACTGGTCGATGCGTTCGCCTCGCGCGTGCTCGACGACGCGCTCCGCCTGTCGGCGCTGAGCGCCGCCGTGGCACTTCTGGAGACCGCGTTGCCGGAGCGCGAGCCGCACACGCCCTTGTTCGATGCCACCCTCGAGCTCTTCCGGGCGCTCGCGTCCGCGGCCGGGGAGGTGGGATGGGGCTCGGTCTATGCGCGCTGGGAGATGCAGGCGCTGGCCGAGCTGGGCTTCGGGCTCGACCTCGCGGCCTGCGCGGCGACGGGCCAGCGCGAGGACCTCGCCTATGTGTCGCCGCGCACCGGCCGGGCGGTCAGCGGCGGGGCGGGCGCTCCTTATGCCGACCGGCTGTTCGCGCTGCCGGCGTTTTTGGGCACCGCGAATCCGGCGGCGGATGCGGGAGAAGTGGCGGCGGCGTTGCGCATCACCGGGCATTTCCTGGAGCGCCATGTGTTCGGGCCGCACAATCGCCGCCTGCCGGCCGCGCGCACCCGGTTCATAGAGCGGTGGCGCAGGCTCGAGAGGTAACCCTCGCGCTCGCGCGCTAAAGCGCGGGCTCCTGCCTCTCCCGCTTTCGCGGGCGAGGGGCTACTCTTCGTGCCAACGCGCGACTCCGATTCGGAATTCCCATGGCCAAGAACACTCCCGCCGCCGCCGCTCAGATGCGCCCGGTTCCTCTCGCCGATGCCCTGGGCGAGCGGTATCTGTCCTATGCGCTGTCGACGATCATGTCGCGCTCGCTGCCCGACGTGCGCGACGGCCTCAAGCCGGTGCACCGGCGCCTGCTGTTTGCGATGCAGCAGCTGCGCCTCGATCCGGCCTCGGGCTTCAAGAAATGCGCGCGGGTGGTCGGCGACGTCATCGGCAAATACCACCCGCACGGCGACACCGCGGTCTATGACGCGCTGGTGCGCCTCGCCCAGGAGTTCGCGCAGCGCTATCCGCTGGTCGACGGGCAGGGCAATTTCGGCAACATCGACGGCGATAACCCGGCGGCGATGCGCTACACCGAAGCGCGCCTGACCGAGGTCGCACAGGAGCTCCTGGCCGGCATCGACGAGGACGCGGTCGACTTCCGCTCCACCTATGACGGCGAAGGCGAGGAGCCGCTGGTCCTGCCGGCGCGCTTTCCGAACCTCCTGGCCAACGGCGCCGCCGGCATCGCGGTCGGCATGGCGACGAGCATCCCGCCGCACAATGTCGGCGAGATCTGTACCGCACTGCTGCACCTCATCAAGTTCCCCAAGGCGCATATCGGCAAGCTGATCGAGCTCATGCCGGGGCCGGACTTCCCGACCGGCGGCGTGATCGTCGAGGGGCGCGAGGCGATCGAGCAGGCCTATGCCACGGGCCGCGGCTCGTTCCGCGTGCGCGCGAAATGGCAGGTGGAGAAGATCGGCGTCGGCCAATACCAGGTGGTCGTCACCGAGATCCCGTACCAGGTGCCCAAGGCCCGCCTGATCGAGAAGATCGCCGAGCAGCTGAACGACAAGAAGCTCGCCCTGCTCGACGACATCCGCGACGAGTCGGCCGAGGACGTGCGCCTGGTGCTGGTGCCCAAGAGCCGCAACGTCGACCCCAAGGTCCTGATGGAATCGCTGTTCCGCCAGACCGAGCTCGAGGCGCGCATCCCGCTCAACATGAACGTGCTCGACGCCGAGGGCGTGCCGCGGGTGATGAACCTGCGCGAGGTGCTGCAGGCGTTCCTCGACCACCGCCACCAGGTTCTGATCCGCCGCTCGAAATTCCGGCTCGCCAATATCGAGAAGCGGATGGAGATCCTGGAAGGCTACCTGATCGTCTATCTCAACATCGATCAGGTCATCCGCATCATCCGGCGCGAGGACGACCCCAAGGCCGTGATGATGAAGAAGTGGAAGCTGACCGACATCCAGGCCGAGGCGATCCTCAACATGCGCCTGCGCGCGCTGCGCAAGCTCGAGGAGATCGAGATCAAGCGCGAGCACGACGGCCTCGCCGAGGAGAAGAAGGAGATCGGCCGGCTGCTCAAGGACGAGGACCGGCGCTGGGCGGCGATCGGCAAGGAGATCCAGGAGATCCGCACCCGCTTCGGCGAGAAGACCCCGCTCGGCAAGCGGCGCAGCGAGATCGCGGACGCGCCGGCCCCTGTCATCGTGCCGATCGAGGCCCTCATCGAGCGCGAGCCAATCACGGTCGTGTGCTCGCAGAAGGGATGGGTGCGCGCGTTCAAAGGACACCTCGAGGACAAGGCACTCGCAGAGATCCGCTACAAGGAGGGCGACGGCCCGCGCTTCGCGCTGCGCGCCGAGACGCCGGACAAGCTGCTGGTGTTCGCGACCAACGGCCGTTTCTACATGGTGCCCGGCGACAAGCTGCCGGCCGGGCGCGGCGACGGCGAGAACCTCAAGATGATGGTCGACATGGGGACCGAGGCCGACATCGTCGAGCTCCTGATCCACAAGCCGGGGCGCAAGCTGATCGTGGCCGCGAGCGACGGCCGCGGCTTCATCGTGCCCGAGGACGACGTGCTGGCGCAGACGCGCTCGGGCAAGCAGGTGCTCAACGTGGGCGAGGGAGTGCAGGCCCGCGCCTGCGCGATCGTCGAGGGCGACACGGTCGCGGTCATCGGCAGCAACCGTAAGCTGCTCCTGTTCAAGCTCTCGGAGCTGCCGGAGATGGGCCGCGGCCGCGGCGTCACCTTGCAGAAGTCCAAGGGCGGCCAACTCGACGCCATCCGCACGTTCGATATCGCGGGCGGCTGGCCGATCGGCTTCAAGGACAGCGACAAGAAGGACAACCAGCCGAACAACTGGCTGGGCTCGCGCGGCCAGGCCGGCCTGCTGCCGCCCAAGGGCTTCCGGCTGTACTAAAGTGCTGATTCAAGATGAGTTTTCAAGCTACTCAAGCCGGCTCAGTCTGTATAATGTTGTAAGGCAGGGGCGTAACTCCGGGCCGGTGCGAATAACCTTTTGAGGGAGGGCATGATGAAGAGACGTAAATTCCTGAAAACAGCCGGTCTGGGGGTGGCCGCGAGCACGCTGGCGGCACCGGCGATCGCGCAGTCGAACGTCCTCCAGTGGCGCATGGCGACGAGCTGGCCGAAGAGCCTCGACACGCTGTTTGGCGGCGCCGAGTACATGTGCAAGCGGATCGGTGAGCTGAGCGGCGGCAAGTTCCAGGTCCGCTGCTTTGCCGGCGGCGAAATCGTTCCTGCCCTCGCGATTGCGGATTCGGTCGGCAACGGCACGGTCGAGATGGGCCATACCGCGAGCTACTACTACGTCGGCAAGGATCCCTGCTTTGCCTTCGACTGCGCGCTGCCCTTCGGGCTCAATCAGCGGGCCCAGCAGTCGTGGATGATCTTCGGCGGCGGCCAAAAGCTGGTCGACGAGTTCTATGCCGGCTACAACATCAAGTCGATCATCGCTGGCAACACCGGCACCCAGATGGGCGGCTGGTACCGTCACGAGGTGAAGTCGCTCGCGGACCTCAAGGGCCTCAAGTTCCGCATCGGCGGCGTGCTGTCGGGCCAAGTGTGCACGCGACTGGGCGTCGTGCCGCAGCAGATCGCCGGCGGCGATATCTACCCGGCGCTGGAGAAGGGCACGATCGACGCCGCCGAATGGGTGGGCCCCTACGACGACGAGAAGCTCGGCTTCTACAAGGTCGCGCAATACTATTATGCGCCCGGCTGGTGGGAGGTGGGCCCTCAACTGTCCGCCTACATCAACACCGCGAAGTGGAACAGCCTGTCGGCCGAGTACAAGGCGATCGTCGAAGCGGCGGCGGCCGATGCGAACATGTGGATGATGGCGAAGTACGACGCGGAGAATCCCGTGGCGCTGCGACGCCTGTTGGGCGGCGGCGCCAAGCTGCGCGCGTTCTCGAACGACATCATGGACGCGGCGCTCAAGGCTTCGAACGACCTTTACGGCGAGATCGCCGAGAAGAACCCGATGTTCAAGAAGATGTATGCCTCGTGGCATCCCTTCCGCAGCATCGACGTCGAATGGTTCGGCGTGTGCGAAAACCGGATCAACAACTTCATGTCGTCGCACGTCAAGGAACTGTCGGCGATGAAGAAAGGCTGAGGCTGGCTGCACGGTCCCGCAGTAACGGAAAAGCCCCGCAACGTCGGTTGCGGGGCTTTTTTGTTCCCGGGACGATTTTGTTTCGCAAGACGAGGGGCCGCAATCCATATACCCTAACGCCGTCGTGACAACGCTTCCCGAGCATATCGCGACGTTCCTGGGGAAGCCCGAGGACAGCTGGCACCTCGAAACCGGCTTCCTGCGCGCGAGCGTCTGCGCGGACCTGCAGGTCGTCAAGACATCCAACCAACCGGTCAAGGGGGTCACCGCGTACGCCACGCTCGGCATGAGCCATGACGTGCTGCGGATGCCGGGGAACAGGACCACCCGACAGGAGCTGGTCTTCGCAGCCCATGAGCGGTTCGCAGCACCGGAGATCGCCTCGTTCCTGCTGACGTTCGGTGCTTCTGTCCTGTCGCTCGGCGAAGCTCTGTTGAGAGGCGACATGATCGGGCCGCAGAACCCGCTGATCCCCGGCGTGGCGGCGAACTCCGTCTACTGCACGGTGCCGGTGCCGTTCGAGCCGGGCCTTGCGACCTACGAGGCAAGCGACCCGCCGACCGCGTTCGTGTGGATCCTGCCGGCCACGGGAGCGGAGGCCGAGTTCGTCATGCGCAACGGCTGGGGCCGGTTCGAGGAGCTCCTGGAAAGCCGGGAGCCGGACTTGTGGGACCTCGACCGCCCAAGCGTGGTCTGAGTTTCCCGCAATTTGAGCGAATATTTAGGCTTAAGAAGGTTTTCAGCTTTATGCCCTATCCCTGTCCGGCCACAGAATCGTGGCGGCAATGGGAGTGGGATCATGAAGGCATGGACAACGATTCTCGCGGCGCTGATGTTCGCCGCGGTGATGGGCTTTGCGCAAGCCAACGCGGCGGGGACGCCCGAAGAAGCGCAGGCGCTGGCCGAAAAGGCCGCGGTGCTGGTCAAGGCCGAGGGAGACAAGGCGTTCGCGACGCTGAGCGATCCGAGCGGCGGCTATGTGCAGGGCGACTTGTACGTGACGGTGATCGACCGCCAGGGCGTCGTGCACGCGAACATCAACTCGAAGGTCATCGGCGTGAACATGTGGGAGGCCAAGGACCCGGACGGCGTCCTGTTCACGCAGGAGCTGTGGAAGGTCGTCGCGAGCGCCGAGACCGGCTGGACGCGCTACAAATACGTCAATCCCACGACCAAGAAGATCGAGCCGAAGAAGGCGTGGGTGCACAAGGTTGGCGACTACGTCGTGCTCTGCGGCGCCTACGTCAAGGACTGACATCGGCGAGCCGCGTTCCGCGCGCACCAAAAGCCCCGCCCGTCCAGGTGCGGGGCTTTTTCTTTCCGCGGAGCGTCCGCAGGCTACAAGGCGAGCTTCATGCCCTCGTGGCTGGCGGTGAAGCCGAGCGCTTCGTAGAACCGGCGGGCGTCGATCCGCCGCTTGTCGGTGGTGAGCTGGACGAGGTCGCAGCCGCGCCTGCGGCATTCGCCGATCACCCAGTCAAACAAGAATCGTCCGAGCCCTTGGCCGCGGCGCGTCGAGGCGATGCGCACGCTCTCGACCTGACAGCGCCAGGCGCCCTGGCGCGACAGTCCGGGGATGAAGGTAAGCTGCAGGCAGCCGATCATCTCACCGCCGCCGGCATCATCGACGAGGACGGCCATAACCTGGTTGGGGTCGGCGGCCAGGGCCGCGAACGCCGCCCGGTATTTGGGGTTCGGCGGCGTACTCAGATCCTCGCGCGATTTCCCCAGGCCGTCGTCGGCGATGAGGGCCACGATGGCGGGCAGGTCGTCTTCGGTGGCGCGGCGGACTCGGAGGGACGGCATGGCGTGAGACTAGGTCCTGCCGGCCCCGTGTGTCATTCCCGCCAGAACCTTTTTTTATCCGTCTCTACTTGCGCTGGTTGTCGTCGGATGGCGCGGTGGGCATGTCCTGCTCCATCTCCTTCTCGATGTCGGACTCCGACGGGTTCCCCCCTCCTTCGTCGGCCGGCATCTCGATCTGGATTTTGTTGATGTCGACGTTCGTCGTTTCGAGCGAGTGGAGGACCATCTGCGGGAACAGGATCACCAACGCGACCATGATGAGCTGGATGACGACGAACGGGATGGCACCCCAATAGATTTGTGCCGTCGTGACGCCCTTGGTCAGCTTGCCGGTTATCTTGTCGATGAACTCCCGGTCGGGCGCCACGCTGCGCAGGTAGAACAGAGCGAACCCGAAGGGCGGATGCATGAACGAGGTCTGCATGTTGACCCCGAGCAACACGCCGAACCAGATGAGGTTGATCCCCAGCTTTTCGGCGACCGGGCCTAGGAGCGGGATGACGATGAACGCCAGCTCGAAGAAGTCGAGGAAGAAGGCGAGCACGAAGGAGAGCAGGTTGACGACGATCAGGAACCCGATCTGGCCCCCGGGCAGGCTGGTCAGCAGGTGTTCGACCCAGAGGTCGCCATTCACGCCGCGGAAGACGAGGCTGAACACAGTCGAGCCGACCAGGATGAAGATGACGAACGACGAGAGCTTGGCCGTGGTGTCCAGGGCCTGCCGCAGAAGTTTCCAGTCCAGGCGCCGGTTGATCAGCGCCAGGATCAGGGCGCCAGAGGCGCCCATGGCGCCGCCTTCGGTCGGCGTGGCGATGCCGAGGAAGATCGTGCCCAGCACCAGGAAGATCAGCACGAGCGGCGGGATGAGCGAGAAGAGGACCCGGCCGAGCAATTTCCAGCCGCGGAGCGCGCGCGCCTCGATCGGCAGTGCCGGCGCCGCGTCGGGCTTTGTGATCGTGACGATCAGCACGTATCCGGCGTAGAGGCAGGCAAGCATGATGCCCGGGATGAATGCGCCCGCATACATGTCGCCCACCGACCGGCCGAGCTGGTCGGCCATGACGATCAAGACCAGGCTCGGCGGGATGATCTGCGCCAAGGTGCCGGACGCCGCGATCACACCGGCGGCCAGCCGGCGGTCGTAGCCGTAGCGCAGCATGATCGGCAGCGAGATCAGGCCCATCGAGATCACGGACGCAGCGACGACCCCGGTGGTCGCCGCGAGGAGTGCGCCCACGAAGATCACGGCATAGGCCAAGCCGCCGCGCATCGGTCCGAACAGCTGGCCGATCGTATCCAAGAGGTCCTCGGCCATGCCGCTGCGCTCAAGGATCAGGCCCATGAAGGTGAAGAAGGGGATCGCCAAAAGCGTGTCGTTCGCCATGATGCCGAACACGCGCTGCGGCAGGGCCTGCAGGAGGTCGGTCGTCAGCAGGCCGTAATGGATGCCGATCAGGCCCCAGAACAGGCCGTTGAACGCGAGCCCGAAAGCGACCGGGTAGCCGAAGAGGAGGACGAAAATCAGCGCCACGAACATCAGCGGCGCCATGTTGGCGATGATGAACTGCTCCATCGCTAGACTCCCGCCTCGGCCTCAGGCGGGGGCGCGCCGTGGCTGTGCTGCTTGGCCGCCGGGTCCGGGATCAGGCCGCGCAGGAAAGCGACGCGCTTGATGAGCTCCGAAATGCCCTGAATGGACAGCAGGAAGAAGCCGACCGGGATCAAAAGCTTGACCGGCCAGCGGATGAGGCCGCCGGCGTTGCTCGAGGATTCCTGCTCGATCCAGGAATCCATGAACACCGGCCAAGACATCCACATGATCGCGATGGCCATGGGCAGCAGAAAGAACACGGTGCCGATGATGTCGATCCAGGTCTGCGTGCGACGCGAGAACCGCCCGGCGACGATGTCGATGCGGATATGCTCGTTCTTCAGCAGCGTGTATCCCGAGCACAGCAGAAAGACCGCGTCGAACAAGTACCATTGCAGCTCGAGCCACGCATTCGAGGCGACGTTGATGGAGTAGCGGAGGCTCGCGTTCACCGTGCTCACGATGACCGAGGCCAGGACCGCCCAATACACCAGCTTGCCGATCCGCTCGTTAAGTGCGTCGATCAGGCCGCTCACACGCAGCAGGAATTGCAACGTTTTGCCCCCCGGAAAGCGCCGAAGTGTGGGGCGTTAGCCCTGGCCTTCGGTCAGACGTGACGTCTCCCCAGGCCCGCTGTGTAGCATCGGCGTGCGCCGGGGAGAAGAGGGGATTTCGTGCCGGAACGTGCGGAAAACGGCGCTTTTTTACCGTATCAGCCGGCGCTCGCGGGGCGGAGCTCGCCCGTGCCGTCATCGTCGAGCCGGCGCCACCCGTCGCGGGTCAGCGCCTCGATCGGCCGGAAGCGGGTCTTGTAGGCCATCTTCCGGCACTCGGAGATCCAGTAGCCGAGATAAACGTGCGGCAGGCCGAGCCGCCGGCACTCGGCGACCAGCCACAGGATCATGTGGCTGCCGAGGCTGCGATGCGCCTCCGCCGGGTCGTAGAAGCTGTACACGGCAGACAGGCCGATGCCGAGGCGGTCGACCAGGCAGCCGCCGATGAGCGTGTCGTGTGCGTCGCGGAACTCGACGAGCTGGCAGTCGAGTGCTCCCACTTCCACCATGGTGCGGAAATCGGCGAAATCCATGCGCGCCATCTCACCTTCGGCATGGCGGCCGCGCTGATAGCGCTCGAACAGCGCGTATTGCTCGGCCGTGGCGAGGGCCGGCCGCCGGCGGGCAGTCAGGTCGTCGTTGACGCGCTGCACGCGGCGCCATTTGCGCTCGTCGAACTCGGCGACCGGGATGCGCACGGCGATGCAGGCGTTGCAGCCGGGACAGGCGGGCCGGTAGGCAAAGCCCAGGCTGCGGCGGAAGCCCGCCTCGGACAGGAGGTCGTAGCCCTGCGGGGCGCGCGGGCCGCTCAGATCCGCAAAGATGCGACGCTCGACGCGGCCGGGCAGGTACGGGCACGGCGCCGGCGCCGAATAGAAGAAGCGGGCGGCGGACGATGCGGCGGTCACGGGCGGGCTCCCGTCGGCAGCAGGAGCTCGGGCTCGTCGCTGCGCCGCAAGGTCAAGGTTCCGGCGAGGATGTCGTGCAACGCGCGCTTGCGCCGGTTGAATACCGCGACCAGCAGCACGAGCGGGGTGAGCATCATCACCGTGACATAAAAAAGAACGGTCTGAACCAGCGCCTGCAACAGAGACGGGCGGCCGCCGTCGAGCCGGCGCACCTCGACCGCGAACAGGCGCTGGCCGAATGTCGCCGAGCGCGGGCCGCCGATCTGCAGCGAATGATAGGCGAGCGGGATCAGCGTGAACACCGCCGGCCATAAAGGCCAGGCGACCAGTGCCACCAGCCACGAGACGATCGCGATCAGCCAGACATCCAGGCCGTACGCAAACGCACGCCGCCACAGGAGCCCGCGAAGCCGCGCCGGGTCCGGGTCGAGATATACGTCCGTACCGGCACGCCAGGAGGCATCGAAGCGCGACATCGGAACGCTCGTCGTCAACGCCAAGCCTCCGGCATCTCTGCGGTGCAAACCAAGCGAGGGGCCGCCATCATCAGCACCGGTTTAAGATAAACTTTCCCGGCGGGTCGACAAGCCCGGAATGTGCATCATTCCCGGGACTTCATCCCCGGACGGGCCGCCTCGCCTGCGTCGGCGAGGGCACGGCCGGATTGCCCGAAGACGCCGGGGTGGCGGCGGGGGCCGGTGCTGGGGCCGCACCGGGTGCGGCCGGCGGCGTGGCGGCGGAGCTGCCGGGCACGGGCGCGGTCGGCGCCGTCTTGGCATCGAGCGGCACATCGCGCAGCAGCACGATGCTGATGCGGCGGTTGCGCGGATCGGCGGGGTTGTCCTTGAACAACGGGTCGGTCTCGGCCTTGCCGGACACATATTTGATGCGGTCGGGCGACAGGCCGCCCTCGATCAGTGCGCGGCGGCTGGCATTGGCGCGGTCCGAGGACAACTCCCAGTTCGTGTACTGAGCACCCGGCGGGTAGGGCAGCGAGTCGGTATGCCCGGTGACCGAGATCGGGTTGGGGAGCTGCTTCACCACCTTGGCGATGAGGCTCATCAGCTCCTGCATCTGCTGATTGGGGTTGGGCGAGCCGACCGGGAACATCGCGGTCTTTTGCTGGTCGACGATCTGGATGCGCAGGCCCTCGGGCGTGTTGTCGATGATCAGGTTCTGCTGCAGCGGCTTGAGGTCGGGCACCTCCTGGATCGCCTGGCGGATCTCGGCCTCGGCCTGCTGGAAATCCTTCTGCTCTTTCTCGGCGAGCGCCTTCTGCAGCTGCTCGTTGCTGATGTTGCCCTGGAAGTCCTTGTCGTTGTCGTGCTCTTTGTCCTTGTCCGCGGTCTTGTTGTCCTGGGTCTCGGACTGCTTGATGGCGGCCGCGATCTCCTCGGCGTCGGGATCGGGGTTCTGGACGTTCTCGGGCGGCTTGGTCTGGTCGGGCGCTTCCTGGTCCGACTGCTCGCCGGTGGGTGCCAGGGGAATGCCCATGACGAGGCCGGCGGAATCGCGCGGCATGGCGCCAGGCGCCATCGACGAGCCGCCGAGGATGCCGCCCGAGCCGCTGGTCGAGCGCGACACGCTCTCGGGCGTGAAGTACTGCGCGATGCCTTTCTTCTGGTCGTCGGTGGTGACGTTGAGCAGCCACAACAGAAGGAAGAACGCCATCATCGCGGTCACGAAGTCCGCATAGGCGACCTTCCACGCGCCGCCGTGATGGCCGGCGCCATGGCCCTTGCCCTTCTTCTTGACGATGATGACCGGTTGGTTGCTGTCGTCCGCCACCGGCGGTCTCCCCGTGACTGGATGCGCCCGAGCCGGTTACACCGGCGGCAGGGCGGCCACCGCCTCTTCGACCTCGTAGAAGGTCGGGCGAACCTCGGACAGAAGCGCCTTGCGCGCGAACTCGGTCGCGACCGCCGGCGCATAGCCCTGCATGTAGGCGAGCAGCCCGGCCTTGATGCACTGGAAGTACTTGGCCTCGGCGTCGTAGCGCGCCTGCAGCGACGAGGCGATCGGCGCGATGAAGCCGTAAGACAACAACACGCCAAGGAACGTGCCGACGAGGGCGCCGCCGATCAGGCGGCCGAGCACCTCGGGCGGCTCGGAGATCGAGCCCATGGTGTGGATGACGCCGAGCACCGCGGCGACGATGCCGAGAGCGGGCATGCCGTCCGCCATGGTGCGGACCGCACCTGTCACCTGGTTGCGCTCGGCGTGGTGCGTCTCGATCTCCTCGTCGATCAGCGCTTCCATCTCGTGCGGGTTGTCGCTGCCGAGGGTGAGGAGGCGCAGGTAGTCGCAGAGGAAGGTGAGGGCGTGGTGGTCGCCGGCGAATTTCGGGAATTTCTGCCACAACGTGCTCTCGTCCGGCTTCTCGACGTGCTGCTCGAGGGCGAGCATGCCCTTCGACTTGGCCATCTTGAACACGGTGTAGAGCATCGACAGCAATTCGAGATAGTTGTCCTTGGAGTACGGTGCGCCCTTCATCAGGTCGCCGAAGGCGCTTGCGGTGCGCTTGATCACCGTGATGGGGTTGGAGATGATGAACGCGCCGACCGCAGCGCCGCCGATGATCACCAGCTCGAACGGTTGGTAGAGCGCCGCGAGGTGGCCGCCGATGGCGATGTAGCCACCGATCACGCAGGCCAAAACGACGACAGCGCCGATGATGAACAGCATCCGAATCGCCCCTTAGGTCCGCAGGCTTTGCCCGCGGATTCAAACTTCTCGATCAATACTATGGCAGATCAAGGTTAATTTCCATTTAAGCGGGATTTTCGCCAAAAAAGGGACGAAAATCCGGGCCTTAAGGGCTCGGCGGCCTTTTACGGCCCGTCGGCGGCGGTGTTGCCGAGCTGGCGGACGGCCAATCCCGCGCCGCGCAGGCGGGTCATGATCTCGGCCAGGTGGGCCGCGTCGCGGGTCTCGATCACCGCGTCGAGGTCGGCGCGTTTGACCGGCACGTCGGCGAACAGACGCTGATGATAGATCTCGACGATGTTCCCGCCCGCCTCGGCGATGAGGCCGGCCACCCGGGCGAGGGTGCCCGGCGCGTCCGTGATCTCGACGCGCACCCGCGCGATGCGGCCGTCGCGGGCCAGGCCGCGCATCAGCACCGAGGCGAGCAGGCGCGAATCGATGTTGCCGCCCGACACGACCAGTCCGACGCGCCGGCCGCGGAACGTATCGGGGTTGGCGAGCACGGCGGCGAGGCTCGCCGCACCCGCACCCTCGGCCACGGTCTTCTCGATCTCGATGATGAGCTGCACGGCGCGCTCGAGGGCCGCCTCGTCGACCAGCAGCATCCGCTCCACCAGGTCCCGGATGATCGGGAGGGTGAGCGTGCCCGGCTCCTTGACCGCGATGCCCTCAGCGATCGTCGGGCCGCCGGCCGCGGGCGCAACACCGCGCAGGGCGCAATCCATGGACGGGAAGAGCGACGCCTCGACCCCGAACACGCGGATCTGCGGGCGCAGCGCCTTGGCGGCGACCGCGCAGCCGGCGATCAGGCCGCCGCCGCCGACCGGCACCACCAGCGCATCGAGATCGGGGACCTTGTCCAGCATTTCCAGCGCCACCGTCCCCTGGCCGGCGATGATCTTCTCGTCGTCATAGGGATGCACGAAGGTGAGGCCGCCGCGCTGGCCCAGCTCCAGCGCGTGCTGCTTGGCTTCGGCGACGCCCTCACCGTGCAGGACCACGGTGGCGCCGAAGTCGCGCGTGCGCACGACCTTGGTGAACGGCGTGTGCACCGGCATCACGATGGTGGCGGGGATGCCGAGGCGCTCGGCGTGATACGCGACCCCCTGCGCGTGGTTGCCGGCCGAGGCCGCGACGACACCGGCCCCCCGCTGCGCATCGGTGAGGCTCAGGAGCTTGACGAGCGCGCCGCGGTCCTTGAACGAGGCGGTGTACTGCAGGTTCTCGAGCTTGAGGAAGATTTCGGCCCCGCACAGCCGCGACAAGGTGCGCGAGTGCTCGAAGGGCGTACGGCTGACCGCCCCTTCGATCAGGCGCTGCGCCTCGCGGACGGTGTCGAGCGTGATCGTCATGCCGGCGATGTCCTAGGAGGAGGCCGGTCGGCCGGTCAGCCGCATCAGCCGCGCGAGCCCCTCGGCGAGCGCGATCGCGATCACGGCGCCGAAGATCGGGCGCACGGCGCTGAGCGCCGAAGCGCCGAGATCGGTCGCATTCTCGACCGATGCGCCCGCGGTATAGCCGGCGGCACTCAGGACAAAGGCGATGAGGAGCGGCGCCCGGCTGAGCACGGCGCGCAGGGCCAGCAGGACGGCGGCACCGGCCGCCTCCTCGGCAACGGCGTTTCTGGCGGGCAGTTCAACCCGCGGCCCCATGATCCGCCCGGCGAGCAAGACCGCGATGGCCGAGACCAGCGGCAGCAGTTCGGACGCCCACGCCGCATGCCGGAGGATCCAGTCCTTCCACGCCGGGTCGTCGAGCATGACCTCGCCGCCGACGAAGCCGATCAAGGCCGCCGCGGCTGGCACGATGACCGGAAACCGCTGAAGCACACGGATCAGGAGGGCGGCGCCGTAGACCACCATCGGAATACTGATCGCGATCCCGACCGACATCAGGATCATGTTTCCGTTCGCCACCGCCGCCACGGCGACGATGTTGTCGAAGCTCATCACCACGTCGGCGACCGCGATGATGCGGATGGCGTGCCAGAGGCTGCTCGCCGCTTCGATCTGCGCCTCATCTCCTTCCCCGACCATCAGCTTGTAGGCGATCCACAGCAACAGGCTGCCGAAGAAGATGTGCAGGAACGGCACGGCGAGCAGGTAACTGACGAACACGGCGAACAGGACCAGCAGCACGACCGCGGCACCTGCGCCGAAGAAGATGCCCCATCGCTGCTGTAGCGGCGGCAGGTTGCGGCAGGCGAGTGCGATCACCACCGCGTTGTCGCCCGACAGGATGAGATTGACCGCCATGATTTGCAGCAGCAGCAGCCAGAACTGCAGGTCGACGACGTTCATGCCCATCGCAGCCCCGTGACGGGGCGTGGTCCTTGATGTGTCTGCTCATCCCGCGAGCCTCCCGCAAATCACGCGCGGAGGAATAGCACGCAGTCTAGCGCGGCGCTGCCGGGGAACGAAAGGCGCCGGTCTCAGCGCGGCGCCAGGGTCAAAGTCTGGCTGTCCGGGCCGAGCCCGGCGGTGTCGGGCGGAATCGCAAGGTTGCGCCCGTCCGCCCACAGCGCCGTGAGATCGCCCCAATGGCGCGACAGCGGATTGCCGGACTGGCCGGGGGCGATGACGAAGCGCGAGGCGTCCAGGTCCGACAGGTCGTAGATCGCGCGATACCCGGGGCCCCACACGTCGGCGAAGGGGTTGTCGGCGTCGCGCAGCGAGGTCGCACCTGTGTTGACGGTGTAGAAATCGCCGTCGGCCGCGACGCGGAACCGGATCAGGTCGCGGAGCACCGGGATGCGATTGAATACGACGTCGGGGAACGGCGCGTCATGCAGGCTGTCCCAGCGCCAGAACGCGAAATCGCCGCGCAGCCGCCGCGACAGATCGGCCAGTGACGACGCGAGGGCGTCGCTGATCACGGCAGCGCAGCCGCCCGGCCGGTCCTTGCAGAACACCGACGTGCCGTCGAACGCGGCGAGCACCATCCACGAGCGCTGCGTGAGATAGTCGCGCAGGTCGTATTTGCTGCCGTCGTGCAGCAGTCCCAAGATCAAGGCGCGCATCCACGCGTTGAAGATCAGCGGCTCTGGCCGGTCGCGGCGCATCGAGCCGTCCCACGCCGCGAGCAGCGCCAGGGCCCTCCGGCTCGCGTCGTCCTTGGGCTTCACGAGACCGAGCCGGTCGTGCACCTCGCGCGCGAAGATGGAAACGGCGTCGGTCTGCATCGCCGCAGTCGAATAGGCGTCCTGGCGGGCGGTGGCGTCGAGCAGCTCGTTGATGCGCCGGGCGCGGAACGAGGCCGCCCACTCGCGCGTGATGAACACCGGGAAATCGTTGCTCACGACGCGGTTGTTGGCGTTGACGATGCGCCCCACCGGCGGGTCGAAGCTGCGCGGCAGCTCGGCGAACGGAACGAAGCCGTCCCAGTCGTATTCGCCGGTCCAGCCCGGCTGCGGCAGCCAGCCCTCCCCGGACTTGCGGTGCGGGATGAGCCCGGGCGTGATGAAGCCGATATGCCCATCGACGTCGGCGTAGACGACGTTCTGGATCGGCGCCTGCCAGCCCGACAGGGCGGCCAAGAAGTCCGCCCAATTCTGCGCCCGATTGACCTCGAACATCGCGGCCGCCGTCGTGTCGGGCCGGAAATACTCGGGCGAGGCGAGGGCCAGGATCTCGCCGGGTGCGGCATTCGGCATCGCGTCGGAGATCACCGGACCGTGGCGGGTCGCGCGCACGGTGATCGTTTCGTCGGACGCGCCGCGCACCTTGATCGTCTCGGTGTGCGTATCGAAGGGCTGGGGCCCGTCGGGCGTCTCGTAGCGGGTGGGATCGTCGGGAGCGGTGCGCTCGAGGAATAGGTCGAACGTGTCCGCTCCCGTGGTGGTGAAGCCCCAGGCGATCCTCGTGTTGTGACCGAGAATGACGGCCGGTACGCCGGGTGCCGTGGCGCCCGCCAGCGTGAGACCGGGGGCTTCGATGCGGACCAGGTACCACGGACCCGGCGCGGTCAGGCCGAGATGCGGATCGTTCGCCAGGAGCGGCTTGCCCGAGGTCGTGTGCGCGCCGGACACGACCCACTCGTTCGAGGCCAGGTCCGGCCCGAGCGGCGGCGGCAGTGCCTCCGCGAGCCGATCGAAGTCGAAACTGCGATAGGCCTGGGAGAGATGCGCGAGCGTCGTCGCCCCGTCGGCCGGACGGCTAGGCCACAGGTTGGCCACGAGATCGGGGGGGATGGTCTTGCTCAGCTCGGCGCGCTCCAGTTCGTCGCGCCAGTTTCCGCTCAGCTGCAGCGCCATGAGCCGCGCCCAGATCAAGGTGTCGACCGGCTGCCAGGGCTCGGGCGTGTCGTGCAGGAGCAGGAATTGCGGCGGCAGCACCGGACGATCGGCGAGAAAGGCGTTCACCCCGGCCGCATAGGCGTCGAGCTGGGCGCGCCCTGCCGGCGACAGGGCGGCGAGACTGGCCTCAGCACCGCGCGCGACACCGATGATGCGCATGAAGCGGTCGGACCGCAGCCCCGACGACCCGATCAGCTCGGACAGCCGGCCCTGGCCGACGCGGCGGGTGATCTCCATCTGGAACAGGCGATCCTGGGCGTGCACGAACCCGAGCGCAAACCACGCATCGGCCTCCGAGCGCGCCTGGATGTGCGGAATACCGTAGGCATCGCGGACGATCTTCACGGGGGCGGTCAGGCCGGCGACCAGGATCTCGCCGCTGGTCTGCGGCAGCGAGGCGCGCAAGTACGAATAGCCGCCGACCGCCGCCACGGCGATCAACGCGAGGACCGCTGCCGCGGCGCGTCCTATCCACTTCCACTTCAACCGGATCAATCGACCCCCGCCGAATTCGTTGATTACACGCCCGGACCGGCCGCAATCCTGCGACATCAGGCGATTATTCGGACGAGTTCCGACGCCCGGCAGTGACGCGGGTCACGCGCCGATCCGGATATTAGGTTGGAAATATCAAGGGGTTCTTCAATCGCCGCCGCGCAATTCGGACGCCAGCCGCAAGCGCCGGCCTATAACCCCTTCAAAATGCGCGCGCGGTCGCCGTCGAGCTCGGGGGCGGGCGCCCGGGTCGCGGGGTCGGGAAAGCCGCTGAGCTTGATCGGATTGCCGACCAGCTTCACCGTGCCGGCCACCGGGTCCTCGGCCGTGACGATCATGTTGCGGGCCTTGGCCTGGGGGCTCTCGATCGCCTGGCCCACGTTGTTGATGGGACCGGCCGGGATGCCGGCGGCATCCAGCACCTTGAGCCAGTGGGCGACGGGCTGGGTCTTGAGGACTTTTTCGAGCTCTCCCTTCAGCTCTTCCATGCTCTGCAGGCGCAGATCGTTGGTCTTGAAGCGCGCCTCCTGCGCGAGCTCGGGCCGGCCGATGGCCGCGCACAGCTTCACGAACAGCGAATCATTGCCGGCGGCGATGATGATATAGCCGTCCGACGCATCGAACGCCTCGAAGGGGGCGATGTTGGGATGGCGGACGCCCAGCGGACCCGGCGCCTTGCCGGAAAGAAAGTAGCGCAGGATCGCGTTCTCGAGCAGCGCCAGCTGGCAGTCGAACATGCCGATGTCGACCTTGGTCGCCTCGCCGGTCATGGCGCGGTGATAGAGGGCCGAGTTCACGCCGATGCAGGTATAGAGGCCGGCGCCGATGTCGCCGATCGACATGCCGATGCGCATCGGCGGGCCGCCCGGCTGCCCGGTGATGCTCATGATCCCGCCCATGCCCTGGACCACCATGTCGTAGGCCGGGCGCTGCGAATCGGGGCCGCTGTGGCCGAAGCCCGAGGCCGACGCGTAGATCAGCTTCGGGAACTTCTTGTGCAACGTCTCCCAGCCGTAGCCGAGCTTCTCCATGGTGCCGGGGCGGAAGTTCTCGACCACCACGTCGGCCTTGGCGAGCAGTTTCTCGAAGGTGGCGCGGTCGGCGTCGTTCTTCAGGTCGAGGGCGATGCTCTCCTTGCCGCGGTTGATCGACATGAAGTAGGCCGATTTGCCCTTGAGGAACGGGCCGTAATGGCGGGCGTCGTCGCCGGTGCGCGGCGTCTCGACCTTGATGATGCGCGCACCCAGCTCGGCCATGAGCATCGTGCAGTAGGGCCCCGCGAGGATGCGGGACAGATCGACGACCGTGACGCCCGAGAGCGGGCCCGTGCCCGGCATGACTGCGCTCCTCCTGAAAAACGAGGCGCATTCATAGCGGACAGGGGACCCGCGTACAACCGCCCCTCAAGGGGCCAGCCAGCCGGCGGCTGCGGCCTGCGCGATGCCGGCTATGATCTCGGGCGGCGCCGAGTCGACGAGACGCTCCACGGTCATGGCAGAGGTCAGGACGAAGAGCGCGTACGCGACGGCCGCACTTATGACCGTGATGCAGACACCGCCCATCAGCGGCGGGTGGCACCGGGTGGACGCAGCTTTACGCATATTGCGCCTGCCCGTTGCCGAAGGACCAGTTCTCCTTGGCAACTTCGATCAGGTTGATGAACACGTCCTGCGGCCGGATGCCGGGGTTCTTCGCCAGCCGGGCGGCGATGCGCTCGAAGAGCGCCTTCTTCTGCTCGACCGTACGCGTGTTGCTCACGGTGATCTGGATGATCACGAAGTCGTCGCTGCGCTCGATGCCGAAATAGGCGGGGTCGAACAGCAACCCGTCGGCGCCGTGCTCGGAGATCGTGGCGAAGAAGTCGCGCTCCGGCACGTTGAAGGTCTCGCGCAGGGCCTCGTAGACGTTGTGGGCGATGGCCCTGCGGTAGGCCGCCGGCTTGCCGGCCCGGAGGGAGATGCGGATAAGGGGCATGGTGTTCTCCAGGGTTGATGCCCGCAAAGCTAGGCCCTTGCCGGACTTAATAAAAATTGATAATATTTACATAACACTTTTACAAAACTGAACTATGCTCCTGGCCAATCTCGATATGGACGTGCTGCGCACGCTCGCGGTCGCCATGGATGTCGGCGGCTTCGCCAAGGCGGCCGAGCGCCTGGGCCGCTCGCAATCGGCGGTCAGCCTGCAGATGCGCCGCCTCGAGGACCGGGTGGGGCGACCGCTGTTCCAGCGCCAGGGGCGGCTGCTCGGCCTGACCGAGGCGGGCGAGGTCGTGCTGGGTTACGCGCGGCGCATCCTGGCGCTCAACGACGAGGCGGTGGCGGCGGCGCGCGGCATCGCCGTCGAGGGCTCGGTGCGCTTCGGGGTGCCGCAGGATTTCGGCGATGCGTGGCTGCCCGATGTGCTCGCACGCTTTGCGCGCGCGCACCCGCAGGTGCACATCGAGGCGCGGGTGGACCGCAGCATGCCGTTGACGGAGCAGGTGGCGCGCGGCGGGCTCGACCTGGCCCTCGCCTGGGCCTGCGGACCGCGCGCACCCAGCGCCACGGTCGTGGCGCGACTGCCGATGGTGTGGATCGGCCCGAAAGGCTACGCGCGCGACCGGCGCGACACGGTACCGCTCGCCCTGTTCGAAGCGCCATGCGTGTTCCGCCAGCCCGGCATCGAGGCGCTGGACGAGGCCGGGTTGAAGTGGCGGCTCACCTTCACGACCCCAAGCCTCGCCGGGCTGTGGGCGGCCGCGGAAGCCGGGCTCGGGGTGACCGTGCGCACGCCGTTCGGCCTGCCCGCCGGGGTCGAGATCCTCGATGCCGGATGCGGCCTGCCGAAGCTGCCCGAGGCCGAGTTGCGCCTGCACGTGGCCGATGCCGAGTTGCAGCCGGCGGCGGCGCGCCTGCGCGACATCCTCTTGGATGAAATCTCGATGAAGATTTCGATGCGCGTCGCGCCGAAGCCGCGTGGCACGCCGCGCCGCTAGGTCTTCGATGCTGATCCCGCTTCGCGACGACAATCTGATCCGCAACCGCCCGGTGGGCACGATCGGCATCGTCGCGGTGTGCGCCGTCGTCTTCCTCTTTCAGCTCACGCTCACCGGCCGCGGCGCGCGGCTGTTCGCGTTCGGCTACGGGATGATCCCGGCGGTGCTGTTCGGCACCGAGCGGCTGAGTGCGGCGATTCCGCACGTGGCCCCGTGGGCCACTATCCTCACCTCGATGTTCCTGCACGGCGGCTGGCTGCACATCATCGGCAACATGCTCTATCTGTGGGTCTTCGGCCAGGCGATGGAAGACGCGCTGGGCTTGGCCCGCTACGTCATCTTCTATCTCGTCTGCGGCGTTGCCGCCGCACTCACCCAGGCATTCGTCGAGCCCACGGCAACCGTACCGATGATCGGCGCCTCGGGCGCCATCTCGGGCGTGCTCGGCGGCTATCTCGTGCTGTACCCGCGCGCCCGCATCCTCGTCCTCTTGATCTGGGGCCTCATCACGCCGATCACGCTGTCGGCGAAGATGCTGCTCCTGTGGTGGATCGCCATCCAGGTGTTCAGCATCCTCATCTCGACCCAGGAGGAAGGCGGGGTGGCGTGGTACGCGCATGTCGGCGGCTTTGCGACCGGCATGGCGCTCATGTGGCTGTTCCGCCCGCGACGCCTGCCGCCGGCGCGCGAGGCCGCGTGGACCCGCGCGAGCCCGTGGGGGCGTCGACGCGGCCCGTGGGGCTGACGAGCGTGTTACGGTGCGACCAGCCCGCGGGGGCGAGGAGCGGCGTCTACTCCTCGCCGTGCGGCGAGCCCGCCACGCCGAGGCTGTGGCGGTCGAAGGCGATCGACTTGATCACGGCATAGACGGGCTTGCCCGGTGCGAGCGCCAGCCGCTCGACCGACTGGCGCGTGATGCGCGCGAGCAAGGTCTCACCGCTGCAGTCGAGTCGCAGTTCGACGATCGGGCCGCTGCCCGCCGCGATCTCGGCGACGCGGCCCTCGAGCAGGTTGAGGGCACTCAGTCCCTCCGGGCGCTGCACCGCGATCATGACGTCGCGCGCCCGGATGCGGACCCGCACGGGCGAGCCCACGGGGAGCGCCAGGCGCGGGACGCGCAACGGGCCGACTGCGGCGGCAAGCGTGGTGAGCTGCACCGCGTCGTCGTGCGCGGCGACCGTGCCCTCGAGTACGGCGCCCGCCTCGTAGCGGCCGGTGAGCGGGAAGAGGTCGAGCCGGCTCATGACCGCGGCGACCGGGCCGACGGCCTCGACCTTGCCGTCCGAGAGCAGCACGACGGTGGTCGCGAGCCGCGCCACCTCGGGCACCGCATGGCTCACGTAGATGATGGGAATCCGGACCTCGTCGCGCAGCCGCTCGATGTAGGGAAGAATCTCGTCTTTACGCGCGGAATCCAACGAGGCCAGCGGCTCGTCCATCAGCAAGAGGCGCGGGCTCGTGAGGAGGGCGCGGCCGAGAGCCACGCGTTGCTTTTCGCCGCCCGACAATCCGGCCGGCCGGCGCTCGACCAGATGCGCGAGGCCGAGCAGATCCACGACGTGATCGAGCTTCTCGCGGCGGGCGGCCTGGGGGGTGAACCAGCGCCCGTAGAGGAGGTTCTGCCGCACCGTCAGATGCGGAAAGAGGCGCGCCTCCTGGAACACGTAGCCGATGCGACGGCGGTGCGGCGGCACCGATACGCCCGCCGTGGTGTCGAGCAGCACCTGGCCTTCGACCGCCACGCGGCCGCGCTCGGGCCGCAACAGGCCGGCGATCACGTTGATCAGCGAGGTCTTGCCGGCACCCGAGCGGCCGAACAGCGCGGTGAGACCGCTCTCGGCCGTGAATTTCGCCGCAAGGGTGAAATGGCCCAGGCGATGGGCGACGTCGACCTCGAGCGTCATGCGCTGGCGAGGCGCGCGGCAACGCGGCGCGACAGGACGTCGGACAAGAGGAGTGCTGCGAGAGACACCACGACCGACACCGCCGTGAGGCGCAACGCACCCGCATCGCCGCCCGGCACCTGGGTCAAGGTGTAGATCGCCGTCGGCAACGTCTCGGTCTCGCCCGGGATGTTGGAGACGAAGGTGATCGTGGCGCCGAACTCGCCGAGCGCGCGGGCGAACGAAAGCACCATGCCGGCGAGGATGCCCGGCAGCGCCAGCGGCAAAGTCACGGTTGCGAACACCCAGGCCGGGTGTGCGCCCAGGGTTTGTGCGGCGGCCTCGAGACGGCGGTCCACGGCCTCGAGCGACAGCCAGATCGCGCGCACCATCAGGGGGAAGCCCATGACCGCGCAGGCCAGTGCCGCTCCGGTCCAGCGGAACGCGAACACGATGCCGAACCGGTCGGCGAGGAACGCGCCGAGCGGGCCGTGACGACCGAACAGCAGGAGGAGGACGTAGCCGGTCACGACCGGCGGCAGCACGAGCGGCAGATGCACCACGCCGTTGAACAGGGTCTTGCCCCAGAAGCGGCCGCGCGCCAGCAGCATCGCCGCCGCGATCCCGAACGGCAGGCTCGCCAGCATGGCCCACGTCGCCACGCGCAGGCTGAGCCGGATCGCGGTCATCTCGTCGGGCGTGAAGTCGAACAAACAAATCCCCTGCGCAAGCTCAATATATCCACCAGAACATATCGCGCGGCACCCGCGCAAGCGGCCGGCCGGGGGCAAAAAGAAATGGGCGGGGGGCCTGGGGATTTGTATGTTGGACCCAGCAAACGAGGGAGGAACGGATGAAAGAGGATTTCCGGCGTGTCGTCACGACGCACGACAAGTCCGGCAAGGCGGTGGTGCTGTTCGACGGCGCCAATCCCCACAAGGTGGTCCGCCAGCCGACCGGGCTCGTGTCGCGGGTGATCTGGTCGACCGACGCAACGCCCGCGGACATGACGGGGCCGGCAGACCGCGGTGCGGCCAAGGTCGGGATCTCGCCGCCGCCGGGCGGCTCGGTGTTCCGCATCGTCGATTTTCCGCCGACGAGTGCGGAGATGGAGAAGCTCGATCCGAGCTTCATGGCCAAGTTCGTCGGCCACGGGGACGACGACCACGCCGGATCGAAGTTCCGCGCCCCGCGGCATCCCTTCATGCACCGCACCAAGAGTCTCGACTACGCGATCGTCCTCTCGGGCGAGATCGACATGCTGCTCGACGACAGCGAGGTGCATTGCACGGCGGGCGACGTGATCATCCAGCAGGGAACGAACCACGCCTGGGTGAACCGCGGCAAGGAGACCTGCCGGATCGCCTTCGTCCTGATCGACGCCAAAGAGCCGTAGGGCAAAACGGCCGTTGCCGATGAACGATGCGCCGCAGCGCTTGCGCCAGGGTGCGCGGATCGAGATCGCGAAGCTGGGCCGGGTGTTCGACGGTCCGCGCGGGCCGGTGCCGGCGCTGCTCGACATCGACCTGTCGATCCGGCCGGGCGAATTCCTGTGCATCGTAGGGCCCAGCGGCTGCGGAAAGTCGACCTTGCTGCGCATCCTGGCCGGCCTCGATCAGCCGACCAGCGGCGCGTTCACGATCGATGCCGCGGGCTGGCCAGTGCAGAACGCCATGGTCTTCCAGGAGAGCGGTCTGTTCCCCTGGATGTCCGTCGAGGAGAATATCGGCTTCGGCCTCATGACGCGCGGCGTGCCCAGGGCCGAGCGCCGCGACAGGGTGCAGGCGGCGATGAAGCTCGTCGGCCTCACCAGGTTCCACCGGCATTACCCGCGCCAGCTCTCCGGCGGCATGCGCCAGAGAGGTGCGATCGCGCGCGCGTTCGTGACCGACCCCGCCGTGCTGTTCATGGACGAGCCGTTTGCGGCCCTGGACGCGCAGAACCGCACCTTGTTGCAGGAGGAGCTGGTGCGGCTGTGGGAGCAGACCGGCAAGACGGTGGTCTACATCACGCACTCGATCGAGGAGGCGCTGTTCCTCGGCGACCGGGCGGTGATCATGACCGCGCAGCCGGGACAGATCAAAGAGACCATCGATGTCCCGTTTCCGCATCCGCGCAAGCTCATGGAACTCACCACATCGGCCGAGTTCGGCGAGCTGAAGCGCCGCATCTGGCGCGTGCTCGAGGACGAGGTCATGCGGGCGCGCGCGGGCGAGGAGGGCGCATGAAGGCCAAGGGTGCGGTGCGCCGCGAGCGCCTGATGTATCTCCTGTCGCCGATCGGGCTCCTGCTGCTGTGGGAGATCCTGATCCGGGCCGGGTTCGGCGACCGGCGTTTCGTGCCTGCGCCGAGCGACATCGCGGAGCGCTTCTGGCTGCTCGCGGCCTCCGGCGAGCTGGGCGAGCACGTGCTCGCGACCTTGTGGCGGATCCTGGTCGGCTACGTGATCGGCGTGGTGCCGGCGGTCATCATCGGCCTGTTCATGGCGATGTGGCGCGGCGTGCGCATCATCGTCGACCCCCTGATCGCGGCCCTGTTCCCGATCCCGAAGGTGGCGCTGATGCCGCTCCTGCTGCTGGCGTTCGGCTTCGGCGATGCGTCCAAGATGGCGGTGGTGGCGATCGGCGCGTTCTTTCCTGTCGTCATCAACACATATACGGGAGCGGCCAACATCGAGCCGATCTACATCGACGTTGCGCGCAACTACGGCGCCAGCCGGCTCGTCATGTTCACCCGCATCGTGTTCTTCGGCGCCCTGCCGACGACGTTCGCGGGGTTGCGCACGGCACTTGCGATCTCGTTCCTGGTCGTGGTGGCGGCGGAGTTCGTGGCCGCGAAGAGCGGCATCGGCTATCTGATCTGGAGCTCGTGGCAGCTGCTCCAGGTCGATTCGATGTTCGTCGGCATCGTCACGATCGGCGTGCTCGGCGTGGTGACCTCGACGATCTTCCGCGAGATCGAGCGCGCGGTCCTGCCCTGGCGGCCGGATCCGCAATAGGAATGAGTGGAACCCGTCACATGAATCTGACCTTGAGCCTCGCGATCAGCGAGAACCCGCGCACGCGGCCCATCCTCTCCGGTGCGGTGAAGCCGGACGGCATCGACCTCGTGGCGACATCGCTGCACCCGTCGGAGATGTTCTGGCGCCAGCTGCGCTTTGCCGATTTCGACGTCTCCGAGATGTCGATCTCCTCGCTGCTCATCGCCACGGCGAGGGGCGACGAGAATTGGGTCGGATTGCCGGTGTTCACGACGCGCCGCTTCTTCCACACGGAGATGCTGGTGCGGCGGGCCGCCGGCATCGCGAGCCCGGCCGACCTCAAAGGCAAGCGGATCGGCGTGCCCGAATATCAGCAGACCGCCGCCCTGTGGGCCCGCGGCGCCCTGCAGCACGAGTTCGGGGTGGCGCCGCCCGACATGGAGTTCTGGATGGAGCGCTCCCCCGAGCACAGCCATGGCGGAGCCACCGGCTTCAAGCCGCCGCCGGGTGTCGTGGTGCGGCAGATCCCGCCGGACAAGAACATCGGCTCGATGATGGTCGCGGGCGAGCTGGATGCGACGCTCCATTACGTGCGGCGCTACAAGCAGGACCTCGTCGACCGCAGCACCATCGATCTCGCTTCGCACCCCGACGCCAAGCCGCTGTTCGCGGACCCGACCGCCGAGGGCGTGCGCTACTATCGCAAGACGGGTCTCTACCCGATCAACCACGGCATGGTGATCCGGCGGACGCTCGCCGAGGCGCATCCGTGGGTGGTGCTGAACCTGTTGAAGGCGTTCGTGCGCGCGAACGAGATCGCCGAGGGCGAGCGGCAGGAGCATGTCGACTATCACGTGAAGGCCGGTCTCGTGCCGCAGGAGGCGGCGGCCGCGTTGCGCCGGCCGCTCATCCAGCACGGTGTGGTTGCCAACCGCGGCGTGCTCGAGACGGCAGCGCAGTATTCGCACGAGCAGGGTCTCACGCCACGTCTCCTGAGCCTGGACGAGCTATTCGCCGCGAGCACGCTGGACCAATAGGTTACGTCCAGGCCGTGCCTCGGACCGCCTTGTCGCGTATAAGGAGCGGATGGAGAGATTGCGTATGTGGCGTCGATTGGCCGGGAGTCTGCTGGCCGCCTGTCTGCTGTTCGGATCGGACGCGGTGGCGGCTCCGTATCCGAGTGCGTCGATCCGCCTGGTGGTCGCGTTCACGCCTGGTGGTCCGAGCGACACCCTGGCGCGCATCGTGGGCGAGGGGCTGAGTGCCAAGTTCGGGCAGCCGGTGGTCATCGACAACCGGCCGGGCGCGGGTGGCAACATCGCGGCCGAGCTCGTGGCCAAGTCACCGCCCGACGGCTACACGCTGCTCATGGGCAACAACAGCATCCTCGCAACGAACGCGGCCCTCTACGGCCATCTCGACTTCGATCCGATCGGCGACCTGGCACCCATCACCGAGATCGGCTCGCAGCCGAATATCCTGGTGGTCAATCCCTCGGTGCCCGCGCATTCGGTGGCCGAGCTCGTGGCTCTCGCCAAGGCGCGGCCGGGCAAGCTCAATTATGCCTCTTCGGGGGCCGGAACGGCCGCGCATCTGGCGGGCGAGCTGTTCAAGCTGCAGGCCGGGATCGACATCGTGCACGTCGCCTATCGTGGTGCCATCCCGGCGCTGACCGATCTCATGGGCGGACGTACGGAGCTGATGTTCGCGACCTCCGCCTCGGTCCTGCAGTTCATCGAGGCGGGGCGCCTGCGGGCCCTCGCGGTCACCACGGCCAAGCGCTCCGAAGCCGTGCCCGAGCTGCCGACGGTGGCGGAGTCCGGCTATCCCGAATTCGAGGCCACGACCTGGCACGGGCTCGTCGCTCCGGCGAAGACGCCTGCCCAGGTCGTCGCGCAACTGGCCAAGACGATGGTCGAGGTCTTGCACGAGAGCGAGGTGCAGAAGCGGCTCGCGGGGCTCGGCGTCGAGATCGTCGGCAATACGCCGGATGAGTTCCAGGCCTACATCAAGTCCGAGACCGCCAAATGGGCGGCGGTCATCCACAAGTCCAACATCCATATTCAGTGAGAAGGAAGCCGTCCGTGCCTTCAGTCGACCAGCCGTCACCGCCGCTCGCCAAAGGGGTCAAGCGCCTGGCGCATCTCGACCTCGCCGGTGCCGGGCAAGTCACGGTCGTCGGCACCCACGCCTATATCGGCCACATCCCGAACAAGCAGCAGCTCGGCACGACGATCCTCGACGTGGCCGATCCCAAGCGTCCGCGCGTGCTCGCCACGATCAAGGTCGACGATCCGGAGTCGCACAGCCACAAGGCGCGGGTGGCGGGCAACATCATGATCGTCAACCACGAGCGCAACATGACCGCAATCGGCCGGCGCGCCGAGCAGCTGCCGGCCGCGCGCCAGGCGCTGCGCGAGCGGCTGGGCCGCGAGCCGACCCTGGCCGAGATCGCCGAGAGCATGGCGCTCAAGGAAGACGAGGTGCGGACGGCCGAGGAGGTCGAGCGCCGCGGATACGACCAGGGCGGCTTCCGCATTTACGACGTGTCGAACCCGGCAAAGCCGCGGCAGATCTGCCATCACCGCACCGGCGGCCGCGGCGTGCACCGCTTCGACATGGACGAGAACTACGCCTACATCTCGACCGAGATGGAGGGCTATGTCGGCAACATCCTCGTCATCTACGACCTGCGCGATCCCGCGCGGCCGCAAGAGGTGTCGCGCTGGTGGATGGCCGGCCAGCATGTCGCGGGTGGGGAGACGCCGACCTGGGCCGGCCGCAAGAACCGGCTGCACCACGCGCTGCGCTTCGGCGACGAGCTGTGGGCGGGCGTGTGGCACGCGGGCTTGCGCATCATCGACATCGCCAACATCAGCCGCCCGCGCACCGTGGCGCGCTACAACTACCATCCGCCGTTCCCCGAGCCCACGCACACGGTGATGCCGGTGACCGTGCCGCTCAACAACTGGAGCGGCGACGGCCATCCCAGGCGCGTGGCGCTCGCGATCGACGAGGAGGATCAGTTCTACAACGAGAAGGACGCGGCCCGGCGGCGCGGCCGGCCGCATGCCTGCCTGTGGACCTTCGACGTCAGCGACTACGCCGACTTGAAGCCGCTCGCCTGCTTCACGGTCAGCGAGCTGGACTCGCCATGGAGCCGCACCCCGCGCTCGCGCTTTGGCGCGCACCAGTTCTGCGAGTTCATGACCGACACCTTGGTCTACGCGACGTGGTTCAGCGGCGGCCTGCGCATCATCGACGTGGCCGACCCGCTCTCACCGCAGGAGGTCGGCTACTACATCCCCGAGCCGGTGAAAGGCCAGCCCGCGCCGCAAAGCAACGACGTGACACTCGACTCGCGGGGGTTGATCTATCTCGTCGACCGCAACTGCGGCTTCGACATCCTGGAGTTCAAGCGCTAGAACCGCGCCACCGCCTCGCGCTCCATGACCTCCTTCACATCCCCTTCTTCGACGATGTGGTCGACGGCGCGGCGGCTGCGGTAGGCGGAGGGATCGATGCCGCGGGGCACGC
>Ga0335071_10000632_pt1 | contig 38584 bp, 23 predicted proteins | sample Lox_Sample_15_FD_206724 | JGI IMG/M metagenome (GOLD analysis project Ga0335071, IMG submission 206724) | Soil microbial communities from Loxahatchee National Wildlife Refuge, Florida, United States - Lox_Sample_1.5 | ecosystem: Environmental > Terrestrial > Soil > Wetlands | place: USA... | reverse complement strand
AACGTGATGTCCTGCACCTTATCGCCATCAAAATGCTTGAGGGAAAACGTGGGGTGGAACGTGCGGTCCATCGCCCCGCTCCAACTGGCCCAGAGGGCGCCCTTCGTCCCGGTCAGCTTGGCGACTTGATGGTGCTCGTAGCCGCACAGGGTTTGCGAGATGACCGCGTAACCGCCATTGGGGAACTGGAGCATCGCGCTGAAGTTATCCTGTAGCTCGGGGTGCTCGTCGCGCTTGTGGCTCGCGGACGCGAAGACCGAGACCGGTTCGCCCGCCTTGGCGAAATACCATCGCGCCAGGTCGAAGAAATGGATCGGTTCCTCCAGAATCCAATTGCCGACCTGCTTGATGTTGTAACGCCAGCCGCCAGTGCCCTGGCGGTAGGGATTGCGCCACAGTTCGATCAGGCAATAGCGCGGGTCGCCGATGGCCCCCGCGTCCACCATCTCCTTGATGCGCCCCCACAGTGACGAGAGCCGGAACTCGTGCCCGATGGCCAGGTGCCGCTGCTGCTTTTTGGCCAGGGCAATCAGTTGATCGCATTGGTCAAGCTCCAGGCACATCGGCTTTTCCAGCAGGACATGGCAGCCCGCCTCCAGCGCCGCTTTGGCCCCCTCGTAGTGCAGGTGCGGCGGCAGGACGATATCCACGACCTCGAGCTTTTCCCGCTGCAGCATCTCGCGATAATCGGCGTAGAGGGCAGCGCCGGGATAGGCGGCCTGTGCGGCGGCGCGATTCTGCTCTGATTGTTCAGCGATGGCGGCAAACTGCACGCCGGGGGTTTTAGCGATGGCCCGGGCATGCTGACTGCCCCAGGCACCACAACCGATGAGACCAAATCGGACAGGCTTATCTTGGGAAGGCATAGATGTATTGTGATATATTTTGATTTTGGAGTAACATACCCCGCAGACCATTGTCAACTGCCAAGCCATTCCAAGGGAGCGCGACCTGACGACACCCCATGATGGGGCGGCCAACCGTTGCCGATCGAACATGCGCTACCATTAACGAAACGGACTGAATCCGCGTGGACCCAGGCGCGTCCCTGGCACCAACCTCCGCGCGCCACCGCCGATGACCAGGACCGGACAGCCGGGCGCGGCGGTCGTCGAGCACCGGCTATTTCGCCGCGATATTGTGCTCGGCCAACGTGGCGCGAATCGCCAGCGATAACTCGCTCTTGACCTGGGACCAATCCTCCGCCTGGTCAATCCACACGCGCAGCTCGAAGCCCAGCGAGTCGCCGGAAAAGCTGCCGAGCAAGGCCTTGGGCGGCGGGTCCTTGAGGACCCGCGGTTGGGCGAGCGCCGCGCTGCTGAGCCACTCCATGACCTGGCGCGCATCCGCCGCGCCGGCGACAGTGACGGTCAGGTCAAGGCGGCGGAGGCGGTCGGAGAAGGTCCAATTGGTCACCGTGTCCGAGATGAGGCTGCCATTGGGCACAATGACCTCAGAGCCGTTTGCGGTCCGCACGACGCTGGCGCGAATGCCGATATGTTTAACCACGCCTTCATTGCCGCCCAACTGGATGACATCACCCACTTTGATCGGCCGCTCGAAGAGCAGGATCAGGCCGGACACGAAGTTGTTGATGATGTTCTGCAGGCCAAAGCCCAGGCCCACGCCGAAGGCTCCCACGAGAATCGTCAGCTTGGTCAGATCGAACTTGAGGACGGCGAGGCCGATGAGAAAGCCAACGACCAGGACCGCGTAATTGACCATCTTCGAGATGGAATAGTAAAGCCCCGGGGCCAGGTTGACGCGGGCATACACCTCTTCCTCCAGAACGAAACGCAAGAAGCGTGAGATAAGAAACGAGGCCCAGACTGTGAGGCCGAACAGGACTATGTCTCCCGGCGAGATCGTGAAAGAGCCCGCTGTCCAACTGGCGGCGAACACGTTTCGGAGGTCCGCAAACATCGGTGCCCGCAGGGAGAGCGCTTCCAGCACATAGATGATCCAGAATAGCATGGCCGCCCAAGTCACGATTTGCCCCGTCCGGTGGCGCAGCAAGTTCTTATGCCGCTGCACCAGTCCCAGCCGCGACAAGGGCGGGACACTGAACGCGCTCAAGCAGAGCCCATCGGTGATCCGTGCCAAGGCGTACAGGATCAGGGCCATATAGGCGCTTTGCAGCAGCGCATGGCCGAGCAGTTTGCTCAGGGTCACGTAGCCCAACGCGTCGGCGAGGAAGGTCACGGCAAACCAGCCCAACGCCACCCAGCAGGCTTTGCCGATCACCCTCCAGAAGCGGTCGTCGGCCGGCGCGGTGCCGAACCGGCCGGGCCCCAACAACCCGGCGACAAATATCGCCCCGCCCACCATCTCCGCCATGAGCAACAGCCGGGACAACAGCGCCTGGGAGGCAGCGACCACCCGCAATTGATCCACAAAATAGAAGATCACCAGGGCGTTCAGGACGGGAAAGAGGCGCCGATCAATGAGCTTGCGCACCACCACGATCGCCGGGATCATCGCCGCGGCCCCGGTAATCGCCGTGAACAGCCGCGGCGCCTCGGGGTATATCCAACTACTGGCCAGCAGGGCGAGAACGAGCGCGGTCGCGAGCGGGGAATCAAACACCCGTGCCGCATGGCTCGCCTCCTCGCCGCCCAAACTGCGCAAGGCACGCCCCGCCCGGACCAAACCGAACAAGATGGCCAGGAACAAGCCTGCCTGCAGCAGCAAGCGGTTGCCCTTCCGTTCAAGATAGCCCTGCAGCGCCTGCACCTGGCGCGAAAACGATTGGTAACTTTGCGTCCCAAGCGTCTGCGCCGATTCCGACCATAATTTGCCGCTCCAGATCGGCTCGCCGTCCCGCACCAACAGACGGTGGATGAACGCTTCCCGGGCGCGCTCGATACTGTTAAGCGTGTGAATGGCGCGGCCATCCTGCTCCGTCAGCCGGGTTTGCAAGCCCAACACCGCCATTTGCTGTGCCTCCGCCTTATCCTGCGTCCGCCTGATCGCTGCCGAGACCCGCTCGACTTGCGCCAGGACCTCCGGCGGCAGCTTCGCCTGCTCGACGGCAGCATGCGTCGCCTTCCAAACCTGCTCGAGGTGGACCAGTCGTTCCCGGTCCTCATCCAGTTGTGTCAATCGCTTCGCGAGGCTACGTTTCCACTCCGCCATTTCGTTGCGCACGCTCTGCCACTCCCGGTCCAGCCGGCGGAGCGTCGGTAGCGAGGGACTGCTCGCCAGCGTCTTCGCGCTCTCCTCCAGGCGCGCGCTTGACTCGCGCGTCAGCGCGAGCAGGTCCTGCTGGATTGCCTGCGTGGCGTCGTCAGCAGACAAATTGCCTTGGATGGCCGACACGGTGATGAGGGCCGCTTCGGCCTGTGCGGCGACTTCAGCCAGCGGTATGGGCGCCACGTTTGTGCCGGCGGTCCCGGCGACGGCATTCTTGGCTGCGTCCTCCGCGCTCCCTTGCGCCAAAGCCATCGAGCGCACGCCGCCGCATACCAGCAGCCCAGCAAACATTGCCAGCAGCCGGTGCTTCACCGGGTTCCGCCCAGTGGCCACCAGCCGCAATATCAGTTCCGGTCGTTGCATAAGAAATCTCTGCAGCCTGGAAGGGTATTCAGGTTGCGCCCCATCGGCAAGGATTTGAGGACTAGGATTTGAGGACTAGCAGCTTAAGTGGCCATACCCAAGGTCGTCGGCAAGGAAGAAAACGTTGTTAGGTCTGTCGCCCGCGAGAGCCGGAGCACCCAGCAGGACAGCGAGCAGAAGGCCCCGAGGCGGTTTCATCCGGAACCGAAGCACGAAGGCAAATCTCCCATTAGCGGGCGAGGGCTATTTCGGCAGCGTCTGCCAACAGGCGAGAACCTGGGCGAGCACGGGCTGTGGTGGAAGAACGCGCTGTATGAGCAGGCGGCCCGCGTGCCACTGATCGTGTCGCGGCCTGCGCGGTGGCGTGGCGGCCAGCGGCGAACCGGCGCCTGCGGGTTGGTGGATGTGGTGCAAACGCTTGCCGAGCTGGGCGGGACGAGAACACCGCCGGACTGGGACGGGGATTCCCTGGTGCCCTGGCTGGACCGCCCCGACGCCCCCTGGAAAGACCGTGCGATCAGCCAGTATTACGCCCACGACATTGCCTCGGGCTATGCCATGATCCGCTCCGGCCGCTACAAGTATGTCTATCACACGGCGGCGGATGCCGAGCATCCTGCCCAGCGCGAGCTTTACGATCTGCAGGCCGATCCGGCCGAATTCCATAATCTCGCCAGCCAATCCGGGCAACAATCCCTTATTGCGAAGCTGCACGCTGCGCTGGCCAAAGAACTGGGCGAGGCCCCGGAGGCGACGGAAAAGCGCTGCCGTGCCGACCTTGCCAAAGGCTACGGCGAAGCGCCCAAAGCCATCAAGAAGAAGCGGGCGACCGCGGAGCAGGCGGAAACCGAATAGCCCGCTCAAGCTTCGCCAAGTGTTCCACACAAATACGCGCACAGATTTCCGGCGAGGCGGGGCAAGACATGGCGCAACCTTTCGCTTCGAGTGAAGGGCCGGACGACGCAGAAACCCATGTAAATAGCGGGGTCTGTCGCGCTTTAGCACAAGGGGCCGCGGTGGGGAAGATGGAGCGAGCGAAGGGATTCGAATGCTCGTCAATTCTCATTCTCATTTCGCGAATTCCCTAGGAAACAGAGCATTTTGCATTTTGCGTTCGGCGCTGATCTCGCAGCAAAGCGTGCGCGAACAAATGCGAGCTGGGTCAAACTGTGCCAAAACACCGGAAGCTCAGCCTTTCGTCCGCCATTGGCTCCCCGCGTTTGTGCAGTAACCTATGGCGAGATGGCAGCATGGGCGCACCACCAAGACTGCCCTCGCAAATGCACAGCCGGCCGGACAAGCCAAGCCATGCCGTGCCGGCTTCACCTGCCACAGCACTTCTTGAATTTCTTTCCGCTGCCGCACGGACAAGGATCGTTGCGGCCTGGTTTAGGTTGAGAGTGGTAAACAGGCGTGGCTGGTCCAACTATTGACGGTGGCCGAGGATGGGGGGCTTCTGGCGCAGCCTCGATCCGAGCGACCTGGCGCAAGTTGTATTCGATCATGAACCGCCGCAAAGCGTTTTCGTCGCAGGTATCAACCCCGGCGCGCTCCGCGGCCATTATGAAAGCTTTCGAGGGGCCCCAATTGCGCTCGTCTTGGGATGCGGCGATAGTTTCATCATTCAGTTCCGTTGCAGCCTTCGAAAGGTCGCGCGCCTTGCTCTGGAGGTTCCGGTCGGCCAGAAAATCGAAGAAGGCCGAGAGCACCGGAGCCACAGCCTGGAAGAAGGCGAGTCCGGCCGACATTTTCCGGGGCAGGATTTCCAGGCAGCATTCGGTAAGCACGCTCTGGTTCCATTGCTCCGGCGCGGCACCGATGTGGCGAAAGCTGTATTCGGCAAAGAACCGCACAATCCCGGGCGCCTTGTCTCTTTCAATCTCCGAGAGCCGTTCGTACTGCGGACTGCCGACAAATGCATCAAACCACTCGCTAACCTGCTTGTGGATGGCCTGCATTTGGACCTGAGGATCGTATTCGTCCGTCATCTTTTGTGTGGGGATTCTCCGCCCATCGCGCACCTGGACTAACGCCCGCAGCAACGCTTGAATTTCTTGCCACTGCCGCAGGGACAAGGATCGTTCCGCCCAACCTTTGCCTTCGGAGGAGTGGCCTGCCTCAGCACGCCTTCATGCCTGGATTTCATTTGCGAGGGCAGCTTTGGCAAATCCTCCACCGGCAACCCTTCCGCTCCGAAATTCATGGTCGTGGTTAACCGGAGGCTCGTGCCGGCACGGGTGACCGAGTTGGAGACGGAGGCGCGACGGCGCTGGATCTCCGCTGCCTCCTCCTGGCGGCCCTGGTCTTCGTAGAGGCTGGCGAGGCGTTCTAAAATGTCCTCTGGATCCCGCACCTGCTCGATCGCGAGGCCCTGCTTCAAGATTGCCTCCGCCCGCGCCAGGTCCTTGTTGTCGCTGCCGCGTGCGAAATAGTAAAGGTCCGCCCACCCAATCCAACCCCAACCCCACCGAGGATCCTCCGCCAGCCATTCCCCGTACAGAGCATCGCCGCGGGCCTTATCACCGAGAGCGTAAACCGACTCCGCCAAAGCCCGGCGCAGGTTTTGCGTGAGCAACTCGTCGGCTGGCTCGAACTCCCGCAAAAACTCCTCGCAAACCCGCACTCTCGCTTCGTGGTAACGGGGATGGCTGATGCCCGCATTTCCCAGAGCCATCTCGAGATCCTGGATCCAATTGAAAATCGATTGGGTTCCCCCAAAGCGGTCAGCAAATTCAGCCAGAGAGCGGCAGTGGGCTTTTTCCCGGAGCTTGAGCAGGTCGGCCCAGACCCTCAGCCAAACGTCGCTGCGAGCCGCTTCATCCTTCTGTTCGTAGCCCTGTTGCATCGCGTCGTCGGCCCGCTCGAAATTCGGCACCTCGGGAAACCACCGTTCCCACAGAACGGTCAGAGCGAACCAACACCAGTCGCCTTCCAGTTCGTCCTGGCCACGGTGGGGCCGCCACTGGTCCAGAAACTCCTTGGCTATTTCCTCGGCTGAGCAATGAGTCTCGATCAGCGAACCCAATCGCTGACGATCCAGTTCCATGCCCAGGCCTCGGAGGCGCTGTGACAACTGGTCTTCGGATAGCCGACGGGCTTCCGAGAGCACATACCGTCCGGGTTTGGGCACCGGCTTGCCCTGGGCGCGAAGCTCGGCAGCCTTTTGTTCGGCGATTCGATTGAAAGCACTGAACGAAATGCGCATAGGCTCATTCACGCGGTTGCTCACTCCCCGTCTGCTTGATTTCCAGCTTGTCGGAACAGACCTCTTCGAAAACCGTCAGCGCTTTCTGCTTCAATTCGCCGAAGTGCAGCGCAATCATCTGCCGGAGCCAATCTCTGGCGGTTACCGGCGCCTCTTTGTGCAGCACAACCGAGCTCGGATCGGTCAGCCAATAGCCAACCAGACCTTTGGCGGTCGTTTGGAGCCGGTTGAGCTTCTCGCAGAGCCACGGCCGGAAATCCCAGTCGGCGTCCTGGTCGGTGTGCCGGATCTCCAGCCTGGTTGGTTCATCCCTTGTGCATGCTGCGCGTGGAAGACCGTGAAATTCGCCGGCCTCCTTATCGGGTTCCAGCAGTCCATACGCCGCGAGCGCGTTGCTCAGGATACGCAGCAGTTCGAAGCTGATGTTGGGCCGCTCCTCATCGACTTTCAGGTAAGCCTGCAACGCAGGTTCGATCCGACGGCAGTCTTCAAGGATTGTGGACAAATGATGAGTGAGGGCCGTGCTGATATCTTTCTTTGTCATCGTCAATTCGTATGTTACAGCGGCTGGAACCAGTCGGTGGCCAGCCTGACAAGCGTCTGGCGTAATCTATCGAACGAGGCGGCGGGTGTCGACTCGCGGGTTCGACAACCTGGCAGAGGTCAGGCGGCAATCGGTTCCGCTCAGACCTGCTCCCAGTTCCTGGGGCGCATTTGCTTCAGCCAGTCCTCGTTCACGATCGCGATCTTGGATGAACGCTGCTTTAGGGAAGCTCCAGGCTGTCACCCCTCCAACCCTGGTCAAGGGCGCCCATCCAAAACTCGGGCGTAACAACCTGTGCCCATGCGGCAGCGGGAAGAAACTCAAGAAATGCTGCGGTCGATGAAGGTATCCTCAAGCTCCAGCCTGCAGGTCAGCGCTCCGGTTCCGCGGTGGCTGCTCAATAAAACCTGCCATTTGCGCGAGTTGCGCGGTAAAAAGCGCCATGAAATTGACTGTCCTCGACCGCACCTGGGAAGTCGAACTCAGGCCGGCAAGTCCAGAGCAATCCCCAAACGCGGTCTATCTCGAAGTGCGACACAAACCACACCATGGAGCGGCGAGTCTGTTACCTCATGGAATCCGTTTTGGGCTCACCGAAACGGAGGTGAACCGGATCGCTCATGCGCTGATTGAAGCTGCCGATCGGCGGCTCCATTACCGGCATCGAGGAGGGTGCTGACTTCGCGCAACGCGACCTTGGCAAGAGCTTCAACCTGCCTCTTCGGTGTCTTTGGCGGCTTCCAGGTGGAAACGGCCTCCGCGAAGGCGCTTCGGAGGCGAATGCTGGTGCGCGACGCCTTTTCTTCCCGCTCATCGGCGAGGGCCAGGGTTTGATTTAGCAGGTCCGCCAGGTTCCCGGGTAGGTCCCTGCCTGGCCATCCTGCAAACCACGCCATCAACAGCGAAACCACGGTTTGGAAGCCGCATCCCCGCACCTCCAGCCTCCGGGCGATTTTGACCTGGCATCAGCCAAGGTGCCCTGCCATTCCCCGGCGAGCAGTCGAGCGCAAGTGGTCATGGCTGGCGACGCATCGTCATAAAACCCATCGCCGGGTTCGAGACACGGAGCGTCTTCCTCCCGTCCGGTTCCTCCCGCCAACGGCCCCGGCAGCAGCGCTTCGCTGCCCTGCTCGCCATGGGCCTGGGCTCGCAGCTCCGGCTGCCTGACCACCCGGACTTGCCGTGGCGTTCGACGTTTCATTCAGCCTTGGATTTCTTACGCTGCAAATGCGGATTACGCTTCCGTCGCAGGCTCGAGTGCCACTGCTTCAAAAGAGGCCCATCCTGACGTAGTCGTGCTCGTCTTTGGGAAACGGTTGGTCCTCGGTCCAACCCTCCATTTTCAAGTCGGCGATAATGTGCTGACGGGCGACGGCGGCTGCCTCATCGCCCCATAGCCGCCGCACTTCTTCAATCCCGGCCCGATGGTGCCGCTTTTTGCGATGCCGCATCCCGTAGGGTGGACGCCCCGCGAATTCGTCCAGCCAGCGATGGACTTCTTCATAAGGCTTGCCGCAGAGGGCGGCGGATTCGGCGCAGTGCTGCTCAAAGGACGGCATAAACCTCAAAAGACATAGGGGACCATCCGCCATGTTTTGGCGGCGTATTGCCGGTACTCCGGGTAGCGGGCCGCAACCATGACTTCTTCGCAGAAGATTCGCCCCAACGCGCAGCCCAGTACCAGTCCACTGAGCAATCCGCCCTTCCAAGACCAGTGTGCTACCGCGCCAGCGCCGCTGAACAAGCAGATGGCGGTGTAGATGGGATGCCCGATGTGCCGGTACGGGCCGCTGGTCACCAAGCCGCCTTCTGTGGGGTTACTGGTCACGTGAAAGCTGCGCCGACCGAATGTCACCCGCGCCCACAGGAGCAGCACACCTGCTCCCGTCTGGACTGCAATCGCTACAGGAGCAGATGAAAAGAGATTGCGCGGGGCGAACTGGGTGATTAGCCCGGCAGCCATGCCCACGCAGCCGACAATGGAGAGAGCTTTGAGCATGACGCTTACTTCAACCACAGGATGGTGACACCTTCATTAGTCGCGCCCAAGTCCGGGTCGCCGCGCAATTCAGGCACCGCCTCCAGAAGGGCCAGCACCGTTTCGTTGAAGATGCTGAAATCCTCGCCCGCGACGAAGTCCTTGATGACCCCCTCCTTCCTCCGCAGCCCGAACGACTTCCTCAGCCCGACGCAGAGCGCCCCGCCTTTGCCCGACGAACCGTAGCCGTGAATCACCTTCAGCACTCGTGCTCCGGCACCCTTTGCTCGCTTGATTTCATCAATGACGAGCCGCCGGGCCTCATCAAGCGTGGGCAGCCCGGCCTCCACGTTGAAGGTGCGAATGGCGCACATCACTTCCCACAGCACTTCTTGTACTTTTTGCCACTGCCGCATGGGCATGGGTCGTTGCGGCCAATCTTCGGCTGGTCACGGATGAACGGCTTTGGCGGGACGTACTCGGTGGGCGCGGGCGGCGGGACCGGTGACGCTGGAACTTGAACCTCTGGCGGCTTCGTTGGAGCGGCGGCATCATCGTGGAAACACGCCCAACCCTCCATGTCGCCAATGGCATCCGTGATTAAAGTGTGCCGCTCCCGACGCCACGGCTGTGGCGTGGCCGCGTCTCGTTCGATGCCTTTAAGGTCCGCAACGCTCTCATCCACTAGACCCTCGCTGTACGCCTGCCGCACTTCTTCGAGCAACTCCGGCGCGGGCAGGTCGGCCACCGCGCAGACCAGCCCATCCCAAGCAAAAGAATGTGTGCGCTGGAGTTTCCCATGAAAAAGGCTGCGGAAATACTCAATCACTTCAGCGCGGGGCATCTGGCCGGTGTGCTCCAGCACCAACATGGCCCTGATACCAGCATCACGGACATACTCGTCGGCCTCCTCGTTCTCGATGAGTCCATGTAGGGGCGCGGGATTGCCGTCGTACACGGAAGCAAAAATCTGGTGCAGCCCTTCGGTCACCGTGTCGCCCACCAACTTGTACGAAGTTTCGCCCGGAGCGCTGAACATCTTCACGACAGCCGGGAAGGCGCGTTTCTCTCGGAACTGAGCCAGTAGATAGAGCGCGAAGACCGGGAGCATGTAATCATCCCGCTGCACGAATTCAGTCGGGTTGGCCGCAATAGCCTCCGCGACCCGCAATAGCTCCGGGGTGATTGCCTCGCGCTGCTCAATGGCAGCCCGCATCGCATCCATCGGGAATTTCCCCGTGTAAGGCTCCAGTGCCTTGAGGATTTCAGCCGTTGTCATAGGGCATGGGTCGGTGCGGCTCCATCTCGGCAGCCTTACTCAATCGAGAACATGGCTCGTTCGAGCCTCTTCCCATCAAACGGCCAGAGCGCCGCCCAGGAATCGTAAACCGTCTTGTCGCCGACGAGGCGTGGAACCGGGGAGACCGATAGTGCGATTTCGCGTTGGCTCTGTGCCATGTGGTCCCAGTGTTCTCCTTCACTGGCCGGATAAGGAGTCTTGAATCGAAGCTCCCAGACGGCGCCCAACTCGTAGACTCCAAGATTATGGAAACATGCCACCAGAGCCCCGCCAGGAGAAATCGCGATGGCCTCGCATTTTCCGGGGCTCGAAAGCTTTTGAAGCCGTCCGGCGCTCACCTCAATTATATCGTTGATGATACCGGCAGCCTGCCTGACGCTGTCATCGATACTCATAGGTCAATGCCCGCCATCAGCCGTTCCCGGACCTGAACGCGCTGCTGATGCGCATCGAGTAACGTCCCTCAAGACCGAGAAGGTCTTCATACCGTATCCCGGCCTCCGGCACGAAGCCCAGGTCTAGTGGCTCGGCGTATTGGTCCCCGGCGGCGCCTGCCAGTTCCCGCTCGGCTTCCAATTCCCGCTCGTGGGCGGCAACGTACTCGGTCAAGGCAAGGTGAGACGACCGGCCTCGAATCAACACCGCCTCATATGCTTCCTGAGCATCGGCGGGTTGCTGACGCAGTTCATCGCGGGGCTGTTCCATTGTCGTTACCGCCATGCTGCCATAACTTGATGCTGTTGGAAAGAGCTTAAGTACCTTCCCTCAGCCGGTGCCAGTCCCCAACCGGGCCGGTGATCACTGAAGGCGCCTGGGTAAGGACAACACGCAGAATTGGCGCAAATGCTGCTGTGAATTGTGTCTTCAGGACGGCTGTGCCGACCCGGAAGATGGCCCGACGACGACGAGACGACGATTGGATTTCGCCCCTGGCCCAACTCATTGGGCTCTGCGTGGCACTCGGCTTCATTTACGCACCTTTCCGCCAGGTAGTCCTCGGCGTCGGCTGGCTTTTTGTCCTTCTGGTGATCCTGGCCATCGGAATCCTCTTCGTAGTCGGCATCTACAAGTTCGTGGCCCGGCGAGGAATGGATGGGGCGCAGTTCACCTTTCAAACCTCGCCACCGGCCCCGGTGACTTCCGTCGCGCTCAACTCGTTCAACCCTGGGCCTGCTATGGCCAACCCCCAGACGACGGAACAGCTTGTTGAACGGCTTCGGTCCATCGACTGGTTCCAGTTCGAGCAATTGGTTGCCTTGGTTTACCGCAAGCAAGGGTACGCTGTGAGCAGGCGAGGCGGCGCAAACCCCGACGGCGGCATCGACCTGGTCATCGAGAGGAACGGGACGCGCACCGCAGTCCAGTGCAAGCACTGGAAGACCTGGAATGTGGGCGTGAAGCCACTACGTGAGTTTCTTGGGGCGCTGACCGACGCTGGAATTGGGCGCGGCCTGTTTGTCACGCTTGGAGGTTATACCGGTGGGGCGAAGCAGTTGGCCGAAAAGCACGGCATCGAAATCGTAAACGAGACAGGGCTGGCACGAATGCTGGAGTATACCGAAGCCAGAAGTGACCCGGCTGCGCTCGCAATCCTGCGCGACGAACGCAAGCTGTGCCCCAGGTGCGAGCGGGAGATGCTGCTCAGGACTGCGAGAAGAGGCCGCGGCGCGGGGAACCAGTTCTGGGGCTGTTCGGGCTACCCCAAGTGCAGGTTCACGATGCCTGCTTGAAGTGGGCCGACCTGTTCACCCCCCTGGCCATAACCAGCGCAAGGCCAGCGCGGCCAGGAACACGTCCCGCGCTTCGTTGTTTTCGCCCATCATACATTAAAGCGCCGTCCCTCGGCGGTTTGCACCGGGGTGCGCGAAAAAAACATCACCCTGGAGGGGCTTTGTCAGCGATTAGCGCCCGGTGGGGCCTGGCATGTTGGTCTGGCCCAGTTCATAGCGCATTTCCGCCAAGAGCCAGGCCCGGGCATAGGCCCAGAGCCCGTCGGCCACACGGCGGGAAATCCCCAGAACCTCAGCGGCTTGTTGATGAGGGAGGCGAAGAAGAAATGCTTGCGATCAGCCCAATGGCGATCCTCCTGGCGGGCAAGTCGCAGCCAGACCTCGTGGACCAAAGCGGTGGGCTGTAGCGTTTGCCCCGGCTTCTCTTGGGAGAGTTTCTGGGCCGCAAGCTGGCGGAGTTCCTCGTAAACCGCCGGCAAGAGTTCCTCTGCGGATTGGGCTTCGCCCCGCTCGATGGCCGCAAACTTGCGTCTCAGGTCGCTCATGCCAGAGGAAGATGCTGGAACTCCGTCGGGTGAAGGTTCCCAAGCCTTTCACTCTGCCTGCGCCCGCCTGATATTTGGCAAGCCACGCCGGATAGCGGAAAGTGTTTTTGCCAGTTCCGTGTAATGGTGCTTCATTTTCGATTTCACAGCCGTCCCACAGGGCTGACAAAAAAAGTGTTGGCTCGACTGTGTAGCCCTGCCACAAGACAGGGATGAAAAAACAAGCGACTGCGGGGCCGATCATCAGGACTTGGCGGATGTCTGGGGCATAAGCGCAGCGCCGCGAGCGGACGAGGCCGGCCCGGAACCCCTCTCGGTTGTCCAGCTTGCTATGAGGATTGGGGCAATAAAACGTAGCCAGCAGGTGGGGCGGGCGATAGCATCCGCGCGATTGAGAGCCGCATGGGCCGCACGTCATTGATCTCAGGCAACGCCGCTGTTCTGTTGGTGGCCGCTCTCTGCCTTCCGGCCGGTGGAACGCACGGCTCAGAAAGACGCGTGGAGTTGTATCCGCCGGTCCCAGGCGCGGCAAACGCCGAGCGCCTCACGGCGATGCTGGAGGGCCAGGCACTGCCGCTGGCCCAGGAACGCGTTTGGCATGCGGATTCAGGCGGCCAGTACTACATCGAGTTGGCGGTGGCTCGGTTTGCCGCCGACGGCCCCGTGCGCATGGAATTGGCGACGGACCAGGGCGAGTGGGGTCAGCCAGCCTTGCGCGAGCTGGGGCGCGACCTGGCCGCAACGGTATCCGGCTCAAAGGTAGCGCTGCAATTGCCCGGCCCCGGGCAATACTACCTGCAAGCGCCCGCCCTGGCCCGGCCGAACAGCACTTTCACCGTGGTGTTCTGGGTGGACGACCTGCGTGCGGTCGAACAAACTCGGGCCCAGTTCAAATCAGCCGTGGATGCCACCCGGAAAGGTGTGCGGTCAGACCCTATGCTCGACCAGACCGCGGCCATCCAGCGGCTCCTCGACCAGGGAGGAAGGATTTGTTTTCCGGCGGGCGTGTACCGCGCGGGCAGCTTGTCTCTGCGGTCCGATACCATTTTGTATCTTGCGCCCGGCGCGGTGTTGCAAGCGATCGACGCCGAGGACGGGCTCGGCTCGGAATTCATCGCCATCGAGCAGGCGCGAAACGTGACGATTTGTGGCCAGGGCACCTTGGACGCTCACAGCCTGTCCATTCGCCGCCGCCACAATGTCCATCACCTCAACATTACCAGCAGCCGGGCGGTGACCTGCGAAGATGTGCTGCTCAAGGATTCCAATTCCTGGGCGGTGCACATTCGCCGGTCGGACCATTTCCGTGCGCGCAACGTGAAGGTGCTGAGCGGGAAGGATGGTTTCGATCCGGACGCCTCCCGGGATGTGGCCATCGAGGGTGCCTTCGTGGTGTCGGGCGACGACGCCATCGCGATAAAGAACCGGTTCCCGACCGAACCGGATGGCCGGACGACCGAGCGAGTGGTGGTGCGGGATTGCATCCTGTGCAGCCTGAAGTCGGCGTTGAAAATCGGCACCGAAACTCGCGGGCCAATTCGCGATGTGAGCTTCGAGCACTGCGACGTCTTTGATGGCGAGAGGGGCATCGTGCTCTACGCGCGCGACGGCGGCCCCATTGAACGGGCACAGTGGCGCAACCTCCGCTTGTTCATGCGCAATTGGCCGCAGGAAAAGGAGAGCGGCACGGTGTTTCACCTCAACATCGAGCGGCGCGAGGCACTGACGCCGGTACGGGAGTGCCGCATCGAGAACGTGACCGCCAACTGGCTGGCTGCTTCGAAGTTCGCGGGGGTGCCAGGGGCGCCGTTGCAGGGAGTGACGTTGCGAAACATCACGCTCCGGGTCGAGCCGCCCAAGTCGGGGAACCCCTGTCTCTTCGAAACTCAGGGCCAGGTCCAGGTAAGCGCCGCCGGCTTGACCATTGACTGGGATGGCAACAAGGCCAAATGGGCCGGGATTGCGTCGGGTGCAGGGTTGACAGTTACGGAAGCGCACGAGCGGAACTAGCCTTCCAACCCTTCAACGATCCAAACCGCCACGCCATGTTCGGCCTTTCCGCTCTGGACCTCATCGTCATCGGCGTCTATTGCGCGCTGGTGGTGGCGATCGGGTTGCTGGGCATGCGGGGGGTGCGCGACCAGGAGGATTTCTTCCTGGGAGGCCGCAGGTTCGGCCGGGTGCTGCAGGTCTTCGCCTCGTTTGCACAGGCCACAAGTTCCGAGGGGGCGGTGGGGACCGTTACCACGACCTACCGTGACGGCGTTGGAGGGATCTGGAGCCATTTGGTCTTGATTTGGGCGACGCCCCTGTATTGGTTTGCCGCCCCGTGGTATCGGCGGATGCGCGTGCTCACGCTCGGGGATTTTTTTCGCGAGCGCTATCAATCGCCCCGGCTGGGGATGTTTTATTCCGTCATCGCGAGTTTCGTGATGGTGATCTCCATCGGCCTGGGCCTGAAAGCGGTCAGTGTGACCTTGATGGGCCTGACCCTCAAACCCGAGGCCGCTCTGAGCGCCCCCGAGCGGACCGAACGCGCCCAAGCCCTGCGGCTGGATGAGCTCTCGCGGCGGCAGGCCCAGGCTGCTCTCAACGCCGCCGAGCAGGGCGAACTGCAGTCGTTGCGCGACCAGAAACCGCGCCGGGAATTGTCCTACCTCAAAGAAGCCTGGATCGTTTGGGGGGCGGTGCTGGTGGTGCTGGCCAGCGGGTTGGCTGGCGGGCTGCGAGCGGCGATTTGGGCGGGCACCGTGCAGGGAACGCTGATCCTCGTGTTGTCGGTGGTGCTCATCCCCTTTGCCGCGGCGAAGCTCAACGCGCGCCACGGCGGCACTGGTTGGCCGGCGACCGTCACGGCATTGCACCAGGAACTGCCGGGTCGCTTCTTCTCGCTGCTGGGATCCGCGCAAAACGCCGATTTCACCTGGTATTTTGTGACAGTGCTGGCGTTGATGATGGGATTGAACGTCTGTGTGCAATCCAATCAACTCACCGCCAGTGCGTCCGCGCGGGATGAGTCGGCGGCGCGCATCGGGTCGGTCAGCGGGGCGCTGCTCAAGCGGGGCTGCACGGTGCTCTGGGGTTTGACCGGACTACTGGCTGGCGCGCTCTATGGCCGGGAGATTGGGAACTCGGACCTGGTCTGGGGGCATGCGACCCGCGATTTGCTCGGCGGCCTGGGACTTGGGCTGGTGGGTTTGGTCATTGCGTGCCTGCTGGCGGCGCTGCAATCCACGGCCAGTTCGATGATGATTTCCGCCTCGAGCCTCCTGACGCGGAACGTTTATGAACCGCTGGTGCCCACGCGGAGCGAAGCCCATTACGTGCGAGTCGGCCGGGTGGCGGGCGCGGCGGTTCTGGTGGCTTCGGCGTTGCTGGGCACGGCCTACGATTCCATTCTGGCGTTGCTCAAGTTCTACTGGGAGTACAATGCCATCGTCGCGGCCGCGTTCTGGTGCGGCCTGAAATGGCGCCGCGCCACGCGTGCCGGCGCATGGGCCGCCGTGCTGACGGCGTTTGTCCTGTTCCTCGGACTCCCCCTGGCGCTGCCTTCGATTTTCCCCCGCATGCGCACGGCCGAGAGATTTTTGGCGACGACTCGCGAACGGACCGTGTTGCAGACCTATGCCGCCAGCAAACGGGACGTCGAGGAACGCAGCCGGGAAATCCATGAATGGCGCGGCCCGGGTCCGCCGCCAGCGCGGCTGGAGGTGGGGGAAAAGGTGGTGCGGCCCCTGGTGGTTGCGCCCCGGGCGATTTATTGGGCTCAAGGGATTAGGGAAGTGGATGGCGTGCAGCGCGGCCAGGGCTTGTTTCATGTGGAGATGTACACGCTGGGCCACTTGGTCGATTTGACAGCCAATCCGTTCGCCCTCAATGAAACCATTCGGTACGGTTACAAGCTCGGGTTGCCTTTCCTGGTGCTGATCCTGGTGTCATTGTTGACCCAACCCGACGACGGAGAAGAGGTCCAGCAGTTTTTCCTGCGCATGCGCACCAAGGTGCATCCGGACCGCGCCACGGATGCCGCCGCCCTCACGGCGGCCTATGCCGACCCGGAGAGCACTCGTGCGCGGCTGCTATTCCCGGCGAGCCAGTTCGAATTGCTTAAGTGGGACCGGGAGGATGCAGTCGGCTTCGTGCTCGCGGGTTTGGCGGTGATCGGCCTGGTGGCGCTGATGAGCCTGGGGCTAAAGGTTGGAGGGTGACTGGACAAGCCCCCAAACCCGAAGCCGGAAACTCCGCACCGGGCCATTTTGCCGCGGGTGAGCTTTGGGTTTGGGGTTGGTTCGGGGCGCGTGCAAGTCCTGAATATTCAATTGCAGAATCAACCGCTGCCCAGGCGCAGTGAGTGCTGATAGGCTACGGGCGTGCAAGAATTGACAGTGCCGATTAAGACCAGCGAATGCCTGGCGAGGCAGCGCCCGGCCAGGCGGCTGCTCGTTTGGCTGGTCGCGGTCGAGTTGGCAACTTGCATCGCCCACGCTGCGGAACTTGGGCAGCGCTATGAGCCCCCGGTCAGCCATCGCATAACGGAAGTCATCAACCGTGAATGGACCTTCAACTACTTCCCGGCGCCGGACGCCGACGGCGCGGGCTGTCAGCAGCCCGGCTACGACGATTCGGCGTGGCCGGCGGTCGCCCTGCCGCATACCTGGCAGACCTACGAGACCACGCGGAAGCTGCATCCCTTCATACACGACGCATCGGAGAAGGAGGATCCCTATTGGTGGTACGGCTGGGGGTGGTATCGCAAACACTTCTCGATCAGCCAGGCCGAGGCCGGGCGGAGAGTGTTCATCGAATTCGACGGGGTGCAGAAATACTCGAAGGTCTTCGTCAACGGGCGCCTGGCGGGGGACCACAAGGGCGGCTACACCGGTTTCTCCTTCGATATCACAAGCCTGATGCGGTTTGACGCGGACAATGTGCTGGCCGTAGCCGTGAACAACCGCCAGGACGACCGTTTCAAGATTCCGCCGATGAGCGCCGGTAACTGGAACACCTACGGCGGCATTTACCGTGACGTTCGGCTGGTGATTACCGACCCGCTTTACATCCCCTTCCAAGGCGCCTGGCAACACCAGGGCGGAACGTTCGTTACCACACCGACAGTCTCCGCTGGCGCGGGGGTAGTGCGAGTCCGGACCTGGGTGCAGAACGAGTATCCGGTGGCCAAGGACTGCGAATTGCGCACGACCATCGCCGACGCCGAGGGCAAGGTTGTGCAGCAGATAACCGCCCGGAAAACGATCCCGCCCGGTGAACTGGCCGAGTTCGATCAAACCAGTCAGCCCGTGACGCAGCCGCATTTGTGGTCGCCCGAGACGCCGTACGTGTATGCGGTTTATTCAGATGTGCTGGATGGAACTGTCATCGCCGATCACTTCGAGAGCCCCTTGGGATTTCGGGAGTTCAAATGGGATTACCAACAGGACCGGTTGATACTCAACGGGAAGAAAGTGATCATTCACGGCAGCAATCGCCACCAAGAATACCCCTGGCTGGGCGACGCGACCCCGAAGTGGCTGCACCTGGCCGATATGCAGGATTTCCGGTATAACCTGAACCACAACTTCATGCGCACCGCCCACTATCCCAACGACCCGGTCATCTACGACTTTTGCGACCGCAACGGGATTATGGTCATCGAAGAACAGCCCAACGATAAACGGCAGCAGTTCTCGACCGAGGTGCAGGTGCACCAGCTCCGTGAAGCGATTCGCCGCGACCGCAACCACCCCTCGATCTTCTTTTGGAGTGTCGGCAACGAAACCGACCATGCGGTGGACTCGAAATACGTCCTGGAGGAGGACACGACCCGCCTGATACATGCCCGGGACATCTACAACGATTCCGCCGGAAAATATGTGCAGACCACGTCGAAGCAACTGGCCCTGGAGTCTTTGCTGCGCTGCACCATCCGCGGCTGGTACGACACCGACGAACGGGATCTGCAGCCGCAGAGCGCACAGCAGGCCGGGACCGAGACGTGGCAACACGACGAGAACGCGCAGGAAATCATCGAGCGCAACCAGGGCCGGACCCAGGCAGACATGGCGAACCTGAACACCTGGATCTACGAAGATCACGGTTGCGACCGCGATTACGCCAATGCGCCGCTTCGTTACGAAAACCCAAAAGGCTTCGTCGATTGCTGGCGCACACCGAAGTACTTTTATTACCTGTGGCAGGCCGTGTACGCCGACAAGCCGATGGTCTTCGTCCACCCGCATTTCTGGCGCCCAGCCTATGTCGGGGAGAAGAAGGAGATCGTCGTGGATTCGAACTGCGATACGGTCGAACTCAAGGTCAACGGCCGCTCACTGGGTACCCGTCAACCCGAGTTCTCCCAGGCCAACGTCGTCCGCTACACCAACGTGCTGGTCGAGCCAGGGGTGTTGAGCGCCGAGGGCCGAAAAGCGGGCGAGGTGGTCCGGACGCAACTCGTGATGGCCGGGCCAGCCGCGCGCGTGGTGGTGAGCGCCACACCGCAGGCGTTTGCAGCGGCGCTGGATTCGGCGGCGGTTATCCGGGCGGACATAGTGGATGCGCAGGGCAACCATGTGTATGGAGCTACCAACACCCTCCAATGGTCGGTCGCCGGCCCGGCGACACTGATCGGTCCGCCGAGCTATGCGACCGACACCGCCAAATGCGAGGCGGCCGAAGGCACCATGTACATCGACGCGCCGGCCTTTAACCTCATTCGCGGAACCAGCAGACCGGGCCAGATCAAGGTGCGGGTGCGTTCTCCCGGGTTGGCCTCCGGCGAAGTGTTGCTGACCGCTGCAGCGGTTGGCCCCCCGTCCAGCACGGCCATCCTCCAACCTGCGGTCGCCGAAGGGAAGCGGGGTGCGGTGGCTCTCGAGGGCGGCCGGCCCCAAACGGCGCCCGTCGGGGGGCCGGAGCTGAAAACCGTGGCGGATGATCTACGCCTGTCCGGGACCAGCCTGGAGGACTTCCGTCATCAGATCGACCTGATCCTGCGCCGGAACAATCCGACGCTGGAGGCAGGTTCTCCCGAATTCCGCGCGGTCGTTTCGGTGTTCGCGCATCTGGCGCAAAACAACGGCGGCAGCCTGGTGCGCGATGACGTCAACTTTACGGTGGGCTCGTTCAACGATTGCTGCCGCATTACCTGCCAACTTGAAGGTCTAAGCTTGCCGGCCTTGTATAAGCAGAGCCTCAGGGAATACTTCGCGCGCGCTATGATCGAACAGGGTGAACCGAAAGACTACGCCACGACCACTCGTTGGCTTGCCGCGTTGCCCCAGGGCAAGGTGGTCGTCGCGGGTGCCAACCCTGGGACCGCTCGTTCAGCCGATGTTCTCTACGCGGAACGGGCCGACCTCGGAGCCATGGTCGCCCTCGCGCTGCCGAAGTTCGAGGCGCTGCCGGACAACCGCAAGCCGGCGGTGCTGGATGCGCTTTGCGCGCTCAACCCGAACATCAAGCGGCAGGCGGTGAAGTCCGGCGGGCGGAAGGTGGACGGCGTTCGGGAGAAAACAACCCAGACGGTGAGCTACCAGGTCAAGCGAGGCCAAGCCATTCTGGTGCCGAGCCTGCAGGCCCTGGAGCAATTCGGCCGCAAGCAGCGCCAGGAGAACACCACGAACCAACCTGCGGAGTTGCGGGCGCAACTGGCGCAATGAGCGGCCTGGGTTTTGTGGGCCCGGCAGGGAACGGAACTCGTGGCGGCGTGGTGGTTCTTGCGCTCTGCTGGCTGGCAGGGTGCAACGTCAGTTGGGGTGGTCTCCCGCCCGGCCCCGCTACCGCGGACCAGGATCGCCAGTGGCGCCAGCAAATCATCCAGGACTTTTTCGTCCCGGAGCCCTTGCCGCCGCTGGAGGCACGCACTCATCGCCGATTCCGTCCCGCGCCGGGGGTGAAAGCCGAAGGAGTCACCTACAACACCCAGTTCGGCGTGCGGGTGCCGGCGCTTCTTTATCTGCCTGACCCGTTGCCTGCGAGTGGTTCCGGCAAAATACCCGGCTTAATCGTGGTCAATGGCCACGGCGGTGACAAATACTGCTGGTACTCCTGGTATGCAGGGATTCTCTTTGCTCGCGCCGGTGCCGCCGTGCTGACCTACGACCAGGCCGGTGAAGGGGAGCGCAACCGCGACCACAAATCCGGCTCCCGCGCTCACGACGCCATCCGCGGCGACGCGGTACTGGCTCGCGAACTGGCCGGGCTGATGATCACCGACGTCCGCCAAGCGGCCTCTTACCTGGCCCAACGCCCGGAGGTGGCGCCCGGGCGCCTGGCCGCGATGGGCTATTCGCTCGGCTCGTTCGTGGTCGCGCTGACAGGCGCCGTCGAGCCTCGCCTCCGCGCCTGCGTCCTGGTCGGCGGGGGCAATCTCGACGGCCCCGGCGGTTATTGGGACAGCTCCAGCAAGAAGATGTGCCAGGCACTGCCCTATCAATCATTGAGTTTTCTGGGCGATCGCGGGGCGGTGATTTACGCGCTCAATGCGGCGCGGGGGCCGTCGCTGATCTACAACGGGCTGGGCGATTCGGTGGTGGGAATTCCGGGGCATGGACCTGCTTTTTTTGCGGATCTGCGCGAACGCGTGCGCGTTCTGCGGGGCAGCTCGGTTAACCTGTTCGAAGTCGGCTTTGCCCCCACCAACGCGAGCCATCGTCCCTATTTCCTGACGCGCCCGGTGGTCGAGTGGCTGGAAAAGCAAATCGATTTTCCCAACTGGACCGAGGCCCAAATCCATGTGCTGCCCGAAAGCAGGATCAGCCTCTGGGCCCAGGAGAACGGCGTCACCCTGGACAAGCTCTACGCCACCGAAGAACGCGAGGGCGGCACCCTGGCCCTGGGTGACGACGTGCCCGGCTACGCCCCTGAATCGTTGAACGTCTTCCCGCGTGACGAATGGGAAACCTGCAAAGGCAAATTCATTCTCGAGACCTGGATCCAAACTGCCGAGACGAACGCTCTTGCGGCGGGTGCCGCCGCGCGGAGTTCACCCGCCGGGCGTTAGCGACATTTTGCTTGGTCCAGGGGCGCGTGGATTGGCAGTTTGAGGTGGAAGTAAATTTGGCGCTATGCAACCAGATTCCAAAGTGGGAGTGAGGGTCGGCGATGGCGTGGCCGGGCGATGGCCGGGCCTGCCCGCCGTCCGGCGCAACCGCACTCGCGCAGCGCGCTGGGACGGACTCCGCAAGCTTTGCCAATTCCCTCGTCCGGTGTCGTCGGTTCCCGCGGTGATCCTTGGCCTGAGCCTGCTGGTTCCGGGTGGCAACCTCCAAGCTGCGCCGTTCAATGTGCGGGACTTTGGCGCACGCGCGGACAGGACCACCAACGATGCCCCTGCGATTCAGGCGGCGATCGATGCCTGCAGCCGGGCCGGCGGCGGGGAGGTGGTCATACCAGCGGGCGATTATTTGTCCGGCAAACTCGTGCTCAAGAGCCGCGTCACCCTCAAGCTTGAAGCGGGCGCCACACTTTGGGCCAGCGCCAGGCCCGAGGATTACGACCCGACACCCGGGCAAAAGGGCGAGTGGTACCTGCTAGTGGCCGATGGGCAGGAAGATATTGCGCTCACCGGTGAAGGCCGCCTCCAGGGTGTCGGCAAGGCCGACCTGGATCGGCGCGCCGATCCGGAAGGCGAGCCCCTGCCCCCGCACCGTTTCGGCATCGCCTTCTTCTCGAACTGCCGCCTGGTGCATATCCGCGACGTGCGGATACTCGACAGCGATTGGCATACCCTGGTGCTGTTCCGCTGCGAGCAGGTTTTCGTCCAGCGCGTGGCCATCCTCAACAATTTCTACCGCACCAACTCGGACGGCATCGACCCCGTCTCGTGCAAGGATGTCATCATCTCGGATTGCACGATCATCGCCGGGGACGATTGTATCTGCCCGAAAACGGAACGGGGGTATCCCTTGAACAACCTGGTGATCGAGAATTGCATCCTCGAGTCGGTCGCGGCTGCCATCAAATTGGGTACCGCTTCCTCCGGCGACTTCCGCGATATCCGTGTGGCGAATTGTGTCATCCGCAATTCAGGCGTCGGTCTGGGGCTATTCATGAAAGACGGCGGCACCGCCGAGCGGATCAGCTTTTCCAACATTTCCATCGAAACAACCAGCCAGGCGACGCCAATCAACTCCCGGCTCCGGAACAACATCATTCCCATCTATATCGACCTGGAGCAGCGTGAGCCGACTTCCCCGATCGGCGCGGTGCGTGACGTGGTCTTCAGCCACATCCAGATTGCCAGCGACAACGGCATCCTGATTCAGGGCATGCCCGAGCGGCCCCTCGAAAACATCGCCTTGGAGGACATTTCATTCCGCGTCACCCAGGGCTTCGATTTTTCCCAACGCAAGAAGCGCGGCGGCGGACGGAGCAACCCCAACGATTCACGGATCACGCGTTTCATCCGCCAGCCAACCTATATCTCGCTGGCGCACCTGAATGGCCTGGTGCTGGATGACGTGCGCGTCCTGATCGACGGCGCGGTCTTTGATCGGTTCGATCGTTCGGCGGTGGCCGTGTTTGAATCGCAGAACGTGACGATCCGGGGCGTGCAGCGCTCAACGGCGGGAACCAAAGGCGGCCAGCCGGTGCTGACCCTCGACAACTGCGCCCAGGTATTCGTGACGGGCTGTTGCGCCCGGCCCGGCACACCGGCGTTTCTCGGGCTCTCAGGCGCCAGGACCACTGGCATACATTTGGCCGGCAATGACCTGACCGCTGCCACCCAACCCGTCGTGCGGGCCAAGGAAGTGGCGGCGGAGGCACTGAGGTGAGTTAATTAACCAAATCAACTCAATTAACCCAATTAACTCAGTTACCCCTTGCCGCCTCAACCATCCGCATCTGCTTTCACAAGGTCACGCTCTTGCGGTACCGGTCCGGGGTCATGCCGGTGAGCCGACCGAAAGCGACGCAAAAGCTGTTCGCGCCCTCGTAACCGCACATGGTGGCGATGACTTCGAGTTTGTGGCCGGTGGTGGCCAGCAGGCGTTTGGCCCGGTCGATGCGCGCGCGCTGGATTTCATGCCCGGGCGTGCGCCCGAGGTGCTCTCGGAAGGCCTGGTGCAGCGCGCGGCGCGACATGCCTGCTACCTTCACCAAGTCCTCGACGGAAATGGGTTCGTGGAGGCGCTCCTGGATGAAGCGCAGGCTGTTGGCGACGCCGCGGTGGTTCACGGCCAGGATATCGCTGCTCTTGCGCACCACCAACCCGGCTGCGGGCACCCGGATGGGAGCTGACGGCGGTTGGCTGCCTCTCATCAAGTCGTCGAGCAGTTTGGCGCCGCGGTAACCCATGGTTTCGAGGTTGGTGTCCACGCTGGACAGCGGCGTGGGCAGTGCTTCCGGGGCCAGCAGGTAGTTCTCGGCGCCGACAATGGCCACCTCTTCGGGCACGGTCAGCCGGGCCATCTCGCAGGCGTCCAGTACCTCGAGGGCGTGGGAATCGTTGGCCGCGAAGACCGCCACGGGTTTGGGGGCAGCCTGGAGGCGGTCCGCGAGCCAGCCCGTGAGCCGGAGCCATTGCGCCCGGCCCGAGCGGTCGGCGGGCGGCAGTTGCCAACGCAGCCAAGCACATTCGTGGCCCGAACGTGCCAGAGCCGCGGAAAACCCCCGGCCCCGCTCCTGGTACGTCCAGTTGCCGGTGTTGCTGTAGAACATGAAATTGGCAAAACCGCGCGAGACAAAATGGTCGGCCACGAGCTGGGCGGCGTGGGCATGGTCCTCCAGCACGCGCGCGAACTTCAACTGCGGTCGGCGGAAGCTGAAATCGACCGTGGGCGCGCGGGCCTGGACCACGAAATCCACCAGCCGCTCATCGGCGCCCAACCACGCCAAAATCCCGTCGCCTTTCCAGCCCCAGGGCAGCACCTGGTCGCGGGCGAGTGTGGCCGACAATTGCCAATGGTGTTCGAGGGCGTAGCGCTCAATGCCGCGGTGAAGGCGGTAATCGTACCAGCCCAGGGCGACCAGGACGCGCTTGTGGGTTTTTTGCCAGCGTTGTTTGGCGCTCATGCCCGAGGGGCAGTGTAGGACGATTCGGCTGCGGGACAAGGCGGATGCAAAAACATCACATAACCATGCAGAAGCGAAGGATGACTTCCCGGCCCGCGCGGATGTAAGCTCGAACCCGGTATCAAGTCGAATTGAAGTGACAGAGCGACAACACGGCTTAGCGACAACACCTCCAACCCCAAAGCATACCGAGAAGATTATGACACCCTCAAAATACCTTGCCTCGCGGCTGGTAACCCTGCTGGTCCTGACGGCGATGTCCCTCCAGGCGCAGGTCCTGTATTACAAGGCCAACAACAACGACAGCCTCGATTTGGGCACCAGTTGGACCAATGCCCTGCTCACCGGCACCGCGCCGAGCGCGGCGGACACGGCCATCTGGGACCTGGGCGTGGCGACCGCCGCCAACTGCACCAATGTGCTCGGGGGCAACGGACCCTATGCGTGGGGAGGCATCCAGGTGCTTGACCCCGCCGCCTTCGTGAAGGTCATGACCAACGGCAGCACCCACCCGACGCTCAACCTCGACGCCTTGGGCGTTGACCTCAACGAGCCGATGAGCACGCAAGATTTCTGGCTCGGGTTGGATGTCACGACGACCGCCGACCAGCTTTGGGCGATGAGGAGTGGCCGGACGTTTATCATCGGTGACACCAACCGCAACGTGCAAATCCAGAACAATGTGGGCGTCCTCGGGCACCTGACCTTCATCACCGGTTTCCGCGTTCGGGCTGGCGGCACGCTGTTCGTTACCAATAGCGCGACGACAATAGAGCCGGCCGCCAACGCGCTCACCTCCGCGCAGCTCCTCATCGGTTACGACGCGGCGGGCGGCACCGTAGTCCAAACGGCCGGGGCGGTGAAAGTCAAGCGGACCGATGGCACCACCGGCAGCCCCAATGCCGGGTTTATCGTGGGCAGCCAATCCAGTGCCGTGGGTACTTACACGATCACCGGCGGGTTGTTGGCGGACGTTAACACCGGCAACTCCAGCTATTTCGCTCTCGCCAACGGCGCCAATTCGAGCGGGACGTTGAACGTGGATGGCGGCGGCGCGGTCCAGGCGCTGGGTCTGCGGTTGGGCAACGCCAACAACACCGTCGCCGTCGTCAACCTCACCAACGGCAGCATCGCCCTGACAGGCACCGGGAGCGCCGGTGAAGTGGACATCGGACGCAACTCGACCGCCGGCACGATTCCCGGCCCCTCGACGCTCAACGTCTATGGCGGCACGTTCAGCGCCTTGGGGACCGTCGCGGTGCCGCACGGCAACGGGCCGGGCTTCGTCAATCTCTACGGCGGCAGCATGCTGCTGGGCGGCAGCCTGAACGTGCCGGATTCGACCTCAACCAACGCTGGCATCGTGACGATCAACGGTGGGTCGTTGACGATTACGAACAGCCTCAACCTGCCCAGCAGCAGCAGCGCCAATGCCAGCGGCCTCGTGAGCCTCAACGGCGGGACGCTCACGCTGAACGCGGTCGCCCACCCGGGTACCGCGGCGGCCGCACTGGTTTTGAACGGTGGCACGCTCCGGGGCAGGCAGAACAGCACCACCTTCATCGCGGGTGCAGTGCCGACGCTGGTGACCAACGGCGGCGCCATCGTTGACACGGCCGGGTTTAACCTCACGGTCCCGGCGGCCTTGCAGCACGCCAGCAGCGGAGCCACCGACGGCGGCCTGACCAAGCTCGGTTCGGGCACGCTCACCTTGTCGGGCGCCAACAGCTACAATGGTCCCACGACCCTCAATGGCGGGGCGCTTTACCTCTATACCACGAACTTTGCGGGCGGCGCCCTGAGCGTCAGCAACACCGCCCTGCTGCATTTGATCCTCGGTTCAGCCGGCAGCACGCTCAACTGCGCTTCGCTATCCCTGGGCACGTTGGGGGCAAGTTCGGGCGGAGTGCTCACCAACGAATTTGATTTGAACGGCTTCGCCAACCCGGCCATTCCCATCATCAACACGCCGAGCCTTGCCGCCGCCGGCACCGTGTACGTGAATGTGACCGCCACGGGGTTGGGTGTGGGCACCTACCACCTGATCCAGTACAGCGGCAGCATCAGTGGCGGCGATTATACGTTCGTGGCGGGCATCGTCAGCGGCGCGGTCGGCTATGTGACCAATAACACCGCGACCCACTTTATCGACCTCGTGGTCGCGTCGCTGCCCAGCCTTGTCTGGCGCGCCCAGGTCAATACCAACTGGGATACCACCACCGCTAACTGGGTGGACCTGAGCAGCGGCTTGTCGGTGACCTACCCGAACGGCGCCTCCGTCCTGTTCGACGACAGCGCCAGCAACGGGCTGGTGTTTGCGACCGGTGTGTGGGCGCCCGCGTCGGCCGAACTCAATAACTCGGCGAAGGACTACACGTTCACCGGCGTGGGCCACATCACCGGCTCCACTGGGCTGACCAAAGCAGGCGCCGGTACCGTCCTGATGGCACTGACGAATAATGATTACAGCGGCGATACGATCCTCAGCAACGGCGTCTTCAAGGCTGGTGCCGTCAATGTCATCCCCAACGGCACGGGCAAAGGCGACCTGACGCTCGAAGGCACACTCGACTTGAACGGCACCAACGTGGCGGTCAACGGGCTGACCGGCTACAACGGCCTCATTGACAACAGCGGCGCGGGTGCGGCGACGCTGACGATGGGTAATGGCGGCGGCAACGGCTTGTTCGCCGGCCAAATCACCAACTCGGGCGGCCCCCTGTCTTTGACCATTTCCGGCGGCAATTTCCTGCTGCTGGGGAAGAACGGCTATGCCGGCGGCACCACGAGTCGCGGCGCCCTGCAGCTGGCCTACGAGCAATCCATCGGCATCGGCCCGCTCTCCGTCCAGGGCTCCCTGCTTTGGAACGACACGGCCGCCCACACGCTCACCAACCCGCTGACCATCACCGGCGGCACCACCTTTGGCGCCGGCACCAATGGTCCGCTGACCGTGCCCGGCACGGTCAACCTGGGCGGCGGTGGCCGCTCCTTCACGTGCAACACCGACGTGCTGTTGCCGCAGGGCGCCACCAACGGCGGGTTCACCGCCAAAGCCGGCACCGGCACCTTGACGGTGAAGAACTTTGCCGGGCCCGACTGGGTCAGCGGCAGCTTCGCGCTCAACGGCGGAACGTTGGTGCTGGACAATGCCGCCGCGGTCGAGCATACCAACAACTTCCGCATCCAATCCAGCGTCGCCAACGGCCTTGCGCGGCTGGTCCTGACCAACGGCGCCTCGCTCTCCCTGGCCGACGGTCCAACCTCGAATTTCCGCTTCGGCGACGGCGGGGCCGCCGATGGCACCAATGAACTGGACCTGGCGGCGGCGCTCAACGTGGTCGCGTACGCCGGCAGCAACAACAAATTCCAAATGGGTTCCGGAACTGATCCCTCCGGCTACAACGTGGCCAACCTGCTTCCGGGCGGAGTCCTGCAGGTGCGCCAGGTGCTGGACCTCGCTCCCGCGAGTATCAGCATCTTCAACTTCGATGGCGGCACGCTGATGCCCAATACCAACGACTTCGCCGGCGCCTTCATGACCAACATCGACTACTGCTACGTGCTAGACCGTGGTGCGGTCATTGATACGGCCGGCTGGGATGCGACCATTGTGGTATCGATGCAGGCCGGGGGCAGCGGGGTGGGCGGCCTTACCAAGCACGGCGCCGGGATGTTGCGCCTTAATGGGTTCAACAGCTTCACCGGGCTGACGCTGGTGAGCGCCGGCGGCCTGGGCGGTGTGGGCGGTTTGAGTGGTCCGGTCACCATCGCCGGCGGGGCGACGCTTGCTCCTGGAGCCGCGGGCACGCTCGGGAACCTGACCATCAACGGCGTGCTGACCCTGGCCGCCAACAGCACCACCGTTATCCGGCTCAACACCGGGCAGTACGACGGCATCAACGGCCTGAGTTTGGTGAATTACGGCGGCACCCTGGTGGTGACCAATGTCGGAGTCACTTCGCCCGCGCTTGGCGACGTGTATTATCTATTCAGCTCGTCGGCTTACGCCGGGTCCTTCGCCAGCCTGATCCTGCCGCCGCTCAGCCCGGGCCTGGGCTGGAATCTCGCCCGACTGAAGGTGGACGGGACCATCCAGGTGGTTAATGTGCCCGGGTTCACGGCGCTGGTCCCGCTGGGGGGCAACCAACTAGTGTTCAGCGGCACCAATGGCACACCGTTCGGCAATTACTACGTCCTGGCCTCGACCAACGTGGCCTCGCCGGTGGCGAGCTGGACGCCGGTGGCCACTAACATGTTCGATGACCTCGGTAACTTCAGTTTCACCAACACCGCAACTCCTTCGGTGCCGCACCAGTTCTTCATCATCCAGGTGCCTTAAGCGCCGGGTGGCGCGGCTGATTCCGCCGGGCGGGCTGAAACCGGTCCGCCCGGCTTTTCGTCTGCCGATCTCACAACCATGGCCGTGAACTGGCTGTCTGCAAGAGACCCTAAGCCCGGCGCCCGCCGGGGCGTCCAACTTGGGCGCGCTTGGGCAAGTTGCCTCGCAGTGTGGCTGGCGCTGGCTTTGCCTGGTCATTTGTGGGCTGATCCGGTTGCGGCGGACACGAGCGCCGACGGAGTCATCCTCTCGATGCTCGCCAACCTGAGGGATAACGGCTTCGACCCGGACCCGCGAATCAACGGCGGTCTAGGCGGCTTGTGGATCAACTGGCGGTACGGCACCAGGCCGTTGCAGGTCAATTTCAATGGGGCCGGCACGCCCGACGGCGCGAAGGTGGATCCCCCGCGGCACGATGAGCTCACGGACTTGCGTTACTTGCACAATCTGCTGTCGTGGAAACATTTCCATCCGGGCGACACGCAGTTCGACCGCGACCTTGAGCGCTACACCGCCATCGTGAAGCGGGAGTTTGCCAATACCCATAACGAGCGGGGTTGGATGTATGACGAGTTGATGGACATGGCCCGACTCTCGGGGGACGCCTTTTTCCGCCAAACCGCGCGGGGCCTGGCGGAGTATTACGCGACCAAACAAGTCAAGGATGACATCGGAGCGGTGTATAAAACCCGCGACACCAATCCGCGGGGTTATTACCGGGTGGACAACGCGCTGCAAATCGGCTGCGCGCTGGTGCAAGCGGGGGTCGAGTTCAACCAACCCGATTGGTCCCGCAAGGGCGAGCGCCTAGTGAACTTTGTCTATGACCATGCTTACCTGCGTGACTACCATCTTTTCCTCAACCAGATGGATGAGGTGCGGCTGCCGGACGGTTCGGCCAATCCCAACGAGAAGATCTACCGGGAACCGTTTCGGAATTATGTCGCCGACGGCGGCGTGGTCCGCTTCGGGAACATCGGCCAGATCGCGCTCTCTCTGCTGCACGCGTATATCGTCACCAAACAGGCGGTCTATCTCGAGCGCGCCAACGATTTGCTGCAGCCGCTGACCGCCGGGAAGAACACATTGGGTCTGTGGGACGCGAAACATGGCGGCTACTTCAACGGCGTGCAGTTCGACGGCCCCGATTTCCGCCACCCGGGGAAACCGAAGTTGCTAGACGCGAAGAAGGAAAGCGGGCGCCAGTTTCACATGTTGCAGGCCTTCCACGTCGCCAACCGGCTGACGGACGGGAAATACCAGGGCATGGAGGAGGCGTTGGCGCGGGTGCTGGTGGACCACGCCTATTACCCGCCCGGCCACGGGATCTTTTATGAATCGTTGCCGGACTGGTCGCCGCTCAAGGCCAGGACCAAGAACGGCGAACTGGCCGATTGGGTCACCAGCGAGGCGATGGGCTGCGCGATGATGGCCCTCTTTTCCCTCCAGGAAAAGGAGCCCTGGTGAACACCGTCTTCCGGCTCACGCTCTTGAGCGCCGCCCTCGTCGCGGCGCTTCCGATGCAGGCCACCGACCGCTATAGAACCAACAACACCGACAACCTTGAGCTCAACAGCAGTTGGACCAACGGCACACCCGGTTCCACCGACGTCGCGGTGTGGGACTCCACCGTCGCGACCATCGGCAACTGCACCAACGGTCTGGGCGCGAGCAAGACCTGGGGCGGCATTCGCATCCTCAATCCGGCGGCTGGAGTTAAGGTGACCACCAGCGCCAGCGCAACCCTCTCCCTGGGCAGCGCCGGCATCGACCTCAGCCAGCCCGGTGCGTCTCAGGACCTGTGGCTGGCGTTGCCGGTGACCACCACGCAGCCGCAGACCTGGTCGATTAAACCCGGTCGCACGCTCACGGTGGGTGAAACCAACTCGAGCGTGAACATCAGCGCCAACACCGCGCTCAACGGCCGTGTCCGGTTCCCGAACAACTTCAATCTCATCGATGGCGGCACTTTGAGCATCGCGGATGGGGCGACGCTGGAACCGACGCTGAGCTTCGCCGGTGAGATCGTCCAGGTCGGCAACAACGCCGCCGGCGGCACAGTCAACCAGGCGGGCGGCTCGGTGAAACTGAACCGCACGGATGGCACCAGCGGCAGCCCCAAGGCGTCATTGACCCTGGCCAGTTCGAGCGGCGCCACCGCCCTCTACAATATCGGTGGCGGCTCGCTCATCGACACGACCCCCGGCAACATTACCCGGGTGGACCTGGGCGGGGGCTCGAGTTCCACTGCGACGCTGAACCTGAGCGGGACAGCCCTGGTGCAGGTGGCCTCGCTGCGGTTAGCCAACGCGAACGGCGCGACCGCGACGGTTAACCTGTCGAACAACTGCCTGCTCACCGTCACGGGTGGCAACCTGGATATTGGCCGGACCACCACCGCGACCTATAACCAGGCCACGTTGAACGTGTACGGCGGCACGCTGGTGTCCCTGGGCGGCATGAACGTGCCGCATGGCAACGGGCCCGGCGCGGCCAATCTTTATGGCGGGACGGTGCTGCTCGGCGGCAACCTCGCCGTGGCCCAAGCCGGTGGCACCGGCAATGGCACTGTTAATATCAACGGCGGCAGCTTGACCATCACGAACGGCACGGTGAGCTTGCCGGACGGCGGGAGCGGCACCGGCAACGTGAATCTGAACGGCGGGGTGCTCACCGTCGCGCAGTTCACGCGCGGCGCGGGCGCCACCAGTCCCGGCGCGTTGCTGCTGAACGGCGGCACGCTGGCCGCTGCCGGCAACAGCTCGAGTTTCATCGCCGCCGCGGTCACGGTGAATGTCGGGACGAACGGCGCCCGGCTCGACACCGGTCCGTTCAACCTCACGATCCCGGCCGCCCTGCTGCACGGCCCCGGCGCCGGCCCGGATGGCGGGTTGGTCAAGCTCGGCGTGGGCACGCTTGCTTTCACCGGCTCGAACACATTTAACGGCCCGATGGTGGTCAGCAACGGCACACTGCTGGTGAATTCTTTTCTGGCCGGCGACGCTGTCGTGTGCACCAATGCCAGCCTGAGCGGGACGGGCGCCATCAGCGGCGTCCTGACGGTCAATCCGGGTGGCGTGCTGGCGCCGGGTGTCCCAACTGGCCTGCTCATCCTGAGCAACCCGCCTAACCTCAACGGCACGGTGGTGATGGAGATCTCGAAGGCCGGGTTGATCGCCGGCGCCAACAAGTTGAGCGTCGCCAGCGGCGCCCTCAATTACCACGGCGCGCTGTCCGTCACCGGCACAGGCGACCCGCTCATCGCCGGTGACACGTTCGCTTTGTTCGACGCCCCGGCGTTCAGCGGCGCGTTCACCTCCCTCAGTCTGCCGGTATTGACGCCGCCGTTGACCTGGGACACCAGCCAACTGGGGGTGGACGGCACCCTGCGAGTAGCTGGTGGAGTCGTCCCGGTGATCCACCCCGCGTTCGACCTGCCGGTGCGGCAAAACGGCACAAACCTGTGGCTCAGCGGCTCCGGCGGTTACTCGAACCTGACATATTATGTGCTCAGCTCAACCAATGCCGGCTGGCCGCTAACCAACTGGACGTTGATCGACACCGGACGGTTTGGCGCCAACGGCAGCTTTATTTTTTCGGCCTCGCTCAATCCCAAACTCGGCGCGCAGTATTTCGCGCTGGCCCTGACGCTACCGACTCTTCCCCAGGCTCAGTTCGAAATCCTGTCGATGCTGGCCAACATCCGGGGCTTCGGTTTCGACGGCGACCCGCAAATCAACAGCGGCCTGGGCGGTTTGTGGGTGAACTGGCGCTACGGCACCAGCCCGCTGCTCGTCAATTGGAACGGGTCCGGCCAACCCGACGGGTCGGCGGTTAACCCGCCCCGCCATGATGACCTGACCGACCTGCGGTACCTGCACAATTTGCTGTCGTACAAGAGCCGGTATCCACTCGATCCTCAGTTCGACGCCGACATCGGCCGCTATACCGCCATCGTGAAATATGAATTCAACAATTCGCAGAACGAGCGCGGCTGGATTTATGACGAGGAACTGCTGCCGATGTGGTGGCTTTCGGGCGACCCGTTTTTCCTCCAGCAAGCGTTGAACCAGGCCAACTATTTCGCCAACAACCTCTTCAAGCCGAACCTCAACGCCTATTACAAAACCAGCAGTACTCATACTAACGGCTATTTCCGAGTGGATTGGGAGATCGAAATTGGCTGCGCGCTGGTGCAGGCCGGCACGGTCTTTTCGAACGCGAGTTGGGTGACCAAAGGCCAGCAAATGGTGCAGTTTGCCTACGACCATGCCTATATCACCAACTCGCACGTCTTTCTTCAGCAAATGGATAACGTGCTGTTGCCGAACGGCACGGCGAATCCGAACCCGACCATTTATCAGGACGGCTCGACGGACGGCGGCAACGTGCGCTTCGGCGCGATTGGCCAGGAAATCCTGTCGCTGTTCCACACCTACCAGGTAACCAGCAACCCGTATTACCTGGCGCGGGCCACCGAGATGCTGGACGGATTCACCGCCGACGCCAACCCGTTAGGGATGTGGGACACCACCTACGGCGGCTATTACGGCGGGCTGGAGTTTCCCGGCGCGGACTTTCTGCATGCGGGCCAGCCGGGACTCATCGCGGATACCAAAGAGTGCGGGCGCCAGATGGCGATGTTGGAGGCCTTCCATGTGGCCAACGCCCAAACCGCCAACCGCTACGCCGCGACCGAAGCCGCCTTGCTGACCGTCGCCCTGAAAAAGGCCTATTACGCTGCCGGCCATGGCGTTCTCTACGAGTCACTCAACGACTGGACGCCGGTGACCTATAGCGGGACGCTGGGCGACTGGGTGACCACCGAAGCCATGGGCATCGTCCTGGAAGCGCTCTTTTCGCTGGATGACCCGCGGCCCTGGTGAGCCGGTGAGCGCCTGGCGGCGCCGGCCCCGACCAGCGTCAGCAAGGCCGCGCCGAGAAGCTCCGGTCCGCCCGACACCACGGTTGACGCAGGTGCTTACGGTCGAGCTCAAAGTACGGATTCCGTCGGAAACATTACAAATTGGATGGTCGCGGCATTCAGTAGTAATACGGCCACCCAAATGCAGAGCAACTGGCATAGCCCCTTTGGATTCTCGCCTGGCAGGGATTTCTCCGAGACCAGCCCGAGCTTCTCTGGGAGTTACGGATACATTGATGGCAGTCCCGGCATTTGGAGCGCGACAAATCCCCCACCAGCGGGGGCGTTGCAGATAGCGATCATGCCCCTGATCGGAGCGAAGTGGCAGGTCGATGGAGGACGGGTGCAGCCGAGCGGAGGACTCGTCACGGGATTGGCTGCCGGGGGCCATACCGTGGGCTTTGTTGCAGTTAGCGGGTACACGACACCCTGGAACCAGACCGTCACCATCACCGCGAATGCGACCAACAAAACCAGCGCGACTTACTTCACCCCGTCAGCCCAACTCCTGTACATAACCAACAACGGCGCAATCTGGATCATTGGTTACACCGGTCCAGGCACCGATCTGGTGATCCCGCCCACGATTACTGGACTGCCCGTGACCAGCATCGGGAATAACGCGTTTCTAAACTTGTCGAATTTGACCAGCGTCACGGCTCCGGCCAGTGTTACCAACGTCGGGACCGGTGCCCTGCAAGGCTGCACGAATCTCATGAGCCTGGCTCTCGGCACGAATGTTACTATTTTCGCGGATGTGCTCTTGAACCATACCGCAACCGCTGGAGAGAAGGAATTCGTTGATGCGGAAATCCAAATCGACACTTCCCAAATTGACGCCGTCGGTTCCCTTCCCGTGAGCGGCGGCGGCTCGATTCCGGTAACGGTTGTCAGGAACCGTACTTATAACCTCCTGCTCACCATGAATCTATTGGCCTTCTCCAGGCCGATTCCCTGGACCGGCCAGTCAGGCGACCGCTTGAACGCTTGTATGGCAATACCGGATTCGCCTGTGAGCAAAGACCTTACAGGCCCAGCCGTGGTCACTTGAGGAGACGCATAAATCCTCTACCGCTTGATGGGCATGGAACGAATGCAATGATCTCTGGCATTAAGGCAAAAACGTTGCATTAGCGCGAGTCTGGCAATCGCATCTATTCCGCTTGGAAAGTTATGCTGGGCGTTAGGGTGAGGCAAGGGATTTCGACACCGCAGGGATTCAGCCGCCACAGAAATGATAGGCAAACTGCCCGACGAAGGCCGCGTGTGATTTTTGACGCGCATGGCTCCCCGGAACCTGCCCTTCTCGCCGCAACCAGCCGAAGGTTCTCCCTCTCCTCCTCTGGATCCCCAGGAGGAGAGGGAGCAAAGCCGGATGCGAGCAAGGTGACTCGGGCCAGCAACCATGGTCCACCGCTGCAGTTCTCCGCGCCGGGCAACCATGGTCCGCGGCTGCAGTTCCCCTCTCCTCCTCTGGAGGAGAGGGGGTAGGGGGAGGAGGGCCGCGATTTCCGGGGCGTGTCTTACCACGGATTACACGGATTACACAGGTTTTTGCCTCCGGCTATCCTTTCCGGTCCGTCTTATCCGCGCGAGCCGCCGTCACGCACCGCAACCCAGGAACGAATGGCCTCCTCTCCCCCCGCCCTCTCCTCCAGCGGAGGAGAGGGAGCAAGGCCGGGGACCAAAAGCGCTTGCCGCCCCGGAAAAAATAGCTGTTGCCCCCCCTGGCTCCTGTTAAGCTCCCGGCATGCCTGGTGAGCCCGAGAACCAATTCTCCTTCTCCCGCGCAGCGCTCACTACATGCGGACGCCAAAAGAGCAATTTCCTATGATTTCATTTTTGCTATTCGTTCATTTGCTGGCGGACCCAGCCACTTCGTTGCGCGTCCGGCAGCATTCAGACTATCTATCAGTCGAGAGATGTTTTTGACGGGATGGCAAACTTCAACCGGTTAAGTTCCCTTTGAAACCAGGCCAAAGAAGAAAACTCCCGCCGCGTGCCAAGACCCAGCCGGCTGCAAAACCCCTTGCCTCCCGCCGGCTCTGGCTGTTCCGCCTCACCGCGTTGCTGCTGCCGATCATTCTCCTCGGCGTTTTGGAACTGGCGTTGCGCCTCTGCGGTTATGGCTTCGACCCGCATTTTTTCAAGCCGTATAGGATCGGCGGCGAGGATTACCTGGTGCAAAACGACGATTTCAGTTTCCGCTTTTTCCCAAGAGAAACGGCGCGCAATCCGGGCGCACTGCGGATGGAGGCACTGAAGCCTCCGCGCACGTTCCGCATCTTCATCCTCGGCGAATCGGCGGCGATGGGCGATCCCCAGCCCGCTTACGGCCCGGCGCGTTACCTGGAAATCCAGTTGCGCGACAGGTTTCCGGACTTGAAGTTTGAGGTCGTCAACACCGCCTTCACCGCCATCAACTCGCATGTCATCGTGCCCATCGCCCGCGAATGCGCGGCGCATGAAGGGGATTTGTGGATCATCTACATGGGCAACAACGAGATGGTGGGGCCGTTCGGGGCAGCGACGGTTTTTGGCTGGCAGGCGCCCCCGCTGCCGTATGTCCGCCTGGGTCTGGCGCTCCAGCGCTTGCGCATCGGTCAGTGGCTAATGGAACAGGGGCGCAAGCTGCGGGGACAAGCGACACCGACGGCCGCCTGGGGAGGAATGGAGATGTTTTTGAATCATGAGGTCGCCCCGGACAGCCCGCGGAAGGAGACCGTTTACGCCAATTTCCAGAAGAACCTGGATGAAATCGTGCGCGCGGGGATCAATTCGGGCGCCAGGGTTTTGCTGAACACCGTGGCGGTGAATCTCAAGGATTGTCCGCCGTTCGCCTCGCTGCCAAACCGCCAGCGCACTTCCGCCGAACCGGCGCAGTTTGACCAGCTTTACACCAACGGAATTCAGGCGGCGGCACAAAACGATTTTGCCGGCGCCGCAAGACTGTTCGGACAGGCCGCGAAGCTGGACGACCAGTTTGCCGAACTGCAATTTCATTGGGGCGAAAGCCTGCTGGCGCAAAAGGACTTTTCCGCCGCGCGCGAGCACCTGCAACTGGCATGTGACGACGACGCGCTGCCCTTCCGCACGGATTCGCGGCTCAACGCCATCATCGCCGCCGCCGGCAAAAAGTTTGCGGGCGACCGGCTGGTCCTGCTCGACGCGGCCGCCGTTTTGGCGGCGCAGACACCGGATGGTGTTTGCGGCACGGAGACCTTTTACGAGCATGTTCATTTTAATTTTGACGGGAGCTACAGGCTGGGCCTTGCCTGGGCGCGGCAGGTTGAAAAAATGCTGCCCTCCAGCCTGGCTCGCGCCAACCAGGACTGGCTTTCACCCAAGCAGTGCGACGAACGGCTCGGGCTGCCGGACTGGGTTCGCGCGGAGACTCTGGAACACATGGCGGAGCGGATGCAGGTGCCACCTTTTACCAGCCAGGCCAACAACCCGCAGCGCGTGGAGCGTTTGCTGGCGGGCGCCCGCCAACTGGTCGCACAAGCTCATGCCGACACGAATTATCTGGCGGAAACCAGAGAAATTTTCCGGCGGCCACTGGAGCGCGCGCCCGACGATTTTTTGTTGCATGAAAACTACGCGGCTTTTTTGCATGACGCCGGCGACCTGCCGCAGGCCACGGCCGAGTGGCGGCGGGCGCAGGAATTGATTCCGCATGACTACCTGCCGCTTTACGAGTTGGGGCGCCTGCTGGGAGAGCAAGGCCGGTGGACGGAGGCCGAGGCCGACCTGCGCGCCGCGCTGGCGATCCGCCCGGGAGCCTCGGAAGTCTGGATGGATCTGGGCCAGACGTTGGCCGCGCAAGGGAGATATGACGACGCGCTGGCGTGCTACGCCGTGGCGCAACGGCAGCAGCCGCAGAACGAACAGCCGGTGCTGCAAGCCGGCAACCTGCATGCCCAATTGAACCAGACCACCGCGGCGATACAATGTTATCGGGAGGCGATTCGATTGAAGCCCGGCGACTGGGAGCCGCATTTTCAACTGGGCAGGGAACTGGACTCCGCCGGCCAGCTGGACGAGGCGAGGGATGAGTTTGCCGCCACCGTGAAATTAAACCCGAATTTCCCGGGCGGTCGTTTGTTTTACGGCGTGCAACTGGCGAAACTAGGCCGGCTCGGCGAGGCGCAACGCGAGTTGACCGAGGCGCTCCGGCTTGAGCCGGACAACCCAAACACGCGGGGAGCGCTGGCCCGGGTCCAAGCCTTGTTGCAGCGCCGGTCCAGCAATTGATTTACGTCTATTGGCGAAGCCGCGATTTGCGGTGGTGGATAATACCACCGGCACAATGGGCGAATACACCACGACCGGTGCAACGATGCCGGTTCGTAGAGATGCAAGATGTTATCTTTCCAGCCGAAGCGGAAGTCGTATTGGTAGTCTTTGGTCTCAACCGTCTTCTGCGCCAGCATAATTGAAATTGGCCGG
>Ga0335071_10000631_pt1 | contig 38645 bp, 47 predicted proteins | sample Lox_Sample_15_FD_206724 | JGI IMG/M metagenome (GOLD analysis project Ga0335071, IMG submission 206724) | Soil microbial communities from Loxahatchee National Wildlife Refuge, Florida, United States - Lox_Sample_1.5 | ecosystem: Environmental > Terrestrial > Soil > Wetlands | place: USA... | reverse complement strand
CGGCCTTGCCGGCCAGGGCTCCCGCGAGCGTGCGGCCGCGGGGCGGCGGGAAGCTCCGCTCCCCGATGCGGCGGGTGGCCAGCTCGCGGTAGTCATCCCAGAAGAACCAGCGCAGCGGGAACAGCCCATAGAGCGCCCAGACGTAGAACCGCTGCCAGCGGTGAAAGGGCCGCCACCGCTGCCAGGGCGCGAAGCGGAGGAGGGGCCCGGCGTCGATGTCCGCGTCCACCCCGGCGACGTTCGTGAACCCGTGGTGAAGTAGGTTGTGCTTCTGCCGCCACAGGTGGGAGTTGCCGCCCAGCAACTCCAGCGTCAGCCCCATGAGCCGGTTGACCCGTGCACTCGGCGAGTAGCTGCCGTGGTTGGCGTCGTGCATGATCCCGAACCCGATCCCTGCCATGGCCAGGCCGACGGAGACGGTGAGAAGCACCACGGCGGCCGGGCCCGGGTGCCGGAACATCAGGGCCCACCAGGACGCGCCCAGCCAGGAGAGGAGCACGACCGACTTGAGGTGCATTCGCCAGTCGCCGTGGTGCGAGCGTCCGGTCCGGCGGAAGTGCTCGTCGACGCGCCGCTTTAGCTCCTGGTGGAATGGTCCAGGGGCGGCGAATCGTACCGATGCGCTGGGGGAGATCATGGGATTGTGGGCGGGCGGGAAGGCCCCCGCGTCTCGGGATATGTCCACGAAGTGTCACCGGCGGGTCACGGCAAGATCCACATCCGGACCACCCGCGCCGTTCGTCCCCCCGGCCCCGGGGCGAGCAGGCGGGCGGCGGGAGCCCACGGCGCAGTGCCGTTCTGGCCCGGCGGCGATGCCCCGCTCGACCGCACCCGTGGCCTCGTTGCGGATCTCCGCCAGCCGGCGCTCGAGCCGGGGGAGGACGTCCTCCGCGGTGTAGCGGCCCGCTCCCCCGCGCGATGCCCTGGTGGCGGCAGGCGCTCCATCGACTCGCCGGGGCGCTCCAGCGCCTCGACCAGGCGATCGAGCCGGCCTTCCGCCTCTCCCTGGAAGACGTACCGTGCGTCCGGGAAAGCTGCCGGGGCTGGTGGTGGGGGCCGGGCCACCCACCACGGTGACCTTGCCCAGCCTCGCCGCGCGGGCGAGCGTCTCGTGCATCGAGGACGCCTGGACCAGCATGCCGGAGACGAGGACGGCGTCCGCGGGGCGAAGCTCCTCGTCCGCCACGGCCAGAGGTGCAGATCCTCGATGCGCAGCTCCCAGGTGGGCGGGAGGTGAGCAGCGAGGGTGGCGAGGCCGAGGGGCGGGTGCGTCGCAGCTTGCCGATGAAGGGGGAAGGCTGTGGCCGTAGCCCCAGTACGCTGGGGGCGAGATCCCCTGCACGAGAAGCACGCGCATGACGGCGAGGTTGCGCATGGCATGTCATCGGGTCATCACCGGAGCGGCGCCCTCGAGGGGCTGCGCTGGTCTGCCTCGTCGACGGCCACCGTCCGTGGTCGACCCCGCCTCTCACCTTCGGTTCAACAGGTCTTCTGATTGCCCGCGCGTGAACGGGAATCTCGGGGCTCCCCTGGCCTTCCCCGCTGGACAGGCGTAGATGTGACAGTCTCTGGGTTCAGGCGCTCCTGTCTGGCGCAGTTCCGAGGACATTCATGAGCTTCAACGACTTGGGTAACAAGAACGCGCCGCCTCACGTCGACACGCCCGCCGAGGCGGAAGCGCGTGCTCAGGCCGCCAACGACCGCAAGGCCAAGGCCGACGCCGAGGCGGCGCGCGCGGCTGCGAAGCGGGAGGGCCGGGGGGAGAAGACCACCGCCGACTCGTCCAGACGGTCGGCGGTTCAGGATGCGCCGGCCAAGCGCTAGCCGCCCTTGACTTGAGCTCATGCCAGGGACGGCTGGACCGTCGATGTCGACGGCGCCAGCTCGGTGGGCCCGGCCCGCGTGGCAGTCACAAGGCCCGCGGCGGTCGAGGCCAGCACGGCTGCCCTGGGCCGGCGCACGAGCGGAAGCTCCGCGCGCTGCTGGCCTCGCCCGCGTCCGCCGTCGGGCGCCCCGTTCGACGGCGAGACCTCCGAGCGATCAGAGCGGAGGGGCGTTCCTTTCACCGAGCGGCGGGCGTAGAAGGGCCATCATGTCATCACCCGGCACGGACAAGCGGAAGCAGTCGCTGTACTTCCCGGAGGAGATGCTCCGCGAGATGCAAGACGAGGCGACGCGACAGGACCGCTCGCTCTCCTGGATCATGCAGCAGGCCTGGCGGGTCGCTCGAGCAAGGATCGGGACCATTCCCGGGACGGAGGCGCTGGGCCCGCTGGCACTCGTGAAACGGTCGTGAGCGTTACACCGCCGAGAAGCTCCTCCGGCTCGAGCGACGGTTGGCTGGAGGAGGGCTCGCTCGGGCTCTCCGCGCGTTGCGCCCCGGCCCACCCGGAAGAGCGGGACGCAGGGCGCGCTCCTGGCCCATCCAGCCGCGCCGGCCGCGCGACGGGGCGCGCTATACGTTCCGGCATGTTGGACGTCCGCCACCTGTCCCTCCACGGCCACCAGGTCGCCTACCGAGTCGCGGGGGAGGGGCAGACGCTGATCCTGCTCCACGGGATCGCCGGCGATTCGCGGACCTGGCTCGAGCCCATGCGGCGGCTCGCCGACCGCTACCGCCTCGTCGCCCCGGACCTGCTCGGGCACGGTGACTCCGACAAGCCCGTGGGGGACTACTCGCTGGGGGCGCACGCCTGCGTGGTGCGCGACCTGCTGCAGGCGCTCGGGATCGTTCGCGCCACGCTCGTGGGGCACTCGCTCGGCGGCGGGATCGCCCTCCAGCTCACCTACCAGTTCCCGGACCTGTGCGAACGCATGGTCCTCGTCGCCAGCGGCGGCTCGGGCGCGACGTGAGTCCGCTGCTGCGCGCGCTCTCGCTCCCGGGTGCAGAGGCGGTCCTGTCGCTGGCGGGCCCGTCCTTCGTGCTGAGGCGCGGAGAGGCGCTCCGGGCCTGCCTCCAGCGCCGGGGCATCTCCGCGCCCGGCCTGGCGGAGAAATGGAACACCTATGCCTCGCTGGCGGACGAGGGGACCCGCCGGGCGTTCGTGCGGGAGCTCCGCGCGGTCGTGGATTAGGGTGGTCAGTTCGTCAGCGCCCACGATCGGCTGTACCTGGCCAGGCACCCGACCATGATCGTGTGGGGCGGTCGGGGCTCCATGATCCCCGTCGCGTACGCCCGGCGGGCACACGCGGCGATCCCCGGCAGCCGCCTGGAGATCTTCCCGGACGCGGATCACTTCCCGCATGCCGAGTGCCCGGATCGGTTCGCCGAGGTGTTGGAGAGCTTCATGGAGACCACGACGCCGGGACACGCCGCCACCGAGGGGCGTGCGGATGACGCGCCCCTTCCGTCGGAGCCCCGCCCTTCCGACGCCGCGGCCGGCCGGCAGGCGCAGCATGCGTCCGGAGGTGATCGATCATGACGACTTCAGAGCAGACCGCGACGACGCCGTCCGCCGAGCGGACGACAATGGACGAGCTGAGGGACGTGCGCAGGACGCTGCTCCAGGCCGCGGACGGCCGCCATCAACGCCGCTGCCAAGGAGACGCTCAGCGCCACGACGGCGGTGATCGCCGCCGCGGACAACACGCTCGCGGCCGCCGAGGTGAAGGTCCGCAAGCTCCGCGAGCGGCTGCGCAGCAAGGGATGAGACGGCTCGCCGCGCCGGGAGCGGTGCCAGCCCGTGCCTGGCTTACCGGCCCGTCGCCCCGGCGCTCACCGGAGGAGAGGCGCACGGCGCCTCCGGTGCGCCCCGTCGGTGCGCCGGCACGATCGCTGCGCGGCCCTTCGCGGTGATGTTCCAGCGCCGCCCGGCGCAGGTCAGCATGCCGAGGCTCACGAGCTGGCTGAGCGCCCTCTGGATGTCCTCGCGGCCCGGGCGCTCCCCCGGCGGCGAGGCCGAGGTGGCGAGGGGCTTCGGGAACGGGGCATCGCCCGCGGGGTCGCGCCCGCCCCGAACGCGATAGCAGATCCAGTCGAGGCACTCCTCATCGGGCTCGATGCCCAGGATCGAGCTCACCGTCTCCTGGGTGACCGGTGGAACCTTGGCGATCATGGCTACCCTTGACTGGCCTTTCACGCGATGCCCCCTCCCTCCTTCGACAACCTCACGGGCGCCCGTAGTCCTGCGTCCATCAGGCGCGCCGGCAGGTCCGGTGCGCTCGCCTGCCGGGTGCGGAAGGGACCGCTGAGCAAGCGGAGCAGGTCCTTCCACGCCATGTGACGACTGAATGACCGCAGCAGGCCCCAGGTGCGCAGCGGGCGGACCGCGATCCGGTGGAGCAGGAGCGAGACGTATCCCCTCATCCGCCGCCCGTTGACCTGGTCGTTGGGCACGGTGTCGGGGTCGATGTCGCAGCACTTGAAGGTCTTGTCCAGTCGCGTTCCTCGTCGAGGATTCCCTTCTCGATGTAGGTCTTCCAGAGCGGCGTCCCGCGGTACACGGCCAGGCGGTTGAACCCGAAGGTGTCGACCTCGAGCCGCGCCGCGAAGCGGAAGGTCTCCTTGGTGTCTTCGGCACTCTCGTTGGGGCAGCCGATCACGAAGAACCCGTGGACCCGGTGGATGCCGTGCTTCTTGGCCTCGCTCACGGCGTGCCGCACCTGCCCGAGCGTCTGCCGCTTCCGGAGCCGGTCGAGGGTCGTCTGCGTGCCGCCTCGACGCCGAGGCGAGCATGTCGCAGCGGGCCTCGCCGAGGAGCGGGAGCTGCGCCACGCCGACCGAGTCCACCCGCCCCTCGCAGCCCCAGCGGAAACTGCAGCTTGCGCTCGATGATGCCGTGGCAGATGGCCTCGATGCGCTGGCGCTTCAAGAGGAAGTGATCGTCGGTGAGGTAGATCGAGCGGTAGCCCTGATCGGAGAGCTGCTGCATCTCGCCCAGCACGTGCGCGGCCGATCGGTACCGCCAGGTCCCCTCGGCCAGCGAGGGGAATGTCGCGGTAGATGCAGGTGTACGGGCACCCGCGCCACGTCTGCATCGTGCAGAAGCGATCGAGCGACAGCACGGCCGGCACGTCGAGCGGCAGGGACTCGACATAGTCGATGGGCAGGCTCGCCCGGTCGGGATAGGGGAACCGGTCCAGATCGGGGATCAGCGCGCGGAGGGTTCTGGACGACCGTGCCGTCCCGCCGCCAGACCAGGCCATCCACCGCCTCGGGCTCGGTCAGGTGAGCCAGGTAGTCGGGCAGGAGCTCCTCGCCCTCGCCCACCCCCACGTGATCGACGTAGGGACAGTCGGGGAGGATCCGCGCGGCATTGATGGAGGCGAAGGCGCCGCCCACGACGATGGGGATGCGCGGGTTGGCCAGCTTGACCGTCCGGGCCAGGTTCTTCATGGCGGGGTACGCGGTCACGGAGAGGAATGAGAGCGCGATGACGTCCGGGCACTCCTCACGCGCGGCGTCGGCGATGTCCTGGGCGCGCATGTGCGGGTGGCAGGTGTCGAACATCCGCACCCGGTGGCCAGCCTGGCGCAGCACGGGCGCGAGCGTCTGGATCCCCAGCGGAGGGAAGGCCATCACGCGCACCCTGCCTTCGGCCGCGGCGGCGGGGAGCAGGTGGAGGTACGCCGCGTCGCGTACGTAGATCAGGTAGATGTTCACCACGGCACAGTAGCAGAACGAGCGAGGAAGGTCGTCTCGGCCAGGCAGCGACCGCAGCTCGGCGGCGAGCGCCTGAGCGGCTCGCAGCTCGAGCGGCGCAGGGCGAGCTCACCTCGGCAACGGGTGCATGGCCCACGCGCGCGCGAGCGCCTCGAGCAGGGCCGGGAACCCGAAGGGCTTGAGTAGCCGGCCATCCACCTCTGGCCGCAGCTCCACGAGCGTTCGCCTGCACGCGGACATCGCCACCACCACGGTGCCGGCGGTGCGGGGACACGCTCGGACATGGTCCACCAGATCCTCTCCGCTGCGCCCGGGCATGGTCAGGTCGGTCAGGATCGCGTCCGGCTCGAGGCCGTGATCGAGCAGCGCGATGGCCTCGTCCGCGCAGCACGCGCCCGGCGCCTCGAACCCTTTCGTCTGGAGCAGTGAGCACAGCGCGTCGAGGATGATCGGATCGTCATCCACGACCAGCACGCATTGGCCGGAGCTCTCTGCCACCAGTTACAGTAAGCATTGAGCTCCCGATGCGCATGCGGCCGATTCGGCGGTCCCCTGAATACGCGAACGCCCGACCTCGTCGAGGCCGGGCGCTGCTTCGGCAGCCTGTCGCCGCCGGATCAGGCAAAGGGTCGCACGTTCTGCGCCTGAACGCCCTTGGGCCCCCGCGCCTGGTCGAACTCGACCTTCTGCCCCTCGGCCAGGGTGCGGAAACCGTCCGACTGGATGGCAGTGTGGTGGTAGATGACGTCGTCGCCGCCATCGGTCTGCGTGATGAAGCCGAAGCCCTTCGCATCGTTGAATCACTTCACGGTACCAGTAGACATCTCGGTGATGCTCTTTTCTTTGCGTTTACGCCAGGCAAGAAGTGCCTCGCGTTCCTGAATCATTGCCAAAGGCAATGAACGCTAAGTGTACTTCGCGCGGCTTGGGAAGTCGAGCCCTGACCCGGAATAGCCGTGGCAGGTGCCGGGCGTTTGCCGGCGCCGAGCGCGAGTTCGTCGGATACGGTTCGCGAACGGTGAAACGTCCCGAGCTTGCCCGACCGGCTGTTACCGCGAGGGAATCCGCTGGCGCGCGCGATGCTGACCCGAATAGTCGCTCTGTTCAGGGTCCAACCGGTTATGCTTGGAGCTCGCGCGTTGACCTCCGTTCCCCCCGAGCGGTCGCCGCCCGCGAATAGAGGGCGTCCATGGAACAGTTCTCGAAGGGGATGTTGGTCCGCCATGCCACCCTTGGCCTCGGCAGGATCGTGGCGCTGGAGCCGACCGCGTTGCACGTTTTCTTCCTCGAGGGTGAGCGTCGCGAGGCGGCGAAGCTCCGCCTCTCGACGGCCAAGGTGTTCCTCACGCCCGCCCCGAAGGATCGCGACGAGCGGCTGGATCGGCTTCCGGCGTTTGCGTTGGACCCGGTCTCCGGGCGGTACGCGCCCGAGCGAGTCCGCTCCACTTCCACCCGAAAGGCCAAGAACCAATGAACGACGACTTCAAGGATCTCAAGGAGCGCATGCGTCGCCTCGACGCCTTGCTCGAGCGTCGAGGGGCCAGCGAGGACGTGGGGTTCGCGCAGGCGCTCTCCTCGCTCCATCGCGCCGCGCGGCGGGGCGATCGCTCGCGCGCACCGAGCCCGGAGCTGCTCAACCTGCTCGAACGCGCCGAGGGGCGCGGGCGCAGGCTGGCGTAGCGAGGGTCATGGCGCGCTGTTGCGTGGCCACCGCTCGCAGGTACGGCAGGTCTTCCGGCACTGCGCCGGAGCGCACGCCCCAATCGACCGTCCGGCGGTGACGAGGCCGTGACGAGCGAGGCGCAGTATCGAGCGTGTGTCTCGGGCGAGTCGGCCCGAGTCGCGAACCCTGCACCCTCGAGGTCGAGGATCCGTGTCGATCGCGTCGCTCGGGGTCGACGGCATCGGAAGGCACGGTGATCTGCGTGTCCGTGACCTGGGACGGAACGAACGAGCGGGTGTTCGCGATGAAGCTCGCGAGTGGAGGCGAAGACTGGATCGAGGTGAAGGCGCTCGGTCACCACCTGCCGCCGGAGTCGGCCTGGAGCGTCGAGGCGCGCCTGGGCGGCAGCCACTACAAGCTCGACCAAGGCGACGCGCAGGGGTGCGCGCTGCTGCTGGCGATGCGGTTGCTCCCGGTCGAGCGGCGGGGCGCGCTCCACGTGATGAGCACCTCCCTCACCCCAAGCGCAAGACGAGGCAACGCATGAGCTTCAACGATCTGGGCAAGAAGAACGTCGCTCCGCATGTGGACACTCCTGCCGAGGCCAAGGCCAGGGCTCTGGCCGCCGCCGACGTGAAGGCGAAGGCCGATGCCAAGGCCGCCAGGGCTGCGGCGAACCGCGAGGGCAAGCGCGAGGCGGCGCCAGCCTCCCCCGCCGCCAAGCCGACCAAGCCCTGACCGGCGCGAGCTCCCGTCGAGCGAGACGGGGCGTGCCCTGACCGGTGCCGCTCCACCCCCAGGAAAGCCGAGTGACATGGCAAACCGATTCAACGTGAAGATCCCCATGACCGAGGACCCGAACCAGGAGCAGACGTCGGCGCTCCACGTCAAGGAGATCGCCGAGAGGGACTACCAGGCGGAGGTGATCCTGTCGGCCTTGCCGGTGGTGCTCGACTTCTACGACAAGGAATCCAAGCCGTGCGAACTGCTCGCGCCCAGGTTCGCCGCGGTGGCGGGGAAGTTCGCCGGCAAGGTCTGCTTCCGGAAGGTGCTGCGGAAGTCGAGCCCGCAGCTCTCCGCCAGCCTGGGTGTGACCGGCGCCCCGACCCTCGTCTTCTTCAAGGCCGGGAAGGAGAGCGGCGGGCGGCTGAGCGGTGAGGACATCAAGCGCACCGAGCTCAAGGCTCACGTCGAGGCGCTGCTGGCATGATGAGTGGGGCTCGCTCGTGGTCGAGCCGGATCAAGCGCGGACTTCACCGTGCACGCCGGCGGTAGACCGGGTGGAAAGCACTCGAGGTCGCCCCAGCGAGCAGCCAGGGGAACTGAACGGCGTAGGACGAGATCTGGCTGAACCGCCACGCGGCATGGCGGGGACGTCGTCAGGCGGGGGGTCGGCCCGGGCGCGGCGCCCGTGCGTGGGCGGCGAGGTGGAGGAGATCCTGCGTCCGCAGGGCCACGTCGTCAGCGAACCGGGAAACGGCGTCCGGATGGTCGGCCGGGGGCGGCAGGAGCGGTGCGCCGAACCATAGTCGAGGCGGACCGGCAGTGGCAGCGGCGGGAGCCAGAGAGTGCTGCGCTTCCCGACGCGGAGGTGCCAGGGGTGCTGCCGATCGGCACCAGCGATGGCCACCGGGATCACCGGGGCCCGGGCGCGCGCCGCGATGCGGGCGAACCCGTCGTGACCGCCCCAGGGGATCACGTCCGGCGGGCCGAAGAGCTCGCGAGCGCCCCCCGGGAACACCAGCACCGAGCGGCCCGCCACCAACGCCTCCACGGCGCCGTCCTCGGTGGCGGCGATCGTATTCACGTTTCGTCGGATCCAGCCGAGGATGGGCGCGAGTTGCAGGGAGGTGCCCCGCTTCTCCATGACCTGCATCTCGGGCAGCCTCGGGTCGCCGAAGAAGGTGAACACGCCCAGGAGCATGGTCTCGAAATAGAGGTAGCACCGCGGGTGCTTGGCGACGTACAGAACTTGGCGGTCGGGGGGGACCGCCTCCAGCCCGTGGGCCCGCGCGCGGTAGTAGGCGCGCAGGAAGCGAAACAGGGGCGTGAGGACCGCGCGCTGGCGCGGGCTCGGGTAGGGGACGCGATCCACCCCACCCTCTCAGTGCGTCGCCGCGAGAAGCGCCCGGAGGCCCGCCTCGTGCTGCCCGCGGAACGCCCTCAGACTTCCCTCGATCGCGAGCCGCATCGCCTCGCCCACGCCGGCCAGGTGTCCGAGCGTCACGGTGCGCGACATTCCATCGGGCAGCTGGCAGGAGCAGAGCCATCCTCGCGGGCTGGAACGGAGCTCGACGCGCGGGAGCGCGAACCGGCTGGCCGCGTCCGTTCCGTCGAGGTTCACCGCCCAGCCGTACTCGGTCCGGCCCCAGAAGAGCATGATGGCCTCTACGACGGGCTTCAGCGCCGGTGGTTGGCCACGCGGCGGTCGGAGGCGACCATGTCCAGCCGGCGAGCCTCGATCGCGCCAGCCTGCCGGGCTCGCGCCTCGGAGCAGAACGTGAACAACCGGCGGCCGTCGACGCTGACACGCCAGCGGAGGGGCTCGAGCCGCTCGACCCCGACGACGTGGCCCTTCACGTTTCTCTCGGTGTACGTTACAGTCATCGATGGATCCTAATCGCCCGCATGCAGCGCAGCGTCGCCAAGTCGGAGCCCGGCGGCGGTAGGCCGAGCTGGTCGTTCACCTCCGGCTGGTCTTCCAGGCGCTCACCGCGCGCGACCGTTCGGGGGAGTAGCGGCCGGTGTGCGGGTCGAGCACGAACCGGGGAAGATCGTCCAGCCGCTCGTCGCGCGCGTCGGGGTCCGGCTGCAGGAACGGCTCCGCGACACCCAGCCGAAGCTTGGCCGCCTCGCGCCGCTCGGCGCCGGCGAAGAACACGTGGATCGCGGTCTTCTGGCTCGCCACCACCCGACCAATACCCAGCGTCGAGTGGCGCACCACCATCCCCGTCGCGAGTTGAGCCACGGTCGCCCCTTTCGTCGCGGAGGGCGACCGTCTCGGCAGACGGTGGTCGGGCGCGATTGCCCTCAACCTACCACCGAAGCGGGTAGGGGGACAGGCCCCGTTGCGCCCTGCGGGGCCGGGCAACCACGGCGCCGCGGACGTGGCGGCATCCGGGGCGACCCGGAGCGGCGCCGCTGGTTCTGGCGGCTGCTCCGCATCGCCGGCATGGCGGGATCCCGGCGGTGACCCGGGCGGTCGAGTTCTCCATCATGGGCGAGCACTTCATCCGCTACACCGCGGAGGAGGTGCTGCCGCGCCTCGAGCGCCGGCTCGGGGAGATCGGGTTCGAGGCCGAGCGCAAGGAGAGACCTTACGCCATCGCTGCGAGCGCCTGACGGCCGTCGGGTCCACCGTGCGGTCGCGTCCCGAGGCGCAGCTTCTCCCTCGCGAGGGCCTGCGCGGTCGCCCGCCTTGGCGATCGCGCGGCCGGCGGACGAGACGACGGCGAGGAGGCGAGGCCCGCTCCCGGCAGGGCGTTTTCGAGGCGTGGCTTTCATTCCCCAAGCCCGGGGCGTACAACGGGGCTTCGATGGCGTACCAGAGAAAGCAGTCGCTCTACTTCCCGGAGGAGATGCTACGCGAGATTGAGGACGAGGCGACGCGTCAGGACCGGTCGCTCTCCTGGATCATGCAATGCGCCTGGAGGTCGGCTCGCACCAAGATCGGGAAGATGCCGGGCACCGAGGATCTCGTCCCGCAGGCAGGCGCCTCGCGGCCCTGAAGGAGCGGCTGCCCGGTAGCTCGGCGCGGAGGACTCATCGACCGGCGCGCCACTCGGGCGCCGGGCCCCGCTTCGGTGGCCAAACGGCCGTCCCTGGGGTATGTTCTATGGTCGGAGGAACACGCGCCAGCGGACGAGTCGTCCGTGGCGCTTCTCGAGCCCGACCGCGTTCCTGGTGACCGTCGAAGGGGCGCATTGCCGTCTGGGCTCGCTTCCCGGCGCTCCAGTCCAACGAGAGAACCTGCCGCCAGGCGGGGCCGCTCGCCTGGGCGGGTGGCGAGTCACCGCGCGTTCGGCGTTCGAAGGACTTCACAAGGAGAGACATGAGCGAGAAGGAAGCCGGCATCGAGGTGCAGGGCAAGGTGGAGGAGGCGAGTGGCGGGATGTACCGGGTGAAGATCGATCAGGGCCCCGTCGTCCTCGCGTACGCGTCGGGGAGGATGAAGAGGTTCCGCATCCGCATCATCACGGGCGACCGGGTGAAGGTGGAGCTCTCGCCCTACGACCTGACCCGCGGCAGGATCACCTACCGTGACAAGTAGCGCACCTCGCTGGAATGGCGCGGCCTCCGGCCGAAACGGCGGGCAACGACAGCGCCGGGACGCTCGCGCGCCCCAGCGCAGGGACCCCGCCATGTCGATGACCCCCGAGGGCACGCCGGCTGCCGTGCCGGGAGCGCCGGCGCCCGTGTCGCCGGTGGTCCGGGTGCTGGCGGAGAGCAGGGAGCGGTTTCCCTGGCTTCCGGCCCGTGTCATCGCCGGCAGCGTCTGGCGGGGGCCGGCGCACGAGCGGGTCAGGGTCGATCCCGGTGGGCGCGCGGATCCGGTGGCCGCCGCCCGGCGACGCTGAGCTCGCCTCGCCGCGTGTGCGGACGCTGCGCCCGCTTCCGCGCGTGGACGATCCGCTGCCTCAATCGGCCGGCCGCTGCGCGGGGCGCGGTGGGGAGAAGGATGCTCCCGTGCGCCTGCTCATCGCCGGGTCGTGAGCGGAGGTCTCGGCCCGCTTGCGGGAACCAGCTCCTGCGTTCCGGATGCACTCGGAGGCAGCACCAGGCTGAACGACCCGAGGTCGCAAGCGGGGTCAGCGTTTGACAAGTTCGAGACCGGTCTTACGCTCGGATCAAGCAGGACAAGCAAGAACGAAAGGACTTGTCATGGCAACACTGACCCGTTGGGACCCCTTCCGCGAGCTCGCCCGGTTGCAGGAGGAGATGAACCGCAGCCTCGGCGATGACCGCTTGCAGTTTCGCGCAGGTGACTCGGTGGGCTGGACGCCCGCCTGCGACATCTACGAGGACGGCGAGGAGATCGTCGTTCGCGCCGAGCTGGCCGGTGTCGAGCCGGCGGACGTCGAGCTCCGCTTCGAGAACGGCGTGCTGACCTTGAAGGGCGAGCGAAAGCTGGAGAAGGAAGACCGGCGCGAGAACTATCACCGTCTCGAGCTGAGCTACGGCACGTTCACCCGCGCCTTCTCGATGCCGGCGACCATCGACTCCGAGAAGATCCGCGCGGAGTCGAAGCAGGGCGTGCTCCACATCCACCTTCCGAAAAAGCCCGAGGCGAAGCCGAAGAGCATCCACGTTAAGGTGAGCTGAGCCGCCCCAGAAGCTGCCGCCCGCAAGAGCGGACCGGACCGGCCGCCCGATCCGGTCTGCTCCTCTCGGGGGCGCTGGAATCGCCGACTCCGTCCCGAGTCGCGGGTCAGACGTGGGCGTCTTCTCCCCAGGAGACGTGTCGGTTCGTTGGACGAATCGGGTTGCAGTGACCCCAATGATTCACATCGGCGGCTGGGGCGGCACGTCCCTGGGCGGCTCCGAGAGTCCCTCCCTTCACCGGCAGCCCGAGGGACACGAACATGAATGCCCTGCCAGCTGCACGACACGCGCCTACGGGCGTCCTGTGCGACCTTCGCGGCTTCGAGCACCGTTCCACGAAGCACGCGCACGGCGTGCCCTGCCCCGCCTGCATCGGCCTCCTGGGCAAGCGCCCGCCGGCCTCGGCGCAGGTCGCGACCAAGTACCTCGCCTAGCTTCGGGGGCGCGCCCGGTGAGGTCACTTGGGGCTGCACTCGACTTTGCTGCGCGTTTCGGGTACACGACATCCTCCCTCCCGCTCGGGTGGGAAGAAGACTTGCGCGGCAGCGTGCCGTCGCATTCACAGAGAGAGAAAGAGATCCAACAGCAAATGGCAACCGGTACCGTGAAGTGGTTCAACGATGCGAAGGGGTTCGGCTTCATCACGCAGGCCGACGGCGGTGAGGACGTGTTCTGCCACCACACCGCGATCCAGGCCGACGGGTTCCGCTCCCTCGCGGAAGGTCAGAAGGTCGAGTTCGATGTGACGAAGGGCCCCAAGGGCTTGCAGGCGGCTAACGTCCGTCCCATCGCCTGATCGCGCTGACGGGAGAGCAAAGTAGCCGAGGAGCCCGGCCGATGGGCCGGGCTCCTCGCATTTCGCGCGACGCGTACCCTCTCTGCCGCGTGGCTCCGCGCGGCGGGTTCCCGGAGCTCGAGGTCGGCGACGACGGCGAGGACACCACACTTCGAGCATCGGGCCGGTCCGTGGCAGCGCGGAACCAACGAGAACACGAATCGTCTGCTGCGCCAGTACCTCCCCGTTGGACTGTCCCTGTCAGGTCTCTCTCAGCCTGACCTGAACAGGGTCGCGCGACGCCTCAACGGCCGCCGCGGCTTGCTCTTGACCGACGAAACGGACTGGACAGAGTTGGAGGAGAAGGTGGAGGAGTACGGGCTTGGGGTTGGAGGCCATCTCTCCACACACGGCTGCCCTTAGACGCGGGCGAAGTCTATGAAGCCCCGGGCCACGTCGGTCCGGGCCAGCCGCACCCGCACCTGCTGCCCGACCGTGAGCCCGCGGTCGTTGCGCACGACCTTGCCCTCGACCGGCGGCGCAGTGATGCGGACCCAAGTGCCCTTTTCCGAGGCGCCCGTGACGATGGCGTCGAAGGTCTCGCCGGTCCGCCCCTGGAGCAGCATCGCCGCCGCAGACTTCCCCACCTGGCGCTCCACCTTGGCTGCCTCGTCTTCCTGCGCAGTGCAGTGCTCGGCCAGCGCGCGCAGTTCGTCGAGGGCGTATGGCGAGGGGCGGCCGTCGATGGCCGCCTTGAGCAGCCGCTGAGTGATGATGTCGGGATAGCGACGGTTGGGCGCTGTGGAGTGGGTGTAGTCGCGCACCGCCAGACCGAAGTGGCCTGGGGGCGGCTGGCCGGGGACGTTGACGTCATACTCTCCAGAGCCGATGAGCTTGACCACTGCGAGCGAGACGTCAGGGAAGTGGACCGGGTCGGTCCGCTGCTTCGCGGAGAGGAAGGCGTTGAGCGGCCGCGGGTCCGGCTGGGCCGGGAGCGTGAAGCCATGCTCGGCGGCCAAGGCGACCAGCCGTTCCCAGTACTTCGGCACCTTGACTACCCGGCGCATCGTCGCGAAGCCCTTGGCCTCGAGGAAGCGGGCCACGGCACCGTTGGCGGCGATCATGAAATCCTCGATGAGCGCCTTGGCCTGGTCCATGTCGTCAGGGACGAGGTCTCGCAGCGCGTCGCCCTCGAACACGGCCTGGCTCTGGATGGTCCGGAGCGTCAGCGCGCCCTGATCGCGCCGTACTGCGCGGAGAGCGAGGGCCACCTGGTCCTGAAGCTTGATCTGCTCGGCGACACCCGGGACCTCTGCCATGGCGTGCGGCAACTCCGCCCTCCCGTCGAGCCAGGCGGCCACCGCACGGTAGGCGAGCTTGCAGCGGTTGCGGACCAGCGCCCTATAGAAGACCGCGCCGATGACCTCGCCCTGGGGCGCCACGGTGAGTTCGGTGACCACGGCGAGGCGGTCGACGTCTGGGCCGAGAGAGGTAAGATCGGTGGAGAGCCGCTCGGGCAGCATCGGGTAGATGTTGCCCGCCACGTACACCGAGGTGGTGTTGGTCTCGGCGTGCCGGTCGACCGGGGAGCCGCGCGGTACCAGCGCGTCGACGTCGGCAATGCCGATCAGGACCTTGACCGCGCCGTCGGAAAGCCGCTCGGTCACCTCGATCTGGTCCAGGTCCATCGAATCGTCGTTGTCGATGGAGGACCAGAGGAGGTCCCGCAGGTCGCGGACGCCGCCGTCGCCGCACGCCGGCTCGGCGGCGCGCGCCTGCTCCAGCGCAGCCGGCGGGAACTCCGGCTCGAGGCCGTGGTCCATCATCGCCTGACGGGCGATGAACTGGAGCGTACCGCGGTTGGAGCGCGAGTCCTGGGCCGGGCTGGAGCGCGGGTCAAGGGTGGAATCCTGGCTATCGGTCATGGGCGGCCATGATAGCTGAGTCCGTGCCGCTCTCCCTCCAGCCTGCAGGATGCCTGTCAGCCTCTCGGAGTTGTCAACTTGCAGCTATGAAGCATGGGGAGCCCCTGGCCGACCGCCGAGCCGATGAACGCGACCGTCGCGCATGAAGCAGACATCTCTACGCGGGCGGAACCGGCCATTTCCATTCGGGCGCCACACCTCAGAGCCTGATAAGGTCTTTTCCGGCAGCTGACGACTGGTTCAACCCGGGGCGGGCCGGCCAGCGGCCCGGCGGAGGTGGTTCATGGCGGGCTACGTGGAGAGTGAGCCCTGCCGGCTTTGCGGCGGCGACGGGCGCATCGGGAACGCTCTCGGTGGGAGCGGGAGCTCGGCGACCTGCCCCAGCTGCCACGGCTCCGGCCGGCGCGCCGAGCCCACGTCGGGGTTCCACGACGTCACCAAGACGAAGCCGTCGCACCACCGGGCCGTGCTCGAGGCCCCGGCCGGGCCGCGGGCCCCGGTAACGCCCGAAGGGGTGCAACTCGCCCGTGAGGTGAACGCCAGCGCGGCGCTGACCGCGGATGCGAAGGTGCGGCTGGTGGCAGAGATCGTGAACCACGAGAGCACGCACGGGCGCTGCACCAAGACCTTCCTCAAGAAGGTCCGCAAGCAGACGCGGCCGGGCCCGGCCGAGCGCTGACGCGAAGATCACGGCCAGCAGATAGGGCGGGTACGCCGCGCGCCGGTTTCGAAACGGCAACGGAGTTCACGCCGCGGGCATCCAGGCGCTCGCGGCGGCTTTCGACGCGATCTGGGTGGTGGCCCTCGACCGGGAACGGTCCGCGTCCTCCATTCGATCTCACTGCACAAACCACTTCGAATCATGGAGGTGAAGCCACGGTGGATGGCGGTCGAAGGAACGCAGACCCGATGCGGTGTTCATGGGTGTGTGCATGATCATGTGTGAGTCGCCCCCGGACGTCATGCCCTCCGGGATCAAGCACGGCGCAAACCTCGGGAACAACGTTCACTGCTCTGGCATTGTTGGCGCCGCAATTGGACGCTGTCGGGTCTCATCCCCTTCCCCCCAGCCCCTCCTCGTCGCAACGCGTAAGGCAGCATTTCCGGGCGCTGTTAGGAAGCGCCGCAGTCCACGCTTCTTCGCACGGCCTTCTGCTACCTGGCGTAGAGCAAACGTCGTTCTTCATCGTTGATCTGCGGCAGGAATTTCCTATCCAGCTCGAAGGTGTCCACCAGCTCGTCCAAATCCTTCCAAGACCCCGTCGTTAGACCCGCCAGGAAGGCGCCGCCTCGGGCTGCAGCTTCGACGACCTTCGGTCGCATGACTGGGGATCCGAGAAGGTCAGTTTGGAACTGCATGAGGAAGTCGTTCTTCGCTGCCCCACCGTCCCCCTTCAGCTCCAACTCGCTGGTGCCGGAGTCCTTCTGCATCGCCAGGATGACCTTCGGATCGATGATCGTGCCGACTGCGGTGTCGAGGCTTCCGCGCCGCTCTTCTCCGGTCCCCCTGAGGGCGCGGCTGACCTGTCCGAACACCCGACCGCGGGAGCGTCTGCGCGTCATCGTGGGATACGGGCCGGGCATTTCTCATGCCGTCGCGGAGAGATTTGGCGCCGAGGGATTCCTCGGTTGCCGTAGGGGCACGCAACCTAGACGCGCTTCAAGCCGGAGCGAAGAGGCTCGAGGCAAGAGGCGTCAAGGTCCTCGCGGTTCCGACCGATGCTTCAAGTGCAAAAGCTGTCCGAGCGTTCATCCAGAAGGCGCGCTCAGAACTCGGCAGCATCGACGTTCTTCTCTGGAACGCCGCTGCGAATCTCGCCGGAGACCTCCTCAGCGCCCCCACCGATGACCTAGTCGCGGCGTTCAACACCGACGTGACCGGCCTCGTGGCATCCATCCAAGAGGCCCTGCCGGAGCTCAAGAAGGTCAAGAACGCGGCGGTGCTCGTGACCAACGGCAGCTTTGGGCTCTCCGTCGATGCGGTCGACGACGCGGTCGTCCAGTATCAGGCCATGGGTCTCGCCATCGCGAATGGCGCGAAGCACAAGGCGGTGCACATCCTGTCGAGGCGCCTGTAGCGCGAAGGTGTCTATCTCGGCGAGGTCATGGTGATGGGGACCGTAGAGGGGACTGCTTATGACCGGGGCGACAGCACTGTCGAGCGGAGGAGCGTCCAGGATGCCGTCTTCAAGCTCTTCCACGAACGAAAGGATGTCACAGTGCACGTGCAATGAGGTTGGACCTAGGGTTCAGGGCTCGGTGGACGGCCGGTACCGGTCGAGGTTGGCCAAGGCCTCGTCGAGACTCTCGAAGCGCAGTCCCTTGAGCGGCGTCTGCTGGGCTTGGCCGACACCGCTCTCGACCTAGCGATCGGCATCGCCCACGCGGCAGGGGATGGCAGTCACGCCGTAGTGCTTGCGGACGTGCCGGTAGAGCAGGTTCAGCTCGGGCTCGTAGATGTCGGGCTTGAGCACACCCTCTTTGAGGTTGTTGAGGACGATGATCCCCGGTGCCCCGACCCGCTGGAAGCCGCGCTCGTGCGAAAGAGCATCAGAACGAGATCTGTTGTTTGAGCGCAGCGATCAGCCCCTCCTCATCGATCTCCCGGTCGGTAGCAATATCAACCGTGGGGCCGATCCCGAGTGGTGTGGCTCGGGCGGCCAGCGCGGCGAGCTCCTCCGCGTAAGAGGCTGGCGGATGGCCCTCATGGCGTGAGTTGGTGCGGGTGCGATAGCGTTCGGCGATCACCGCCGGCGGGGCGTGGCACCACACTTCGAGCACTGGGCCGGCCGAGGCGCGCACCAGATGGCCCTGTAGAACCTCCAGCGGTTGGAACTTGTGCCATGCGTCGACGATGGCTCCAAGCCCAGCGGGGAAACCGGCGATCGTCGAGAAGATCGCCTGATAGCTTGCCTTGCCGAGAAGGCGGCTGTGGTCGCGGTCACCAACGCCAAGGTGGTCGAAGAACGCTTCCTTGATCGTGTCGAGCGCAAGGAGCGGCATCGAAAGGCGCCTGGCAATGATGGCCGCAACAGTTGACTTGCCGCTGGCAGGAACGCCGTTGACGAGAATGACCGTGTGCATTCGTCAATGCCTCTCGGAATGGTCAGCTGGGCGACGGGTTGCCCTCTAGGCGGCGCCGGGGGCCGTGAGTGGACGCCCTCCCACGCTCCGCAGGGCTCGCAGGCCGGCACCGATGACGCCGGCGTCATCGTCGAGATCGGCCGCGGCGATGTCATACGTGTACCACGTCTGCTCCTGCGGCAGGCGACCGAGGGCACGGACCATCGCCCGGCCGAGGCCGCCGCCGAACAGCACGAGATCGGGGTCGAAAGCAGCTGCCATCGAGGTGGCGGCATCGCGCATCGGCCTCGCCCAGGCCGACAAGACCGCCGCGGACGCGGCGTCACCAGCGTCAGCCGCTGTAAGGAGCCGGCCGATATCGGTGTCGGGCCGTAGACCGGCCTCTCGCATCAGATGCCCGAGCGAGGTGCCCGAGCTCGTGGTCTCGACGCAGCCACGGCGGCCGCAGTTGCAGGCCCGACCGCCCGGTTGCACCATGATATGGCCGAGCTGACCCGCAGTTGCGCGGCCGCGCAAGGGCTCACCGTTCTGAGCGATTGCGCCACCTATGCCGGTACCAATGCTGAACATCACCACGTTGCCGCGCCCGCGCGCCGCCCCGACAGCGCATTCCGCGACCAGCGCCATCGTACAGTCGTTCTCGATAGCGACCGGCAGGCCGATGGCGGCACTCAGCGTCGCCGCCAGCGGCAGCATGGCAAGCTCCAGGTAACCAGCGGAGAGAACCAAGCCAGCGACCGCGTCGACTCGGCCGGGAATACCCACGCCGACCGCCCGAACATCGGGGCTGCGCCGGGCGAGGACGAGCTCGACGAGGCGCGCCGAAAATGCCTCGCGTCCCTTGGTCACCCGCTCAGCGTGGCGTGAGAGGATGTGGCCGTTGATGTCGATCTCGGCGATGCGGAGGTACGTGCCACCGACGTCAATACCGAGCGCGGTCGGGGGTTCACTCATGAACGACTCATCGCCTTGGCGCCGGGGAGGCGTCGAGGAGGGACTGGATCTGCTTGAGCCGAGAGAGGGCAACCCGCGCCAGCCGGTCCCGCGCCACTTCGCGATCGAGCGAGATGCAGTCCTTCCAGAGTGCCCGCCCGGCAATGACACCGGAGGCACCGTTCTTCATGGCGATCTCCACCTGTCCGAGGAAGGTCTCGTGGTTCACGCCGGCCGAAAGCACGGCCCAGGGCACCTCGCCGGCTATGTCGGAGATGGCGCGACAGGAGGCCGCGCTTCCGGGGTACGGCAGCTTGAGCACCTTCGACCCTTCCTGGAGAGCGATGCGAGTGCAGCCCTCGATGAGCCCGCCGAAGTTCGCCCCATACTCGGCCTCGTCCTCGTCGGGAAAGGCGTAGGTCAGGATCTCGACGACGAGCAGCAGGTCCTCCCTGGCGAAGTCGGCGACACACTCGCGAATGATCCTGATGTTGTGACCGTTGGCTTCCGGGCGGTCGGGGCGAAGATAGACCATCAGCTTGCCACCGGTGCCGCCCAACTCCCGAACCCGGCGCGCATGGATGCCAGGCACCAATCTCGAGAGCCGATGTCCGCGGGCGTCGGCATCCCAGCCTGAAGCATCGAGGCCGATGAGCAAGGCAGTGTCGCGTGCGAGAATCCGTTCGTCCACGACTCGGGGCACCGCGCAGACCGGATCCAGCAGCACGCAGGAAGCCGCGTTGGCGAGATAGGCGACGATGTCGGACTTGACGTCACCCAGCGTGTGTTCGTCGATCTTGGCCTGCTCTTCCGGCGTCGCAGCGAGGATCTTGCGCATCGCGCCCCGCTGGTCGGCGGCAACCACCATCATCCGGCCGTTCTTGCCACAGATCTGCTGGTAGCCGCGATGCTCTGCCGTCGTCATCCGGTTGGGCATGTGGGGTTCCGTTGCGGTCCCGGGGTCGGCTCCGGGCGGCGAGGTCAGCTCGCCGCTGGCTTCCACACCTCCTCCGCTCCCGTGATGAGGCTCACCACCTCGTCGGTGTTGGTTTGCTTGGTGACCCGCTCGGCCACCTTCTTGCCGCGGCGCATGACGACCAGCCGGTCGCTGACCGCGAAGACGTCGTACATCTGGTGGCTGATGATGATCACTGGGATGCCCTGGCTGCGGAGCAGCCGCACCAGGTCGAGGACCTTCCGCTGTTCCTGCACTCCCAGGGCGGCAGTGGGCTCGTCCATGATCAGGAGCTTGGCGTTCCAGTAGATCGAGCGTCCGATGGCCACAGCCTGCCGCTGGCCACCGGACAGGGTCTTGATGAGTTTCCGCAGGGACGGGATCTGGATGTCCAGCCGGTCCAGGACCTTTTTCGACTCGTCGTACATCGTCTGGTGGTCGAGGACGGGGATCAGGCCGAGGAAGGGCTTGGTCTTCTCCCGGCCCATGAAGATGTTCGAGAACACGTCCAGGTTCTCGGCCAAGGCGAGGTCCTGGTAGAGGGTCTCGATCCCCAGCTCCAGCGCGCTGGCCGGGCTGGCGAGCCGCACCTCCTTCCCCTGGAAGAGGATCTGCCCCTCATCGGGCTGGTAGACGCCCGAGACCATCTTGATGAGCGTGGACTTCCCCGCCCCATTGTCGCCGAGGAGGGCCACCACTTCGCCCGGGAACACCTGCAGGCCCACGTCGTCCACGGCGGTGAGTCCGCCGAACCGCTTGGTGAGGTGGCGCACCTCGAGCAAGGGGATCGCCATCTACTTCCCCCTCCCGACCAAGTCGGGGAAGAACTGATCGACCAGCACCGCGAAGATGAGGATCCCGCCGATCGCGATGTAGCGGTTGAAGGTGGGAATCTCGAGGTTGACCATGCCGGTCTCGAGCACCGCGATGATCAGCGCCCCGACGATCGTTCCCTTCACCGTCCCTCGGCCGCCGTAGAGGCTCGCTCCGCCGATGACCACCGCCACCACCGCGTCGAGCATCAGCGAACTCCCGGCGTCGGCGGTCCCGGTGACGTAGCGCAGGACGAACAACGCGCCGGCCAGCGCGGCGCAGGCCGAGGAGATCATGTAGATGTAGGTGAGATGGCGCGGGACGTTGATGCCTGCCCGGATGGCCGCGTCCATGTTGCCACCGATGGCGTAGGTGTGGCGCCCAAACCGCATGCGGGTCAGCACGAAGGCGAAGATCGGCGCCACGATGAAGGTGATCACCGCGATGATGGGGAGAACGGTGATCATCCGGCGGAGATCCCCCTCCGAGAGGCCCTGCGGCCGCACCAGGAAGGAGAAGACCTTCCCCGGCACTAGGTAGAAGACGTACTCGTTGCCCGCGTATCCCGTCCCCTCCGGCGCAGTGATCGGCGTGTTGTCGCAGATGATCTCGGCGAGTCCGTAGGTGAAGCCGTACATCCCGAAGGTAGCGAGGAACGGTGGGACCCTGAGCCGCGCGACCAGTAGCCCGTTGACCACCCCGGGCAGGAGGCCGACCGCGAGGCAGATGACGGCGCCCAGGACGACGGCTGCGGGAAGGGGCAAGGCAGCCCCCCGCAGCAAGACGATCGCCTTCGCGCAGATCACGGTGCTGAACCCCATCAAGAACCCGACCGAGAGGTCGATCCCGCCGGTGATGATGACGAAGGTCTCGCCGATCCCGAGCAAGAGGACGTAGGTGCAGGCCACCAGCACGTTCTGGAGGTTCTCCAGGGAGACGAAGTGGGTGCCGAAGGCGGTGAAGGCGGCGATCTCGAGGGCGAGGAACAGCAGGGCCCAGTTGCGGCCGGCCCACTCGGCTGCCCCGCCCGCGTTCCTCCCCATGGGCAAGGTGGCTTCAGGCACTGGAGTACCCTTCCGGGGTGAGCTGGTCGATGACCACAGCGGCGATGAGGATTAGCCCGGTGGCCATGTAGCGGTAGAAGGCCGGAAGGCCGGTGATGTTCAGGCCGTTCTCCAGCACGTTCAGGATGAGCACGCCGATCACCGTGCCCCCGATGCTCCCCCGGCCGCCCATCAAGCTGGCCCCGCCGATGACTACCGCGGCTATGGCAAAGAGCTCGTAGGACGACGAGAGGGTGGTGAAGTGCCCGATGCCGGCGCGGTAGGTATAAAGGACCCCGGCCACGGCCGCGAACATCGAGGAGAGGACGTAGACCTTGACCAGGTGGCGGGGGACGGCGATCCCCGACCGAATGGCGGCGTCCAGGTTCCCGCCGATCGCGAATGTGTGCCGGCCGAACCGGGTGCGCACCAGGATGAACCCGAACACCAAGAGGAAGATCGCGGCGACAAGGACGGTCACCGGCACGATGCCGACGAGACTGCGAATGTCGTCGGGGGTCATGTTCGAAGGCCGGCGGAAGAAGGTGAGGCCGTGGCCTGGGAGGAAGTAGGCCACGAAGAGGTTCCCGATCTGCTGTACCTGAGGGGGCAGGTAGTAGATGGGAAAACCCTGGCACAGGTTGAGCGTGATGCCATTGGCCACCCCGTACATGCCCAAGGTGGCGATGAAGGGGGGAACCCGCAGCCGAGCGACCAGGAGGCCGTTGATGAGGCCCGGGAAGACGCCGAGCACTAGCCCGACGACCGAGCCGGAGATCATGCTCATCGCCGGTTGCACCCCCATGGCGTGCAGGTCCCGCATGACGATCGAAGTCGCCACCATGACTAGGCCCATGACGAAACCGACCGACAGGTCGATCCCGCCCGTGATGATCACGAAGGTCTCGCCCGCAGCCAGGAGCAGGTAGATCGTCGAGTAGTACAGAATGTTGGAGAAGTTCCTGACCGCGAAGAAGTGCCTGCCCAAAAGGCTGAACGCGAGCAGGAGCAGGATGAGGAAGAACCCGGACCACCGCTCCCCGATCCGGACGAGGATCCGGCCGGCCGCGCTGCGCCTTCGAAGGACGTCTCCCTCCTCCACCGTCGAGGCCTTCCTCTCATCGCCGGGCGGGCCGGCTCGGGAACCAGCCCGGCGCAGGTGGTCGAGCCAGCTGCGCCGGGCACCTCGTGCGATCGAAGGACGGCTACTTGTAGATGTACTGCTGCGAATCCGGAGCGTCCACGTTGTCCTTGGTAAAGATGAAGAACCCTGGGACGAGGCGCTTGGGAATCTGTGCACCCTGGGTGAGATACTTGTAGCCCCATTCCACCGCCAGCTGGCCGATCTCGTACGGCTTCTGCGCGAGGGTGAAGTCGATCTGCCCGGCCTTGAGCGCGTTGATCTGATCCATGCCCGCGTCCCAGGAGGCGACCTTGACCGCGCCGGTCAAACCAGCCGCGACCACTGCACGGTAAGCGCCCTGGGCGCTGAAGAGGTTGGTGCCGAACACGCCTTTCAGGTCCGGATTCGCTTGCAGGACCGCCGCGGTCTGCGCCTCGGCCTTCTCCTGATTGTCGAGATTGTAGTCGACGCCGACCAAGGTGATGTCAGGGTACTCCTTCAGCGCGCGCTTGAAACCATCGCGCCGGCCGGCAACCGACGACACGTCGGGGTTGGTCGTGTTGATGTAGACCTTCCCCTTCCCGCCGATCATCTCAGCAAGCTTCTTGCCGACCTCGTAACCGCCCTTCTCGTTGTCCGTGCCGATATATGCGAGGGGGAAGGAGAAGTCGGAGGCCTTGGAGTAGTCACCGTCGCCGAGGTACGTATCGCAGGTGACCATGGGGATGCCCTTGTCGTGGATCTTCTTCAGAGGCGCGATCAGGGCCGTCTGCCCTGTCGGAACCACCATGAGGAAATCGATCCCGCCCTTGGCCACCATGGCCTCGAGAATTGGAACCTGGACGTCCGGGCCCCACTTCTTGGGGTACTCGGCCGCGATGAGCTTCACCCCCAGCTCATCCGCTTTGGCCTTGGCGCCCTTCTCGATCATGATCATGAACGGATCGAGAATCCCCGACATGTACGCGAAGGTTAGCTGCTTCTTGGGCTTGTCTGCGGCCGGTGTGAACACCGGAAGCATCAGGGTGAGCGCGATGCACAGGACCCTTTTCATGCGGACCTCCTAGTGAACTTCGCTTCGCCTACACTATACCACCCAGAGTATCCGATAAGGCGTTTCGGAAGAGACCCCCGACATCCCCAGCACGTCCAAAAGCCGCAAGGCTCACGTTCCAGAAGCGCCCGCTTCTCAAACCGCGAGTGCGGCGGAGCCCACCAGCCCAGAGTTCTCGCCTAGGGCGCCCCGGACCACTGGCACGTTCACGGAAAGGCTCCATGGCGTCGCGCCGGATGACCTCCCGGATATCATCTGCCATGAGGTCGAGGGCATGGGCGACACCGCCGCCCACAACGAGGGGCTCCGGCTGAACAAGCGGAGGAGCGTCGTGAGGCCCGCCCCAAGTAAGCGGCCTCCTCAAGCAGGAGCCCGGAGGCAGGCGGGGTTGCCCCGGCGCGCCCGCTCGACGACGTGGTACCCTTCGATCACCGCTGGGTCCACCGCTGGGTCGCCGGCGCTCGCCAACGCCCCGGCCGGGCCCGCGCGTGCTCCGAGCGCGGTCGCGGAACCCCAGCGCCTCGAGGTAGGTTGCCGTATCGCTGGTGGCCCGTATCGAACTCGACGCCAGAATGAGCGTCGTCCGGTCTCCCAAGACTTCTGTCCACCTCCTGAAGTTTGAATCCCGTTTGGGTGTGCGCCGAGTATTGGCGGGTGCGACCGCTTTCGAGGGGCGGCACGGCAAGGCAACGCCCCGTTGATCCCCAACCTCCGATGAAGTGTTGATGAGTTCGCGACTGGGGCTGCAGGACGAGGCACACGTGGTCTCCGGTGATGCGTGGGCCCTGCTAGTTGAGGCGGAACGAAGGTCAACGGTACTGGTGTGATCCTGGGTAGAGGGTACCGCCATCGAATGGGTCTTGTTGCCCTGAAGCCCAACGCCTTGGTGATACCCATATGGATGCTCCCGGGCGCGGGCATCAGCTTTGCTGGTTCAGCCATAGAAGCGGTTCCGAGGAGTTGGCGACGCTGCAATGAGACAATAGTCTGAGCATCGGCGCGACGCGTTAACAGATTCGCTGTGCGGTGGAGTCTGCGGTGAAAGACGCCCGATTCCGCCCCGCGATCCCACGCGTCAGCTCTGGCGTCATGGCAGTCACGGTGGGAGCATGTCTTGCGCTCCTCGCGCTGGCTTGGGCCGCGCCGACACTGGCGCAGCAGCAGGCGCTCCCTGCGCGTGGAGGGTTCGCATGGAGCAGCCGCTGGACAGCTGTGAAGGAGTTCGCGACCAGCGCCAATACTTTGCTTGCCGGCGCTCTCGGGACCGCGTTTGGCGTTCACGTGAAGTGGCTACTCGAGCAGCGGAGCGTGCGCAGCGCAGCCCGGCGCGAGTTCGCTCAAAAGGTAACCACCCAGATCTCGAACCTCGCCGACAAGCACTACTGGTCGTTGGCCAACTACGCCGGTCTCCTCGCCGGCGTGCTGGAAAACTACCTCCGGACACGCTGCTACCACCTCCTCCTGATCTGGGACGAGTCCTCGCAGCTCGCGGTACGGCTCGACGAGTTGGCCACGGAGGCGGCGGATAACTCGTTCCCTCATTTCTGCCACCTGATTTCTCTCTTCGACACCTTCCAGTTCCAGGGCAGCAACACCTACCTGGAGTTTCCGCGCCTCGGCGTGATCAGCCACAACGAGCTTGCGCCAGATGCGACCCTCGAGCAGCTGGGTCGCGTAAGCTGGGAAGGCACGTCGCCCTGAAGATCCAGCTTGCCCTTACTGAGAACTCATCCGCTCCGGCACACCTGCCCACGTGCTCTCGTGGACTTGGGTTCAGTCACGCCGCCGCTCGCACCGCGCTTGACCGCATGTCTTCAACCAGAATTTACCTTCCGGCGCCTCCATTTTGGTCCCGGGGGTCCGCATTGTTTGCAACAAGAGCGTTGCAACTGAGCGCTTCCTTGAAATCCGGTGTAAATGCGCTCGCCTGCCATTTTCACTTTAGGTGACGCTGCTCGCTCGACTCCGCGCCCAACCGAAGCACCGACCGCATGCGGTCCTCCTCTCCAGCGCGCACGGTTTCAGCGAGCGCGACGAAGGCAGTGACGGCTAGATGAGCGAAGTTGATCCACACCAGCTTCAGATTCAAGGCGGCCCACGAACCGCATGAGGTAGTGGCTGATGCAGCCGATGGCAAAGAACAGGCAGCTCACCGGTAGCTGACGGCCATCGGCCACGAGGGTCAGAGCGCCGAGAGGGTCCGCTGTCGGGGCGCCCTGAGTGCAGGACCAAAACGGTGACGATCGCTGCGATCACCGCATCAGGGAATGCGGTCAACCGGTGCGCGGTCCCGAAACGATTCACGCACGGTGCGCATTGTTCCCTCGAAGCCTGCTCCTGTTTTCACAGGTCCAGCGCCAAGTCTCCCTCGGGTCGCGAGCAGCAGATGAGGGCAGCGCCCGGAGCCGGCGGCTCGACGGGTTCGGGTTCGTAGTGCACGGTGCCGACGACGAGGCCGCTCTCGCACGTGTGGCACACGCCCGTCCGGCAGGACCATCGCACCGGAACGTCGCACGCCTCGGCGAACTCGAGGACACTCTGGAACCGGGGACTCCAGCGCGTCTCGAGTCCGCTCCGCACGAAGAACACGACCGGCCCTTCACCGGCAGGACCCGAAGGCGGGTGCGGGGGCACAAGGGACACGGGAGCGATGCCTGGTGTCACCGACGGTCCGGCGCTGAAGATCTCGGTGTGGATCCTGTCGGAGGCGACGCCCTGACCCACGATCCCGGCTCGTAAGTCGGTGAGGAACGATCGGGGCCCGCATAGGTAGAAGTCGGCATCGCGTGGCACACCGATCTTATCGAAAGCCGCGACGGTCAGGTGCCCGGGCGCGTCGAAGTCCACGCCCGGGCGATCGGTGGGGGCGGGTCGGCTGTAGCATACGTGTGCGCGGGCGTTCGGGAGATCGCGGAGGAGTGCCCGCGACTCGTCGGCGAAGGGGTGGTTGGCGCCATCGCGTGCGCCGAACAGCCAACAAATTCGGCGTGGCGAGCGTGTGGCCGCGAGGGCGTGCAGCATCGCGAGCACCGGCGTTGCGCCGATGCCCGCGCTGGCAAGGACCACTGCGTCCCCGTCGGGACGAAGCGTGAAGCTGCCGCGCGGCGCGCTCACCTCGAGTGTGTCGCCGGGGTGGACCCGATCGAAGATGTAGCTGCTGGCAACACCGTTCGTCTCGCGCTTCACGCTCACCCGGTAGTGATCGGTACCGGGGAGGTCCGAAAGCGAGTAGCTGCGCAAGACCGGTGGCGCGCCAGGGTCCGGACGGACGCGCACGACGACGAACTGACCAGGGAGCGGAAGCGCCAGCGGCGATCTGTCCACCGCCTCGAGCATGAGGGAGAGGATGCTCGCGCTCTCCTTCACCCGCTTCGTGACGCGCATCGTTCGGAAGCCCTTCCACGCCGGAGCCGGTACCGTCTCGGGAGCGAGGCCTGGGTTGCCCGCTGGCTGCCCGCCCGCTCTCTCCTGCGTGAGGAGGGCACGGAAGGACTCCTGCCACCCGATGCTCAGCGCCGGGATGCGCAGCGCCCGTTCCAGTCGATCACGCGGGTGTCCGGGCAGGTAGAGGAGCGCGTCGATCTCGGCGACCGTCATCTCCTCCGGTCCTCGAGCGGTGCGGACGATCTCGTCGCCCGCTCCCACCTCCCCCTCCTGGATCACACGGAGGTAGAAGCCCGGCCGGCGGTGAGCGACCAGCAGCGCCGCCATACGCGGTTCCCCCATGCGAATCCCGACCCGGAAGCAGGTCACGCGGGGCTGCGTCACTTCGAAGACCGCATCTCCGATCCGGTAGCGATCCCCGATGCACACTTCGTCGTCGGAAAGCCCTTCGACCGTGAAGTTCTCTCCGAACTGGCCCGGGTCCCATGGACCACGACCCAGCTCTCGCTCCCAGTACCGATACGACTCCACCTGGTAGACGAGCACGGCTCGCTGCTCGCCGCCGTGCCCCTGGAGGTCTCCCTGAGCGTCGCCGTCCACGTCCAGTCGTCCCACGTGGCGGCGCCCAGTGATCGGAGCCTTCCAGACTGCGGTATGAACCGTGCGGCCCTGCCACGCGACATCACGTGGTACGCCGACGTTCACGGATACCAACCGGGGCACTTGGTCTCCTTCCGCGTGGCGGGTCTTGAGGCTAGCCGCCGGGTTCTACCGCCGAGCCACTCGCGCGCAAGGGCAAGAAGAAGCAGAGGCCAGGCGACCAAGCGGAGGACCGAAAGCACTCCTCGAAGGGTCGGCGTGCTCGACCAGTGCTTTTGCAGCGATCTCGTCCCACGATTCCCTGTGAGGGCGAGAGCCTGGGAGCTCTTGCGCGGCGCTAGCTGCCGCGCCCTTTGTGACTGGTGGCACTCGTCCATGAAGGTTGGTGCCAGCTGAGCCGTGCTCGCCGTTCCGGCGCCCGTCTCGGACATGCAGCGACAGGTCGTGTATTTGGCCGACCCAGTCGGGCACGCACCTGTTTCTTGTCGACCACGCCCCAGCCGCGCAGCTGGCACAAAGGCATCCCGACCGAACTCTTGCACCGCTGGGGCCCCCACTTCGGAATTGGATACAGGCTACCGAGGGCCTATCCTCACCCGATCCGGTGGGGCTAAGGTGACCGATGGAGCGAAGGAAGGCGTCCGATTTCCACCCCGAGGTGCTGAGCCTCTTCGATCAGTACGTTCACGGCTTGATCGACCGCCGGGCCTTCTTGGCCAGCGCGGCGAAGTTCACGGTGGGCGGGATGACGGCCAGCATGTTGCTCGACGCGCTCACCCCCAGGTTCGCCGAGGCCCAGCAGGTCGCAAAGGACGACTCGCGGCTCAAGCCCAGCACCGTGGAGTTCGGCTCGCCCCAAGGCTCGGGCCAGGTGGGCGGCTACCTCGTGCTACCGGCCAAGGCGAAGGGCAAACTGCCCGGTATCCTGGTGATCCACGAGAACCGCGGCCTGAATCCTCACATCGAGGACATCGCCCGCCGCATCGCGCTGGAGAACTACGTCGCGTTCGCGCCGGACGCGCTCACACCCCTGGGTGGCTATCCCGGGGACGAGGACCAGGCGCGCGAACTGTTCGCGAAGCTCGACCAGGCCAAGACCCGCGAGGATTTCCTCGCCGCGCTCGCTTTCCTGGAGAAGCGCCCGGAGTGCAGCGGCAAGGTGGGAACGGTGGGGTTCTGCTGGGGGGGAGGAATGGTGAACTTCCTCGCCACCCGCGCGCCGGAGCTCGCAGCGGGCGTGCCGTTCTACGGCGGCCAACCGCCGGCGGAGGACGTGGCAAGGATCAAGGCCCCGCTCCTCCTCCACTACGCGGAGAAGGACAACCGCATCAACGCCGGCATTCCCGCCTTCGAGCAGGCACTCAAGGCCAACAAGGTGAAGTACCGGCTCTTCACTTATCCGGGCACGCAGCACGGCTTCAACAACGACACCACCCCGCGCTACGACAAGGCGGCGGCGGATCTGGCCTGGAAACGCACCATGGACTTCTTCGAGCAGAACCTGCGCGGGTGACTTCATCACCGGCTCCGGCACCGGAAGCCGCTCCAGCGGACCGGGTGCAGTCCTTCCTCACGGCTATTCTCCGCGCGCATCGTTGCGCTGACCGCGCCCAGTCGCCAGCGAGATGGTCTCAAAGCCGAAGCGCGCGCGGATGCGGTCGACGACCGCGCCGACCCGCTCGTTGCGATCGAAGAGCGGGAGCTGCTCGAACACCCCCAGGTTCGAGAGCTGCACGCCGAGCAGGCGGATCGGCAGCGACCGTGTCCGCGCCGCCGCGAACATCTCCTTGACGATGGGATAGAGCTCGAGCTCCGAGCTGGTCGCCATCGTGGTGTGCGAACGCGTTAGCGTATGGAAGTCGGCGTAGCGCAGCTTGAGGGTAACCGTGCGCGCCTTCACGTGGCGCTTGCGCGCCCGCCAGCAGACCCGCTCGCACAGGCCGCACAGGACCGCCTCGATCGACGCGGGGTCGGTCACATCCTCGCGGAACGTCCGCTCGTTCGAGATGCTGCCGACGGTCTCGCCCTCGGGATCGTGCTCGGCGAACGCCGGGCGCTCGCGGCCGAGGTTGCCCGAGCCCAGCCCCTGCACGCCGCGCGAGACCGACTCCGCCCACGCACCGAAGATCTCCTGCAGATCCGCGACGGAGGCCTCGGCGACCGCGCCCAGCGTCTGGTAGCCGGCGGCCTGCAGCTTGGCCTCGGCGACGGGACCAATGCCGGGGAACGATCGCAATGGCAAGGGCGCGAGCAGGGCCCGCTCCACGCCCGCGGGCACCAGCATCACACCCCTCGGCTTGGCCAGGGCCGACGCCACCTTGGCGACCACCTTGCTGGTCGCGATCCCGGCGCTCGCTGGCAGGCCGATGTCGTCGAAGATCGTCGTGGTCAACTTTAGCACCGCGCCCTCGATCGCAACGTCGCTGGCGCGGTCTTCGCCCCCGTCCTCGCTGGCGGCGCCGTCAGCTCCGTAGAGCCGCTCGCAGCCGGAGAGATCGAGATACATCTCGTCGATGCTGGCGACGAGTACCGTAGGCGCGGCGCGACGCGCGATCTCGCGCACGCGCTCGGCGTAGGTGCCGTAGACCTCGTGCCGCGTGGGCAGGTAAATCGCGTTCGGCGCGCGCTTGCTGGCCTCGACCAGCGACATGCCTGACTTCACGCCCAGGCGGCGCACCTCGTAGCTGGCAGCGGTGACCACCCCACGGCTCCCCGGCTTTCCTCCGACCACCACCGGCTTACCTTCCAGCGTCGGATCGAGCAGCCGCTCGACAGACACGAAGAACGTGTCGAGGTCCAGGCAGCAGATGCGCGGCGCCGACAGCGGCTGCGAGCGCGCGAGCTCCGACGCCATGCCCATGAGCCGGAACGCTACCTGATCATTCGTTCAGGTGCAACTCAAGGCTTGGCCTTCGGCGCGGCCTTCCTCCTCCCCTCCTGGTTCTTGCGCGGTGCCAGGCGCGACACGGGCCGGCGAGTAGACGCGGCCAGCGCCTCGCTCCAGTCCGCGTCAGTCAACATCGTTTGAAGCTTCGCGCCTGCATCGCCCAGCGAGCACCCTCGATCGAACATGCCCGACCAGAGCTCGCCCACGTCACCGATGCGCGCCGCCATCGTGCGCAGCGTGAACGTGCGCGGGCCGACGCTGCCTCCCTCGAGCTCCGCCCATGTGCACGGCGCCGAGATCGGTGCGCCCGGCTTGGCTCGAACCGCGTACACTGCGGCAAACGTCGCGCCCGGCAGGTTACGCCCGGTGTCGACGAAGATCCGGCCGCCGCGGTCAGCCTTGATGAACTCTTGCGTCAGGAGGTACGGGTGACGCTTGACTAGTACCGCGCCCGCGCCGTGCGCGAACCGCCATGCACTCTCGGCGTCGGCCTCGCCGTCCAGGGGAATCAGGATGTGGAATCCCTTCGAGCCCGAGGTCTTCACGTACGACGGCATCCCGAACTCGTCGAGCAGGTCGCGTACCGCGAGCGCGGCCGTGCGCAGCGGGCGCGGATCCTCCCCCGAGGGATCGAGATCGAATACGCACAAGTCCGGCCGATAGAGCCTTGGTACCCGCGAGATCCAGACGTGGGGCGTGATCGAGTTCTGGTTGGCGAGCCAGACCAGCGATCGCGCGTCGCCGACCAGCGGGTAGTGCACGGATCCGCCCGCCTTGTCGTTGCGTTTCTCGACCTCGACGCGCTCGAGCCAGCTCGGAAACCCCTTCAACACGTCCTTCTGGATGAAGCCCTTCTTTCCGATGCCGGCGGGGAACCGCTCCATCGTGACCGGACGCCCGCGAATGTGCGGGATCATCAATGGCGCCACAGACTCGTAGTACGCGCACAGCTCACCCTTGGTGATGCCCGAATCGGGGAAGAGCACCTTTTCGGGGTGGGTGATCACGCGCCCTAACTTGCCGTGGGCGCCTCACCTTGTCGACGCCCGAACCGTGTCTACAGGCCTCGGACGGCGACTCGCCCAGCGCGGCGACGAGGTCATGGCATCGACCGGGGTCGCCGCGACGAGCGAGTCCGACGGCGTGATGATGACGGCCAAGCATCTCTTCTCGAGGCGGCGATGGAGCACGAAGGCCGGCTTCGGCATCGTCTCGCTTCCTACCCAGATCCTGCGGACCGACCTTCATGAGCGTACTGAGATGACTGGAAGGCGAAGGCGAGCTTCGCGTTCGGCTGCTAGCCGATCCCCAGTGCAGCTGCAACAGCACCTTGATGGCGCGGCGTTCGTCCATCGAAGCCAGGGGGTGAGTAGACCGGTTACCGTCCGTCCCGACTGGGCCGTATCAATCAAAGAGTGCTGGAGAAGGCCCATCAAGGCGCAACCACCATCATCGGGGTGGCGACAGCGCTAGTGCTGTGCGGTAATAAGGCTCAAGCCGCCTCAGACGATGCTTTCGACCAGCGGTGGGGGGGCTGGAATTCCTGAAAGGACGGGTGTCGTCACGGGTAGCGGCGCTGAATGACAAGAACAGGGAGTAGCAAATGCATAAAGTAGTTCTTCTTCGCCACGGCGAGAGCAGCTGGAACCTGGAGAACCGATTCACCGGTTGGACGGATGTAGACCTATCAGAGCGCGGTACTACCGAGGCTCACCGTGCCGGGCTTCTCCTCAAGGAGGGTGGCTACGTCTTTGACGTGGCATTCACATCGGTGCTCAAGCGGGCTATCCGCACGTTGTGGATTACACTGGACGAGATGGATCTGATGTGGATTCCCATCCACCACTCCTGGCGCCTGAACGAACGTCACTACGGTGCGCTTCAAGGGCTCAATAAGGCCGAGACGGCAGGGAAGTACGGCGATGCGCAGGTCAAGCTGTGGCGCCGTAGCTATGACATCCAGCCTCCGGCCCTCACCAAAGATGACCTGCGTTGGCCCGGTAGCGACCCGCGCTACCATGACCTCGCCCCAAGAGATGTTCCGGTGACGGAGTGCTTGAAGGACACGGTGGCACGATTTCTGCCCTATTGGCACGATGCCATCGCTCCGGCAATCAAGTCAGGAGTGCGGGTGATCATTGCGGCTCATGGCAATAGCCTGCGAGCGCTGGTCAAGTACCTGGACAATATCTCGGACGACGATATCGTTGAGCTGAATATTCCGACTGGCGTGCCGTTGGTGTACGAGTTGGACGTGGATCTCAAGCCTCTCGCGCACTACTATCTGGGTGACCCCGACGAGATACGCAAGGCTCAGGAAGCAGTCGCCAAACAGGGACGAAAGAGAGGTCCTTGAATGCCATCCGCCGTGGCGACCCCGCCTCGAACCAGGTGAGCGACCGAGGCCCGCCCGCGACGAGCGACGGTCTCCGCACCGGGTTGCCGCTCGACGAGCTCGAGAACGCCATTGACGACCTCCTCGTCGGGCCCGAGGTTCGGGAGCAAGTCCTCGACTTCGTCGAACGGGAGCGGGCTGGGCTCCCGCGCGCTCACCGGCGCCCCCGCTTGCGGGGCCCGCGAGCCTGGGGTGGATCGCGGCGCTCGTCGCGAAGGCATCGATCATGAGTAGCGGGCCGGGGCCCTTCAGTTCGCGGGGTCCCCGGAGCGGTCCTCGGCGCGCGCCGCGCGTGGGGGGGCCATCAGACCTGCCTCCACTACGTCGTCGTGCCGGACAGCAGCTAAAGAGGCCTGCGACTACTTCCGGCCCAGGGAAGAGGATGGACAAGCGGGTCAACCTCGTCAGGGGCACAGCGGAAGAACGAACGCGGCGAATCCGCCGCGAGGTCGCGCTACGCCTGCACCCGCACGCCCGCGCGGTGGTGCGCCTGGAAAGCCCGCGCCTCATCGCGTCCCATGTACATCGCCAGGAAGCGTGGGTCGGTGTATGCGAGGTCGACCACGACTAGTCCGTCGACCACATCCCCGAAGCCTGGGTCGACGTTGAACCCTGCGAAGCGGCCGCCCAGCTTGGCGTAGTGCTTCAAGAGCACGGGCACGCCCTTGCCCCCCTCGATGAGCGAGACGGCCTCGTCGAGCGCCTCGAAATTGCGAAGCATCTCGGTGAGCGCTCTAGCCTGGCCATTGAGGGCGAAGAATGGTCGCCGGGGCATCACGCTCAAAGGAGGAGCTCCCTCCAGCCGTAGATGGCGGCTGCACCAGCGCGCCATGAGCGCTCGTGAGGTGGGCTTGTAGGCGTCGCTGATCGAGACCGCGCCGAAGAGCCGGCGGTAGCGCGGGTGGAGGATGAGCCACCGACCGATGCCCTTCCAGAGCAGCATCAGCGGGCCATGGGTGCCTTGATAACCCTCGCGCAGGAAACTGCGGCCCATCTCCAGCGCCGGGTCGATCTGCCGGAGTAGGCCATTCGACATGTGAAAGAGCGTCTGGGTGTAGAGTCCCGCCTTGCCGCGGGTCGCAAGGATCTCGTCGGTGAGGCCCATGCGGTAGCCGCCCGCTAGGCAATGCTTGCCCGGATCCCACAGCAAGAGGTGGAGGTACCAGTCGTCAAATTGGTCGAGGTCGAGGCCGCGCCCCGTTCCCTCGCCTACGGCGCGAAAGGCCTTCTCGCGCTCCAGCCCAAGCTCGAGCAAGACGTGTGGGACTTGATGGGCGGAAGCCACCCAGACCTCGAGGCCACCGCCTCTTGCTAGCCGCTGCTCGGGCGGCAATGCGGCGATCTCCTCGCCCAGTAGCGCCGGATGTTGCGGCTCGGCAAGCGGCTCTTGGTTCCGGAGCATGGGCCCACCGATTGTGGGCCGGCCCGGTTCTTCGATGCGGCTGGCCAGCGCAGTCGCGTGACTGCGCACCAAGGTGATGGCCTGCTCGGGGGTCAGCGCATCGAGTCGCCGCGGGTGAACGAGTCCGCCCGCCGCGACCTGCAGCATGCTGCCCTGGTGCTTCAGCACGCTTTTCGCGATGAGCGCCGACCGGAGAGACCGATGGAGGAACTTCGAAGCCGGGTTGCCGCTCCTGGGGCAGCCGAACCAGATCGGCAAGATCGCGGCTCGAACCGACTGTGCGACCCGGGCGGCCCAGGGGCTCCAGGAGTCGACGGGATTCGAGACCTCGCCACCTGGGAAGCACGCCAAGCAGCCGCCGGCGCGGAGGTGGGCCAGCGACCGGCGGAGAGCCTTCCTGAACTCGCGCGAGCTCGGCTGGCGACCCTGCGGACCGGACATGTCCAGCGCGATGAGGTGCGGCCTCAGCTCCGGAATGCGGAGGAGCGCTCCGCTGGCAACGAGGAGGGTGTCAGGACGGAGCGGCTTCAGCAGCTTGAGCAGAGACACGCCTTCGAGGCCGCCGAGTGTGTGGTTGGCGACGACGAGCACCGGGCCGTTCGCGGGGAGATCCAGCGCTCCGTCGAGATTGAGGCGGACCTGCAAGACCTCCAAGGCCAGGTCCCAGGGGTCGCCCTCGAGCCCTCGGAACCGCGCGTAAAGCCGGTCGAGCTCCTCGAGCCCCAGCGCCTTTTCCGCAAGTGCCAACGCACCCTGCGCGAAGTACGGGGGGTCCGCCGCTATCCGGAAGGGCGAGTCGTTTCGTGCTTGAATCTGGGACATGGGCCGCCTTTTCCGGAGCGAAAGCTATCGTCGGCCAGGAGCGCAGGTCCAGTTGTACGTTTGAAGGCTTGGCGTTTTCGTTACACGAACGTGTCGATTGGGTTCCTCTCGTGCGTGCCATCGCCGCGGTTGTAGGTGGGCGCGCTGTAGGTTTTGAGACGGAATCTTGCCGTCAACTTCGTCGATTGGCTAGGGCGGTCTTGCCGGACACCGTTGTCTCGGCACGTTTCGAGGTGTTCGTGCGCCGACTGTCTCTCGCCGCGTGTTTAGGAACGGGACCGTGGACGTCGCCGCCCCATCCACGCTCGTGCCGACTAGGGTGAGGTATGCTGCCGAAGCGGCCGACCCATCCCGACGAATTTCGACGCGGTCGAAGCCGAGGAACTCCTTGCTCTTCACCACGCAATCCGCCGCGCTCCGACGCACGCGACGCCCCCGGCACGTCGCCCCGCTTGATCCAGGGCGCACATCGCCTCCGTGCTCACGCGAAGCTTCTCCGCCGCCCCTTCGATCGTCATGAGCGGCTCTTCCCCGACTACAAGCAGGTCATTCCCAAGGCGGTGGGAGCGGCTCGGGTTCACCGAAGCTGGCGTCTCGCCTGGGCCTCCTCGCGCGCGCAGGAACTGGACGAACTCGTGTAGAGAGCGCGTGCGGCTCTCCCGTGTGCGCGCTCATCTCGGATGCGGTTCGGCAAGCGGGTGCGAAGCGCCTCTCGTGTCGATCTCCGTGGAGTCGTTCATCGCGACCTCTGATTGACGAAGCCCTTGTCCCACTAGCCGGTGCAGATTGCGCACATGGCAGGGAGCGGCCTGGAGACCCGATCGGGGCGTGGAAATGTTCCATGTTTTCCAGTGGGTTCCCCCGGGATGCTCGGCTCACTCCGGTGCCATGTCGAGCGCCCACGGCAACCCACTTCCCCTGAAAGCAGGCGGACGGCTCGCCCCAGCCCGATGTAGCGGGAGTTCCGTACAGCCTGCGGCGGAGGTGTCCCGTGGGGTTCCCCCCACATGCCGTTGTGCCCGCTCCCGCCGCCGTGGGGCGAGGACGGTGCGACGTCCTTCTTCTAGTGCTCCCCGGTGGACTGACCGAGCACTTCGCCGAGCACGTCGGCGTCCCCTATCTCCGCGCGGTGCTCCTCGGCGCCGGTGTCCGGGCCGAGCAGTTCCTGCCGGAAAGAAACGTTTCCGCGGAGGGACTCGCGGTTGCGCTCAAGGCGCTGCGCCCGGCCATCGTGGGTCTCACCATCTACGAGACCAACTTGTGCGCCTGCCGCGCGGCGACCCAGGTCGTCCGAAGGACCCTCCCCGAAGCGGTGATCATGGCGGGAGGCCCGAGCGCTACCTTCTCGCCCGCCGAGACGCTTGAGCTGGTGGGGGCCGATGCCTGCCTTCGCGGCGCGGGGGAGGCGCGCTTCCGTAGAGTGGTCGAGGCGGTCCTGGGGGCTTGCGAAGCGCGCTCACACCTCCCGGAGCTGCTAGCGGAGATCCCCGGGTCGAGGTCCGCCTGGTGCGAACCGTGGACGACACAACCGTCTGGAGCCGCAGCTTCGACAGGGAGATCTCGGACATCTTCGACGTTCAGGACGAGATCGCCAGGCTTGAAGTAATCGCAAGAGGTGCGGCTCGGCACGCGCAGCCCGTCGATCCGTGCGAGCGCCGACAGGATCTCTTCGGCCAACCCCTCGGAGAAAAACTCCTCGTCCGCCGGTCCGCCGTGGGCCTCGAATGGGAGCACCGCGACCGAGGTTGAGAGGACTGGCGCTGGCGAGCGCGCGGCGGAGGCCTACCGGCGTGCCGTGAACATCGATCCCGCCTACGCTCCGGCCTGGGCCGCGCTGAGCAGCGCGCTCCGCGCAGTCGAGCCGGAAAACGAGGGCCTAGCCGCCGGCAAAACGCGCCTTCAGGAAGCCCTCGCAGCCGCCGAGACAGCGGTCCGGCTGGCCCCGCACATGGCGGAGGCCCTCTCGACACGCGCCATCCTCCGCGGAGAGATGGCAGGCGACTGGGCCGGTGCACGAGAGGACGACGAGCGCGCCCTGGCGCTCCCACGCCCTGGTCTTGCTGGCGTTCGGCCGAATCCGGGAGAGCGTTTCCGAAGCACGACGCGCGGCGGAGCTCGATCCCTTTGGCATTTCCGTCTACGTGCTAGGCGAGGCCCTGCAGCTGGCGGGCGATCTGGAGGAGTCAGAAGCCACATTCCGTCGCCACCTTGCCGCGAGGCCCGAGTCGATCCTCACCCGCTTCGAGCTGGCAAGGACGCTCCTGCTGCGCCGCAAGTCACATGACGCCGCCGAGCTCTTCGCGAGCATTGAGGACCCGCTCTTTCAGCTGCAGGGGCTCGCGATGACGGAGCACGCGCTGGGCCACGATGCGGCCTCGGACGCGAGGCTGAAGGAGTTCGTCGAACGGTACGGTGGGTCCTACCCCTTCCAGGTGGCCGAAACCCACGCCTGGCGCGGCGAGCGCGGCCTAGCCCTAACTTCGCTCGCGAAGTCGGTCGCGGCTAACGACATGGACGAGGCGGACCGCTGGTCCCCGTTCCTACACGACCTGCGAGACGACCCGGAGTTCAAAGCCATTGTCCGCCGCCTCAACCTTCCCATGGACAACGCGCACTGAAGCACAGCATGCTCGTACACGTGCTGGCTCACCGGGTCCGAGGAGGATCAGGAGCACGTTAGAGCCGTGAGCGGGGTCCCGAGCTCGAGCGGGTGAGGATCTCCCAGGGGCGCGCGCTCTAAACGGCAGTTCGAGATTCGCGATCAGCCGAAACCAATGGAATTTCGATCCCATGAGCCCGCCGCCCTCGATCCCACTCGCCCGTACCGGAACGATTCCGGACGGACCGCGCGCGCCGGGGGCCA
>Ga0335071_10000630_pt1 | contig 38733 bp, 38 predicted proteins | sample Lox_Sample_15_FD_206724 | JGI IMG/M metagenome (GOLD analysis project Ga0335071, IMG submission 206724) | Soil microbial communities from Loxahatchee National Wildlife Refuge, Florida, United States - Lox_Sample_1.5 | ecosystem: Environmental > Terrestrial > Soil > Wetlands | place: USA... | reverse complement strand
CCTTAAGTAAACGGTATTGGGCCTAGCCCGGCCCGTCGCGCACCGCTGCCCGCGCACCTGGCTGCACTAATGGCTTGGGCTCCGGCAGGCCCTCCCCGATAGCATGGCAACGACCATTCACGGATCATTAGTGACTCCCAAAAGAACTTCAGCCTTGGAGACCCACCGCGATGAGCGCCCCCGCAAACCCGTCACCCGGAGCCTCTGGCGGCGAAGGCGGCCCGATCCGGGTTCCTGCCGGCACTTCCGCGGCCGCCGCGGTCGGCGAGGCGGGGCTGCCGCGCCGGGGCACCCCCGACGCGATCGTGGTGGTGCGTGACGCCGACGGCAAGCTGCGCGACCTGAGCTGGGTGCCCGACGCCGACGCCGACGTCGTCCCGGTGCCGGCCAACACCGACGAGGGCCGCAGCGTCATCCGGCACTCCACCGCGCATGTGTTGGCCCAAGCCGTCCAACGCCTGTTCCCGCACGCCAAACTGGGCATCGGGCCGCCGATCACCGACGGCTTCTACTACGACTTCGACGTGGCGGAGCCATTCACGCCGGAGGATCTGGCGGCGCTGGAAAAGCGGATGCGCCAGATCGTCAAAGAGGGGCAGCTGTTCTCCCGGCGGGTCTACGAGTCCAAAGAGCAGGCGCGCGACGAGCTGGCGGGCGAGCCCTACAAGCTCGAACTCGTCGACGACAAGTCCGGCGATCCCGACATCATGGAAGTGGGTGGTGACGAACTCACCGCCTACGACAACCTGAATTCCCGCACCCGGGAGCGGATTTGGGGTGACCTGTGCCGGGGACCGCACATCCCCACCACCAAGCACATCCCGGCGTTCAAGCTGACCCGAAGCTCCGCGGCATACTGGCGGGGCGACCAGAACAACGCCAGCCTGCAACGCATCTACGGCACGGCCTGGGAATCGCAGGAGGCGCTGGAGCGTCACCTCGAGCTGATCGCCGAAGCCCAGCGCCGTGATCACCGCAGGCTGGGTATAGAACTGGACCTGTTCAGCTTTCCCGACGAAATCGGTTCCGGCCTCGCGGTTTTCCACCCCAAGGGCGGCATCGTGCGCAGGGAGCTGGAGGAGTATTCGCGGCGCAAGCACATCGAGGCCGGCTACGAATTCGTCAACACCCCGCACATTACCAAGGCGCAACTGTTCCACACCTCGGGTCACCTGGACTGGTACGCCGACGGGATGTTCCCGCCGATGCATCTCGACGCCGAATTCAACGAGGACGGAACGGTGCGCAAGCCGGGACAGGATTACTACCTCAAGCCGATGAATTGCCCGATGCACACGCTGATCTTCGCCTCGCGCGGGCGCTCGTACCGGGAACTTCCGTTGCGCCTCTTCGAATTCGGCACCGTGTACCGCTACGAGAAGTCCGGGGTGGTGCACGGCCTGACCCGGGCCCGCGGGTTCACCATGGACGACTCGCACATTTTCTGCACCCGCGAACAGCTGCACGGGGAATTGGCGTCGCTGCTGCGGTTCGTGCTCGAACTGCTCGGCGACTACGGGCTGGAGGACTTTTACCTGGAGCTCTCCACCAAGGACCCGGAGAAGTTCGTCGGCTCCGACGAAATGTGGGAACAAGCCACCAACGCCCTGGCCGAAGTGGCGTCCGAGTCGGGTCTCGAGCTGGTTCCCGATCCTGGCGGCGCGGCCTTCTACGGCCCGAAGATCTCGGTGCAGGCCCGCGACGCGCTGGGCCGCAGCTGGCAGATGTCAACCATCCAGGTGGACTTCAACTTCCCGGAGCGCTTCGAGCTCGAGTACACCGCCCCAGACGGGACCCGCCGGCGCCCGGTGATGATCCACCGCGCGCTGTTCGGGTCGATGGAGCGGTTCTTCGGCATCCTCACCGAGCACTACGCGGGCGCCTTCCCGGCGTGGCTCGCTCCGGTGCAAGCGGTCGGCATCCCGGTCGCCGACGAGCACGTGCCCTACTTGGAAAGCATTGCCGCGCAACTGAAGTCACACGGGGTCCGGGCGGAGGTGGACGGCAGCGACGACCGGATGGCCAAGAAGATCGTGCACCACACCGGCCAAAAGGTCCCGTTCATGTTGCTGGCCGGCGACCGCGACGTGGCGGCCGGGGCGGTGAGCTTCCGCTTCGGTGACCGTACGCAGATCAACGGTGTGCCCCGCGAAAGCGCCGTCGATGCCATCGTCAAGTGGATCACCGATCGCGAGAATTCCGTTCCCACAGCCGAACTGGTGAAGGTAGCTAGTGGTGAGTGACCCGGAAAGCGCCGAGAACGCCATCCTGGACACCGGTGTTGGCGAGCGCGACCAGTTGCAGCGGCTCTGGACGCCCTACCGGATGACGTATCTGGCCGAAGCGCCGATGAAGCGCGACAACGGCAAAACCGAGCAGCCGTTCACCGACATTCCGCAACTGCCCGACGAGGAAGGGCTGGTGGTCGCCCGCGGCGAACTGGTCTATGCCGTGCTCAATCTCTACCCTTACAACCCGGGTCACTTGATGGTGGTGCCCTATCGGCGGGTCTCCGAGCTCGAGGACCTCAGCGACGTCGAGAGCGCGGAGCTGATGGCGTTCACCCAGAAGGCGATTCGCGTCATCAAGAACGTGTCGCGGCCGCACGGCTTCAACGTCGGCATGAATCTGGGCACATCGGCCGGTGGCTCGCTCGCCGAACATCTGCATGTGCACGTGGTGCCGCGCTGGGGCGGCGACGCGAACTTCATCACCATCATCGGCGGGTCGAAAGTGATCCCGCAGCTGCTGCGCGAGACGCGCCAGCTGTTGGCCACCGAGTGGGCGAAGCAGCCATGAGCCCAAGGCGGCGCTCATGAGCAAGGTGCCGTTCCTGTCCCGGGCGGCATTCGCGCGGGTCACCAGCCCGGCCGCCAGGGCGATGCTGCGGATGGGCTTGACGCCCGATGCGGTCACCATCCTGGGCACCGTGGTGGCGGTGGCCGGGGCGCTGACCCTTTTCCCGATCGGCAAGCTGTTCGCCGGGACGCTGGTGGTGTCGTTCTTCGTGCTGTTCGACATGCTCGACGGCGCGATGGCCCGGGAACGCGGCGGCGGTACCCGCTTCGGCGCCGTGCTGGACGCCACCTGTGACCGCATCAGTGACGGCGCGGTGTTCTGCGGGCTGCTGTGGTGGATCGCCTTCGGCCTGCACGACAAACCGCTGGTGGTGGCGACGCTGATCTGCCTGGTGACCTCGCAGGTGATTTCCTACATCAAGGCTCGTGCCGAGGCGAGCGGGCTGCGCGGCGACGGCGGCATCATCGAACGTCCGGAGCGGTTGATCATCGTGCTGGTCGGCGCCGGTGTGTCGGACTTTCCCTTCATAGCCTGGCCGCCCGCGTTGCCGGTGGCGATGTGGCTGCTCGCGGTGACCAGCATGATCACCTGCATGCAGCGGTTGCACAGGGTGCGCACGTCGCCCGGTGCGACGGAGCCGCTGCCGTGATCGCCAACCCGGCGGCCCTGAACGTGATCGGCGCGCCGCGTCGCGTGGTGCGACGCACCGCGACCGACTGGGCGTACGCGGCAGGCTGGATGGCAGTGCGGGCGATGCCGGAATTCGCCGCCCGCACCGCTTTTGACACCGGGGCGCACTACGCGGCCCGACACGGCGGGCCAGAACAGTTGCGCAAGAACCTGGCCCGCGTCGTCGGGGTGCGGCCGGCCGATGTGCCCGACGCGCTGATGCGTGCCTCGCTTCAGTCCTATGGCCGCTACTGGCGGGAGGTGTTCCGGCTGCCGGGGATGGACCTCGGCGCGCTGGCCCGCCGGCTCGACGACTCCTTCGTCGGGCTGGACAATCTGAATGCGGCGCTATCCGCTGGCCGCGGCGTGGTGTTGGCGCTGCCGCACAGCGGCAACTGGGACATGGGCGGGGTATGGCTGGCGCACACGCACGGTACCTTCACCACCGTCGCCGAGCGCCTGCAACCCGAATCGCTCTACCGGCGTTTCATCGCCTACCGGGAACGACTCGGCTTCGAAGTGCTGCCGCTGTCCGGCAGTGATCGACCGCCCTTCGAGGTGCTGTGCGACCGGCTGCGGGCCAACCGGGTGGTCGGCCTGATGGCCGAGCGCGACCTCACCCGTACCGGTGTGCAAGTCGAGTTCTTCGGCGAACCCACCCGGATGCCCGCCGGACCGGCGAAGCTGGCGATCGAGACGGGAGCGGCGCTGCTGCCCGCGCACTGCTGGTTCGAAGACGACGGTGCCCAGGGCTGGGGCTTCTCGGTACACCCGGAGTCGGATTGCAGCAGCGGCGACGTCGGCGTCATCACCCAGATGCTGGCAGATCAGTTCGCCAAGAACATCGCCGAGCACCCCGCGGACTGGCACATGCTGCAGCCGCAATGGCTGGCCGACCTCCCCGCGGCCAAACAGGCCCGGCTCAGGGACACCTGATGCGGATCGGGATGGTGTGTCCGTACTCGTTCGACGTGCCGGGCGGGGTGCAGTCGCATGTGCTGCAACTGGCCCAGGTGATGCGCGCCCGCGGGAACGAGGTCAGTGTGCTGGCACCGGTTTCGCCGCACGCGGCGCTGCCCGACTACGTCGTCTCCGCCGGCCGGGCCGTCCCGATTCCCTACAACGGGTCGGTGGCCCGGCTGCGGTTCGGCCCGGCAACGCACCGCAAGGTCAAAAAGTGGCTCGCCGAAGGTGATTTCGACGTGCTGCACCTGCACGAGCCCAATGCGCCGAGCCTGTCGATGCTGGCACTGAACATCGCCGAGGGGCCGATCGTGGCGACGTTTCACACGTCGACCACCAAATCCCTGACGCTGACCGTCTTCCAGGGCATTCTGCGGCCCATGCACGAGAAGATCGTCGGCCGCATCGCGGTGTCCGACCTGGCCCGGCGCTGGCAGATGGAGGCGCTGGGGACCGACGCGGTCGAGATCCCCAACGGGGTCGACGTGGACGCGTTCGCTTCCGCGCCCCGGCTCGAGGGATATCCGCGCCCGGGCAAGACGGTGTTGTTCTTGGGCCGCTACGACGAGCCCCGCAAGGGCATGTCGGTGTTGCTGGAAGCTTTGCCGCGGGTGGTCGAGCGCTTCGCCGATGTGCAGCTGCTGATCGTCGGCCGCGGCGACGAACCCCAATTACGTGGGCAGGCAGGGAAATTGGCCCGGCACATGCGCTTTCTCGGCCAGGTCGACGACGCCGGCAAGGCGTCGGCATTGCGCAGCGCCGACGTGTACTGCGCGCCCAATATCGGTGGGGAGAGCTTCGGCATCGTGCTGGTCGAGGCGATGGCCGCCGGCACCCCGGTGGTGGCCAGCGACCTGGACGCGTTTCGGCGCTTGCTGCGCGATGGCGAGGTCGGGTGCCTGGTAGGTGTCGGTGACGGCGCCGCGCTGGCCGATGCCCTGGTCGAGGTGCTAGAAAACGATGTGCTGCGGGAACGTTATGTGGCGGCCGGTTGCCAAGCGGTGCAGCGTTACGACTGGTCGGTGGTGGCCAGCCAGATCATGCGGGTATACGAGACGGTCGCCGCGTCGGGCGCCAAGGTTGAGGTGGCCGGTTGATGACTTGGCTCGTGGTCGCTGTCGCCGTGCTGGTCGCCGTGCTGGCGGTAGCGGGCGCCTGGGCCTACCAGACGGCCAACCGGCTGGACCGCCTGCACGTCCGCTACGACCTGTCTTGGCAGGCGCTCGACGGTGCACTGGCGCGGCGCGCGGTTGTGGCCCGTGCGGTTGCCATCGATGCCTATGGCGGCGCAACGGAAGGCCGACGGCTGGCGGTGCTGGCCGACGCCGCCGAGGCCGCGCCCCGGCACGCGCGTGAGTCGTGTGAGAACGAGCTGTCCGCCGCGCTGGCGATGGTGGATCCGGCGTCGCTGCCGGCGGGCCTGATCGCCGAGCTGGCCGACGCCGAAGCCCGGGTGGTGCTGGCCCGCCGGTTCCACAACGACGCGGTGCGTGACACGCTGGCGCTGCGCGAGCAATTCCTGGTGAGGACCCTTCGCCTCGGCGGAACGGCGGTGCTGCCAAGCTATTTCGAGATCGTCGAGCGGCCTCACGCGTTGGCGCACGGTGATCACGGTGTGCTCGACCACCGCACGTCGGCGCGCGTGGTGCTGCTCGACGAGACCGGCGCGGTGCTGCTGCTGCGCGGGTCCGATCCGGCGATCCCCGACGACGCCGGCAAGAGGGCACCGCGGTGGTGGTTCACCGTGGGCGGCGAAGTGGGCAACGGGGAGCGGTTGGCCGAGGCCGCCGCACGAGAATTGGCCGAAGAGACCGGGTTACGCGTCGCGGCGGCCGACATGGTGGGGCCGGTCTGGCGGCGCGACGAGGTCTTCGAGTTCAACGGCTCGCTGATCGACAGCGAGGAGTTCTACTTCGTCTACCGCACTCCCCGCTTCGAGCCGTCCTGCGCGGGCCGCACCGACCTGGAGCGCTGCTACATCCACGGCCACCGCTGGTGTGACGCTGCCGACATTGCCCGACTGGCCGCCGCCGGCGAGACGGTGTATCCGATGCAGCTGGCCGAACTGCTCACCGACGCGGCCGCGCTGGCCGGCGGCCGCGCGCCGGGCCCGCTGCTGCCCATCCGCTGACGTGGCTTAGAACGGCGTCGAGAGCGCCGGCACGCCGGTGGGCGCGAGCCCGGCAACCAGCGGCTCGGCGATCGCGTGGCCCGCGGTGACGCCCAGCGGCGCCAGCCCGGGCATCATAAACGGGCTGCCGTAACCGAAGTCGACGAACGGCTGCACGAAAGGTTGGAGCAGGTTCGCCAGCGGGTTGCCCAGGATGGGGATCAGCCGCAGGGGGTCGAGCAGCGGCAGCTGGGCAGTGGGGATGAAGTAGTAGGTCGTGTTGGCGATGTGTTCTTGCAGGGCGGTGGCAACTTGTGCCGCGGTGAGCATTGGGTAGTGGCTGTGCAGCTCGAGGAAGCCGAACAGGGCGTTGAGGTCTGACGGAAGCCACAACACGCTGCGCGGGAAGTTCGCGATCGCGTCGTACTGGATCGTGTAGATGGCGGTCATGTACGGGGTGTCCAACGGCGTCGGGACGTGGAAGGCTCCGAGGCCGGGGATGAAGTGGGTCAGTATGCCGCCGTTGAGCACATTGTTCGGATCGGCGAGCAACACGAAGTTCAACAGGTCATGCTGCGGCTGCAGGATGGCGGGCAGCGCGTCGAGATAGCGCATTTCCAGGGTGGCTATAGTCGCGCTCTGCGAATAGCCCACGACGACGACGTGGTCGCCGACGCCGGTGTTCGTTATGATCGCGTTGTTGAGTATCGCGACGCCTTGCTGGACCGACTTGGTGAACGTCTCGCTGCCCAGGCCGGTGACCGGCCAGAACTGCTCGGGTGTGGTCAAGCTCACCAGGTTGTAGCCGGGGTACTGCTGGGCAAGGTAGGCCTGGTCGATGGCCGTCATGAAGGCGTTGCTGGGACTCGGGTTGCCGGTGCCGCCCATGATCAGCGCTATGTTCGACGGCGAGCTCGGCGTCGTCGGCGACATGGCCGATGTCAGCTGCATGGTGGCCGTGTTGGAGGCCTCGGTCTCGACGTAGAAGTTTCTGGCGGCGTTCAAGGTCTGCACGAACTGGTTCTGGAACGCTTCGGCCTGCGCGCTGAACGCCTGATACTGCTGGGCGTGCGCGTCGAGCAGGGCCGCCGTGCGCGCCGATACCGAATCCGCGGCCGGCGGTAGCACGCTGGTCGTCGGGGCCGCGGTGGCGGTATTCGAAGCCGCCAGCGCCGCCCCGATCGCTTGCAGCTCATCGGCGGATGCCGACATCAAGGCCGGGTCAGTGATCAGAAACGACATCGGATGCTCACCCCGGCTAGCGCGGTACCGCCGCGGCGCGGGGCTCGGCGACCGCTGGAGAGACGGCGCTCACCGCGCGCCCGGGCATGCTCATCGAGGGCAGCTGCGGCATGCGGGGCACGCCGGCTGCCACTTGGCTCACACCGGTGGTCGGCGCGCCGGCAACCGCCTGCGCCGGGGTGCCCGGCGCGACGCTGTTGGCCCAGCTCGCCGGGACCGACAAGGTCCCGACCGAACCCGCCTGGCCCATCCCGGCCGACACCGCGGGAGCGCTCGGTGGCACCGAGCTCAGCGTTCCCATGCCCGGGCTGACCGTCGACATTAGGTTCGGACCGATCGCCGGCATACTCGACGCGGCACCGCTCAATGGATTGCCGCCGGTGAAGAGCTGGCCCATCACCATGTTCATCGGCTCCAGCGCGAACTCGGCGGGCGTGGAGAGCATTTCCAGCCGCGACGCCGTGGTCTGCAATGTGGACAACAGCGACGACCGGGTCAGCGGCGACAGCAGCTGCGGAGCGATCGAAACCACCGACTGCGCCGAGGTGCCCGCGCCGGGCAGCGTGGCGGGCGGCTGGCTGAACGGCGTCCACTGGGCCTCGGCGGCGGTGGCGCTGGCGTCGTAACCCGTCATCGCGGTCACGTCCTGGGCCCACATCTCGGCGTACTCCGCCTCATTCGCCGCAATCGCCGCGGTGTTTTGACCCAGGATGTTGGTCGCGATCAGCGTCATCAGCTCGGCGCGGTTGGCCGCGATCACCGGCGGGGGCACCGTCGCGGCGAACGCCGTCTCGAACGCTCCCGCCGATAACCGGGCTTCGTTGGCCACCAGCTCGGCCTGGGCGGACGCGGCGCTCAACCACTGCACATAGGGGATGGCCGCCGCCGCCATCGCCAGCGACCCCGGTCCCTGCCACGCCGCGCTCAGCCCGGACACCGTCGACTGGAACGAACTCGCCGCCGAGCCCAGCGCGGCGGCCAACCCGTCCCACGCCGCGGCCGCGGCCCACATCGACCCCGACCGGGGGCCGGCATACATGCGGGCCGAGTTGATCTCCGGCGGCAACGCCACAAAATCCGGTACCATCGGGGACCCCCTCGGCCGATCGCCACCAGCATTTCGACTGCGCAACAGCTGAGCTGAGAAATATGTAACACAGGACGGGCGGTTGCTCCATGCGATCGGACAAAACACCGCCTCGGCGCCGCCACTAGACTGGACCGGCATCGGTTGAAGGAGAATCAGCAGTGGATACCGCCCCTATCGACGGCAGCGGATCGAACGGCGGCGGCCAAACCGGAACGGCACGCGTCAAGCGCGGCATGGCCGAGATGCTCAAGGGCGGCGTCATCATGGACGTCGTCACCCCGGAGCAGGCGCGGATCGCGGAGGGCGCCGGCGCCGTCGCGGTGATGGCGCTGGAACGGGTGCCCGCCGACATCCGCGCCCAGGGCGGGGTGTCGCGGATGAGCGACCCCGACATGATCGAGGGCATCATCGCCGCGGTCACCATCCCGGTGATGGCCAAGGTCCGCATCGGGCATTTCGTCGAGGCGCAGATCCTGCAGAGCCTCGGCGTGGACTACATCGACGAGTCCGAGGTGCTGACCCCCGCCGACTACACCCACCACATCGACAAGTGGAAGTTCACCGTGCCGTTCGTGTGCGGGGCGACCAATCTCGGCGAGGCACTGCGGCGCATCAACGAGGGCGCCGCCATGATCCGGTCCAAGGGCGAAGCCGGCACCGGAGACGTCTCCAACGCGACCACGCACATGCGGGCCATCAGCGGCGAGATCCGGCGGCTGACCTCGTTGTCCGAAGACGAATTGTTCGTCGCGGCAAAGGAATTGCAAGCACCGTACGAACTCGTCGCCGGGGTGGCGCGGGCGGGCAAGCTCCCCGTCACGCTGTTCACCGCGGGCGGCATCGCCACGCCCGCCGATGCGGCGATGATGATGCAACTCGGCGCCGAGGGCGTCTTCGTCGGCTCCGGCATTTTCAAGTCGGGCGCCCCCGAGCACCGCGCTGCGGCCATCGTCAAGGCCACCACCTTTTACGACGACCCCGACGTGCTGGCCAAGGTGTCGCGCGGGCTGGGCGAGCCGATGGTCGGCATCAACGTCGAGGAGATCGCGGTGCAGCACCGCCTGGCCCAGCGCGGCTGGTAAGAACAGTTCGTGTCGATCGAGAAGATCCTCGATCTCGAGCAACTCGAGGTCAACATCTACCGTGGCCGCGTGTTCAGCCCGGATTCGGGGTATTTCCAGCGCACCTTCGGCGGTCATGTCGCGGGCCAGTCGCTGGTGTCGGCGGTACGCACGGTCGAGCGCGGCTTCCTGGTGCACTCGCTGCACGGCTACTTCATCCGACCCGGAGATGCCACGGCGCCGACGGTCTTCATCGTCGAGCGCATCCGTGACGGCGGCTCCTTCTGCACCAGGCGGGTCAACGCCATCCAGCACGGCGAGACCATCTTCTCCATGTCGGCGTCGTTCCAGACCGACCAGGACGGCATCAACCACCAGGACGCCATGCCTTCGGCGCCGCCGCCGGACGGGCTGCCGGGGCTGCAGTCGATGAAGGCGTTCGACGACGCCGGATTTCGCCAGTTCGAGGAGTGGGACGTGCGCATCGTGCCGCGGGAGCAGCTGCGGCTGTCGCCCGGCAAGGCCTCCCAGCAGCAGGTGTGGTTTCGCCACCGTGACCCGCTCCCGGACGATCCGGTGCTGCACATCTGCGCGCTGGCCTACATGAGCGACCTCACTCTGCTGGGATCGGCGCAGGTGAACCACCTCGACGAGCGGGAGCACCTGCAGGTGGCGTCATTGGACCACGCGATGTGGTTCATGCGGGTGTTCCGGGCCGACGAGTGGTTGCTCTACGACCAGTCGTCGCCGTCGGCGTGCGGCGGCCGTTCGCTGTGCCAGGGCAAGATCTTCAACCAGTCCGGTGAAATGGTCGCGGCGGTCATGCAGGAAGGCCTGACCCGCTTTCGCCGCGAATACACCCCGACACGGCAGTGAGCGCGCCACGTATCGGTGTCCTGGCGCTGCAGGGCGACACTCGGGAGCACCTGGCGGCGCTGGGCGAGGCCGGCGCCGAAGCGATGCCGGTGCGCCGCCGCGGGGAGCTGGAGGCGGTCGACGGGCTGGTCATTCCCGGCGGGGAGTCGACCACGATGAGCCACCTGCTGCTCGACTTCGACCTGCTGGAGCCGCTCCGCGGGCGGCTGGCCGACGGGCTGCCGGCCTACGGCGCATGTGCCGGCATGATCATGCTGGCCAGCGAGATCCTCGACGCCGGGGCGCGCGGCAGGCAGGCGCTGCCACTGCGTGCGATCGACATGACGGTGCGGCGCAACGCCTTTGGGCGCCAAGTCGATTCGTTCGAGGGTGACGTCGCGTTCGCGGGCTTCGACAGTCCGGTGCGGGCGGTATTCATCCGCGCGCCCTGGGTGGAGCGGACCGGCGAGGGCGTGCAGGTGCTGGCGAGCGCCGCCGGGCACCCGGTCGCGGTGCGCCAGGGCCCGATGCTGGCGACGGCGTTTCATCCCGAGGTGACCGGCGACCGGCGCATCCACCACATGTTCGTCGCCATCGTCAACGGGAAGGCATAAGCCCCTCGAGTGTGGGGCCTATGCACGAATTCCGGCCGGATCACGTACTTAAGGCCCACGCTCGGCGCCCACGTAGACTCGTTGGGCGACTCTCAAGCAACAGAAGAGGTACAACACATCGATGAGCGGCCATTCCAAGTGGGCCACCACCAAACACAAGAAGGCCGTCATCGACGCCCGCCGCGGCAAGATGTTCGCCCGGCTGATCAAGAACATCGAGGTCGCGGCTCGCGTCGGTGGCGGTGACCCGGCGGGCAACCCCACGCTCTACGACGCGATTCAGAAGGCGAAGAAGAGCTCGGTGCCCAACGACAACATCGAAAAGGCCCGCAAGCGCGGCGCCGGCGAGGAGGCCGGCGGCGCCGACTGGCAAACCATCACCTACGAGGGCTACGCGCCCAACGGGGTGGCGGTGCTGATCGAGTGCCTGACCGACAACCGCAACCGTGCCGCCAGCGAAGTGCGGGTGGCGATGACCCGCAACGGCGGCACCATGGCCGACCCCGGTTCGGTGGCCTACCTGTTCTCCCGCAAAGGCGTTGTCACGCTGGAAAAGAACGGTCTGAGCGAAGACGACGTCCTCGCCGCGGTGCTCGACGCCGGCGCCGAGGACGTCAACGACCTGGGGGACAGTTTCGAGATCATCACCGAACCGGGTGACCTGATCGCGGTGCGGACCGCCTTGCAAGACGCCGGGATCGACTACGACTCGGCCGAGGCCGGCTTCCAGCCGTCGGTGACCGTCCCCTTGGACGCCGACGGCGCCCAGAAAGTCATGAGGCTGGTCGACGCCTTGGAAGACAGCGACGACGTGCAAGACGTCTGGACCAACGCCGACATCCCCGACGAGATCCTGGCCCAGATCGAGGAGTAACCATCAGGGGTTACCGGCGGTTAGTCGTAACCGTGGCGCATGTCTTCGACAATGCGCGGGTTCTCCAGCGTGGACGGCTCGAGCGTGCGCGGCCCCACGTCACCGGAGAACACCGTCGCCGCGGTCAGCACCTGCGGGTTGAGGAAACGCAGCGACGGCGCGTCGGGCGGCACCGCCGGTACCGGTGGCGAGCCCGCACGCTGCGCCAGGGCGAATCCCCAGTCGCCGAAGGTCGGCACATGCAGGTGATACGGCGTCACCGCATAGCCGGCGGCCCGGATCGTCGACACCGTGCGCCAGAACGCCGTCGGGGTGGAGAACGGGCTGCCGGCCTGCACCACCATCAGCCCGTCGGGAGCCAGCACCCGGGCAGCCAGCGCGTAGAACTCGGTGGAATACAGTCGGCCCAGCACCGGCGTGTCCGGGTCGGGAAGGTCGACGATGATGGCGTCGAAAGACTCCGAGCGGTTGGCGTCGGCTCGGCGTAACCAGCTCATCGCGTCATCGATCACGACCCCGACCCGGGGGTTGTCCAGCGCGCCGGCATTGGCGTCATGCAACGTCGTGCGCGCCACGTCGATCACCGCCGGGTCGAGCTCGACCTGGACGATCTTCCCGATGCCCGGCGAACGCAGCAGTTCGCGGGCCGCCAGGCCGTCCCCGCCACCCAGAATCAGCACCGAGCGGGCGCCTTTGACAGCACCGCCCAGCGCGGGGTAGACCAGGCTCTCGGTGTAGCGGTATTCGTCGCGGGTGGAGAACTGCAAGCCGCCGTCGAGGTACAGCCGCGTGTCGTTGCCGCGGCGGGTCACCACGATCTCCTGATACGGCGTGTGCCGGTAGACGATGATCGGGTCGGCGTAAAGCCGCTGCCTGCTCGTCGTCTCGATGTCGGCCGAATGCGCCAGCAGTGTGGCGAGCAGCCCGAGTGCGCCGGCGAGCGCGCATAGCGCGGTCAGCAGTTGCCGGGTGGAAACGACATGGCGCAACAAGAAGATCGCGACCACCGCCGCCGCGGCCAAGTTGATGATTCCGGTCGCGGCGGCGCCGCGGATCATGCCCAGCTGCGGCAGCAGCAGAAACGGCCAGACCAGCCCGCCCAGCAAGGCGCCCAGGTAGTCGGCGGCGTTGAGGTTGGCCAGCGTGCGGCCGGCGTCGGCCGGCCCGGCGGTGCGTCCGTGCTGCAGCAGGGTCATCAGCAGCGGCACCTCGGCGCCGACCAGGCCGCCGATCAGGGCGGTGCCCAACGCCAGCACCCACGTCGAGCCGACGGATCCGTCCAGGAAGGCGAACACCATGTACAGCGCCGCCGCCGACAGGCCGCCCACGATTCCCAACAAGGCCTCGACGGCGACGAACGCGATCGCCGCGCGGGCAAGCAGCGGCTTGACCAGCAGCGCGCCCGCCCCCAGCGCGGCGATATAGCCCGCGACGATCAACGAGGTGGCCACGATCCCGCCGCCGTTCAGGCTCGCCGACAGCGTCAGCAGCGCGAGCTCGTAGATGATGCCGCAGGCCGCGCACGCCGCGACGGCGGCCAGCAGCAACGCGCGCCACCGCACCGAGAACTCCGCGGGCCGGACCGCCTCCGGCGCCGGCACATCAACCGCAGTCATGACACCGCCGCGGCGGTCACCCCGCCCACCGCCAGCAGTATCAGCGCCACCGCGAACGACCCCGGATGCAGCACCGGGTCGTCGACATGCTCGTGGAAGTTGCCCGGGATGAGCAGGTGCATCGACAGCAGCGCGGCGCCGAGCAGCACCACACCCATCAATCCGTACACCGCCACGCCGACCAGTCCCTGGCCCAGCTGGCTATAGCTGTTGACGATGGCGCTGACGATCACCGTGGTGAGCGCGATGTACATCGCGCCGGCAACCACGACCGCGTTGGGGCGGCGATCGATGAACACCAGTTGGCGCAGCTTTCCCGGGGTCAGCACGTCGACCATGTAGAACCCGACGATCAGGACGGCCATCCCGACCGCGAAGTAAAGGATCGTCGCGACTGCGCCTTTGAAAACCGGGTTGAGGTCGACGGTTCCGATCTCGACGGCGAGGTACATGCCTTTCTCCTTTATCACTTGGTTCCACCCGGGCCGCCGGGAGTGCCTCCGGCGCCGCCTGACGGGGATCCGGGACTGAACCCGGGCCCGAGGAAGATGAATGCGCCGTGGCTGTATCCGGCACTCAGGGGCTCGACGCGGATACTGCACGGGCGGTTGCCGTCGGGGCCCACGATCACGATGTTGTTGGCGTAGCGCAGGTATTCGTTGTTGTCGTTGTCGGCACGCGCCTCGGGTTCCTGATAGTCGGCGAGCGCGTCGGCAACCTGCTCGGGCGATCCGCTGCACTGGTAGCGCGTCCCGTTCACGTCGCGCGAATACTCGTGGTAGTGGCTCGCGATGTAGGACTCGATGTTCTTCTGCAGCAAGATGATCCCGAACACCAGGCATACCGTGGCGGCCACCGCCAGCCCGCCGGCAAGCACGAACAAGCGGTTGCGGCTCATGGCAGCCACCGACTCACGGTGTGCACCACCATCCCGCCGGATGCCGCCGGGTAAAGATGCCAGGTCTGCCAACTCCAGCCGGCCCCGTCGGGCTCGGCGGTCAGCACGGTCAGCGCGGCGTCATCGCCGGGAAAGGCGCCGCCCAACCACTGCTGGCCCTGTGCGCAGCGTTCCCGGAGTTGGTGCGCGATCCGGCGGAAAGCGGCCTCGTCGTAGATGTCGGTGCTGGACTTCAGGCAGTAGCCGGGCGCGACGGTACGTTCCGGCAGGTCCACCCCGAGCCCGCGGGCGGTACAGGAAACCTGCTCGGAGAAGTCGCTGGCGCCATGGGTGACCGTGACGACGTGCGATGCGCCCAGGACGCCGAGCAGCAGCGCACCGCCCTCGGGATGGTCCAACCGGCAGGTGGCCAGCGGCGGCGGTGCAGGGGCATTGAGCGCGAGTCCGAGCTTGCGCCCGGAGACGTCCGATGGAAGCACGGCGAGCTGGTAGAACGGCACCCGACCCGGTCCTATGAGGACGACGGCGGAGGCGCCGGATACACGGTGAGTTCGCCGGTCAGCACCGGCTTGCCGGTCGAGATCTCCCAGGGCGTGTCCGGGGCCCAGCGCTCGAACGAGAGCAGCGCGGTCTCGTCGGAGTTGGCGCAGTCGATGAACTCCATCTCGCCACCGGCCGGCAGCCCCGTGGTGCCTTCGGTGGTATACGACGCGCGGCCGCGTTCTGACTCGTGAAACGTCACGCCGTCGACGAGGTAGGAGTCGCCGGGCTGCAACGCCAGGTCTTTACGGCTGACCCACATCGCCAGCTTCAGGCGTCCGTCGTCCTCTTCGACGCTGAACCAGATCGGCTGGTCCCCGCCTTCCAGCAGATGCTCCCACCACACGAACGGTCCTTCGCGGTAGGTCACCGACCCGCGGACCACGTAGTCGACGCCGCCGTAGCTGACGATGGCCCCGGGGCCGAGTTGCCGCGGACCGAACTGCGGCATCGCGTTGAAGGCGAGGGGGTCCTGCCGTCCGGCGCGTGGGGCCGGCTGCTTGGGGCGCCGCAAAGCCACGACGAGCACCACGATGGACGCGATGAAAAGCACGATCGCCAGCACGACCAGCAGCGTTCCCACGCGAACCCTTCCATTGCCACAATGCTTGAGCGAACGTGGGCTATAAGTTAACAGCTTTTATCCCAGCGCAGCGTGTCTTACCGCGACGGGTCGGTCGCGGACGCTAGGCTATCGAACAGCTGTTCTACTACGTGGGAGCGGGTAATGCGGGTGATGGGCGTCGATCCCGGACTGACCCGATGTGGGCTGTCGGTCGTCGAGAGGGGTCGCGGGCGAAACGTGGTCGCGCTGGACGTCGACGTGGTGCGGACCCCGTCGGACGCGCCACTGCCCTCCAGGCTGCTGACCATCAGCGATGCCGTCGAGCATTGGCTGGTCACCCATCGTCCCGACGTCGTCGCCATCGAGCGGGTGTTCTCCCAGTTGAACATGACGACGGTGATGGGCACCGCACAAGCCGGTGGCATCATCGCGCTGGCGGCGGCCAGACGCGGCATCGACGTCCACTTCCACACCCCCAGCGAGGTCAAGGCCGCGGTCACCGGCAACGGCGCCGCCGACAAGGCGCAGGTCACCGCGATGGTCACCAGAATCCTTGAGCTGCAAGCCAAACCGACACCGGCCGACGCTGCCGACGCGTTGGCGCTGGCCATCTGTCACTGCTGGAGGGCGCCGATGCTAGCCCGGATGGCGCAGGCCCGCGAGCAGGCCGCGCAGCAGCGCCGGGCCTACCTGGCCAAACTGAAGGCCGCCCGATGATCGCCTCGGTGCGCGGAGAGGTGCTCGAGGTGGCGCTCGATCATGTGGTGATCGAGGCCGCCGGTGTCGGCTACCGGGTGAACGCGACGCCGTCGACGCTGGCGACCTTGCGGCCCGGGACCGAGGCTAGGCTGATCACCGCGATGGTCGTGCGCGAGGATTCGATGACCTTGTACGGGTTTGCCGACGCCGATACCCGCGACCTGTTCACCACCCTGCTGTCGGTGTCCGGGGTCGGGCCCCGGCTGGCGATGGCGACGCTGGCCGTGCACGACGCCGCGGCGCTGCGGCAGGTGCTGCACGACGGCGACGTCGCCGCGCTGACCCGGGTGCCCGGAATCGGCAAGCGCGGCGCCGAACGAATGGTGCTGGAGCTGCGTGACAAGGTCGGCGGCGGCGCGGTGGGAACGCCCGCGGTCGCGGGTGCCAACGGCCACGCGGTGCGCGGTCCGGTGGTCGAAGCCCTGGTGGGACTGGGCTTCGCGGCCAAACAAGCCGAGGACGCCGCCGACAAGGTGCTGACCGCCGAACCGGAGGTTACGACGTCGAGTGCGTTGCGGGCCGCGTTGTCGCTGCTGGGTAAGTCGCGATGACCGAGGACTACGACGACCGTGAACTTTCCCCGGCGCTGGTCGTCGGGGAGGGCGACATCGACGTCAGCCTGCGGCCCCGTTCGCTGCGGGAGTTCATCGGCCAGCCGCGAGTGCGCGAACAGCTGCAACTGGTGATCGAAGGGGCCAAAAACCGCGGCGGCACACCGGATCACATCTTGCTGTCGGGTCCGCCGGGGCTGGGCAAGACGTCACTGGCCATGATCATCGCCGCCGAGCTCGGGTCGTCCCTGCGGGTGACGTCCGGTCCGGCACTGGAACGTGCCGGCGACCTGGCCGCGATGCTGTCCAACCTGGTCGCGCACGACGTGCTGTTCATCGACGAGATTCACCGCATCGCCCGGCCCGCCGAGGAAATGCTCTATCTGGCGATGGAGGACTTCCGGGTTGACGTGGTGGTCGGGAAAGGCCCTGGAGCGACGTCGATTCCGCTGGAGGTGGCGCCGTTCACCCTGGTGGGTGCGACCACCCGGTCCGGGGCGCTGACCGGCCCGCTGCGTGACCGGTTCGGGTTCACCGCCCACATGGACTTCTACGAGCCCGCCGAGCTGCAGCGGGTGCTGGCGCGTTCCGCCGGCATTCTTGGCATCGAGCTGGGCGCCGAGGCGGCCGAGGAGATCGCCCGGCGCTCGCGCGGGACGCCGCGGATCGCCAACCGGCTGCTGCGCCGGGTCCGGGACTTCGCCGAGGTGCGCGCGGATGGCGTGATCACCCGCGACGTCGCCAAATCGGCGCTGGCGGTCTACGACGTCGACGAGCTCGGATTGGACCGGCTGGACCGGGCGGTGCTGTGCGCGCTCACCCGTAGCTTCGGCGGCGGGCCGGTCGGGGTTTCCACCCTCGCGGTGGCGGTGGGCGAGGAGGCCGCCACGGTCGAGGAGGTGTGTGAGCCGTTCCTGGTCCGCGCCGGCATGGTGGCGCGCACTCCGCGGGGCCGGGTCGCCACCGCGCAGGCCTGGACGCACCTCGGCATGACACCGCCCGCCGGGACGGCCGGGCTGAGCCTGGGGGTACCACCCGCTTGTGGGGGACCGGGGCTGTTCGACTAGCAGCTGCGGCTAGCGCCCCGCGGAGACTTTGGCGGCGATCTGGTGGGCGATGTCGACGGCGGCGCTGGTCGGCCCGAGGCATGCGGTGACGTCGTCCACAACGATGTTGCTGGCCGCGGTCAGCGCGCGCTCGCAGACCCCGGGGCTGTTGGCCGGCGTGACCGTGGCATTCAGGATGCCGTTCGCGGTGGAAATCGGCCCCACGGTGTGTACTTGCCGAATTGGCGGCAATGGTGAATTGGCGATTGGAGCAGGCCTGCCAGCTCTTGGTCGAGGCGGAGTAGAAAGCGCTCGCATCACGCGCCCAGCTGCCGACCACCTCGCCGGTGCTGGTCAGCTTCGTCTGTTTGGCGGTGCGCGCGAGCCCGAAGTCGATCAGATATGCGAAGTCGTCCTCGTCGAGCAAGATGTTGGACGGTTTGACGTCACGGTGTACCAGCCCTCCCCGGTGTGCGGCGTTGAGCGCCTTGACGATTTGCTCGATGATGCGCATCGCACGCGACGTGGTCAGCGGCCCGTCAGTGAGCGCATCCACGGTCCAACAAACGATAGGGCGCGCGCAGCGGAAGTCGGTGATTTGTCGATGCTCGGCCTCGATTTGTAACACTGGCCCCAGTGGCCGCATCGGCCACAGATGTTGGCGGCTTACCCGCCACCTGGGTTACTTCTCGACGCCGCCGGGTACCCACCCCGGGCCGGAAAAGCCCGGCATTTATCGAGGAGATGTCATGAAATACGAAGAGAACGGCCAGCCCCGCGGGCTGGGGATGCCGCGTTCGCGCGGCACGGTCAGCGGGTTGCTGCTGGTGATTTTGGGCGCTTGGGGGGCGTTGATTCCGTTCGTCGGTCCAGGCTTCAATTTCGCTTACACGCCCGATCGTGATTGGGCATGGACGACGGCCCGGGGCTGGCTGGAGGTGCTTCCGGGTGCCGTCACGGTGCTCGGCGGTCTGCTGCTGATTATCGCCGGTAACCGTGCCGCGGCGATGCTGGGCGGCTGGCTGGCCGTCCTGGCCGGCGCATGGTTCGTCGTGGGCGGTCAGATCGCTCCGCTGCTGGGCATCGGTTCCGCCGGTGATCCGGTCGCCGCAACCGACCGCAAGCGGGCGCTGCTCGAGGTCACCTACTTCACCGGCTTGGGCGCGTTGATCATCTTCGTCGGCGCGATAGCGTTGGCGCGCACGGCCGTACGGCATGCGCGCGACGTGCAGCCCCTGGCACCGGCCGCACCCGCGGGGTCGGCCGCCGCCGAGCCGTATCGGGATCCGGTGTACGAGCCGTCGCCCGAGGTGTCGACGAGTGCAGTGACCACGCCGCGCTCACCTGCGGACGCCGGGCCGAAGCGCGGATGGCGTCGCCACCGCGAGGGTGCCGCGGCCGGCGGCAACGCCGCCTACCTGCGCTGGCCGCATCCCTCCCGGTAATACGGCAGCTTCGTGTTTACAGCAATCCGAGCAACTGCAGGTCGGTGACATACTTGACGATGACCGGCGCCGTGACATGCGGAATGTCTTTGTCCGGGCCGATTTTCGCCTCCTGCACGGCGGCGCGGAACCGGTCGGTCGGTGCCAGCGATCCGTTTATCGGCGTCTCCGGCTTTTGGTAGTTGTGCAGCAGCGGCAGTAGCGAGTACTGGCGTTGCCGCTCGGGCAGCGCCCGCAGCGACGTCTCGAACCGCTGCAACCACTCGCCGTAGTCGGCGATGCGCTCGATCGAATAGCCGGCCGCGACCAACCAGTCGACGTAGTCGTCGAGGCCGATGCAGTCGTCGTAGGGGTTCATCACGTGGTAGGTCTGGTAGCCCTCCTGCGGCCCCAGCGTCGAGATCGCGGCGGCGATGAACTCGACCGGCAGGCCGTCGTAGTGTGACCGCTGCCGGTTGCCCTCGGCGTCGAGCTCGTAGAACGAGCGGGGCGCGATACCCGTCGCGACCAGGCTCAGCATCAGCCGGGCGAACATGTCGGGCAGGTTGAGTTGGCCGGCGTAGGTGGTGTCGGCCAGGATCATGTCGCAGCGGAACACCGCGACGGGAAGCCCGCACAGGTCGTTGGCCTGGCGTAGCAGTACCTCGCCGGCCCACTTGCTGTTGCCGTAGCCGTTGGCGTAGTTGTCGTTGATCGCCCGGGTCGCGCTAATCTGGCGGATGTCGGCGTCCTCGACGAACTTGCCCGGCTTGATCTGGTCGCCGACCCCGATCGTCGACACGTACGTGTACGGCTTGAGCTTGTGGTCAGCGCAATCCGGATCAGCTCGGCGGTGCCCAGCGCGTTGGGGCCGAACAGCTCGCTGTACGGCAGCACGTGGTTCACCAGGGCCGCGGGGTCGACGATCAGGTCGACGGTGTCGGCCAGCCGCTGCCAGGTCTGCGGGTCCAGCCCGAGGTTGGCCTCGCCCTTGTCGCCGGCGATGACCTCCAAGTGGTCAGCGGCCAGCTCCCGGTAGTGCGCCAGCAACTTCGGGTCACCGCTGTCAAAGGTCTTGTCGCAGCCGGGCCCGGGCCTCCTCGTCGGAGCGGGCCCGCACCAGCGCGATCACCGTGCCGTCGACCAGGTCCATCCGCTCCAGCCATTCCAGGGCCAGGTAGCGGCCCAGGAATCCGGTCGCGCCGGTCAGCAGCACCGTGCGCACCTCGGCGGACGGCTGGGGCAGGTCGGGCGCCGTCGCCAGGGTCTCGGCATCCAGGAACTTGTCCAGCGTGAGGTCGCTGGCGTGCACCTCGGTCGCGTCGCGGCCGTGCACGGCGGCGAAGGTGGGCCGCTTGGTGCCCTGCCGCTCGGCCTCGATGTACTTGGCGATGGCGGCCAGGTCGTTGGCCGGGCTGACGATGACCCCCACCGGCACGTCGATGTCGAAGATCTCGCGCAGCAGGTTGCCGAATGTCAACGCCGACAACGAGTCCCCACCCAGGTCGGTGAAGTGCGCGTCGGGGGACAGGTCGGCGGCCGCCGTGCCGAGCATGGCGGCGGCGGCCAGGCTCACGGTTTGCCGCACCGGCGCGCCGGCGCCGGTGCGGCGCAGCTCGGCCAACACGTTGGCCTGGCCCTCGGCCAGCTCGGCGTAAAGCTGTTCCAGCCGCTCGCCGTAATGCGCCTTCAGCTTCGGCCAGGCCAGCTTGCGGATCCCGGTGAGCAGGCCGTTCTCCAGGCTGAACGGGGTGGTCTCGATGATGAAGTCGCGCGGCACTTCGTAGGACTGCAGGCCGGTCGCACGCGCCACGTTCTGCAACGAATCGGCGATCATCGGCTTGAGGGTCTCGAGGTCCCAGCGCGCCACCGCCTCCTCGGTGGGCACCACGACCGCCAGCAGGTAGGGCTGAGCGCTGTTGCCGTAGACGTAGGTCTGGCGGACCAGTGGGCTGTTGCCGAACTCCGCCTCCAGCTTCGCCAGCGTGACGAACTCGCCCTGCGCGAGCTTGAGCACGTTGTTGCGGCGGTCGACGTAGACCAGCCGGTCGGGAGCGACCTCCGCGAACACGTCGCCGGTGCGGTAGTAGCCCTCCTCGTCGAACACGTTCGCGGTGGTCTCGGCCCGCTTGTAGTAGCCGGGGAACATGTTCTCGGTGCGCAGCAGCAATTCGCCGCGCGGGTGGGGCCGGTCGGTGCTGAAGTAGCCCAGATCGGGCAGATCGACGAGCTTGTAGTCGATCACCGGCGGCCGCTGTATCTCGCCGTCGAACAGCACCATCCCGGCCTCGGTGGAGCCGTAGCCGTCCATCAGGTGCATTTCCAGCAGCGATTCGACCCAGGTGTGCAACTCCGGCGAGGTGGGCGCCGAGCCGGTCATCGCGAAGATGAAGCGGCCGCCCAGCAGATACTGGCGCTGCTCGGCCAGCACCTCCGCTTCGACGGCCGCCCGGTCGGCTGGATCCTCGGGGTCGGTCAGGCGCCGCTCGACCTCTCGCTGGAACTCACCGAACAGCGTCTCCCAGATCCGCGGGACGAAGTTCAGCTCGGTGGGTCGCACCAGCTCGAGGTCTTCCAGCAGCGTGGAGAGGTCGCTCTTGGCCGCGAAGTAGGCCGTGCCGCCGTTGCCGAGCGTGCCGTAGAGTATGCCGCGTCCCATGACGTGGCTCATCGGCATGAAGTTGAGGGTGATGGACGCGGGGCTCGAGCCGAACCAGTTGTGGCTCGACCGGCGCCACATCTTGCCGACGTTGCGGGCCGGGTACATCGCGCCCTTGGGCGCGCCGGTGCTGCCGGAGGTGTAGATCAGCAGGGCCAGGGGATCGTCTTCGGCCGGTGCCGCGACGGAGGTCGGGCAGCAGCGCCCTTCCACGCTCGAGGACATCGGCCAGGGTCTCGACAACCACGCCGGTGTCGCGCAGCCGCGCCCGCGCGCTCTCGACCGCTTCGCGTTCGTCGTCCACCTCGGGGTGGTAGTCGAACACGACCAGCTTGGCGGTTGCGGGTCCGGTCAAGATGAGCTCCACGGCGTCGGGCAGTTGGTTGACGCTCGAGGCCATCAGGGTGGGTTGGGTCTCGGCCACGATGGGTTGCAGCTGGGCGGTGGCCGCGCTGGTCTGCAGTGGAACCGAAACGCCGCCGATCAGGCCCAGCGTGATGTCGATGGTGGCGTAGTCGACGCTGTCGAACCCCAGCACGCAGACCCGGTCACCGGGGTGCACGGACTCGGTGCTCAAGGCGCGGGCCAGTGCGTCGGTCCGGTCGCCGAGCTCACCGAAGGTGATGGTTTCGAAGCGAGGCAGCAGCTGCAGCGAGGTGCGTCCGGTGGCGGGGTCGGCGACGAATTCGACCACGCGCTGGCCCAGTGCCGGCCGGTCCGCGTAGCCCCGCAGGACGGTTTGGATGATCTTCGGCAGCGGTAGTCCGGGCTGTTCGAGAGCCGCGGCGACCGCCGGATCCGGGTGGGCGGCGGCGAACTGTGGGTCGTTGGCGGTCAGGTCCTCGACACGGCGGGCAACCCGCTCTTCGAGAGTTGTAGTCGACGTAAGCAGTTCCCTTGCGAATAAAAGTTATGGCGTCCATGCGCTCAGCGCCGGTCGTTAAAACGTTAGCTAAGGTAGCAATATTCCACCACGGAGGGGCGTCCGAAATGTGACGTTGCACACGTTGGGCGGACGGCTTTCCCCAGGTCTAGAGGTCAGCCAGCAGCTGGCCGAGAATGTCGAGCCCCTCGGTGAGCAGCTCGTCGCTGATCGTCAGCGGAGGCAGCAGCCGGATGACGTTGCCGAACGTGCCGCACGTCAACACCACCACTCCGGCCGCATGGGCCGCAGTGGACAGCGTCCGGGTCAGCTCCGCGTCGGGATCGGCGGTCCCGGACTTCACCAACTCCAGGGCGATCATGGCGCCCCGCCCACGCACGTCACCGATCCGGTCGTCGGCGGCCTGCAACCGCAACAGCGGTTCGGTCAGCACCCGCTCGATCTGCTGGGCCCGCTCGATCAAGTCGTCGTTCTCGATCGTCGCGATCGTGGCCAGCGCTGCCGCACAGGCAACCGGGTTTCCGCCGAACGTGCCTCCCAAACCCCCGAGATGCGATGCGTCCATCATTTCGGCCTTGCCGGTGACCGCCGACAGCGGCAGCCCGTCGGCGATGCCCTTGGCGGTGCAGATCAGGTCGGGCTCAATGCCTTCGTGCTCACAGGCGAACATCGCGCCGGTGCGCGCGAATCCGGTTTGCACCTCGTCGGCGATGAACACCACGCCGTTCTTGCGGCACCAGTCCAGCAGCGTGGGCAGGAATCCCTCCGCGGGCACGATGAATCCGCCCTCGCCCGCGATCGGCTCGATGATGACGGCGGCGAGGCTCTCGGCGCCGACCTGGCTGTCGATGACGCTGATCGCCCGGGCGGCGGCCTTTTGACCATCGGTGGCGAGTTCCTTGTCGAGCAGGCCATCCCGATAGGGGTAGGACAACGGCGCCCGGTAGATCTCGGGCGCGAAGGGGCCGAAGCCGCTCTTGTACGGCATGGATTTGGCGGTCAGCGCCATCGCCAGGTTGGTGCGGCCGTGGTAGGCGTGGTTGAACGCCACGACGGCGGGCTTACGGGTGTACGCGCGCGCGACCTTGATCGCGTTCTCGACCGCCTCGGCGCCGGAATTGAATAGGGCCGAGCGTTTTTCGCCGGTACCCGGGGTGATCCGGTTGAGCTCCTCGGCGACGGCGACGTACTGCTCGTAGGGGGTCACCATGAAACAGGTGTGGGTGAACTCGGCCACCTGTGCACGCACCGCGTCGACCACCCTTGGGGCGGAGTTGCCGATGGTGGTCACCGCGATGCCCGAGGCCAGGTCGATGAGCCGGTTGCCGTCGACGTCCTCGATGATCCCCCCGCCGGCGCTGGCCACGAACACCGGCAAGGAAACGTTCACCCCATGCGACACGGCAGCGGCGCGGCGCTTGCTCAGTTCCAGCGATGCCGGCCCGGGGATATCGGTAACCAGCTGGCGAGTCTGCTCGAGGCCGGCCACGACATCCTCCTGTCCGCGGCGCGCCCGTCACGTCGCGGATAAAGCCTATCTGCCCGACGGCCGGCGGGCCTCTCGCGCATCGGGGCGGTCAGGTTGCGACCTGCGCGAATGGCACACTGGACCGATACGAGGTGCGAATCGGCGCCATCACAAGGAGAAAGTCAGGCGCGTCCATGGAGAGTTTGATCCTGTTCTTGCCGTTCCTGCTCATCATGGGCGGGTTCATGTACTTCGCGTCGCGTCGGCAGCGGCGCGCGATGCAGGCCACCATCGACCTGCACGAGTCGTTGCAGCCGGGCGATCGCGTGCACACCACGTCGGGCCTGCAGGCGACGGTCGTCGAGATCACCGACGACACCGTCGACCTCGAGATCGCCCCCGGGGTGGTGACCACCTGGGTGAAGCTGGCGATCCGCGACCGGATCCTGCCCGACGACGCCGACGATCTCGACGACGAAGCCGACCTTGACGCCGAACCGGCGGACGGCTTACACGAAGGGCACGTGAAGGACACGTAGGCTCTGTCGGGGTAAGAAACCGATTCTCGAGGAGATAGAAGGAACGTGGCATCGTCTTCTGCGCCGGTGCACCCTGCCCGCTACCTGTCGGTTTTCTTGTTATTGCTGGTCGGCGTGTATCTACTGGTCTTCCTCACCGGAGACAAGCGAGCCGCCCCCAAGCTGGGGATCGACTTGCAGGGCGGTACCCGCGTCACGTTGACCGCACGCACCCCAGACGGCTCGCCGCCGAGTCGGGAGGCCTTGGCGCAGGCGCAGCAGATCATCAGCGCGCGGGTCAACGGGCTGGGCGTCTCCGGCTCCGAGGTGGTGGTCGACGGCGACAACCTGGTCATCACCGTGCCCGGAAACGACGGCAACGAGGCCCGCAACCTGGGACAGACCGCGCGGCTGTACATCCGCCCGGTGCTCAACTCGATGCCGGCCCAAAGCGCCGAACCCAAGCCGTCGGCCCACCAGCCCGGTGGCCCGGCGCCGGGCCAGCCCGCGCCGGGCGGCCAGCCCGCGCCACCGGGTCAACCGGCACCGCCGGGTCAACCGGCACCGACCGGCCAGCCCGCGCCCAACGGCCAGCCGGGCGCCCAACCGAGGCCGTATCCGCAGGATCCGCCGCCAACGCCCAGCCCGGCCCCGCCGGCGCCCGCCCCCGGCGCGCCAGCGGCGGACGTGCCGCCGGCCGATCGGCCGGCGCCGCCCGATCCGCGCAAGGACCTCGCCGAGCGCATCGCCGACGAGAAGAAGTGGCGGCAGAGCACCCGTCAGGGCATTCAGTACCTCGCGCTGCAGTACGAGGCCACCCGCTGCGACAAAGAAGACATCCTGGCCGGCAACGACGATCCGAATCTGCCCCTGGTGACCTGCTCGACCGACCACAAGGTGGCGTACCTGCTGGCCCCGTCGATCATCAGCGGCGACCAGATCGAGAACGCCACGTCGAGCATGAACCAGCGTGGCGTCGGTTACGTCGTCGACCTGCAGTTCAAACCCGCCGCGGCCAACGTCTGGGCCGACTTCACCGCTGCCCACATCGGCACCCAGACCGCCTTCACGCTGGACTCGCAAGTCGTCAGCGCTCCGCTGATCCAGGAGGCCATCCCCGGCGGGCGGACCCAGATCACCGGTGGCGACCCGCCGTTCACCGCGTCCACCGCGCGTCAGCTGGCCAATGTCCTCAAATACGGGTCGTTGCCGCTGTCGTTCCAATCCTCAGAAGCCCAAACTGTCTCCGCCACTTTGGGATTGACCTCACTGCGGGCCGGCCTGATCGGCGGCGCGATCGGCCTGGTGCTGGTGCTGCTGTATTCACTGCTGTATTACCGGGTGCTGGGTCTGCTGATCGGGTTGTCGTTAACTGCTTCCGGGCTAATGATTTTCGCGATCCTGGTGCTGTTGGGCAGGTATATCAACTACACGCTGGACCTGGCCGGCATCGCCGGCCTGATCATCGGTATCGGTACCACCGCCGACTCGTTTGTGGTCTTCTTCGAACGCATCAAAGACGAGATCCGGGAAGGCCGTTCGTTCCGGTCGGCGGTGCCGCGCGGCTGGGTGCGGGCACGCAAGACCATCGTGTCCGGTAACGCCGTCACCTTCTTGGCCGCTGCCGTGCTGTACTTCCTGGCGATCGGCCAGGTGAAGGGCTTCGCTTTCACGCTGGGCCTCACCACGATCCTGGACCTGGTGGTGGTATTTCTGGTGACCTGGCCGCTGGTGTACCTGGCCTCCAAATCCCCGACGCTGGCCAAGCCGGCATACAACGGCCTGGGAGCGGTTCAGCAGGTCGCCCGCGAGCGCCGGGCTTCAGCACACGTGAACACGGGACAGGGATAACGCGATGGCCTCCTCCAAGGACACGACGGAGATCACTGAAGCCGCCGACGGTGCCGCCACCGCCACCGACTTGCCCCGGCATAGCTTCCTGTCCCGGCTCTACACCGGCACCGGTGCGTTCGAAGTGGTCGGCCGCCGCCGGATGTGGTTCGCCATCAGCGGCGCGATGGTCGCGGTGGCCATCATCAGCATCCTGGTGCGCGGCTTCACCTTCGGGATCGACTTCAAGGGCGGCACCACGGTCTCCATGCCCGCGGCGGGCGCCCACGGCACCATCCAGACGTCACAGGTCGCCGACGTGTTCCGCAAGACCATCGGCAGTGACGCCGAATCGGTCGTCATCGTCGGCAACGGCAGTTCGGCGACGGTGCAGATTCGTTCCGAAACGCTGTCGAACGACCAGACGTCGAAGCTGCGCACCGCCCTGTTCGACGCGTTCGGGCCCAAGGGCACCGACGGCAAGCCCAGCAAGCAGGCCATCAGCGACTCGGCGGTATCCGAGACCTGGGGCGACCAGATCACCAAGAAGGCGCTGATCGCCCTGGTGGTGTTCTTGGCGCTGGTAAGCCTGTACATCACCGTGCGCTACGAGCGCTACATGGCCATTTCGGCGCTGATCACGATGTGCTTCGACCTGACCGTCACCGCGGGCGTGTATTCGTTGGTCGGCTTCGAGGTCAGCCCGGCCACGGTCATCGGCCTGCTGACGATCCTGGGTTTCTCGCTGTACGACACCGTCATCGTCTTCGACAAGGTCGAGGAAAACACCCACGGGTTCCAGCACACCGCCCGGCGCACCTTCGCCGAGCAGGCCAACCTCGCGATCAACCAGACGTTCATGCGCTCGATCAACACCAGCCTGATCGGGGTGTTGCCGGTGCTGTCGCTGATGATCGTGGCGGTGTGGCTGCTGGGCGTCGGCACCTTGAAGGACCTGGCGCTGGTACAGCTGGTCGGTATCATCGTCGGCACCTACTCGTCGATCTTCTTCGCCACACCGTTGCTGGTCACCATGCGGGAACGCACCGAGCTGCTGCGCACGCACACGCGCCGGGTCATGCGGCGACGCGGCGCGGGCTCGCGTGCCGAGGACGAAACAGCGACATCATCCGACGAAGAACCGGCCGCTGCGGAAGCGCCGGTGGTGACCGCACCGTCGGGCAAGCCCGCACCCAGCAAGCCGGCGCCGGGCGCCCGTCCGGCGCGGCCGACCGGGACCCGGCGCCCAACCGGCAAACGAAACGCCGGCCGGCGGTAACCCCGATGGCCATCCGAACCGGCCGGCGGGGCGAAACGGGGTGGATGGGCATTGGTTGGGCCGCGATGCTGGCGGCGGCCTGCACGGTGACTTTCACGCTATCCGGCTGCTCGGGGAATGCCGCCTCGCAGATCGACTACGTGGTCGACGGCCCGCTGATCAGCTACAACACCAACACCGTCGTCGGCGCGGCATCGGCCGGAGCCCAGGCATTCGCCCGCACGCTCACCGGTTTCAGCTACCACGGGCCCGACGGGCAGATCGTCGCCGATCGCGATGTCGGCACGGTGTCCGTGGTGAGCGGTGCGCCGTTGGTGCTGGACTACCAGATCGCCGACAACGCCGTGTATTCCGACGGCAAGCCGGTGACCTGCGACGACATGGTGCTCGCCTGGGCGGCCCAGTCGGGCCGCTTCCCCGAGTTCGACGCCGCCAGCCAGGCCGGCTACCTCGACATCGCCAAGATCGAATGCACGCCGGGCCAAAAGAAGGCCCGCGTGTCTTTCGCGCCGGACCGCGACGTCGTCGACTACAACCAGCTGTTCACTGCGACCTCGATGATGCCGTCGCACGTCATCGCCGACCAGCTCAATGTCGATGTGACCGCGGCGTTGCTGGGCAACAACGCGCCGCAGGTGCAACAGATCGCCAAGTTGTGGAACACCACCTGGGACCTCAAGCCGGGTATCGAGCTCAAGCGGTTTCCGTCGTCGGGACCGTACCGAATCGAGTCGATCCTCGACGGCGGCGCCGTGGTGCTGGTCGCCAACGACCGATGGTGGGGTCCCAAAGCCCTCACCAAGCGGATCACGGTATGGCCGCAGGCCCCAGACATCCAGGACCGGGTCAACAACCGCAGCGTCGACGTGGTGGACGTCGCCACCGGGTCGTCGGGAGCGCTTGCCACCCCGGATAACTACGAGCGCAGCGAGTCGCCGTCGGCAGGGATCGAGCAGCTGATCTTCGCGCCGCGGGGGGCGATGTCAGCGCCCAAGGTCCGGCGCGCCTTCGCGCTGTGTACGCCGCGCGACACGCTCGCGCACGACGCCGGAGTCGCGATCGCCAACTCACGTTTGGACCCGGCCAGCGACGACGCCGTCGCAGCCGGTGACGGCGCCGCCGAGGCGGCCCCGTTCAGCAAGGCCGATCCGGGCGCCGCCCGCGACGCGCTGGGTGGTGCGCCGCTCACCGTGCGGATCGGCTACCAGGGACCCAATGCGCGGCTTGCGGTCAACGTCGGGGTGATCACCAAGTCGTGTGCGGCGGCCGGCATCACCGTGACCGGCGTCACCCTGGACAGCACGGGCCCGCAAGCGCTGCGGGACGGGAAGATCGACGTGCTGCTGGCCAGTACCGGCGGAGCGACCGGCAGCGGCTCGAGCGGATCGTCGGCAATGGATGCCTACGACCTGCACAGCGGCAACGGCAACAACTTGTCGGGTTACGTCAATCCTGAGGTGGACGGAACGATCGCGGCGCTGGCGGTGACGGCCGACCCCGCGGAGCGGGCCAGACTGCTCGCAGAAGCCGCGCCGGTACTCTGGGGTGACATGCCGACGTTGCCGCTGTACCGCCAGCAGCGCACGTTGCTGATGTCGAAGAAGATGTATGCCGTGAGCAGGAACCCGACCCGCTGGGGCGCGGGTTGGAACATGGACCGATGGGCGTTGATTCAGTGACGAATACCAGCACGGGCTTTCCGTTGGCGGACGTGATCGCGTCCCTGACCCGCGATGTGAGCGACTTTCCGGAGAAGGGGGTCCAGTTCAAGGACCTCACCCCGTTGTTCGCCGACGGCGACGCCATGGCGGCGGTTGTTGACGCGCTGGCCGCCCAGGCATCCGGGGCCGCTCTGGTCGCCGGCATCGAAACCCGCGGTTCTGTGGTGGCCGCGGCCGTCGCGGCCCGGCTGGGCACCGGCTTGTTGTCCATCCGCAAGAAGGGAAAGCTGCCGCCGCCGGTGCTGCGTGAGAAATACAGCACCGAATACGGCAAGGCCACCATGGAGATTCCCGCCAATGGGCTCGACCTGAAGGGCCGCGACGTCTTCCTCATCGACGACGTGCTGGCCACCGGCGGCACGCTGGCCGCCGCGGCCCGACTGCTCAAGCGCGCCGGGGCCAAGGTGGTCGCGACGGCGGTGGTGGTGGAGCTCCCCGCGCTGCGTGGTCGCAAAGCGATCGCGCCGTTGCCGGTGCACAGCTTGAGCCGCGCCTGACGAGGCCACTCGCGCGATATCCTCGATTTCGGAGGTGAGCGAGGTGGCGGACGACCAGAGCACCGCGCAGGCTGTCAAGACGCCTGCGCAGCCGCTGCCGGCTGCCGAACCCGTCTCCGGCCCGGTTCCCGAAACGCCGGAGCCGCCGGCCGAGACGCTGAAGGCGCCGAGCAGCGCGTCGCGCCGGGTCCGCGCCCGGCTGGCCCGGCGGATGACCGCCCAGCGCAGCACGCTCAATCCGGTGCTGGAACCGCTGGTGGCGGTGCACCGCGAGATCTATCCAAAGGCCAACCTGCAGTTGCTGCAGCGGGCGTTCGAGGTCGCCGACGAAAAGCACGCCACCCAGCTGCGCCACTCCGGTGATCCCTACATCACCCATCCCCTTGCCGTCGCCACTATCCTGGCCGAATTGGGCATGGACACCACCACTTTGGTGGCTGCGCTGCTGCACGACACGGTGGAGGACACCGGATACACGCTGGAGCAACTCTCCGAGGACTTCGGCGAAGAGGTGGGCCATCTCGTCGACGGCGTGACGAAATTGGATCGGGTGGTGCTGGGCACCGCCGCCGAAGGCGAGACCATCCGCAAGATGATCACCGCGATGGCCCGCGATCCGCGGGTGCTGGTGATCAAGGTCGCCGACCGGCTGCACAACATGCGCACCATGCGCTTCCTGCCCCCGGAAAAGCAGGCCCGTAAGGCCCGCGAGACGCTGGAAGTCATTGCGCCGCTTGCCCATCGGCTGGGTATGGCCAGCGTCAAGTGGGAACTGGAAGACCTTTCCTTCGCGATCCTGCACCCCAAGAAATACGAGGAGATCGTTCGGCTGGTCGCCGGCCGCGCCCCCTCCCGGGATACCTATCTCGCCAAGGTGCGCACCGAGATCGTCAACACGCTGAGCGCCTCGAAGATCAAGGCGACGGTGGAAGGACGCCCCAAGCACTACTGGTCGATCTACCAGAAGATGATCGTCAAGGGACGAGACTTCGACGACATCCACGACCTGGTCGGCATCCGCATCCTGTGCGACGAGATCCGGGACTGCTATGCCGCTGTCGGTGTGGTGCACTCGTTGTGGCAGCCGATGGCGGGACGGTTCAAGGATTACATCGCCCAGCCCCGATACGGCGTGTACCAGTCGTTGCACACCACCGTGGTGGGCCCCGAGGGCAAGCCCCTGGAAGTGCAGATCCGCACCCGCGACATGCACCGCACCGCCGAATACGGCATCGCCGCGCACTGGCGGTACAAGGAAGCCAAGGGCCGCAACGGTGTTCCGCATCCGCATGCCGCCGCCGAAATCGACGACATGGCCTGGATGCGTCAGCTGCTCGACTGGCAGCGGGAGGCCGCCGACCCCGGCGAGTTCCTGGAGTCGCTGCGCTACGACCTTGCGGTCCAGGAGATTTTCGTGTTCACCCCCAAGGGGGATGTCATCACCCTGCCGAACGGGTCGACGCCGGTGGACTTCGCGTACGCGGTGCACACTGAGGTCGGCCACCGCTGCATCGGAGCCAGGGTGAACGGCCGGCTGGTGGCGCTGGAACGCAAGCTGGAAAACGGGGAAGTCGTCGAGGTTTTCACGTCCAAGGCGCCCAATGCCGGGCCGTCGCGGGACTGGCAGCAGTTCGTGGTGTCGCCGCGCGCCAAGGCGAAGATCCGGCAGTGGTTCGCCAAGGAGCGTCGCGAGGAGGCGCTGGAGGCCGGTAAGGAAGCGATGGCCCGCGAAGTCCGTCGCGGTGGACTTCCGTTGCAGCGCTTGGTCAACGCGGAGTCCATGTCCGCGGTGGCCCGGGAATTGCATTACGCGGACGTCTCGGCGCTCTATACCGCGATCGGCGAGGGGCACGTGTCGGCGAAGCACGCCGTGCAGCGGCTGCTGGCCGAGCTCGGCGGCATCGACCAGGCCGAAGAGGACCTCGCCGAGCGGTCCACGCCGACGACCATGCTGCGACGCCCGCGCAGCAGCGACGACGTCGGGGTGTCGGTGCCGGGCGCCCCCGGCGTGCTGACCAAGCTGGCCAAATGCTGCACGCCGGTGCCCGGCGACGCGATCATGGGCTTCGTCACCCGCGGCGGTGGCGTCAGCGTGCATCGCACCGACTGCACCAACGCCGCGTCGCTACAGCAGCAAGCCGAACGCATCATCGAAGTGCGTTGGGCGCCCTCGCCCTCGTCGGTGTTTCTGGTGGCCATCCAGGTGGAGGCGCTCGACCGGCACCGGTTGCTGTCGGATGTCACCCGGGTGCTGGCCGACGAGAAAGTCAACATCCTGTCCGCATCGGTCACCACGTCCGGCGACCGGGTGGCGATCAGCCGGTTCACCTTCGAGATGGGCGATCCCAAACACCTCGGGCATCTACTGAACGTCGTGCGCAACGTCGAAGGCGTCTACGACGTCTATCGAGTGACGTCCGCGGCCTAGCGCCGGTCGCCGCCGTCGGGCTACCGCCGCTTGGTGGCGCTGACCTGCGCGGGATCGGTGGACACCGGGCCGGACCGGGGCGGGTTGACGCCCTTGGTGAGCGAATCCGGAACCGATTGGTGCCGCCGTTGGCGCCGGCCAGCGCTGCCCTGGCGGCGTCGGCCAGTTCGAGAGCCGATTGGTAGCGGTAGTCGATGTCCTTGGCCATCCCGCGGTCGACCACCGCATCTTCGGTGCGCGTTGAGTTGTTCTTCAAGGCTGTCGCCGGCAAAGGGACGGTTTCCGGTCAAGCATTCGTGGAACACGCAGGCCAGCGTATAGACGTCGGCGCGATGATCCGTCATCCCCCCGAAGCGCTCGGGCACCATATATCCCACCGTGCCCATGATGTGGCCGGTGAGCGAGGTGTCGGCGAGGGTGCGGGCGATGCCGGAGTCGATGAGGTAGAGGAAATCCCGTGCGTTGGTGACCAGTATGTTCGTCGGCTTGATGTCGCGATGGATGAGCCCCGCCTGGTGGGCGGTGTCCAGTGCCGCAGCGACCTGTTCGATCACCGCGACCGCACGTTCGGGGAAAGGCGCCCACCGTTTTCGGCGATGTACTGCGCTAGGTTACGACCCTCGATCAACCGCATGTCGACGTAGAGCCGGCCGTCGATCTCGCCGTAACTGTGGATGGGCACCACATGCGGGTCATTAAGGCTGGCCGCTATGCGTGCCTCGGGCCGGAACCGTTCCTGAAAGTCGCGGTCTTCTGCGACGTTTGGAGGCAGCACCTTGAGCGCGACCACCCGGTCGGTGGTGGCGTCATAGGCCCGGTAGACCTGGCCCATGCCGCCGCGCCCCAAGACCTCCAGCAGTTGGTAGTTCCCGAACGACTCCATCCCCACTCAACGACCATTAGCCGCCGACAGCGGGATTCGGGCGATTCGCACCAATCGGCGAGCTACTTGGCTCAGTCGAGCAACAGCGATGTGATGGTGACTTCGATTGCGGGTGGCCCGTCGTCGCCACCGCCGGCGACGCCGGCTTTGGCGATCTTGTCCAGGGTGGCCAACCCGTCGGGCTGAATGGTGCCGAAGACGGTGTATTGGGGCGGCAGTTGGGAGTCCTTGTACACCATGAAGAACTGGCTGCCGTTGGTGCCCGGCCCGGCGTTGGCCACCGCCAGGGTGCCACGCGGATACAGGACGGGTTCCTGCAGGCTGGGGTCGTTGGGCGGGTACTGGTCGGTCGGGTACTCATTGGCGAATTGATATCCGGGACCACCGGTGCCGTCACCCTTGGGGTCGCCGCACTGCAGCACGCCCAGGTCCGGCGACGTGGTCAGCCGGTGGCATTTGGTATTGTCGAAATACTTTTGGCCGATCAGGCTAGCGAAACTGTTGACGGTGCAAGGTGATTCGTTGTTGGCCAGTATCAGTCCGATGTGGCCTTGGTTGGTCACCATGCTGGCGCTCACCTGCGCCGGGTCGGTCGGGATCTTGCCGGTCCGGGGCGGCTTGACCGGCTTGGCGGCCGGGTCCGCTGACGCCGGGTACTGACAGTTCGCGCCCACGCTGGCCGACGGCTTGAACGGCGGCAACGGCGGCACCGAACCCGCGGGGCCGGTGCTGGGCGCCGTGGTCGCCGGGGAGCTGCTGGGCGCGGTGGCGGTTGCTGCGGTGTTGGTCTTGTGCTCGTGCTTGGTTTTGATGACCGTTAGCGCCACCGCGGCGATCACGGCCACGGCTGCGATCGCGCCCGCAGCGATCAGCAGGATCCGGCGTCGCTTGGCTTGCTTTGCGCGGCGCTCCAGCTGCCGTTCGAGCTTGCGCTTGGCGTTGGCACGTCGCTGTTCGTTGGTCGGCACGGCCTCTCAGGCTAATGTGGGCGCCGCGAGGGGTGTCAACTGGGGCCCGTGGGAAACTGGGAACCGTGTTGATCACCGGATTTCCCGCCGGGATGCTGCAGTGCAACTGCTATGTGCTGGCCGAACGGCCGGGAACAGACGCCGTCATCGTGGATCCCGGGCAGCGGGTGATGGGCCCGCTACGGCGCATCCTGGACAAGAATCGGCTGACCCCGGCCGCGGTGTTGCTGACCCACGGCCACATCGACCACATGTGGTCCGCGCAGAAGGTTTCCGACACCTACGGGTGCCCGACCTACATCCATCCCGAGGACCGGTTCATGCTCACGGACCCGATCTACGGCTTCGGTCCGCGCGTGGCGCAGATGGTGGCGGGCGCTTTCTTTCGGGAGCCCAAGCAGGTGGTGGAGCTGGATCGCGACGGCGACAAACTCGACCTGGGCAGCGTGACCGTCAACGTCGACCACACCCCCGGGCACACCCGCGGATCCGTGTGTTTCCGGGTCGCTTCGGACACCGACGTGGTCTTCACCGGTGACACGCTCTTCGAGCGCTCGATCGGCCGCACCGATCTGTTCGGCGGCAGCGGCCGTGACTTGCTGACCTCCATCCTGGACAAGCTGTTCGTGCTCGACGACCAGACGGTCGTGTTGCCCGGCCACGGCGCATCCACCACCATCGGCGCCGAGCGGCGTTTCAACCCGTTCCTCGAAGGTCTGAGCCCGTGACGGAGTTCTCTGCTCCCAAAGGGGTGCCGGACTACGTCCCGCCGGACTCGGCGCAGTTCGTGGCGGTGCGTGACGGGTTGCTCGCCGCCGCCCGCCGCGCGGGTTACGCCGACGTCGAGTTGCCCATCTTCGAAGACACCGCCCTGTTCGCCCGCGGTGTCGGCGAATCCACCGACGTGGTGTCCAAGGAGATGTACACCTTCGCCGACCGGGGCGACCGCTCGGTGACGTTACGGCCCGAGGGGACCGCCGGGGTGGTGCGCGCGGTGATCGAGCATGGCCTGGACCGCGGCGCGTTGCCGGTGAAGCTGTGTTACGCCGGGCCGTTTTTCCGCTACGAGCGTCCGCAGGCCGGACGTTATCGCCAGCTGCAGCAAGTCGGCGTGGAAGCGATCGGCGTGGACGACCCGGCACTGGATGCCGAGGTGATCGCGGTGGCCGACGCCGGCTTCCGCTCGCTCGGCCTGGACGGGTTCCGCCTGGAGGTCACTTCGCTGGGCGACGAGAGCTGCCGCCCGCAATATCGTGAACTGTTGCAAGACTTTCTGTTTGGGCTCGACCTCGATGACGAGACGCGGCGGCGCGCCGAGATCAACCCGCTGCGGGTGCTCGACGACAAACGGCCGCAGGTGCGCGCCATGACGGCCGACGCGCCGGTGTTGCTCGACCATCTGTCCGATTCCGCCAAGCAACACTTCGACACGGTGCTGGCCCATCTGGACGCGCTGGGGGTGCCGTACCTGATCAACCCGCGGATGGTGCGCGGGCTGGATTACTACACCAAGACCACCTTCGAGTTCGTGCACGACGGCCTGGGTGCGCAGTCCGGCATTGGCGGCGGCGGCCGTTACGACGGCCTAATGCACCAGCTCGGCGGGCAAGACCTGTCGGGCATCGGATTCGGGCTTGGGGTGGACCGGACCCTGCTGGCAATGCGGGCAGAGGGCAAGAGCGTGGGGGACACCACGCGCTGCGACGTGTTCGGCGTGCCAGTGAGCGAGCAGGCCAAGCAAGCGCTCGCGGTGCTCGCCGCGCGGTTGCGCGCCTTGAGCGTCCGGGTGGACATGGCCTACGGTGACCGCGGGCTCAAGGGCGCGATGCGTGCCGCAGACCGTTCCGGTGCCCGCATCGCCCTGGTGATGGGTGACCGGGATATCGAATCCGGCACCGTCGCAGTCAAGGACCTCGCGACCGGCGAGCAGGCCTCGGTGTCCACGGATTCCGTTGTTGCCGAGGTCATTTTGAAGTTAGGCCGCTGAGCCTCGTAGCTCCCGGACGAATTGTGCGATCGCCGAGCCGATCTCGTCGGGGCTGTCTTCTTGGATGAAGTGCACACCGGGGACGGTGATCTCGCGCAAATTCGCCCACGTCCGGACATAGTCGCGGATGCGGCCGGTGAGGATGGCGCCAGGCTCGGCATTGACGAAAAGCTTGGGCAAGTCGCCCTTTTCCAGCCAGCCGCGGTACTCGTCGACAATGGCGACAACGTCGGTCGGCTCCCCGTCGATGGGGATGTTGCGTGGCCAGGAGAGGGTCGGTCGCCGGTCTTCGCCGGCATTGGCGAACGGTTGCCGGTAATGGTCCATTTCGGAGTCGGAAAGTCGCCGCCTGATTGCGCCTGGCAGCACCTGTTCGACAAAAATGTTCTGCTCCAACACCATTCGCTCACCCTCCGGCGAGCGGAAGCCCTGGAATACCGGGCGCACGCTGGGATGGAAGTCCGCCCATGTCATCGGCGTCACGATCGCCTCCATGAATGCGATGCTCTGCACACGGTCGCGATGCCGGTTGGCCCAGTCGAAGCCCAGCACAGACCCCCAGTCGTGCAGCACCAGAACCACTCGATCGCCGAAGTCTAGCGCGTCCCAGAGGGCGAACAGGAACTCTCGTTGCTCGGCATAGTTGTAGCGGTCGGGGCCCGATGGGCTCAGTTTGTCCGACGCGCCCATCCCGATGAGGTCGCATACGACCAGACGGCCCAGCCCTTCGAGATGGGGCATGATGTTTCGCCACAGGTAAGACGACGCCGGGTTCCCGTGCTGAAACACGATGGCGTCACCGTGTCCCTCGTCGAGGTATGCCATCTGCTTGCCGGCGATTTCCCGGTAGCGCAGCGTCCCATAAGCCGCTTTGGGCGATGTCATCGCGACGTCCTCTCCATCCGGTCCCGCATGTCTCGTCGTACCATCCTGCACGCCCGACGCGACGTTCGAACCACCGCGCCTAACCAGATGACACGCAGCGATCAGGATGCACTGGACTCCAATTCACGGATGCGCTTGAGCATTAGTTTTGCAAATCGCATCGACAACGCTGGCGACAGCCGCTCCAGGTACCACCATGCTTTCCACGATGCCGGCACCACAATGATTGCGTCTCCACGCAATACGGCACCAAGGGCGCGCTCGGCGAACTTTTCGGGTGCCATCGGCCGCAACCGCTCCCAGGATTTGAGGAGTTCCTCAGCGCTGCTGCCGGTATTTGTCATCCGCCCGTACTTGCCGCCGGTGAGGATGGGGGTCCGGATCGCGCCCGGGCAAAGCACCGACACCTGCACGTCGTGTCGCTCGGCCTCTACCCGCAACGCCTTCGAGAGCGCGACAACGGCATGCTTGGAAGCGGTGTAGCTGGCCTGGCCCACGGTGGTGACAAGACCGGCCATCGAAGCTGTATTCACGATGTGGCCAGAGTGCTGCCGGATCATGATCGGATAGGCCGCTTGGATGCCGTGCACCACACCGTGCAGGTTCACGTCGAAGACGTCGTTCCAGTCATCGAGCGTGTAGGAGTCGACCTCGCCGCCGACCCCGATACCGGCGTTGTTGAACAGATAGTCGATCCGCCCGGATTGCTGCACCGCCTCAGCGACAGCGCTCTCAAACGCCGGGTAGCTGCGCACATCGAGTTCGACCGCGTGCGCCTTCGCGCCGCCACTGCTGAGGCGTTGCGCTAACTCCTGCGCCGCGGGGATCTGGCGATCGGCGATCCAGACCTCGGCGCCCCCGTCGACCAACTTGGTCGTCAACGCAGCGCCTATGCCGGATGCGCCGCCGGTAACGAAGGCAATCTTCCCCGACACGCTCGATGCCATTGGGGAAGGATAATCGCTTCCCCGCGCAGGTCACACGAGGTTTTGCCGGCGGGCCGCTGAGGTCGGATGTGATTTGGCCAGTCGCACAACCCCGCCCGCACCTG
>Ga0335071_10000629_pt1 | contig 38753 bp, 33 predicted proteins | sample Lox_Sample_15_FD_206724 | JGI IMG/M metagenome (GOLD analysis project Ga0335071, IMG submission 206724) | Soil microbial communities from Loxahatchee National Wildlife Refuge, Florida, United States - Lox_Sample_1.5 | ecosystem: Environmental > Terrestrial > Soil > Wetlands | place: USA... | reverse complement strand
TGCCCCGATCGCGAATGTTGACGTCGAGGGGAGATTCGATGGCTCCATCTGTTCGAATGACGGGCGCTTTGAGCTCGTCTCACTTGTCAATGAGAAAAACACCGCAGGATCTCTTGAAGTCATCGATCTGAAAACTGGAACCGCGACGAACAAACCACTTGATGATCCGCCGGAGGGAGTGTTCCGTCTCGGATCGGAAAATCGTCTCTGGATTCTCGAGCACCGCGAGATGCGCGCAGTCGACGAATCAGGCGAGCTAACCGACCTTCATATTCGTCTCGATCGCGTGGCAAAGACCAACGACAGCAGCGATTCGCAGGCTTTCGTCGACGGATATCCGGGCGAAACCCTCACCATCGGCAACGATTACGCCGCCATGCAGATCAACAATAAGAACGGGGGCTCCAAGCACAAGGTCGCGCTCATCAATCTCAAGCAGCAACGAATCGAAGCGATCTTGCCGACCATGAGTGCCGCCGAGATCGCAGGAATCCGCACCGGCCGCTTCCTGTTGGCCTTTGGGCTTTCCATGGCAACGGGCGGAAATATCATTTTCGTTCCGAATATGAGCATCCACAACGAGGCGCTTGCGGCAAGGGCCGACGGCAGCTACCTCTACGCGCTCGACGTCGAAGGCCATGAAGTGTCGGTCTTCAATGTGCGCGATGCCTCCGTTGTCACGCGAATCAAGGTGAACGGCGATGTCACAAGAATCAAGGTCTCCGAAGATGCCAGGCACCTGATCTGCTTCGGCCGCAAGACTCAGCAGATCGACCTCGCGAGACTTCAACTTGAGAACTAGCGGGCTCCCGGTCACGCGCCTAAGACCGGGGATGCCGCAACACAATCTCACTCAGCACAAAAACGGGTGCCCCACCTGGGAGCCCACCGGACATGACGCGTTTGTTTTTGTCGCCAGGGTGGCAAGGAATCACTAACCCTGCGTGGCAGGAGCCCCGCTCACCCGGCAATCAGGGAATGTGCCCCGTTCATCACACGCTTTCTCCGCTCGACGGGTGAGTTGGCGATAATGCGTAAATCGAAGCTAGGCTGGCGGGAACCCGCTTGCCGCTGCGTAGCCTGCTCGATGCCAAGCTGCCAGAATCGGGAAGCTGGTCTTCATCAGGGCAGCGCGGACAGCAGGCTGTGCTGGCGGCCGTTCGGTGTTTCACTGCGAGGCAGCGGGGCAGTCGCCTGAGGTTTATGACTCGTCATACCGCTATATTCTCTTACTGAACCTCCGGAAGGCGGGAATGCGATGAGGGTTCTTCGAAGGACGAAGTTTGCGGCTGCCATCTTGACGCTTCTCCTGAGCGTCGCTCCATTATTTGCCTCCGGGAACCGGCATCTGCCCCGCATCGTCGTGAATGCGAACGGTCATTATCTGCAAACTGAGGATGGACGCCCGTTCTTCTGGCTGGCCGATACTGCCTGGGAACTGATCCACCGCACAACACCGGAGGAGTGCAGCTATTACCTCAAGACGCGGTCGGAGCAGGGATTCACTGTCATTCAGACGGTGGTTCTGTCGGAGTTCAATGGGGTCACCACTCCAAGCGCCTGGGGAGAAAAGCCGCTAATCGACAATGACCCCACGCGGCCGAACCCACGCTACTTCGATCGTGTCGTCGCCATTGTGGATGAGGCCGCGTCGCGCGGTCTCTACGTGGCCCTTGTCCCTATTTGGGGAGATAAGCTCACCGCACCGTGGGGTAGCGGCCCACGCCTGTTCCGAAACGACAATTTGCCTGCCGCACGATCATTCGCGCGGTATCTTGCCGATCGTCTCCGTGATCGCACCAATGTTGTCTGGATCCTCGGAGGCGATCGTCCGCCGCGTCTCCCGGGAATGCACAACGATTTCCTGCAGAAACTGGCGACCGATGCAGGTTTCCCGCCCGATCAGGACTGGACTCCGATTTGGAGAGCCGTTGCCCAGGGACTGGCGGATGGCCTCGGACGAGAGCCTCTCATTCTTTATCATCCGCAGGGTGGTCCGGAGTCGTCCTCGGTTTTCCTTCACACGGAGTCGTGGCTGTCGGTGAACGGTATGCAGAGCGGGCACGGCGGCGGTCATGACATCCCCGTCTGGGATTGGGTGGCGCGCGACTACGCTTTGACACCGGCCAAGCCCACCCTTGACCTCGAATCCAACTACGAGGACCATCCCTATGACCCATGGCCGCAATGGGATCCGGCTACCGGCTACTTCCGCGACTATGACGTCCGCAAGCAGGTCTACCGTTCGGTTTTCGCCGGCGCTTGCGGCGTGACCTACGGGCACAACTCCGTCTGGCAGTTCGCCGGGCCTCGCTACGCTCCCGAAAACTATCCCGACAGCGGGTGGATCGAAGCTCTCCATCGGCCTGGTGGCAGCCAGGTCCGCTACCTGCGCTCTCTCATCGAATCGCGCCCGTTTTTCTCTCGCATACCGGACCAGTCGCTCATTGTCGGCGATCCCGGGCAAGGCGGACTCCACATTCAGGCAACGCGCGATCGCGACCGTTCCTGGGCTTTCATCTACGTCCCTCAAAACGACCAGTCGTTCAGCCTTAACCTGCAGATTCTTCGCAGCCGCACCCTCCGCGCATGGTGGTACGATCCCCGCAGCGGCGTGGGCACGCCGATTGGAACTGTGGATGCCTCGACTCATCGCGAGTTCCGGACACCCGCATATGGACCGGATTGGGTACTCGTGCTCGACGATCCGGCGGCGAATTATCCGCCTCCCGGTCTCGAACAATGGCAGGCGCAGTAATCCAAGTTTTGCCCCGCGTGGCAGATTGAGATTAGTGGCCTCCCGGGTTTCAAGATTGAAGCGGGCGTTCGGGCAGTGCGGCCCGGTCCCCTGGCAATCCGGAAATGTGCCCCGCTCATCCGGCAATCACGGAATGTGCCCCGTTCATCCCGCGCATTCTGCGGGATGAGCGGGCGTTGCGCCAAGATTGCTGTCCGACGAGCATGCGGGTGCCCCATTCTAAAACTCCACGCGCAGCGAGAGGTTTTAGGGTGGGATCGCAGTCCCTCCCGACGACGAGCCCCGTAGGGGCAAAGGAAAATAGCCCAGGACCGGGGTCCCCGACGACAGGTCTTAGTCGTCGGGGCGGGAGGACAAGGTCGCCGCGGCGACCGCAGTCTTGGGAACACCGCAGCCCTTCCTCTCGAAAACAAAGCACGGCCCAGCGAGCCATCCTCGCTGGGCCGATGAAAGTCCAAAAGCGCCATCTCGACTCTAAAAGCAAAGCACTCGCCGCAGCTGCACATGGCACGCTCAATAGACCCAGGGCCGCATGATCGACGCGCAGGACAAGATACTAATCCACGACGCAAAAGGAAAGAACTCACTGATTGTCAGTCGGCCCAATCCTGAACGCGCCCCGTCGACTCAGAATTCCTTTCGCATTCTCGGTCCTTTGCAGCCGGATGTTCTCCCATACCAAGACCGAGCCGCCGATCGACGTAATCGCCCGCACGTCTCCGTCTTGGGAGATCACGAAGCCAACACTACTTGGGTCTTTTGCGCATTGGCGGATCATCGACCGATGTCTCGTACCCAAATTGTTTAAATCGACCCATTGCGTTTTCGTGCCAACCGCGTTTGTGGCCCTGAGCACATTGTCTGACTCCCTGCCGGCACCAATAATTACCCCAAAACCATTGAGGGCTAGGTTTTGCCCGAGCCAGACTAGACCGTCCACCCGTCCAAGTGAGCTCAGGAAGCGGACAGCCCCGGTGATCTCGCAGCGGGACTCGTCGAGGTCATTCCGCGCCACAGCTTCCTCCAAATAAAGTCGGGACGACATGAAATGTTCCTGCTCATCAGATGCGGATTCGCCGAAATCCCTCCGAATGAGGTCCCGGAGCGATGTGGCGCGAATCTGCGCAACTGCAAGCCTATCGAGGGCCTCTGTGAGTCGAGGATACTTGATCGCATACCTCGGCTCGATCGCTGCGGGGCTGTTGGTCAGCAGGACTGCGCCGCCGTGTCCGTACCTCTGGATGCCAATGAGGACCCTACAAAGCGCCGAGATCCACTCGTCCTCCAGGCTCACGTCCCAGTGGCCACGCTCCTTATAGGTTGTCGTGCCTACAGCTTCCTGAGCCCGTCGCTGAAACTCGCGAATCGCCGGAAGCAGCTTATCTCGAACAGGGCCTTGTTGAAGGACACCGATCTCCCTTGTAACTAATACGTCCTGCCTGAGACGGCCGAGGAATGCGTGGTCTTTGTAAGCCGCAACTTCCCCAACGCCCTCGATGGTGGCCTGAAAGAGCCCAGGCATTCGAGGACCCGCCTCAGTTTCTTGCACAACAAACGTGCTGTGGTGGACCCCTTGGTCAATCACTCCCCAAATTCGCAATGATGCGGCCGAGTCCACATCGACGGCGAGGGTCGACGACCACGGATCGACCGCTTTTGAGAGCTTAACGAGGTTTCGGACTGTGCAAGGAAGATCCCGCTCAAGTGCGAAGAACTGCCAGCGATCTCGCGTGACCCTTTGCGGCGGACTCGGATCCGGATCTCGCCGGTCAGCAAATGCAATTCGGCAGGCGACTGGCTCGCCCTCTTCAGTCTTCAGGCTCGCGAAGTACAGCGTCTGGATTAGGCTGTCCAGCACCTCAGGAGCAGGAGCTCGGGCACCGCCCCGGGCTAGGAACGCATACACGCGGGCCGCGAGATTCTTAGGGTAGTTGGCCATGGGGATATGGTACGGCGGGGTGCCTCACATGGGGCACGAGTTCTCCGGCCGAATGGTTCCGCTAGCGCGGGCTCTGGCCCTGGAGAAAACCTCAACTCGCTTTCACTCGATTCGCCTGTCAACCCCCTTCCCCGACCACCGCCTCGCCCGCCTTCTTAGGAATTCGCTCATTCCAATTCATTTATTCACTCCTTCACTCCTTCACTTTTTTCTCTGAAGTTTGCCGGTAATTATCCCCTTCCGGCGCATAATGGTCTCAGAATTCTAAAAACCAGCTTTCATCGCGGCGGACAGAAATGGTCTGCCGCGTTCGTTTCTGCGCGCTTTCTTCTGTTCTCTGATTAACTGCTTTGTTCGCTTTATTTTGCATCGAACTCGAATCGTTTCAATATTTTTAAGCGATCGTTCGCCGCAACCCGCGATCGCTGAATATTTTGCAGGAAACGGCTATATGAGGGAGTGGAGGGGGTACCCGATGTGCAAGGAATGTCGTTTCGTTAGGCCTAACGGATTGAAGTGCGGATCGCCCGCCATGCGCGGCTCGCCCTTTTGCTACTTCCACGCTCGCAACCGCGCGACTGCTCCCCGCCGCCTTCGCACTGGCGAAAAAGTCTTAGCTCTGCCGCCGCTCGTCACCCCCGCCGGGATTCATGAGGCGCTCGGCGCCATCTTCCAGGCGCTCGCCTGCGGCAACATCGATTCCAGGCGCGCCGGCAAACTTCTCTATACCATTCAAATCGCTCAGAAGAATCTCGAAAACACGCCCTCGCTGGCCCGGGATCTTGCCGCACCGCCAGCCCCGGATCTCTGACCTCTATTCCCTACTCTCTATTCTTTTTTCTCTGCTCCCCGCCTCTCACTTCTGCTTACAGGAAACGACAACTTGATTCTTCACGTAGAGGCCGCAGAGGCCCATCATGCTCGAGGGGCATTGGTAGGTTCCCGTCTGGCCCTCTTCAGAACATCCGCCGCGGCGCAGAATCTGATCGGTGGAGGTGGGAATGAGCGCGCCGCAACTGAGGACCGCGCTGTTCTTCATCATGGTGTTGCAGAGCCCGAGCATGCCGTTCACCGGGCAGAGATAGTTTCCTTCAGAACCGTTGCGCTGGCATCCGCCGCCGGTGAGGGTGCGATCGGCAACGTCGCGCTCCTTGCTCATGTCCTGCACCTGGCCGGTGCTGGCGTTGAAGACAGGCTGGAAGTCCATGACGCAGGTGGTGCCGGCATGGCAACTGAAGTTCATGCCGCCGGGGGGAAGGTTGATGGCGAGCTGGGGAAACCAGACCGGCCACTGCCACTGATCGGACCAGACGGCGATGTCGACCCAGACGGTGGGAGCGAGGCCCGGCGTGAGAGTGAATCCCAAATTGTAAACCGGGTTGCCGATGGCGAAGTGGCTGTAATCGCCATTCTGCGCGCTCGAGTCGCCGAGGGAAACGGTCTGCCCAGAATTGATGGTGGAGGATCGGTGCTGCAGCTCGTCGTTGAGCGTGAACTGCAGACTGTTGGAGTGGAGGTTGACCTGAATGGCGGGATAGACCGAGCCGCCGACGACGCCGAAGTTGAGCAGGTCGCCGAGCAGGTCGATTTGATTGAAGACGAAGTTGGAATCGATGCCGTGGGTGCCGGGGGCGGGCGGCTGGAAGCGGCCGCCTGTATAAGGAGCGGGGAGCAACTGCGTGAAGTCCACGTTGACTGAAAAATCCTGGCTGCCGCTGAGCACAGGCAGATTCACGCTGTAGCCGGCGTCGGCGCCGACTTGCGCGACGATTTCCTGCCCGTTGAAGTATTGGGTGCCATCGAGTCCGGCGCCGAAAAATGCGTTCGAGTCGCCTTCAATGGGAACGAATTGAGTGGTGACCTTTGCCTCGGCGGAATTGTTGGGGTGGACGACGGTCTCATACTTGAGGGTCGTCTGGATGGGAAAGCGCAGGCCGAATGCGTAGTTGAAGCCGGCGTGCAGCTGGATTCCGTAGGTCGAAGTGCAGCCGACGATGCACCAGTCGATGGAGATGGACACGCCCCATTGCCATTCGTAGTCATGGGTGATGGTGAAGCCGGTGAGAAAGTAGTAGGGGCCCATGTTGAGATCGGCTGTTTGATCGCCATGCGGCGGGCCGGATCCGTTGAGATGAAGGTCAGAAGCGGGAACAATTTTGAGTAGCTTTGGGAAACCGGCAGGGCTGGAGCCGCCGGAGACGCCATTGCGCATGAGCTGGTCTACGGCGGCCATCTCCGCGGGGCTGGCGGCGATGGTGAGATTTTCCTTGGGGTGGGCGTAATTTGACGATTCGAGCCTGGGCACGAACATCGTCTCTTCGACGGTCTGCACGCTCATATTCACGAGCTCGTCCTTCAGATCGTCGTCACTGAGCGAGCTCATGCGCGCCGCTTCTGCCTCGCCCACTTTGGCCACGATGGCCGCGCGCTGCGTTGGATCGGCCAACTGTTTGCGCAGGGCAGCGATGTGCTGGCTGGCATCCGCATCCGCGGCGGCGCTTTTCTGCTGGAATTCCGAGATCGCCGCCTGCCGCTTTTGCGGGTCGGCAATGTAGCGGGGGCTCCCCGGCACGCTGAATTCCTGAATGCGTTGCGGGGTGGTGCTGCGCGTAAAGCACTGGACGCCGGCGGCAGAAAGCTGGGCCTTCGCTGTTGGATCGGCGCACTTGCCGGGAAGGATCTGGTAGGTGAGCAGATGGTGAATCACGAGGCCCTGGTCGACTTCGGTCACGTCGGAAGTGTTTGCCTGCACCTGCACGTGCTGCGGCAGAGCTTGCAACCGTAGCGCGACGTTTGGCAGCGCCCTGGCATTGTTCAGCATGGGCGTAAAGTCGAGTTGCGATTCGCCCAGCATGATGCGCGGATTAGAGCGGAGATCCGGGAGCGCGTATTGCCGCACCACATGCAGCCGCTGCATGATCTGTGCGTGTGTGCCGGGTTGCAGGATCACGGAGCCGGCATTGGGCTGCTGGTTCATTGCGCGGGGCTGTTCGGGCCGGATTTGCGCGGGAGCTGTGCCGCAAAGTGAACAACCGAGGAACACAAACACGAAGAAGACCCTGAGGACCTTGGGAAGGGGGAAGGTCATTGGCTTGCCTCCATGACATTCCCTGGCGGGGGCCGGGGGAAGATATGCCAGGGTAGGACGGACAATAATCGCCGATCTCGCGCATGTCAACGAGGAAGTGTGGCGGGCGACACACTTTCGTAAACGGTCATGAAAAATTCATTGAATTGGGACACTTTGAGGGCAATCGAGTTAAGGGGACAGGTTAATCCGGGCTCTAATAGGGGCGCTTTAGGCCCGGACACTCGGGAGAGACGTGATAGGGATCACCGACCGCGGAGCAACGCCCTTTTCATACTGCCGACTGGTACTCAGGAGGATTTTCCGTGACTCGGTTCCGCGCCTGCCTGTTCGGTTCCACCCTGCTCGCTTTTCTCTTTTTAGCTGCGCAATCGCAACCTGCCATCGCTCAGCAGGACAATGCCCCGCATGTCGTCCATCGGGGAATCCCGGCCGGGGATACCTGCGCCACCTGCCATAAGGCCATCTATGACCAATGGCAAGCCAGCCCGCATGCCGCCAATGGCGTGGAGTGCACCGTGTGCCACGGCGATCCGACAACAAAGGACTTCGCGGGCATGCCGGCAATGAGCACGTGCGAAACCTGCCACTCCGATCAGGTGGCGCAGGTCAAGGCCGATCCATTTATGAAGGGCAAGACGTGCGTGAGCTGCCACCAGGCGCACGTTTTCGTGGAGCACCCGAAGCCGGCCGCGCCAGCAAAGCCATAGATCCTTTCGCGAGGATTCGTGTCAGCGCCGATTGAGCGGCCCGCGACGGGCCGCGATCAAGCGGCACGCGACTGCGGGCTCTGATTCGTTAGGTCTGCTCTCGTCAGTACGAGAACGTAAAGTCGTAGCTGTCGAGCTTGGCGTCGTAGACGGCGTTGAACTGCCGGGGATAGCGGACGTTCGGCGTGGGCGCAATCGCGGGAATCGGCAGCGTGAACGACTGCTTCTTCATCAGCAGCGCCTTGGTGATCATGGGCTCGATGAAGATGGGCTTGCCGCTGTAGTAGCCGACCAGCAAGGAGCCTTCCCAGTTTTTCGTCGTGAGGTCGGCAGCCGGAATGGCGTGCATGCCCATGGCAGGGATGCAGATGCCGATGAGCGTACCGATGCCGGGAACGTCGACGTCGGGGATGGCATAGCCATCGGGCAGAGTCGAGGGCTTGGTGGTGTCTTTGCAGTCGAATGATTGCAATGCATCTTGCGGAACAAAGTAGAAGTGAAAATCCAGATGCGGGGTCATGTAGGCGGCCGGCGGATGGCCCATGGGATTCCAATAGATATTGGAGAAGGTAAATCCGGTCTGGTCCTTAACCGCGTCGGCAAACGGGACGATGAGGTCGGTTTTGGGCGGCCACACCATGGGATCCGAGGTGGGTGCGCCGTCCAGCATCGCAAGTGGCACGTGCAGGCTGAACTCGGTGACCTTGCCCGCGTCCATTTTGTAGGATGTGCAAACCTTGGCGCTGAAGAGGGTGCCGCACTGCTCGGCGGCGGCTCCGCTGTTGGCGTGTGTATCGCTGTTGGCCGGAGCTCCGGCCGCAAGAGCGGGAACGATCGCCATTCCCGCGCCAATACACATCGCCTTGCACACTGCCACACGTAGATTCATTGACTGCTCCTTCGCTTACAGATTTTGTCTGTCTTGGGGGCCTTGGGGACAGCCGTATTCTATGCCCGCAATCGCAGCTACGGCAAGACGGTCATTTTGCCTACACCATCGCGGTATTGGGTGGCGATGGCGAAAGCGTCGCCGATGTGGTCGATGTCGCGCGTGTGCGTGAGCAGCGGCGCGAACCACGCGGGGTGGGCGGCGAGCAGTTCGAGAGCGTCGTGACTCTCGTGATTCGAGCGGCGAACGTTGAAGAGCGTCAGCTCCTTGCGGCGCATGGCCGACGCGTCGATTTTGGCATGGGCGCTGGTGTGGATTCCGGTGAGCACGACGCGGCCTGCGTTGCGCGTGATTTGCGCGGCCTGGATGATGGTTTCTTCGCCTGCCGCGCAGTCGATGGTGCAGTCCACGCCGCGCTGGCCGGTTGCGCGCAGAATTTCGCCGACAGCTTCAGCCGGCTCAAGCGCCGCATCGGCGCCGATTCCCCGCGCCAGCTCGCGGCGATGCGGCAGCGGATCGACGGCCCAGATGCGGGAGACGTTGGCAGCGCGCAGGCCTGCGATGGTCAGCAGGCCGATGGGGCCCGTGCCGATGACCGCAACCGTTTCACCGCGTCCGATGGAAGCCAGGCGCAGTGAGTGCATGCCGACTGCGAGCGGCTCGGCAAGAGCGGCTTCGCCGTAAGACATCTTCGCCGGAATAGGCAGAAAATTTGTTACGGGCAGGTTGACGAACTCGCGAAAAAATCCCGGATGGCCGGGATTGCTTAAAAAGCGAATGTTCGCGCACACATTGTGGTGGCCGCTCAGGCAGAACTCGCAGTGATAGCAATAGTGCGCGGGTTCGAGTGCCCCGCGGTCACCCACGGTGAGGCCGGTGACGCCGGCTCCGGTCTTCACGATCTGGCCGGCGGGCTCGTGACCGAGCAGCATGGGATACACATTCGCAAAGCCGCCGACCGCGCCTTCACTGTAGGCGTGCATGTCGCTTCCGCATATGCCCACCGCCTCGACGCGCACCTGCACCTCGCCGGGACCGGGGTCGGCGATCTCCATCTCCGTCAGGCGGAATGTGTGAGGGGCGGTTAGCTCGGCAGCGCGCATTTGATCCTCCCACACAAACGATACTTCATCCGCAACGGGAACAGAAGATGAAAGCAGATTGGCTTAAACAACAAACATCGCAATGCCGGCCGCGAACATGGCGAGGGTGGCAATGGCCACAACCGCCCATCCCAGGCGTGAGCTCGGCTGGCCCTGCATCAGCTTCTTGTCGGCGGCAACGATCAGGATCGCGACCATAAGGAATGGAGCGAGCAATCCGTTGATGACCGCGGTCCAGTAAAGAGCCTTGACCGGGTTGATGCCGATAAAGTCCAGCGCGACGCCCGCTCCCGTCGAGCCGAGAATTAAAGCGTAGAACCAGCGCGCGCCCGTCAACTTCCGGTTCAAACCCTGTCGCCATCCCAGCGTCTCGGCAAAACCATATGCGGTCGATCCCGCCAGCGTGGGGATGGCGAGAAATCCCACGCCTACCACGCCGAGGGTGAAGAGAGTGGCGGCGAAGTTGCCGGCAAAGGGCCGCAGAGCCTCGGCTGCCTGCCGTGAGGTTTCGATATTCACGATGCCATGCCGGTTGAGGGTGATGGCGGTGGTGAGGATGATGAAGAACATAACCGAGTTCGAGAAGAAAGCGCCCACACCGACATCGATATTTCTTAATCCGAGCTCTTCGGGCGTGGCGCCCCGGCGCGAGGCGAGCGTGGTTTGGCCTGCGGACTTTTCCTCTTCAACCTCCTCGCTTGCCTGCCAGAAAAAAAGGTAAGGGCTGATGGTGGTGCCAAGAAGCGCGACGAGTGTGGCCCATTCGCTTTTGCTGTGAGGAATGGAGGGGATGAAAGAAGCGCGCAGAACCTCGCTCCAGTTGGCGCCGACCACGAACGCGGTAATCGGGTAGGCGACAAGCACAACCACCAGCCACTTGAGCACGCTTGCAATCTGCTTATACTCAAGCCGGATGGTGGCCCAACAAATAAGAACGGCGAACACGACAACGAACCAACGGGAATCGATGCGCGACAGCATCGACGCCGCATCCGCCATGCCCGCAAGGTCCGCTGCAATATTGATGGTGTTGGCGATCAAAAGGGCAATGACGACGACAAGGAGCAGCCATTTGGGAAACCGCTGCTTCAGATTTCCGGCCAGGCCGCGGCCCGTGACCTTGCCGACGCGCGCGCACATCATTTGCACGGCGGCCATCAGCGGCCAGGTCAGCAGCGCCGTCCATAACAGTTTGGTTCCAAACTGCGCGCCGGCGATGGAATAGGTCGCGATGCCCGACGGGTCATCATCGGCGGCGCCGGTGATGATGCCGGGGCCGAGCGACTTGAGCAGGGCGCGAATCCAACGGGATGAGGCAGTTGACGGCAAAACAGATCGGTGGGAATCCCCTTCGGATCAAACCGTGGCGCAATGGATGACTGCCCGCTGCAGGCAAGGCAGTAGGGCCGCGTACTTCAGCTACTCTGCCTGCTGCAGATTTGGATGCGCGTCACGCCGGCGTTGCTGGTTGCACGAAGGGATTCGGACCGGTCGCAGTCATTCTGCCGCGGGCTGCCAAAGCTCCACGCGATTGCCTTCGGGATCGGTGAGCCAGCCAAACTTGCCGAAGTCGTAGCTCTGGCGATCGGGATCGACGGCAACTCCTGCGGCAGTGAGGCGGTCGAGCAGCGCGTCGAGATCGTCCACCTGCAGATTGATCATGGCTTTTTGCGTGGGCGGAAAGTAGTCGTTATCCGGCTTGAAGAATGAAACGACAACCTGCGGATGTTGTGCCGGAGGGGGAAAGCCGTACGCGCCGCCATCCTTTACCAGGCCGAGATGCTGCTCGTACCAGGCATAAAGCGCCTTGGGATCGTTCGCGCGCAGAAAGATTCCGCCGAAACCGGTAATCGAAGCCATGAAACCTCCTATGAAAATCCCATTGAAAGATCCGAATCGTGCTCGTTGCCTGGGCCGGAATCTGCCTCGCTATTCAACGGGCGCTCGTAATTGCCGCATTCACGGCCTCGCCGCGAATGCTGTTGCAGCCGGCGCTTTACGCCGCAGCATGGCCGCGGAGATGAGTGTAATGAGGAGGCCCACGGGCGCTGGCTCGATAAATGTGTATGCCATGTTAACCAAAGGATTCTGATAGAGCTGTTGCGAGCGTTGTATGTCGGCCACCTGCGCGGCAATGGTTGCCGGATCGAGCCCGGACGATTGCACGTGGTGAATCTTCGCGGCGAAGTAACTGTCCATGAAATGCGGCATGAAGTTGAAATAGATAATCTCCCACATCGCCACGTAGCACACGCAAGTGATGAATGAGATGAGAATGCCACAAGTGAAGGCGCGACCGAAGGAGATGTAGCCGTCGAGCGTGTTGTCGCGATAGCTGCGAATGCCGAAGTAAACCAGCAGAAACGAGGCCACCATCATGGTGTAGCCCAGAGCCATGCTGGATCCGGCGCTGATCTTGTGAGCAAGCAGCAGCGACAGGCCCATGAGAACGGCGATCATCGCGCCGGAGATGAGGCCAAAGGTGAGGACGACTTTCTTCATAGGTGCTCCTGGCGCGCGCGGCCAATGGTGCTACAGAGCCGCGGCGCTAATCGAATCTCGAATGAGGATGCGGGTTTCGCGGCCGGATGTCGTCATTCTTTCGGATGATTTTGCCGAAATCAAGCAAAAATCGTGGGCTAGGGCGGCGCTCAGGGCAGCAGGCCGAGTTCTTTGCCACGCAGGACGGCCTGGGTACGGCGGGCAGCGCCAAGTTTGTCGAACGCCCGGGCGCAATGCGTCTTCACGGTGCTCTCCGCGACAAAAAGCTCGGCGGCGATTTCGCGGTTGCTCAAGCCGCGGGCGACGAGCGTGAGAATCTCAAGCTCGCGAGCCGTGATGCCGAGGCTTTGCTGCCGGGCAGCGTTGGGAACGAAAGCCGGAACGGCCCCACCGCCGGCCGCAACCCGGATTTCCCCGGCCACGACCGTTTCCTTGATCAGCTCGTCGGTCGCGGGCTTGCGCGTGATCCGCAGCCCGAGCCAGATGCCAAAGGCCGCGAAGAGAATCGCAATGAGCGCGCCGTAAAGCTCGATGGAGTGCTCAATAACGATGAAACGGTATTCGGTGTACTGAAGAATGGCGATCAGGACGCCACCGACAACACCGAAGATGAGGACGTGACGCCTCATGAGGGGTTGGGAAGAAGTATAACGGAGACCTCGAGCGGCTCTGAAGGGCGACAGAATGGCGTCCGACTGCCGCGGGCCCCCGATTGAGCTACAATTCCGGCAACTCTACTTTCGCAGTCTGCGCGCTCCGTGCGAATCAAGGTGGGTCGAGTCACCGCTCCAGGCCCGGAGGGGATTAGAACGTGCCAACAGTGAATCTGATCGGCGGCTGGTTGGGGATGCTGGCGGGCGTGGTGTCAGGCGCGATCTTTGGCCTGATGTTCCACAATGAGGCCTGGATGGGCGGCTACTCGTCGTATCCTCGCCGACTGACGCGACTGGGCCACATCTCCTTTTTTGGCCTCGCCTTCGTGAATCTCTTCTTTGCGGCGACTGCTGGTCAGTTGCATCTCTCGGGCGGATATCTTTCCGCCGCCTCCTGGGGACTGATCGTGGGCGCGATCACGATGCCCACGGTCTGCTTCCTGTCGGCGTGGCGCAAACCGATGCGGCATCTGTTTCCCATCCCCGTGGCCTCGGTACTCTGCGGTATCCTCGCGATTCTCATCGGGTGGTGGCGGCAATGAAGCTCGGCCTAATTGCCATGAGCGGCGTGCGCGCGCACAATCCCGAGCTCACCGCTCTTGGCCTGACATTGCCGGGCTTCGTTGAACGCAACAAGGTCATCGCATCACTGCCCAGCCTCGGCCTTCTGACGCTTGCCGGCCTCACGCCGCCTGAAGTCGATCTGCGCTATCTTGAAGTCCCCGATGTGAACGCGGTCTCCGGCGTTCCCGAAGAATTCGACGTCGTCGCCATTTCAAGCTTCTCGGCGCAAATTGGCGAGGCCTACGAGCTCGCAGATCGCTATCGGGCGCTTGGAACCAAGGTCATTCTGGGCGGTCTGCACGTGACGGCGGTGCCTGAAGAGGCCCAGCTTCACGCGGACGCAATCGTGATAGGCGAAGGCGAGCCCGTTTGGCCGGAGATTGTGTGCGACCTCGCCGGGCCTGCAGGGAGACTGAAGGCGGTTTACGACGCGCGCGGCCGCGACTTTTCGCTCGCCGAGTCGCCCATGCCCCGCTTCGACCTACTCGATATCGAACGCTACAACCGCATCACAGTACAGACACAACGCGGTTGCCCGTTCCGTTGTGAATTCTGCGCCGCCTCGATCCGCATCTCCCCCACGTACAAAATCAAGCCGGTGGACCGCGTTCTCGCCGAGATCCATTCCATCAAGGCTCTCTGGAAACGGCCTTTCATCGAGTTCGCCGACGACAACACGTTCGTCAAGAAAGACCACTCAAAGAAATTGCTTCGCGCCCTTGCCGGCGAAGATGTCCGCTGGTTTACTGAAACCGATTTGTCGGTCGCGGACGATGAGGAACTGCTCGACATGTTGCGCGACGCGGGTTGCGCCGAAATTCTCATCGGGTTCGAAGGCACAACCTTCGCCGGCGTCGATGGCCTCGAACAGCGCTCCAACTGGAAGGCCAGGCATGTTGACACCTATTCTGAAGCGATTCGCAGAATTCAGGATCGTGGCGTGCGCGTGAATGCCTGCTTTATCCTCGGTCTCGATGGCACTGGCCCGGAATCCTTTGCCCAGATTTGGGAGTTCATCCAGGCAAGCAATCCATACGACGTGCAAATCACGGTTCAAACGGCCTTTCCCGGGACGCCGCTCTATCAACGCCTAAAAAGCGAGGGTCGCATTCTTCGCGATCGAGCCTGGGAGCTCTGCACGCTCTTCGATGTCAATTTTCAACCCGCACGCATGACGGTCGCCGAACTCGAATCGGGTCTGCGTTCTCTCGGGAGTCTTATTTATTCCGAAGAATCGACGGCTCGGCGCAGATCGGAATTCCGCCGCGGCTTCATTGCGCATCATCGCGCCCACCACACAACGCAAACGAGAGGTGATCATGTCCACCAAGCTGATTAAGATCGTTTTTGTTATCGCTGCAATCTACGACCTCGTCCTCGGTTTCGCGTCGCTGGTTGCCGGACCGCAGCTCTTCCGGCTTTTCAACGTAACTCCACCCAACCATTGGGGCTACATCGAGTTCCCCGCGCTGTTGATCGTCATCTTCGGGATCATGTTCCTGCGCATTGCCGCCGATCCGGTGGGGCGCGTGGAACTCATCCACTACGCCATGGCCCTCAAGGCCGCCTATTGCGGAGTCGTTTTCTGGAGCGACATCATCGGCAGCATACCCAAGGTTTGGGCGATCTTCGCTTGGGTCGACCTAGTGTTCTTCGTGCTGTTCTTCATGGCATGGAGATCTCTCCGGCCGAAGACTGCCTGAAGCAAGGGCACAGAATTCTCAGCCTCTCGGCGCGCCCTCACCGGAGGAGCTGCGAATCAGTCCGCCACCTTGGCCGCGCTCGCCGCTTTCTTTGGATGGCGCAGCCAGTGCGCGACCGAAAACCCGCTGGCCACAAAGCAGGCCGCGATGAAGATCACCATTGCGACTTCAAATGGAATGGTTTTGGCAAAGCCAACAATCTGCCGGCCGAATTTCAAAGCCAGCAGCGACAGAATGGTGAAGCGCACTCCCCGCGCCAGAAAATTGCTCACGAGGATCTTCCATATCGGATAGCCCACCGCGGCCACCGCGGCAATCACGATGGTAAAAGGAAAGGGCGGGGGCGCCAGACCGGCCAGGGCCACCGCGAATCCCGACCGCGATCCGACACGATTTTTCAACTTCTCATATCGTCTTTGCCCGAAGATTCGCTGAATCCCTTCCTCTCCGAGTTTTTTTGAGACCAACGCCAGCAAGAACGCTCCGATGGTTGATCCGCCAGCGGCCGAGAGCACATACCAGGGCACCTCATTGCGATGGCGCGTGACCAAGGCGACCACCAGCAGATCGTTGCCGAAGGGCAACACCAGGAAGGATGAATCGAGAATCCCCATCAGCAAGGGGCCGAGGATTCCGATGTGGAGCAGGACGTGGACAACCGGAGCGAAGAACTTCATGCAAGGTAAGATGCGCTTCGCAGTTCCTGGTTCGTATCTGGCCAGTCCTCAGTCCGCGGGTTCACGGTTCGTGGATCGTGGTTCGTGGTTCGTGATTCGTGGGTTGGTGATTCGAGGGTCGGGGCTCGTGGTTCGGGGCTCGTGGTTCGGCTGCTTGCCGGCGACCCCGTCAGCCCTCAGCCCTTACCTCATCCCTCGGCCATCAGGTCTGAATTCACTCTCGCTTACGCGACGGCCGGCCGCAGCGTGACCGCATTAGTAGTGATAGTGATACTGGCCGGAGCAACCGTCTTATCCCGCACCACGGTGCTGGCTTCAATGGTGATCGTGCCCGGCGTCTTCGTCGACTGCACGATCGCCTGCGCGAGGCCGTTATAGAGCGAACGGCGCAGCTCCTTGTCGCTCTCATGGCAGTTGGAGTCGCCATTGCCCACGCCGATGAGTGCGCCTTCGCCCGTGATCTTGAAGTGGATCATGTTGTCTGCCGTCGGTATCGCGCGGCCCGCCGCATCGAGCGCGTCCACCGTGAGAACAACAACATCCTCACCGTCGGCGTTAATCGCGGTACGATCGGCCTTCAGCCGCACCGACGCGATCGGCCCGGTCGTTTCCCGCTTTTCTGTCAGGATCTGCTTACCGTCTTTCCAGCCCTGCGCTTCGATCGTTCCCGGCTCATAGCGCACCTTCCACTCCACATGCCCGAGCCGCGGAACTTTCTGCCTCCCCTGGCTCTTGCCGTTCAAAAATAGCTCCACCTCGTCGAGGTTCGAATGCACCCACACGGGAATCTCCTCGCCTTCCCTGCCCTCCCACGTCCAGTGCGGGAAAAGATGCAGCACCGGCTCCTTCGTCCACCACGCCTTGTAGTAGAAGTAGTTGTCTTTCGGGAATCCGCACGTATCCACGATGCCGAAATTCGAGTTGATTGAAGGCCATCCGTAAGGCGTCGGTTCGCCGCGATAGTCAAAGCCGGTCCATGCAAAGCCGCCTGCTTCCCACTCGCGCGTCGCGTAGAACGTCCACCACTCCTCGGCAAGCTGGCTCCATTCGGTGTGGTTAACGTCGTAGGCGCTGAGCGTGTTGCGCAACTTGTCGGTCCGGTAGCAGCCGCGCTGCGAAATCGTGCTGGCCGTCTCCGATCCGTAAATAGGCCGCGTGGGATGCTCCTTGTGGTAGCCGTCGGGACGATTCAGGCCGTAGTTGAATCCGATGATATCGAGTGCATCGGACAAACCCTTCTCATTGTCGCCATTCACGGCGGCTCCCACTATGCGCGTCGGGTCGAGCTCATGGCAACGGTCGACCATGGTGCGCGCAATCTTCGCGCCCTCCTCGGCCATCTTGTCCTGCAACTGCCACTCTTCGTTGCCGATCGACCAGATGATGATCGACGGCGAATTGCGATAACGCTTGATCATGTTTTCGAGCTGCGCCATGCCTTCCTGGCTCGAGCTCATCTGCCGCGTCTCGCACATCATCATCACGCCCATGCGGTCGCAGGCCTCGACCAGCTCTGGCGTAGGCATGTTGTGCGATGTGCGAATCGCGTTGCAACCCATCCCCTGTAACACGGCCAGACGGAATGCCTGCAGGCGGTCAGGCAGCGCCACTCCCACTCCCGCGTGATCATGGTGGTTGCATGTGCCCTGGATCTTCATCGATTGGCCGTTCAGGAAAAATCCATGATCGGCGTCAAACTTCACCGTGCGAATGCCGAAGGTGATACGCTCGACGTCGCGCACCGTGCCGCCCGATTTAAGGGTAGCGATGGCGGTGTAAAGATTCGGCGTGTCAACGGACCAATACATCGGATGGTCGATATGCACAGAAGTCAGGAAACCGTCGTCGCTAAATCGTGTGTCGCAGCAAGGGCCAACCGGCTGCTCATGCGTCTCGGCCGTGTTCACCGTCTTGCCGTCGGGACCAAGAATCTCCCACGATACCGTCGCCGGCGCCACTTCACTGGAATGATTCTCGACGCGCGTTGCCAGCTCGACGCCAACAAATTGTCCCTCCATGGTGACGCGAGCCACGGTTTCCCACGGCGCAAAGTGCAGCGCATCGGTCTTCGTGAGCCACACATGCCGGTAGATGCCCGCGCCCTCGTAGAACCATCCGTCGCCGTTGCTCGCATCCACGCGCACCACGATGCAGTTCTTCTTCCCCACCGCCAGAAAATCTGTAATGTCGAAGCGGAAGGGCACATACGCGCTGTCGTTGCGCCCGATAAAGCAGCCGTTCACAAACACCAGCGAATCGCGAGCCGCGCCGTCGAACTCCACTGCAATGCGGCGGCCTGCATCGCCGGCCGGAACGTCGAACTCGCGCCGGTACCAGCCCACGCTCATCTCCGGATAGCGCCGCCCCAGCGGCTTGAACCCATGCGACGCCAGCGTATCGTCCCATGCAAACGGCAGCTCCACAGCCCAGTCGTGAGGCAGGTTCAATGAGCGCCATTTCGAATCGTCGTATCCCACGCGCGCAAATTTGAAGTCGCCGGTCTTCGAAAAATCTTCCTGCGTGTTTTCAAAGCCAAGGTCTTTGGCCGGATCGGATCCATTGCCCATCGTGAATTTCCAGCCGAAATCAAAGAGCAGCCGCTCGCGCGGAGCCATCGCGCCCGCGCCGGCAGGGTTCGCCTGCGAAGCCAGAAGCGCCGCGGCGCGCGCCCAGCCCGTCCGCGCCGCGAGCAGCGACGATGTTGAAAGTGCCAGTCCGGATTTGACTACTGTGCGGCGGGAGATTCGAGACATGGTCAACCTCTTTCCAGTAAGCGCTCCGCGCAGATGCGGTTCATTCGTCGCGTGGAGCGCAACATCGCACTATAAATCAGCGCCTCCCGCCGTGTATACGCTTTCAAAAAAGGCCTCGCAAGGTGGTTTCCGCCGGCGCAACCGGCCGCCCACCGCCGCAACATCCGAAACGCGGCGCAGATGGTAAACTCAAGCAGTCAGCCGGCATGCCGGAGAGATGGCCGAGTGGCTGAAGGCGCACGCTTGGAAAGCGTGTTTAGGGGAAACTCTAACCTGGGTTCGAATCCCAGTCTCTCCGCCATAGATTTTGGTAAGTCTTTGAGGGCGAAGCGTTTATCTTATTAAGTAGCTTGATATCAATAGCTTATCGCAATTCCGGTTCGTCTTTAATTTTCCATATATTCCGGCCTAGATGCCCTTGTGAGGCGATTTTGTATTAACATGACCTAAATGTATTAACACGGGATTTTGGGTAATTCGACAAACGGGGGTAGGCTTATTACAGGTGGTTTGTAAAGTAGTTCCGGCTTTGAGGCTTCGAGGCGGAGCCGGCGAGGTTCTTGGGCGCCGGCGAATAGATCAACCAGCCTGTGAAACACAGGCAGATTTGAAAGGATAGTGCAGGAAGACATATCGACAGCGAAGGTGCAATGCCTCGCCGACAGAATTGAATTATTGCCTGGATATCTTTCCGTAATCCAGACACGACAACTCCTCAACATCAGCAAGTCTTCACTGTATGAGAAGGTTCATCAAGGAACCATTCCCTACGTGTACCTGGACGGGACCATTCGTTTCGACCCCATCAGGATCGCAGCATGGCTACGTGAAAAGGAGGTCGGCGCCGAGAGGTTCCAGCTTTCGAAAGCGGCGTAAGGAAATGGGGGTGCGTTGGAGAATTCGCCCCCCTAGTTCTCAAGCCGCGACTACTTGCGGCTGATGAGGATCCCTTTCCAAGGTCTCAGACAGCTGCATTTGATGGCAATACCGCCCAAATGAAAAATAGGCGTCGAAGGCCTTTTGGCACAGCGCGCGTGAAGCTCCTAGGCTTTCTGCTTCTTCACGCTCGGCCTCTGCCAAGGAAGAACGCTGTGAGGGAAACTCCGAGCCATGGCTTTGACTGCAGCAACTTCTCCTTTTATTAGAGTCTTGGCTGAGACAGCACGCAATCTGTCATATTCGGCCGCGATGCGCGAGCCCGATCCCAAGTTTCTTGGCACTTCAATGGACGCAAGCGATTCCAGCTTCCGAGCCGCAGACGTGCGAAGAAACTCGACAGCCAAGCGACGGCTCCCACCGATGAAAAACGCCAGCAAAGCCCCGCGCAGGTTGGCATCGAGATCGCTGCCAGGCCCGATGTCGATCACGTCTTTCCAACCGATCTTCAGCCTTTGGCGACCGGCCGCGGTAAGTCCATAAGACATGCGGCCACGAGGGCCCGCCTTCCCAGTGCGCACCAAGCCACCTTCGAGCAGCCGGCGCAACACCGGAATTGTCGCCCCGGGAGAAAGGCCGGCGGCCCGCTGCAACTCGTACGGCGTTGAAACTCCATCGTCGATCAAAGCGAGGACGAACAGCTCGAGATCATCACGCCGGCGTTTATCAGGTGTCTTAGACACGTTGGCAGTATACGCGGAGGCAGCGACGGCTCAAGAAAGAGAAAGCGGGTGTCGCTTAGCGCAATACCCGCTCCAAAGTAACGGTGATTGTTCGAACTAAGCGCAACGATTCCTGCGCGTCCTCCTGACCCTGAAAATTGGAGGTTCAGGTCTCGGTGCGAACCTGGCGAGAAGAGGAATCAGGCGCTTCGACATACGCGGAAAATCTGCGGCATCCGCAGGAGTGAATTGTTCTCCATCCCAGATGCAGGCAAGCGCCGCAGAGAAATCTTCGGTGGTTGGTGACCAGGAGCCAAGTTCGTGAAGTGCGCACGTGGCGCCCAGCCAGTAAAGGAAGTGAACTTGGAGCGGAAGCTCGACGAAAGGAACATAGGTGTTGCTGGGTTTCTTGTTCATGGCATTATGGTGCAACAAAGCGCGCTGATACCCAAAGCGTCAATCCGTCCACGTCCGCAGTGAGTGTGCTGAGCGCAACACTGTCGCCGCAGCCGGAGACCGTAGTCGCGTATCGTAGATGTTGGTCAACGGACTATGTCGCGAAAAACGCTCCCAATAATCGATGCGATCATATATGCCTGCAAAAGGAATATGCGTCGCAGCCACTGAGTTAGCCGATAAATCGAGTCACTCTCAAGCTCCAGTAAAACTTAATCTCTGGGCGCCCAGGTTGCCGGTTTTTGCCGGGCTTTGGGGCCAGCAAAGACTTTCGGGAAGGCGTAGGTCCTGGACCCCGCCAGTGTCCCTTTGTAGTCCACCCAGAAAACCAATCCTAAGCCGGGGGCCATGTGTGCCAAAGGTGTGCCCCCATCTTTGTTTGGAACAGCAACATGTTTCTGTGTCTCTTCTCCCAGATGCTGTTTATGCATTCAGGTGGATTGGATCTGTAAACACTGGCCGGTCGGCCCGAGGGCTGGCGCTGTAGCCGATGATAGGCGCGGAATTCAAATAGTTCGGCGGCCTTCACTGTCATGTTTCACAAGGGGTGTCAGCACCGAACCGCCGCGGCAGCCTTTTGAAACGACTAAGACCCTGGAATAACTATTATTCCCGTTCGCAAAGCCCTCCCAAACTGTGCCTTCTATGTCGTTGAAACGAAATGTAGTTTTGGACAAAAAGAGCCGTTTCAAAACCTGTACCTTCTCAAACAGGACAGGCCGAGTTGACTGACCACGGAGTCGCTTTCAAGCATTCCCGTGCCCACAACCGCTCAGTCGCTTAGAACTTCGTAACAAGGCGCAACGTGTATTCGCGCGACGGGCCAAGCGCGTTCCCGGAGAACAACCCGCCGAAATCGATGAGCTCCAGGGTGTTGCCCAGGTTCTGCACGTCCGCCTGCAAACGCACCGAATGATTCTCCCAGCGAAACAGATCAGCGCTGATCGAAGCGTTTTGGGTGAAGTACGGGTGGACGCGTCCGCGATTGAAGTTAAGGTGACCGATGACAATCTGCCCGTATTCGGCGGCATATTGTTGTCTCGTCAGGTCGGGCTCAAACGGTAGTCCGCTGTTGTAATCGCTTCCCACTGCGAACCACAAGAGCGGCGTTGCTTGGTAGAGGATGCGGTTGCGCACTGTGTTTCGCTGGTCCTGCGAGTCAGGAGAATGTCCGACAAGCTGCGTCGTCGCGCTGCTGGCGTCATTGCCAAGGAACAGACCGCCCGTCACCGGGTACCACGCGTTGCCCACGATGTAGGAATAGCTGGCGAAGCCTGAGAACCGCTTCCACTGTTGAAGTTCAAGTTTCGCTTCCGCACCGTAGACGATCGCTTTTCGAAACGATATTGGGAAACTGATTCCGGTGCTCAGCACCTGGGAATCGTCGGCGTAATTGTTCACATCGCGGCGAAACATGTTGGCATCCAGCCGCAGTTTTCCTTGGAATTCCTTCGTCGCTCCCAATTCATAATAATTTCCGTGCGAAGGCTCAACCGGAAGCTGCAAGGCAGGAACGCTGGTATCCACAGCCGCCGCCGCCGGAGAACTCGATAAGAGAATGTTCTCAAACGACGGCGTCTGGAAAATCCGATCGAAAGCGCCGTGAATACTGAAACCAGCGGAAGGAAAATAGCGCGACGCAGCGAGACGCGGACTCAGAGCATTCTGGTTCACCAGCAACTGATAGTGATCCCAGCGAAGCCCTGCGTTCACCGACCAATTGCCAATGTGAAAAGCATCTTCAGCGTAGGTCGCTTGCTCAAGGTCTGGGCGCGCCGCAGCGAAGGCAAAGGTTGTTGCGCCGGCGTCTAAGATTCCAAGATTGATCGGGCACTGTGGATCTGTGAGATCGGCACAATCAGGGATCAGATAACTGAAGTTCTCGTGCAAAAACATCGCGTCGGATTCAAAGCCCGCCTTCCATTCGTGCCTGCCGTCTTGAATGGAAATGCTGCCATTGAAATAGGCTTCGTTGAATTGGTTGTGCTGGGTGGCAATAACAGGCCACGACGACGCGTTGGAGTGGAAGTCATTCGAATTGTTGCGGCCCATTCCTCGCAGCTCGCCAACCGTATTGGACGAAAAGATGTGCTGATACGAAACGCTGCCCATGGTTTCGAGGTTGCCGGCTGTCTGCAGTTGCCCGCCGGGAATAAAAACACAATCGCTCGGCCCATCTTGTGCGGAAACCGGCGAGCAGCTGATGGAATTGCTCGCATCCGGCAGATATGTCCCGTTTTGCTGCACCAGTTCGTTGGGAATCTCGTAACGCGCCAGCCCATGCCGCGCGATCACAGTGACTCGGTCTTTCGGCGTGAAATGTCGCTCATAGCTCGATGCAAAACTTCCCGTCGTGCCATCGTTCGTGTAGTTCTGCGGCACGACCGGATTAAGATAGTGATCCGTCGTGTTACCAGAAGCGCTCAGCCCAACAGTATTACCCTTCCACGTGTATTGGCCCTGCGCATCAACTCCGCCTGTGGCATACGTGCCTCCGAACAGCGTGAGGTGCCCGTGGAATCCCGGATCTTGGTTTGTGAGTGTGTTCACTTCAACCACCCCACCCAGCTTTCTCCCGAATTCCGCCGGAATTCCGGCGGTATAAACGGTCATCGATTCCACTTCGTCCACTCCGATCTCCGGCGCAAATCCAGGCGATCGATCGTCGGTGAGTGGCAGACCATCCACCACAAATTGTGTTTGATACTCGGCTCCTCGCGGATGCAAAACCGCGTCGCCTTCATAGAGCCAACCCGGCTCCGAGATCACAAGATCCTGGATGGAGCGTCCCGGCAACGCCGTCAGCCGGTTCTCGATTGTACGCTGGTCCATCTCGTTCACCGCCCCTGCTTGCACGGGATTATTCAAAATGTCAAAGGCGTTGACGATCGTCGACTGCGTAACCGGTGCCACTCTAAGCTCCACGCCGCGAATTAGCGGAAGAGCAGAATGAATCTCCACCGCCTCGGAGGCCGGAGCGAAAGCCGGCGCTTTGATCTGAAGTTGATAAACGCCAAAGGGCAATCGATTGACATCCAGATTTCCCTCCACGTCGGCGACAAATGTTTGGCGGTACTGGTTGACATCACTCGCGAGCTCGACTTGAGCCTGCACGCCGCGGCCGGAAGGATCGGTGATTCGCAATCGCAGCTCTCCCGTGCTGCTTTGGCTGTAAGCAGATACGACGCCTGCGAACACAACGAGGAACACGTCCAACTTCGCGGCCATCGTGAGGAAATCCCGGAACGTTTCTGCTCTTTTTGAGAATTGTGAGAGCATAGAGCGGCTCGCGCACGCAGAAGGAGCGAAGATATCTTTCTTGCTCGTCACACGCCCTATGGGATGCAGTTTTCAGTGCACAGGCTCAGCTCGAACTGCTGACAGATTGGCAAAGCTCTATCGGGACTGCTTATTTAATTTGCTCTCAGATCTCCCCGTCGCTCACTTCATGTCCCGGTTGCTTGATCACGAACGACAACCGACCAACAAACCCCTGCACGGAACGCCGCATCCAACCATGGTTCGGCGGGGGAGAGTTGTCATCCATGTTTCCAGCCTCAATCTGCGCATGCGCAAGCCTCAGGCGGAGCAGTCGCGCGGTTTGTCACTTGTACGACTTGGTGCTCGCACCCACTGGCCTCAAGCTGACCCAGTTCATCATTCTGTATGTAATTGGACACGCGGGCGAGATTGCCCATTGTGAATTGGCAGATCACTTCGCCGCGTCGGAGGAGACTTTCTCCCGACGCCTTGCCTCGGCGCGTAAATCGGGCTGGGTTTCTGTCAAGATGGGTGAGCGCAATCGGCGCATGTATAGCTTGACTGACCGCGGTCGCGCATTGCTAAAGATGGCTACACCTTACTGGGAAAGAGCACAGCAAAGGATGCGGCGCGAGCTCGGCGACATGGCCTGGAAGAAGCTCGGCGATTTTGCCGATCGAATTACGCAGGCTGCTCTGCTGGCTGAGAACGCTCGCTTGAAGAACGGACACTCGCAACAAGGCGCCGCCCAGTCCTCGGGGTTTCGACATTCGCCGGAACGCCTGCACCCCACCAAGTTGCAATAGCAACCTCTACCTCTGAAAAACCCTCCGGAATGGCCTCGCATCTCTGTCTGGTGTCTCGTGGGGAGCTTGTCGCGCGGTCCCCGCATCTCTGTTGTCTTTATGGCTCCAACTCCTCAAATCATCATGGAGTGCAGATGAGCACGGCCGAAGTCGCACAACGGTTGAAGTCGACGTGGGAGACGCCAAAGACGCTGTGGGGATGGTTCGCCACCGTCGATCATAAGGAAATCGGAATCCGATATCTCGCCACGGCGATGGCCTTTCTCATTGTCGGCGGCCTCGAGGCCCTCGTTCTCCGCATTCAGTTGTCCCGCCCCAACATGGGCCTCATTCCTCCGGAGATGTACAACCAGCTATTCACCATGCATGGCATCACCATGATCTTCTGGTATGCCCAGCCCATCCTCTCCGGTTTCGCGGTCTTCGTTATCCCTCTTATGATCGGTGCCCGCGACATGGCGTTTCCGCGTCTCAACGCATTCACCTACTGGGTCTATCTCCTCTCCGGCATCCTCGTCTACATCTCGCCATTTATGGGCCAGGCGCCCCACGCCGGCTGGTTCGCTTACATGCCCTACACCGGTGAGCAGTTCTCCCCGGCATACGGCATGGATTTCTACGCGCTCTCGCTCATCCTCTTCACCATTTCCATGACCGGCGGCGCCATCAACTTCATCGTCACCATCCTGCGTCTGCGGGCCCCAGGCATGACAGTGAACCGGATGCCGCTGTTTCTCTACAGCACACTCACGATCTCCTGGGTATCGATCTTCGGCATGCCCTCGCTCACCGCAGCCAACGTCTTCATGGAACTCGATCGCCGCTGGGGCACTCATTTCTTCGGCATCGCGGGTGGCGGCAATCCCGTGCTATGGCAACAGCTGTTCTGGTTCTTCGGGCATCCCTGGGTCTACATCATCTTTCTGCCCGCTACCGGAATGCTTTCCATGATCATTCCCGTTTTCTCTCGCCGCCCCATCGTCGGCTATCCCTGGGTTGCCATCTCCACCATTCTCACTGGTGCCGTCGGATTCAGCGTCTGGCTCCATCACATGTTCACGGTCGGAATGTCTGCCATGGCCATGAGCTTTTTCAGCGCCGGCAGCATGATGATCTCCATCTTCACCACTATTCAGGTCTTCGCCTGGGTCGCCACCATCTGGAAAGGTCGCCTGGTGATGACCGCTGCCATGCATTACGCGCTCGGCGCCGTCGCTCTGCTCGTCATCGGCGGTCTAAGCGGAGTTTTCACCGGCATCATTCCCGTCGACTGGCAGGCCCACAACACCTATTACGTCGTTGCCCACATTCACTACGTCCTCATCGGCGCCAACGTGTTCCCCGTATTTGCAGGCTTCTATTACTGGTTGCCTAAAATGACTGGTCGCATGATGAACGAGAAGCTCGGCAAGTGGAGTTTCTGGACCATGTTTATCGGCTTCAACGTCGGCTTCTTTCCCATGCACATCGTCGGCCTCCTCGGCATGCCTCGCCGCATTTACACCTATCCAGCCGGCCTCGGTTTTGAATCGCTCAACATGATCGAAACCATCGGAGCCTTCGTGCTCGGCATCGGCATTCTGATGAGCATCGTCAACCTCTTTTACAGCCTCCGTCGCGGAGCGATCGCCGGAAAGAATCCCTGGAACGCCGACACACTCGAGTGGTCCACTGACTCGCCGCCCGAGCCATACGCCCATGTACACATGCCCACTGTTTCCAGCCGCCATCCATTGTGGGACGACTACGACGAGTTTGACGACCCCGACGACGACCGCATCTATGATGAGGGCCGCCTCACCCCGGTCAGCGACTGGCTCGACGCGGTGCCATTCGCGGTTTCGAAAATGCCTAAGGAAACCATCTCTCCCCTGCTGCTCTCGCTTGCCATGTTCGGCTTTTTCCTGGCCTTGATTTTCCAAATGATGTGGTGCGCCCTGGCGGGTTTCATCGCCATGCTGCTGCTGACGTGCTACTGGCTCTGGCCGCGCGTTGAAGGTGAGGAGATCGCCTGATGGCTACCATGGCTCAAACTCGCGAACCACGTTTTCCGCGCCAGCCCTGTTCTGGCTACCCGCTCGACGATAACCGCGGCACCTGGGGCATCATCGTCACCATCTGCACTGAGGCCACGCTTTTTGTCATCCTTTTCGCGAGCTACTTCTATCTCGCCAACAACAAGGATCGCTGGGCCATCGACCGGCCGCCCAAGCTCATGTACGCCTTCATCATGCTCGGCATCCTGCTCTTGAGCAGCGTGGTCATCCACTGGGGCGAGCGCCAGCTGAAGCGGGAACGCCACGTCGCAGCCCGCATTGCACTCAGCATCACCGTCCTCATGGGCCTGGTCTTCCTCTTCGTTCAGGCGCTCGAGTATCAGGACCATTGGAAATCGCTAACTCCCTACAGCGATAGCTACGGTTCGATCTTTTACACGATCACCACCTTTCATGCCGCGCACGTGATCGTTGGGTTGCTGATCCTCATCTACACCCTCATCCTGCCCCGGTTCGCTCCCGCGCTGCGCTCGCCTTATCGTCCGTACCACGTGGCCGCGCTCTATTGGCACTTTGTGGATTTTGTCTGGGTTTTCATCGTCGGCCTGCTTTATGTCATGCCGAATATTCGCGTCTATGGCTTCTGAACCTACAACACGACCTGCTGAGATCCGCCCGCGCCGGCTCTGGTTCGGCCTTGTCACCGTCGCAATCTCGTGGTTCAGCCTCGGCATCGCTGAAATGTTTATCACCTGGCGAGCCTGCCTGCACAACGAAGAATTCGGCAATGCCAGCTCTCATCCCGGGGCCATGATCGCCGCCTACATCGTCACCTTCGCGCTCATCGCTCTCGTAGCAGTCGCCGGCTTCGTCTCCTATCTCAACTGGCGACGACTTTCAACTCAGCCAAGCATCCTGCAGGCCGAAGGCCGCGGTCGCAGTGAGTTTATTGCCCTGCTCGGCGTGTACATCAGCCTCACTCTTGGCGTTGGCATGATCTGGATGGGTATCCCACTTTTCATCCTGCGTCTGTGTGCGAGGGTGCGATGAATCTTCGCCGTCAACGCGATTGCAAGCTGGCCGTAGCGATGGCGTTGTTCAGCGCTGCGGTCCTTGTCGGATGCATCGGGGGCCAGCAAACCTCGCACGATTTCAATGGCGCCATTGGCGATTCCCATGCCGGCAAAAAACTTATCGTGTCCTATGGATGCGGCTCCTGCCACACCATTCCAGGTATTTACACTGCGCGCGGACTGGTCGGCCCTCCGCTCTACTTTTTCGGCCGCCGCACCATGATCGCCGGCGAGCTGCCAAACACTCCTGAAAACCTGACCCGCTGGCTGCTCAACCCGCGCGCGGTTGAACCCGCCACCGCCATGCCCGCGCTCGGCCTCTCCACCGACCAGGCGCACGACATCGCGGCTTACCTCGAAACATTGAACTGAACGGAGAAGAGGAATGAGACGAAGGTCTGTTAATTTAATCGGTTGCCTGGCTAAACTTGCGGTGTTATCCCTCTGCGTTTCCGCCGTGGCGCAAAATCCGAATGCCAACAGCGGCATGACCACCGATATTCCAGGCGCTCAGCCCGGCATTCATCTCGTCTCTCCCGTCCCCAACGGCCAATGGACGCAACCGGCCGGCGATTACGCGAACACCCGCTATAGTCCCCTCGCACAGATCAACGCCGGAAACGTGCAGAACCTGCATGTTGTCGCCACCGCTTCAACCGGCATTGCACATGGCCATGAAGGCCAGCCTCTTGTCGTCAACGGCACCCTCTATATGGTTACGCCGTTTCCCAACAACTTGATCGCGCTCGACATCACCAAACCCGGATTTCCCCAGAAATGGATTTTCCGGCCCAACCCCGATATCACCTCCGTCGGCATCGCCTGCTGCGACACCGTCAATCGCGGCGCTGTCTATGCCGACGGAAAAATCATCTACAACACTCTCGACGCCCACACCGTCGCCGTCGACGCTAACTCCGGCCGGAAAGTTTGGGAGACCGCCGTCGGCGACATCAAGCTGGGCGAAACCATCACTGGAGCGCCAATTGTCGTCAAGAATGTTGTCCTCGTCGGCGACAGTGGCGGCGAGCTCGGCGTTCGCGGCAAGCTCACCGCGCTCGATGTGAAAACCGGCAAGATTCTCTGGCGCGCATTCGACAGTGGCTCCGATGAAGATGTCCGCATCGGCCCCGACTTCCATCCCTTCTACGCCAAGGATCAAGGCAAAGATCTGGGTGTTAAAACCTGGAATCCCGGCCAATGGAAGATGGGTGGTGGAACCATCTGGGGCTGGATCTCCTACGATCCCGAAACCAATCTCATCTTCTATGGCACCGGCAACCCAGGTGTCTGGAATCCTGACATGCGCCCCGGCGATAACAAATGGTCCTGCACCATCTGGGCGCGCGATCCCGTCACCGGCTACGCCAAGTGGGCCTACCAGATCAGCGCACACGACGCGTGGGATTACGACGAAATCATGGAGAACATTCCTGTCGACATGCCGTGGCATGGGCAGGAGCGCAAGCTCCTCATCCATCCGGGCCGCACCGGCTTCGTCTTCATCTTCGATCGCACCACGGGCGAGCTGCTCTCTGCCGAAAAATACGAGCCCGTCAACTGGGCCAACGATTACAACCTGAAGACCGGCCTGCCCGACGAGAACCCCGACAAGCGCCCGCATGAAGGCTACTACGCGATGGACATCTGCCCGTCATCGACGGGCGCAAAAGACTTTATCCCCTCGGCATTTTCTCCACGCACCGGCTATCTCTACATCCCCGCGCATAACACGTGCATGGACTACGAAGGCACCAACGTGAATTACATCGCGGGCACTCCGTATCTCGGCGCCAGTGTTCGCATGTATCCCGGTCCGGGTGGATACCAGGGCGAACTTGTGGCATGGGACGTGGCCAATGCAAAAAAGCTTTGGACCATCAAGGACAACTTGTTTCCCGTTTACAGCGGAGTGCTTGCCACCGGAGGCGATCTCGTCTTTTACGGAACCATGGAAGGCTGGTTCCGTGCCGTCGATGCGCATAACGGAAAAGTTCTCTGGCAGTTCAAAACTTCTTCCGGCATCATCGGCGATCCCATCACTTTCACGGGCCCAGACGGCAAGCAGTACGTCGCCATCTATTCCGGCATTGGTGGCTGGATGGGCGCGAGCGCCCTGCCGTCTGTATCCACCGACGACCCCTACGCCACCCTCGGAGCCAATGGCGCCATGCGCGATATCAAGGCCTACACCCAACCAGGAGACACAATGTATGTCTTCAGCAACTAAGCATTCCGTTTTCCCAATAAGGTGCGCAGCGCTTCTCGCCGCGTTGCTGCTTGCTGTTTCTGCTTCCATCAGCCACGCTGCGCCGCTGCTCCGCGTGTGTGCCGACCCCAATAACCTGCCCTACTCCAACCAGCAGCTCCAGGGCTTCGAGAATCGCATGGCCGAAATGATTGCCAGCGATCTAGGCATGAAGCTCACCTACGTGTGGTATCCGCAGCGCTCCGGCTTCTTCCGCAAGACCCTCGACTCCGGCGTCTGCGACGTGGTCATGGGAGTTCCCTCAGGCATGGACGAAGCCATCGCCACGCGCCCCTATTACTTTTCAAGCTACGCATTTCTCACGCGCCGCGATCGTCATCTTCAAATCGCATCATTCGACGATCCACGCCTCCGCACACTCCGGATCGGCGTTCACATTCTCGGCGATCAGGATGACAGCCTTCCGCCAGTGCATGCGCTCATCAGCCGCGGCATCGTCCGCAACCTGGTCGGCTACAGCATCTTCGGCAATCTCTCTGAGCAGAATCCCGCAGCCGATCTTGTCCAGGCCGTTGCGCGTAAACACGTCGATGTCGCGGTCGTCTGGGGTCCGCTCGCCGGATACTTCGCCCGCCAATCCAAAGTCCCGCTCGAGATCACGCCCATCGCCGCCGATCCCGCTCACCCCGCGCTACCCATGATCTTCGGCATTGGCATCGGCGTGCGGCCTGGCGATCTTGGACTGCGCCGGCAACTCGACGCCGAAGTCGAGCGGCGGCGCCCTCAAATCCGCCAACTGCTCGCCTCCTACGGCATTCCACAGATTAGCCCGCTGAGTGTCGAGCAGAGAGGAAATTAGCCATGCGCCTCCATTCTTCATTCATCGCGCGTCTTCTTCTCGGCTCCTTTTTCCTGGCTGCCTTCACGGCAGGATGTCGAAGCAACAGCAGCCCAGTCGCAGGCGGATCAGTTCCCCCCATGCCTACGGCTGTTGGCCCGATCCCAGGAGCAGAAAACACCGCCGCCTTCCAGACAGATCCATATATAGGTGACCCGGTCGCTTTGCAGGATGGCCGCCGACTCTTCAACTGGTACAACTGCTCGGGCTGCCACGGCGGACACGGTGGCGGCGGCATGGGTCCCAGTCTCCGCGACAAAGTCTGGCTCTATGGCGATCGCGACGACCAGATCTTCGACTCCATCGCCGAAGGTCGCTCCAACGGAATGCCTTCATGGGGAACCAAGATCCCGTCAGACCAGATATGGCAACTCGTCGCATACATCAAGTCCATGCGCACGCTTCAGGAGCCTGATCCACCCACCGAGCCGGCCAACGAGCAAACACCGAACCCGGTCGACAACGAACGCATCGCCGTGGGACCGCAGCCCGCGCATTGATGGAGAATCGAATGCGGCGACTTCTGTTTTTCATTCCGTTGGCTTTGCTCCTCACTGGTTGCGAGGACGTGCAGTCGACCTTTAACGCACAGGGTCCGGCGGCGCATCGCCTCGCTCACCTCTCCTGGGCAATGACGATCACCTTTCTGGTCGCTATCGTCGTCATGTGGGCACTCATCGGCTGGGCCGCAACCACTCGCCGCGGATCTCTCGATGAGCACGAGCCCATCGATGCGGGCGGCGGCCAGCAGTGGATCACATTCGGCGGCCTCATTGTTCCCCTCGTTTCGCTGTGCATCATCTTCGTATTTGGGCTCAAATTGCTAGCCAGTTTTCCGCTTCACGATCCTATGAATCAGGTCGCTATCGCCCCGGACATCCAGATCATTGGCCATCAGTGGTGGTGGGAAGTTCACTACCTGAACTCCGAGCCCGACTTGAACTTCACCACTGCAAACGAAATTCACATTCCCGCCAATCGCCCTGTCACCATTGCGCTGGAATCGGCGGACGTGATTCATTCCTTCTGGGTTCCGGCCCTGCACGGCAAAGTCGATATGATTCCCGGCCATGAAAACTACATCCGCATTGAGGCCTCGCACCCCGGCAACTTTGTCGGTCAGTGCGCCGAGTTCTGCGGCGCGCAACACGCGCACATGCGCATCCTCGTGGTCGCGCAGTCACCGGATGAATACAACGCATGGGAAAAACAGCAACTCAAGCCTGCGGCCGATCCATCCACTCCCGATGCCCAGGCAGGTGAGCAAATCTTTGAAAGCGGTTCCTGCTCTATGTGCCACACCATCCGCGGCACGCTCGCCGGCGGCCATGTTGCCCCGGACCTGACCCACATCGCCAGCCGCCAGCTCATCGCCGCCAATTCGTTCCCCAACAACACCGCGTATCTCGAGGCTTGGATCACGCACGCTCAATCACTCAAGCCCGGAGCAAAAATGCCCGATCTCACGCAGTTTTCAGGCGTCCAGCTTCGACAGTTGATCGCCTATCTTCAGCAGTTGAAGTGAATCTTTTTGAGGAGCCCTCCCCCATGAACTTGAAAACATCCAACACGAAACCATCCTTCGGTCTTCCACGCCGCCACTTGCTGCGCCAACTCGGCAGCCTCGTCACTGCGGCCCTTTTCGCCACCTCCTGTCTTGCGCAGTCCTCAGCCTGCGCCGGGCTGCCCGACGCAAACACATTGCGCGGCGCCCTCCAATCCGTCGTCAAGCAAGGCTCTTCGAAAAATGGCGGAATGGGCAATCAGGAATGGGCCGTCATCGTAAACCGCGATGGCATTGGTTGCGCCGTTGTCTTCAGCGGGAATAGCCGCTCCGACGAGTGGCCGGGCAGCCGCGTGATCGCGGCATCCAAAGCAAACACCGCCAACGGCCTCAGCAACTCTGACTATGCCATCTCCACTGCCAACATCTTCGCCGCATCGCAGCCCAACCAGAGTCTCTATTCGCTCGCTACCAGCGGACCGCCAAACCCGCAGGCTGTATTCGGCAATCCATCCACATTCGGCACGCCCACCGATCCGATGATCGGCAAAGCCGTCGGCGGTGTCATCGTTTTTGGTGGCGGCCTCGCGCTCTACAACAGTGCGGGAAAAATCATTGGCGGCCTTGGCCTCAGCGGAGACACCTCCTGCACGGACCACGTCATCGCCTGGAAGGTCCGTCATCAGCTCAATCTCGATCACGTGCCAATGGGTCCCTCCGCGCAGCACGACGACAACATGATCCTCGACTACAACAACGGCTACAGCCAAAGCGGATTCGGACATCCCGACTGCAAAGGCGGTATGGATGCTTCACACATCATCGAGAATCTTTCAAAGGACTTTCCCGTCCGCAAATAAATTGCGAGCGGTTCGAGGCATGAAAACGAGGAGTTGATTTGAGACTGGGAGCCAAGCTCCCTGAACATTGGAGGAAACATTCGATATTCGTGGAGTCGCCTCTTTATAGATTGAATGGAAGCCTGAGTTCATCGCGCACCGTTTCGCGCTTCTCGAAGATGGTTTGCGATTCGATCAGGCTTGCCTTCACTTGTCTGCTTGCCGGCTGCATGGGCGGGCAGACGTTGCGCCCTCATAGCGTGACCACGGGCGGCAACAGCGATCGCGGCGTAAAGGTAATCGCGGAGTATCGCTGCGGAGCGTGTCACACCATTCCTGGAATCCACGGTGCGAATGGGGTGTTCGGGCCGCCGCTCAACCGGATGGCGGTGCGCTCATACATCGGTGGAAACTTTCCCAATAATCCGGCCAACCTGACGCGGTGGGTGATATCGCCACGTGCCATGAAGCCGAAGACAGCGATGCCGGATCTTGGACTCACAGATCCGCAGGCTCAGGACGTAACAGCTTATTTGGAGACATTGCGATAGATACGAAAGCGCGCCCGTGCTACGCGGGGTTAGTGAGTTTCTTCAATGCGTCAAAACCATGATGCCCGGCTCGCCGTCGGCGAACCATCCGGACCGAGCCTGCGCGGCGCTATGCGGCCTTTTCTCCGGTCTGCGTCGTTGACTCGGCTGCCATGCATCGCCTTCCTTGCCACAGTGCTCATCGCGCATTGTCTTGTTGCAGAGCAAACTGCGACCCCGAGCGCGTCCGGCAAGCTCGTCTACGCGGCGCGCTGCGCCGTGTGCCACGGCGACCAGGGCCAGGGCATCAGCGCCCGCGTAACCATTGCGGGGCCTTCACTTCAGGCCGAGCATGACATCAATGCTGTGATCGCCACCGTCCGCGAGGGCCGCGGCGTTATGCCCACCTTTGGCCGCATCCTCGATGAACAGGACATTGAGAACGTCTCGCACTACGTCACCGCCGCCCTCGCGACTATTCCGCTCACCGGAGGAAATCTGTCGGAAGGGGGCATTCTCTTTCGCACTCATTGCGCCGCTTGCCATCGCACTGCCGTCCGCGGCGGCGCGCTCGTTCTGGTACAAACCAACGCACCCGCTCTCAACAATGAGTCCGCAGCGGTGATTGCCGGCGCGATCCGCTGGGGACCGGGCCCTATGCCGTCATTTCCACCCGCCATCATCAGCGATCAGCAGTTGGCGTCCATCGTCGATTACGTTCAATTCGTTCAGCACCCGCCGCATCCCGGCGGCGATCCTCTGCATTGGTATGGTCCGGTTGTTGAAGGCCTGGTCGCATGCGCTATCGTCTGCGTCCTCGCAACACTTGCAATGTGGATTGAGAAAGGAGGCAATGGTTGACCGAGAACAAAAAACTTAATCAGGACGCTCAAACAGAGCAAGGTGACGTGAAAAGCAGTGCGGGGCTCGGTGCACGCGTCGCTGCTACGGCCTTCATGATGGCGGAGGTCGTTGTCTCCATCGCCAGAGCGCTGCGGAAAAACCGCCGCCAATCGCCGGACCCATCCACAGCCACCACCACGCCCGCAACTCCTCGCCAACAAACTGCCGAAGACACCTCTGCGCCGCACCCCGATTTCGGCGCCGTCGACCCCATCGCTCCGCGCAGGCTCGATCGCAACCTTGATGCCGACCCCGGCACGCACGCGGAGCGCCGCGCCTTCCTGGGGCTGGTCTTCGCCACACTCGCCGCTCTCGTCACTCTCATCGACTGCATTTGGTTCTTAATTGCCTATTGGTCCAATGCCGGCCATCTATTTCTCGGCGGATCGCTCGCCCTTGCTCTTGGCGGCCTTGGCGCCACCCTGGTCATTTGGGGCCGCATGCTTACCGTTCAGCGCGAGGCCATCGCACCGCGCGAACCCCTGCTTCCTCCCGAATCCGAGCGCAAAGCGGCCGATGATGCGTTTACCCTCGGCGCTCACGATATTCGTCGCCGCTGCTTCTTGCGCTGGATCGGCTACTCCTTCGCAGGTTTGTTCGCCGTAATGGCCGCGTCGCTTTTGCGCTCGCTGGGCATGCCTTCTTACTCCGTGCTGAACTCCCACATCTGGAAGCGCGGCCAGCGCCTGATGACTGCCGAAGGCAAGCCGGTCTCCGTCGATTCCATTCAGCCTGGAAACACATTAACCGTCTTTCCTGAAGACAGCATCGGAGACGAACGATCGCAAACCGTACTTGTTCGCGTCGATCAGGCGCTCCTCGAACTTCCCAAAGACCGGCAAAACTGGGCGCCCAACGGAATCCTGGCTTACTCCCGCGTCTGCACCCACGCCGGATGTACCGTCGGCCTTTATGAGAAAACCCACTACCTCCTCTTGTGCCCTTGTCATCAATCCACCTTCGATGTGCTTCGTGCCGCCCGTCCCAGCAGTGGACCTGCCGCGCGTGCCCTTCCGCAGTTGCCCATCTACGCCGATAGCGATGGAACCTTGCGCGCCGGTGGCGGATTCAGCGAGCCGCCCGGACCCGGCTTCTGGGGGATGGCATGAGCTCCGCACCTGCATCCGCTCCCGCTCGCTGGCTCGACTCCCGACTGCGACTCGCCAAGGCTGTTCGTAGCGCCCTGAACCATGTTTTTCCAGATCACTGGTCATTCATGCTTGGCGAAATTGCGCTCTACGCCTTCATCATTCTCGTCATCACAGGAACGTTCCTTGCTCTGTTCTTCAATGGCAGCGCTGACAAAGTCGTCTATCACGGGACCTATCGAGCTCTTTATGGCGTTACCATGTCCTCCGCCTACCAATCCGTTCTTCATCTCAGCTTCGAGGTTCGTGCGGGCCTTCTCGTGCGTCAGATGCATCACTGGGCCGCCGACGTCTTCATCGGCGCCATCATTGCCCATCTCCTCCGCATTTTCTTCACCGCCGCTTACCGTCGTCCCCGCGAGATTAACTGGCTCGTCGGCCTCACTCTTCTCGTGCTCGCTCTTGCCAACGGTTTCTTCGGTTATTCCATCTGTGCCGATCTGCTTTCCGGCGCAGGCCTGCGCGTTGGCTACGCCATTCTCCTGTCTGTTCCCCTCATCGGCCCTTGGCTGGTCCAGCTGCTCTTTGGCGGCACCGTTCCGGTGGACGCAACCATACCGCGCCTCTACGTTCTCCATATTTTTCTTGTACCCGCGCTTATCTCTGTGCTCATCGCCGTCCATCTCTTCATCATCTGGCGTCAATATCACACCAACTATCCCGGACCCATGCGCACGAATCGCACCATCGTCGGCTCTCGCGTCTGGCCCTCCTACACGCTTAAATCTCTCGGCCTCTTCTTCTTTGTCTTCGCGCTCGTTGCGGGTCTCGGCGGTCTGGTTCAAATCGATCCGGTCTGGATCTACGGCCCCGACAATCCTGCCGCCGTTCTTCCCGGCGCGCAGCCCGATTGGTATCTCGGATGGGTTGAGGGCGCGATGCGTCTCTTTCCGGGCGTCAACCTTCATCTCGGCCGTTGGCTCATTCCTGAAGTTTTCTTCCCCGGAATGCTTTTTCCCTCGCTGGTTTTCCTGGTCCTCTACCTGTATCCATTTCTCGACAGGTTCAGTTCGCAGGATCGCGATGAGCATCATGTCTTGCGGCTTCCGTCGCAGCAGCCATTTCGCACCGCGCTGGGCTGCGCAGTGCTTGCCTTGATGGCAGTGCTCCTGGTAGCAGGTGGAGACGATGTCATCGCGGTGGCCACCGGATCGTCCGTTGTAGCGATTCGGACGCTTCTTCGCATCCTTGTGTTCGCAGCGCCAGCATTCACAGGATTTGTGGTCTACTCGATCTGCCGGCTCAAATCTCGGAGGTATGCAGGGATCGGACGCGCGAACAGAGCATAGCCGTAAGGGGAAACGGACTTCAGATTATTTCATGTTAAACCCAATAACCCGAGGAGTTTCGTCGGGGCATCCCGCTTGTGATTGATTCGGCTGGGGGCCACGCTGTCCTACTAACGGAAGTATGTGATTCAAAGATCTCACCGATGCTTAATTGAACCCGCATTAACGATAAATACCATGGTTGCTCACTCTCATGCAGTTACGCTTGCATGTGTCCAACTTCAGCGCATTACTAACCGAGCCACTCCGGTGGAGAACTGAGAACGAATGATGCCTTTGCCGTGCGGTGGCTGTAGGCGAAAGCGCAGGTGTCAGAGCACTCAGGATCAACACGGAGCCATAGCCTGCAATAGAGGGGAGGCAAGCCTTTCCATCGAAAGCACTTAGAATCGCGTAAATTCAACAGATTTCAAAAACCAGTTGAAACCTGTTCGGGAGCGGGGGGTGGGCCTGCAATCTTAATCCAAATTGGTAATGAAATGTTTGCATGTGTCTTACAAACCCCGTCCATCTGGCCGTAAAACCGGCATCTCGGACAGATGACCGGAAAACCTCTTGCTGGCCTGTTGCCCCTAAAGCACGTCAATGAGGCCAGGGACTGCATGTTCTCTGTGGGGGTATTTAGGTTTTTGGTCGTGTGATGTCGGGCACGGAGCGAGTCGGTCTGAGGCGTTGAGGATGAAGGTCGCTGGATCGGCGAGATTCCATGGCAAAGCATCCTCGCACTCTGGGCCGAGCGTATCTGGTAGGCAAGCTTCGGGAGCGAGGTTTGCCGCGCCGCCAGGCGGTGGCGGTGGTGAACGCGATCCTGGAGGGCATGATCAAGGCACTGCGCCGCGGCGAAGAGGTGCCATTTCCCTTCGGAAAACTGAAATGCGTTCGCCGTCATTTCAGTGAGTACTG